>PVMS01158757.1_pt1 | contig 11779 bp, 11 predicted proteins | sample 1853461 | NCBI WGS metagenome assembly PVMS01 (sample SAMN08582032, study PRJNA380276) | Marine sediment metagenome, whole genome shotgun sequencing project. | isolation source: ocean sediment barecode stripped | collected 2017
AGGTTATCAAAACCAAATCTAATTTTCCATTGATTTTCTTGAGAACGCAGACATTTGCTTTTAATGAAGACAAGTTGTCAGATGGTATTCGTCGTCAAGCACGTATCTATGGGGCTTGGCAACATGTTGATCTTCCAAATGAAAAAGATCCACAAGCGATTATCAATTGGACAATTAACAATTCTAAGCGTTACCCGGAAACCAAGAAACTTATTGAAGAAGCAGCGAAAACTTATACAGCAGAAGTTCATAAAGAAACTTTTGAACACATCAAAGCGTTCCTTGCATCAGGAGAAGTGAGTGGAAATGTCGGAATATTTGAAGCTGTGGATGATCCCGCAGGAGGGAGCCATAAAGTGAGAGCAGCCGGAACTTTGATGGGCCATTTGGGGTTCCCGGTTTATCACGCGTATTATCAGCAAATTCCAGTTGATGGCAAAGGAGTTAGATTAGCAGGAGCTAACGGGACTTTTGTTATGACGCTGCCATATAAACCAGGGGTAGATCTTTTCTGGTCAGTAACTCGTTATGGGGCTAACACCTTTCTGCCACTAAATCCAGCTGACCTCGGAGGAAACAACATACAGGCATACAATGCATTTAATACCGAGCCTGACAAGAACGGCAACGTCACATTCACCTTCAGCAAAGAAGATCCAAAAGATGGAACATACTGGATGCCTGTAACGGATAGCGGCTACTACATCCTTGCTCGCTATTATGGCCCAACAGCCCGGCTCAATGGGAATACCGCCAAAGATATTGTTTACAAAGGGACTCCGCTAGAGAAGAAGTTTGAGACAGTGAAGTTTAAATAAGAAGAAAGGGAATAACGTATGGAAGTACGGAGTTTGTTATTTGGTGAAATAAGAGGAAGTACGATATGAGTGTAGCTGTTACAAAGGAATAGGATAATTTATTTATGGATAATGTGAATGGGATTTATACAACTAAAGACAATAAGGCGGTTGAAAGCAAATTAAATGCTGAAGGACAGGAAAATATGATAATTGATCTAAGGATGAATATTATGCAGCGATGTCTCATTGCATTGATTGCTTTTATTGGAACGAGTGCTCTCTTCTCAATATCTCACGCCTATGACTATCCTATTGAAAATCCTTACGTCGCAACAATAATCGGCACACCGGAGGAACTCCGTGCGGATCTGTCCGGGGAATTCCCCGTGAAGACCGGCAGATTAAAAGCGAGCGATGGCCGAGAGATACCTGAAGTGCTCTGGTACCATAAAGAGCTTTACTATTCCTATGCCAGCCAGAAAGGCAGGGCTCCCCTTATATTTACTATTTCCGGAACTGGGGGAGATCATAACACAGAGAAAAACTTAACTCTTATGAGGGCGTTTTATCAGGCTGGTTTTCATGTGGTTGGACTGACTTCTCCAAGTCACCCCAATTTTGTGACAGCTGCATCCTCAACCGGTGTTCCCGGTCACCTGCAATATGATGCAGAGGATTTGTACCGTGTAATGCAGCAGGTTCGCGATGATCTTGGTGATAAGGTTGAGGTGAGTGAATTCTATCTTACTGGCTACAGTCTTGGTGGCACACATGCTGCATTTGTGGCAAAAATTGACCGGGAACAGCAGATCTTCAACTTCAAAAAGGTTTTAATGGTTAACCCGTCGCTAACGCTCTATAACTCGGTCTCAAAGCTTGACCGCATGCTCGAAAACATCCCCGGAGGCCAGGATAATTTCAATAAATATTATGTGGGGTTGATGGAAAAGATTTCGAAGGTTTATAAGCGTTCCGATAATGTAAAATTCAATGAGGAAATTATTTACAACGCCTTTCAAAAAGAACATCCGGAAGATGAAGAACTGGCAGCAATTATTGGAGTGGCTTTTCGTATATCATCTGCGAATATGATTTTCACATCTGATGTTATGACCAATTTCGGGTTTGTTAAGCCTGCTAATGAAACACTGAAAAAAACATCCCCTCTGGGAAAATACCTAAGGGTTGGTATGCGCGTGGGATTTACTGATTACTATCATGAATACCTCTTTCCATATTTTAAAAAACTGGATCCGTCGCTGACACGTGAAGGACTTGTCAACATGATGAGCCTGAGATATATTGAAGATTTTCTTCGCACAGCAGATAATGTCGGCGTCGTACATAATCAGGACGATATCATTCTTATTAAAGGGGAGATCGATTTCTTTCCCGATGTCTTTGGCGACCGTGCCATGATCTATCCACGTGGCGGCCACTTGGGGAACCTTGCCCAGCGCGATACACTTGCTTATATTGTGAGGTACTTCATGAAATGAATGATTCCCTCCAGAAATATCTGAAATCGTTTTGCTCATGGGTACTCCTTTTGACGATCCTGTCTCTCTTCGCCGGTTGCAGCACGGCACCTGTTCGCCATGGCGAACTTATAGAGCCGGTATATCCAGCTGACCGCTTGATAAAAGATGATGTAGAAACGCTGGATGTTTACGACCCATGGGAGGGCATGAACCGGAGCATATACAGTTTTAATTATTATTTTGACAGGTATGTCTTTCTTCCTGTTGTAGACGGGTATGCATTTATAACGCCTGATATTGTCGAAGACGGGATAACGAATTTCTTATTTAACCTGGCAGAGATAAATAACCTCCTCAATTCTGTGCTGCAGTTGAAGGGGAAGGCAACGACAACTACTGCCGGCCGGTTTCTGATAAATTCGACCATTGGCATACTGGGTATTTTTGACCCTGCAACGTCAATGAAGATGTATCGGGTAAATGAGGACTTTGGCCAGACACTGGGCTACTACGGCCTCGGCCCCGGGCCATATTTGGTCTTGCCGGTTTTAGGTCCTTCATCGCTGCGTGATACTACGGGGCTTGTTGTTGACAGCGTTGTGTACTCGTTATTCACAGGTGAGATTGTTGATGAATTGAAGATGAGCAGCAGTGAGGAAGATAGGTTGAATTACATTCTTGCTGCCATGAGGGCCATTGATACGAGATACCGGACAGAATTTCGCTATTATGCTACGGGATCTCCCTTTGAGTATGAACTGGTCCGATTACTCTATAACACTAAACGGGAGCTTGATATTGAAAAGTAAAGGAGCTACTTTAAAAAGCCTCTTCATTATTCTCAGTCTTCTTCTTTCGTGTCTGCTTTACAGCAAAGGCTATGCTTTTCACCCCATCAAGGTGGGAATAGCTACATCGATGAGCGGTGCGTATAAGGAATTTGGCACAGAACAGTATCGCGGGTTAAAGATGTGGGTGGAGGACGTTAACGAGCGGGGTGCTCTACTCGGTCACCCTATTGAACTCATAGCATATGACAACCGGTCTGACCCCGATCTTTGTGCACGTCTGTACGAAAAACTGATCAACGAAGACAAGGTCGACCTTCTCGTCGGGCCTTATTCCTCGGTGATGACCCTTGCAGTCAGGCCTATTGCTGAAAAGTATGATTTCCCCATAATGGTTGAAGGTACAGCCCCCACCATCTGGGAAGAGGAAGTGAAAAATATGTTCGGTATTTTTACTCCTTCTGAAAGATCAATGGAGGCGGTTCTCTCCATCGCATCTGGTAAAGACCTCAAGCGTGTGGCTCTTGCCTATGCAAATACCGACTTTCCTCAGGGTGTTGCAAATGGGGTCAGGGAAGAAGTGGTTAAACAGGGAATGCAGCTTGTGCTGGACGAGGAATATGACGAGACATATAAAACAAGTGAAGAATTTCTGGGTCTCGTAAAGAAAATGAAACAGGCTGATCCTGATGTGGTCATCGTTGCATCATATTTCCTTGATGCTGTTGCCTTCACCAGTCAGGCAAAGTCAGCCGGGCTTGAACCAAAGATGTTCGTTTTCACTACCGGTCCGGCCCTGATCGAGTTTGGCGACGTGCTCGGGCCTGACACGGAAGGAATTATATCCACTGTTCAGTGGATGCGCAGTCAGCATATGCCAGGCTCATTTGATTTTTCTTTCCGGTACAGGCAGAAGTACGGAGTGGATGCTGACTATAATGCTGCAGGCGGTTATGCAGCTGGTCAAATTATCGAGGCCGCAGTAAGGCTGGCCGGATCTCTTGAGAGAGATAAGATCCGGCAACAGCTGAAGACAATGAAGTTCAGATCATTGATCGGACACTTCCGTGTTGATGAAAATGGCAAACAGGTTGGAAAGCCTAACTATATTATTCAGTGGCAGAAAGGGAAGCGGCGGCTTGTGTACCCTGAAGAACTGGCCCGATTCGAGGTGCTTTATCCATTTCCGCCCTGGGGGGAGCGTCATGTTGCAGAATAGTATCTTTTTTTGCGGGTTGCTTGTTTACGTTTTGACGGATCGACGGGAAAGGAGAACCATTGCAGGAAAACAGACTCGCAGACAAAATTATATTTATCAGTTCTGTGATCTTGACAGCCTTGCTGGCATGTCTCATCGTCGGCTGCGTAGATGAACAGCAAAGAAACGCACAAAAAAAGAGGGTTTGCAGCAGGGTTTATTATCTTTGTCAAAATGCAATTTATTCGATATAATTTCTATACAGCGTAAAAACACTTTTTCAGACAGTCTAGATAATGCCGTGTAAAGGTGTAACAAAATACTAAAAGGAGGGGAACGATATGAGAAAATATTTATTGACGGTAATGTTTCTTATTCTTTTGGCGGCTGTTTCAGGATGTGTAACAATTTATAAAACGGCTATGGATGAACGAAGTATAGGAACTATTGCGAGTGATACAAAAATAAAGACAATTATTTTGAAAAGATTCATTGATGAAGAAACTATCAAAACTCTTGATATTTTCGCAGCCAGCTATGATGGTAACGTGTATCTGGTCGGCGAGTATGAAACATTACGCCAAAAAAATAAGGCGATTGAAATTGCCAGAGGTGTTGAAGGTGTAAAAAACGTTACTACATATATGCTCTTAAAGAAGAAGGATGGTCCCTGCGGTACAAAAGTGAATCTAGAGTTAACGGCAAAAACAAAAGGGAAACTCATAAAAGACAAGAGTATTTGGTCAACGAATGTTGATGTGAAAACTGTTCAATGCAATATAGTTCTTGTGGGACTTGTCGGATCGAAAGAAGAAGTTAATAAAGCTGTTACTCATGCGAATAGTGTAGAAGGTGCTAAAAGCGTCAAATCTTTCCTGAAAGCGATTAAATAATACCTAAATAATGCGGCGAAAGAGTAATAGACTTTATATTGGCTTGGTTATTCCAAGCCTCTTTTTTTGTTCGCACTTTCTACTGGCAATCATCAATTTCAACTCCACCATGTCTTATCGATAATATGATGTAATCAACATTTTGCTTCATCCAAGTCTATTGATATTTGATAATTATTTTGGCCGCATTCTATAATACGGTTCGTTTAAATTCCATATTATTTTAATTCAGGAGGATGTATGAAATTATTAACTGTACTGCTGGGCATTTTTTTAATAGTAAATCCAGGGTTTGCTGAAGATGATTCTGTTTTGAAGACCGAGAAAGATAAATTAAGTTATGCCATCGGAATGAATATTGGCAATAATTTAAAAAGGCAGTCATTGGAACTTAATCCCGAAATTGTTTCGCAGGGAATCTGGGATTCATTAACAGATGGTAAAACTCTTATGACCGAGCAGGAATACCGAGATACTATGACTGCCTTCGAGCAAGAGATGAAACAAAAGCAGGTTAGTCAGATTAAGGAGCTTAGTGATAAGAACAAACAGCAAGGCGAAGCATTTCTCGCTGAAAACAGGAAAAAAGATGCAGTGATCACTTTGCCGAGCGGCCTGCAATACAAAGTAATTAAAAAAGGTTCTGGTAAGACGCCGAAAGCGACCGACAAAGTAATTGTTAATTATCTGGGTTCATTAATAAATGGAACAGAGTTTGATAGTTCATACCGTCGCGGGCAGCCTGCTTCTTTTAAAGTGAATGGTGTAATTCGCGGCTGGACAGAAGCCTTGCAGCTTATGCAGGAGGGGGCAAAGTGGCAACTCTTTATACCTTCGGATCTTGCCTATGGCGAACGTGGTGCAGGACGTGATATCGGCCCATATTCAACCCTGATTTTTGAAGTAGAGTTAATCTCGATCGAAGAATCAAGCGGCTAAGTAAATCGTTGCGATAATATGGGTGGTGTCAGGCCTACACTACCCCCTTTATCAGTCAGGTCATCAAGTTAGAATTTCATCGGACAGTAAAGTCGAAAAATAAAAAAAAGATTGCAAGATCAACATTCTTTCTGCTAATATTAAATCCAATTTGAAAAGCGATTTATTATCATTTATTGCTATCAAATATAAATTCTCAAATATTTGTTAATAACGTCAGATAATAATTTGTAAGGAGATAGTCATGATCAAAAATCATATCGTGTTACAGGTCTTTATTATCATTGTTGCTTTAACCCTTAGTATTTCAACTGCCTTCGCCAAGAGTGTTTCCCAGGATTTGGGTTTCAAGGATGTCGGGTTTTCAAAATTAAACAAGCAATTCTGTAAAGAATGTCACGGCGATTCCCTTGTGGATACTCACCATGAGACCGCTAAGTTTAACGCCGGAGCATGCGTATTCTGTCATCCCGTTTCACAACATGATGGAAATTTTGGAATCTCGTTGCTGAGGAACTGCGAGAAATGCCATCTGGAGACGCCTCATCACAGAACAGAAGCTGCGCTCGATAATGAGTGTACCGGTTGTCATGATACTCCAGGGTTAAGTGATTACAGCACAGATGTCGTGGATTATGGCATATCCAAGGTTACTCCAGCGGTTTCAAATTGCGGAAGGTGCCATGGAGAGGGCAAGGATGGTGATATGAATATTGTTGGTTATAAACAAACTCATCATCAAATCACTCTGGAAAACTGTAATGTTTGCCATATGGACACAGACCCCAAGACTGTCAACATTCGTATTTGCGAAAGATGTCATAATGTAAAGTCGATTCATATGGTACCCGATCATGTTGATCCGGAAAATTGTGTTGTTTGTCACATTACCAAATAAGAGAATTTTTGTTATACATACAGCTTAACCTTAGAGAGTGTTAACCATAGTGCCGGAGGCATTGTGGTTAACACTCTTTTTTTATCAATAAGTTTTATTTGTTATGGATTGCGTTGATACTTCGCTTAAGTCAATACTTTTCCTGAAATTAAATCCTGCATATCTTATCAATTAGCAACAGGCGTTAATAAATACTATTAATTGCCTCTGTAATGCTTTAAGACCCTCTTTGATTCAGGATATTTATGAATAATGCAGGTTAGCCGGAAGGTCGGTTGTATAAGTTTTTGGTGACTACTGAAGTTAAAGAGGGACGCGGCAATTAATGCACCGCGCCCCTCTCTGGTTGTGCGATAATTTGTTGTATTAACTCAAAGTATTGAACAGGTTTATGAAATCTGCTGGTGGATTTATAATTTCCATTCCCATACTGGTAGTAAGGCCTTCCGAATAATGCTGAAAGCGAAGCCATTTGATCTGACATTTCAACTTTATTAATTTCCCAAATGGAGATTGTAACTCAAGCATAAGGATTTCCCCTTTTTTACAATCTATAGTGTTTTCAGGGAAGTGAGTATTCACATACATTGCGACACCGGTTGTGGATATATTCATTATTTTACCGGAGTACCTGATGTCACCAACAACAAGATGGGTGGGAAACTGAACAGGTTTCCTTGCAGGGCGTTCTGCTGTTTGGGCCTCAAAAATATTTTTTTCAAGCTGTTTTTTCATTCTTTCTTACTTCTCCCGCGATAAGTAAATGTCTTGACTTTCACTAATATGTACTCTTATCGGCATTATTTAGCTAATTATTTAGCGTTGTTAGCCTATATTATTTGCTCGGCTGGTTTACAGCAGGATGCTAATCAGGAATTAAACAGACCTGTACTTAAGTACCTGTCTCCGCGATCAGGAAATATGACTACAACTTTCTTTTCTTTCCCGAGTTTCTTTGCTGCCTTGAGAGCTGCCCATCCAGCAGCGCCGGAAGAAATACCTGCAAGGATGCCCTCTTCTTTAGCTAATCGGCGTGACATTACAGTTGCATCTTCGTCAGTTACAGTAATGATTTCATCAAAAATTCTGGTGTTAAGGACTCCGGGATAAAAACCGGCTCCTATACCGGCTATTTTATGCGGGCCGGGATTGCCTCCTGACAACACAGGCGATGATGCAGGTTCTACTGCTGTGATGAGTATATCAGGTTTGTGAGACCTGAGGACTTCTCCTATACCGGTAATTGTTCCTCCTGTGCCAACACCGGCAACAAAACAGTCTATATCGGCTCCAATGGCATCAATGATCTCTATAGCAGTTGTCTTTCTATGAATCTCGGGATTTGCAGGATTTTCAAATTGTAAAGGCATAAAATAGTCAGGGTTCTTTTTCAAAATAATCTCAGCCTCTTCAAGCGAACCCAGCATTCCATTTGCACCCGGTGTAATGACAGGCTCAGCGCCAAACGCCCTGAATGTCTGTATCCTTTCCCGGGACATGGTGTCCGGCATAACAAGAATCAGCCTGTAACCTTTAACAGCAGCAATAAGTGCGAGTCCGATACCTGTATTACCACTTGTCGGCTCAATGATTGTACTACCGGGTGTTAAGAGACCGTCCTTCTCAGCAGCCTCTATCATCGAAAAAGCGATCCTGTCTTTTACTGAGCCTCCTGGATTAAGGCCTTCTAACTTTGCCCATATCTCTGCATCTTCAGTCCCGGTTATACTGTTGAGTTTTACAAGAGGGGTGTTTCCTATAAGACTAATGATATTATCGAAACGTTTCACAAAGACTCCTTCAGAATATCTGGGATTATAACACATAGCGGTAACCAGACCAGTCTGCACTATTTCTGGTTTGTCATCTATAAAAAAATTGCGCTCCAAAAATTATGGTTAACTCAGGTTATGAAAATGAGACTCGGGAAATCAATGGTTTTGACTTAGAGGAAATTAATATGTGTATAGAGAAAATCTTTAGTGAAGAACTCAAATTATAACAGATGTTTAATAAAAAGCAAATTATTTTTTTTAAATTTCAGTATTAGTTTATTTATATTGACTTGCATGAAAAAAGATACTATAAGATTAAGGAAAAGACTAAGGGATAAACCTAATAAAAAAAGAAAAGGTTATAGCAACCTTGAATCCCGGAACGAAAAAAATAGTTACTTTCAAAGCCAGGCTCATTCTGGACGATAAAAGCTATCCCGGCTATATAGAAAACCTTACAGAAGGTGATATGTATTTACTGGCTTCGCCATTAATACCTTTAACTCAGTCAGCACCAGGCTCTTTGTTTACTCTGGAGTTTTCCCCTCCGTCAGGTGAAATGTTTAACCTTAACTGTAGACTCAAGTGGTCCTACATAACTCCTCCTCATGGTTTGACAAAAAGCATTGGAATTGAAGTTACAGACCCATCACTGCAATATATAAATTTTTTCAGAAGCCTTTAATTGATACCAGAGCTACTTCAATCCTGGTATTAAACAGCCTGTAATCAGAATATTTATTTCCAGGGATTAAACTTTTCAGTAACTTTCCAGTTGCCGCCTACTGATTGAAGTATGAATATTTCATCTTCTTCAAATGCCTGTGATTTATCTCCTGTAGTTAAGGTGTAGTTACCTTTTGCTTCTACCTTAGCAAAATTCATCCCTTCATCATCTACATATTCTTCTTTTTGATCAAGTGTTGATATGCTGACCTTTGAAAAATCATAAACAGCATTTTTCAGAGAATCAAAAACGCCGCTTTTTTTCTTTGACAGGACAGATTGTGATACCAGCTCTTTTATGCTGGACTGTTCACTACTGACATAATAATCAGCAACCGAAGGATCAATCATCGATATATGTTTTCCTATGAAATTCTTGATAACTTTTTCCGGAGACTGTGACGGGCCGGAACTACAGCCAGCAGTCAAGACAAGCAACAGAAAAGCTGCAAATCCTGCTCCCATTACTGAACGTATCTTATACATATTACTTCTCCTTCCTTTTTAATGTTAGATTTTCTGGAGTTTCGAATTGTTCAGCTATATTAGCACATTTCCTAGGTTATTGACAATGCTAAAAAGGTATGCGGCAGGAGATATTACATCATAATTCATTGAATAATAACAAAAATAATAATATTTTCTTGCGTTTAATAATCAGTATTGGTTCTTAAATAGAATAAACTATAATCACCATCCAGTGTAACTTTTTTACACAACGTACTGAAAGTCGTGGGAAAAATCAGACATCCATCGCAATCTGAAAGGGCTCAAAATCAGATACTCTTGCTCTCTCTTTCCAGTATCCAATCAGTAGCATCTTTCAGATCTTTTGCAATGTAAGAAGCAAGGGTGTTCTCAGGGGGATGGGCTGCCAGCAGAATGCCTGTAGCGTTAATGTTATGAGCAAGCATAATATCTGACTCTTTATCTCCGATGACATAGGATGTTTCCAGATTTACACTGTGCTTAATCCTGGCCATAAGTGCAAACATCAGCCCGGGTTTTCTGCAGGGGCAACGTTCATCAGGATGGTGGGGGCAGTAGTAGAAATCATCAATACCTAATTTATCTTTAAGATATGTATTGGACTTTATCACAAAATCTTTGTCCACGATCTCTCTGGCAATACCGGACTGGTTTGTTATACCAATCAGTTTGAATCCCTGTTTTGTCAATTTATTAAGACTTTCTTTGACTTCCGGAAAAACTACCAAGTCTTTAAAGCTGTTCAGATAATTCCTGTCTTCGATTAATGTTCCGTCCTTGTCAAGAAATATGGCTCTTTCGCGGGGAAGGACTTCTTTCAGTCCGGCAAAAACATCATCAGAGGTTATATCAGTCATACATTTAAGGTGTAAATCCGGGCATTCTCTTTTCATACACGGGGCACATCGAATATTTTTAGAAATAACCTTGTGTCCCTGTCCAAACGGACCTGTGGTTGCTTTGTTAGTAGAGCCGAATATAGCCACTATCGGCACTAACAGTGCGGAAGCCATATGCATGGGACCAGAATCGTTGGTTATGAATGCATTGCATTGAGATATTAATGCGGCAAGTTCTCTCAGGCTGGTTTTTCCTGACATGTTTAAAATGAATGATTCACTATTAAATGTCTGCAACCCTTTTCCCTGATACTTTGCCTTTATCAATGACATGATTGAGTATGCTATTTCGGTTTCTGATGGGCTGCCGAATATAACGACTCTTCCATTTAATTCGTTTATTATCTTTAGAATTAAGTCAGCATATCTTTCAGGCGGCCATCTTTTTGAAGACCCGTAAGTTGCTCCGGGGTTTATGCCGACCAGAGGCTGGTGACTGTCTTTTAAAGCATGGATATGTTCCCTTGCCCGTAGTCTTTCGTCATTTGTTAAATGAAGATAGGGCTGAATTCCTGCAGTTTTGATTCCTGCAGAATTGACTATATTCAAATAATAATACACCTGATGCTGCGAGAGTATGTCGTCCTCTACAGGTAACGCCTTTGTAAGCAAAAGGCTGCGAAAATCCGTAATGTATCCGATTCTTTCCGGTATCCTTGCAAGCCACGTTATCAATGCTGCATCAAAGGCGTTTTGCAAAAGTATGGAACTGTCAAATTTTTTCAAGGCGCAACTTTTTTGCAAGTCGGAGCTTACCTTTCAAGCCTTTGAATTCTCTATAGTGACGAATTCAAAGGCTTGAAAGGTAAGCTCCGACTTGCAAAAAAATTGCGCCTTGAAAAATTTGACAGTTGCATACTTTCGCAAAACGACTTTGCTGCAGCATTGATAAC
>PVMS01097162.1_pt1 | contig 11778 bp, 8 predicted proteins | sample 1853461 | NCBI WGS metagenome assembly PVMS01 (sample SAMN08582032, study PRJNA380276) | Marine sediment metagenome, whole genome shotgun sequencing project. | isolation source: ocean sediment barecode stripped | collected 2017
AATCAAACGGTCTCATGGTCTTTCTTGACGTCGATCTCCCCATACTTGAGTCGAGGGTCATCGATTTTGATACGAGAGGTCTGGTAAAACGTCCGGATCAGAGCTTCGCAGACCTGTTCCATGAACGTTTCCCTTTGTATATGAAGTATGCAGACGTCACGGTGGCGTGCTCGAAACTCACCCAGGAAGAAGTTTGTGCAAAAATCATCAAAGCGCTTGGGGCAAACAAAGTGGAGAAGTAGTTCTTAATATTATATCTCATTGATAGAAGATATATAATAATGGTTCTTCTCCAATTTAGTTGGAGGAGAGGGTCCAAGGATCCAAGGGTTTGTAATTCTTTAGCATTTTTGTCCGCCTGTTCTGTGGAGGATCACTCGAACCCTTGAACCCTTGAGTCCTTGAACCCTCTGAGATTACACTTGCTCAATTGGAAATGACCCCACTTATTTTACCCTAATGAACTACAACTAATCGGGAGATGATTCTTAAGGTTTAACAATACGGCTTTCTGCCTTGACACGATACTTAATCTGTAGTATCGGATATCATCTTTCAAAAAAGGAAAATACCATATGCAGATCCATTTGAATATAAAATTGCTGTTTTGGTGGTGGCAGGTTTTGACATGAGCCTGCCCGCACATCTCTAATATTTGAAAATTCATTAAGAGTCGTGGGTGAGGAGAAACTTTCCACGGCTTTTTTATTTTGCAAAAACGCCATGGGGTTTCTCTCCATGGCGTTTTTTTTACCGAAAGGAGGAAATCTTGTAGAACAGATCAAAGTATTTTTAGATGAGAGTAAGATGCCTGGTATGGTACAACATATCGGCGGATATAGCCGACACCAATGAGGCTGCCGCTCCATCCCGGAACTGGAAATCAGATACCCTAAACCGGGCGGACAGATTCGCTTGGTCTACCGTTTGAAAGAAAATGGAGATGTGCCGTGCAGTCACTCGATTAAATACCGGCAGCAGTACTTCCCTGTGGAGGCTTATCTCCGGAAAAGATTAACGTCTGCTGATTGGGAACGTGATTTTCAAAAACAGCCATAAAGTGAACGCAATCAGCCTAAATGAATGTGAACCTAAATGAGCGGAAATAAAAAAGGAGGCGGAAATATGAGATATAAACATCTATTCAGGCGATTATTGTTGCTATTGACCATCATGGCAATCGGAATTTCGCTGTCGTTGACTAAAGCGCCGGGCGCGTATGCATATGATTTGCCGGCGGTTAATCTGGGCTTTACCAGTTTTTTGGACGGCGGTCCTCCTGCCGGCCCAGGATTTTACTTCGCTCAATATATTCAATTTTACACTTCAGACGAATTTAAAAATGAAAGCGGCGACGAGGCCTTTCCTCCATTTGCCGACGAAGATCTGGGGGTATGGATCAGTCTTTCCCAATTTTTATACCAGTCAAACCAAGAAATTTTATTCGGTGGAAAATGGGGACTCGATGTCATTGTTCCTCTGGTCTCTCTGGATCTGAGTTATGAAACGTCAATGCCAGGATTCCCTCAGGATAACGGCTCGGGTTTGGGCGATATCCTCTTCGGTCCGTATCTGCAATGGGACCCGATCATGGGAAAAAACGGGCCGATATTTATGCACCGAATAGAGTTCCAGATGATCTTCCCCACCGGAAAATATGATAACGATAAAGCGCTCAATCCAGGCAGCAACTTCTTTTCTTTTGACCCCTACTGGGCGGCAACGCTGTTTATCACCCCGAAGTGGACATTTTCAACCCGGGTGCATTATCTCTGGAATGCTGAAAACAATGATCCCTACATCGCCTATGGCGCCGACGACACCCAGGCCGGCCAGGCTGTTCATCTAAACTTCGCCTCTGCCTATGAGGTGCTGCCAAAGAGATTGCGCCTCGGAATAAACGGCTATTACCTTAAGCAGATTTCCGATACCAAGGTTAACGGTGTGGGATTGTCAGGAAGCCGGGAACAGGTTTTAGGGATAGGGCCCGGCATCGTTTTCCATTATTCCAAGGACACCCATTTTTTCTTCAACGCCTACTTTGAGACGAACGTTGAAAACAGACCCGAAGGTCAGCGGTATAACTTACGGTTCGTTCATCATTTTTAATCCCAATTAATAAGGGTCTGATTCGTTCATTTGCAAACCGGATCAACCGAAATCCTGCTTTTGCCAAGACAAATGGACGAATCGGGCCCGATCTGTAAAATCTCTTCATCTGTCCTGTCTTTATACCCTAATTGAGCGAAAGTTTAGGAGACCCCGGATACAAGGCATCAAAGACGAAGCCCCGCTGATAACACGGGATTAACTTCCGTGTCGTCTACTGGCGAGGACCTGACCCGCCTGCCAAAACACTTATAATATTTTTCCCAGTATATTTACGATCAATCAGGATGATACACCCGCTTCACGATTCCATATAACCCCCGCTTAAAGGGGGACTCGAAAAAAAGGAAATTCCGATACCGTCAAGGTAGAATTTCATATTGCAGTTGACAGACCAAGTAACTATAATTAGATTAATATTTTTTCGATTAAAAATACAGTGCTATTAGGAGGTCGCCGTGTATTCCAAAATACTGATTCTTCGCTTTCCAAAAACCGAAGTGGAAAAACCGATCGTTTGTTACCTTGTAAAAGATTACGACCTTACTTTCAATATACTCAATGCGTCCATACTTCCCAGAAAAGAGGGGGTCATGGTTCTGGAACTCACAGGAACCCGAAAAAACTTCAAAGAAGGGGTAAAATATCTCGAACACCGGGGCGTTCAGGTGCAAAATGCATCCCAGGAAATAAAGCGCATCCGAAAAAGATGCACCCACTGCGGTGTCTGTACATCGGTATGCCCAACCGGTGCACTGTCCATTCAACGACCTGAAATGTCCGTTGATTTTAACCAGACCAAATGCAGCGTTTGTGAACTTTGCATTACAGCCTGCCCCACCCGGGCCATGGAAGTTCGCCCCTCAAATAAAATTTTTTTTAAATGAAGCGTTTAACAGCCATTGCCTTAAGCGGCGGCATAGATTCTCTGGTGGCTGCCCACCTGTTAAAGGAACAGGGACACGAGATCATCGGAATTCACTTTCTTACCGGACACGAAACTCAATCTCCGGACGACCATCAGAATATAACCCGTGCAAACACGGACACAGCGAATTTGTCGGTGGCGAAATCCCGGGCCTCGAACAAGCTTTCATACATTGCGGATCAGCTCGATATCGAAGTAAAAATAATAGATTGCAGCAACGAATTCAAAAGCAATGTTGTCGATTATTTCATTCAAACCTATCAGGCCGGTAAAACCCCCAATCCATGCATGGTATGCAATCCGTCAATTAAATTCGGAACTGTTTTTGAATTTGCCCGAAAACTGGGTGCATCAACCCTTGCCACCGGGCACTATGCCAGAATAAACAGCGACAATATGGGAAAGTTTCATCTTCTTAAAGGGATTGATCCGAAAAAGGACCAGTCCTACTTTCTGGCACTCTTGACCCAGCAACAACTGGCCGGCGCCTGCTTCCCCCTTGGAGACATGATAAAATCCGATGTCGTCAAGTTGGCCGCGAAAAAGGGCCTCAAATCGATTAAAAGAAAAGAAAGCCAGGATGTATGCTTTATCAGGGATAAAAACTATGGGACGTTTCTTGCCCAACAACCAAAATTTGAACCGACACCCGGTCTGATAAAAAATGTCAGCGGCAGCGTCCTGGGTAAACACAAAGGACTTCATCTTTTCACTATCGGCCAGCGGCGGGGAATTAACTGTCCGGCTTCCGAGCCATACTACGTGGTCAGCATGGACACCGGGAAAAATCTCCTAACGGTCGGGTTTAAAAACAATTTACTCGCTTCGGAATGCCGGGTGAAAAATATTCACTGGATCCGGGAAACACCAAGTCATCCGATTAAGGTTTACACGCGCCTTCGTTACCGTCACAAAGCAGCGGCCTCCAAGCTGTTCCCCGTTAACGGGAAAACAGCGATTGTCCGATTTGAAAGCCCCCAGACGGCGATTACTCCCGGACAGTGTGCTGTATTTTATCGGGATGATGAGGTGCTTGGCGGTGGTTGGATTGCGCCCATACAAAACATATGAAATTTAACAATACCTTTAAATTTAGAATCACCACTCTGGGCTGCAAAGTCAATCAATACGAGACAGATGCCATTGCCCAGCAGTTGAGCAATTCGGGCTGTGTTCCAGCCTCTGCCGAAGATACGGCAGACCTGTGCATTATCAACACCTGCACGGTCACCCGGAGAGCATCCATGCAGTCCAGACAGGCTGTACGCCAGGCCATACGATCCAATCCAAAGGCGCGTATTGTTGTCACCGGATGTTATGCCCAGACAGAACCGGATGAAATTCTGAAAATAGACGGCGTTCACACCGTCATCGGTCATGGGGATAAACATAAAATTCCCGAGATTGTTCGGTCGTCACCCATAGAAAATCATCCCCGCCCTACCCTGATCCGACGTAACATATCATTCGAACACGATTTCAAACAGGTTCCGGTAACCGTCTTTGGAAACAGAACCCGTCCTTTTTTAAAGATACAGGACGGTTGTGACACCTTCTGCACATACTGCATTGTCCCCTATGCACGTGGGCGCAGCCGCAGCATGGCGCCTGAAAAGGTATTGGAAAACATCAGAAGCCTGAAACTCGCCGGATACCGTGAAGTTGTTCTTACCGGTGTGCATCTCGGCGCCTATGGACTCGACCTTTCACCCAAATACCACATGGCAGGGTTGTTAAGCCGAATTTATGAATCAAAACCCATCCATCGCGTGCGACTCAGTTCCATAGAACCCCATGAGCTAACAGAAGATATATTAACCCTTGTGGCGGAAACAGACGTTTTTTGTGACCATTTTCACATTCCTTTGCAGAGCGGAGACGATTTTGTCCTAAATAAAATGCACCGGCCCTACACACGATCCTTTTTCAGAGATCTCATTATCAAAATCAATTCATTGATTCCGGATGCCGCCATCGGTGTGGATACCCTGATCGGGTTCCCGGGTGAAACCGAAAAAGCTTTTGAGAATACATATTCACTCATCAAAGAGCTCCCCGTCACTTATCTGCATGTTTTCCCGTTTTCGGTTCGAAAAGGAACACCGGCGAGTAAGTATCCTCAACAGGTTGATTCAAAAACCATCAAGGCCCGATGTGAAAAAATGCGCACCCTCGGCAACCAAAAGAAACAGGCCTTTTACAAAAAGTTTATAGGAAAAACGGTTGAAATTCTCATTGAAAGCAAAAGAGACGAATTAACCGGTTTTTTAAAGGGAATAACATCAAACTATATACCTGTCCGGGTAAACGGAAGTGACAATTGTGTAAATACGGTAGTTCCTGCCAGAATTGATCGGGTAGAGAGAGACCATACCGTATTCGGAATCCTTTTCCCTGATGTTCCATAAATAACCGGAGGAGGATTTGCAATCGAATCCAATCCCGGGTCCAGCCTAAAATCCTATCCCCCTGGCTCAGACCTTCCATAAAACATTCTGGATTAGAGCATTACTACTTGTTTAAGAAACTAAAATCGATGTTCATCTCCAAAACTTATTGGGCCGTTTTTCCGTTCGTGTTCAGGGGGCGCGCTTTTCCGTGCAACAATATTGGCGGAGTGGCTTCGTCATTTCAATAGCTTAGCAGTGGGGGAGACCGCGGCTCCCGTATGCTTTTCCCGGGAGAACGCACCCCCTTATTGTTTAGACAAAATTACATCAACCCATCATTTTTAATTTAAAATAAATTTTTCCTTGACATATTTTTAAGTAGTGCTAAAAATGTCTGTTGTTAATTCAGTAAAATTTAAATTCTGCACAATGGCGTGGGGAATTTTTTAATATCAAAGACAAAGGCGTCTTTTCCGACGGGGAAAGACGCCTTTTTTATTTTTTAAAGTGAATAATATGGCAATAGAAAGGAGTAATGATGATGCGATTTTCAAAGAGTAACGATGTACTTGGAACTACCAATCGAGGCAATGCTGCTGAATCGAGCCTTTGTACACTTTGCAGGGCGAGTTGCAAGGGAAAGTGTGAAACCTGGCTTTCCAGCCTTGTGGGCCGAAAACTGCTCTATCCGAGAGATTTCGGCATGGTCACGGCAGGAGCCAACAATACCACCCATATCGGAGTCTCCTATAATTCACTCCGAATCCAAGGATATGCTTATGGTTCCCACGGCCTTGATAAAAGCCTGAGCAATGATCCTGACGACTGTATCTTTCCGAACGTAAGCCTTGAAACCGAGTTCGGCAATACCATGAAGACCAAGGTCCGCATGCCGCTGATGACGGGTGCCCTTGGATCGACGTTTATTGCAGAAAAATACTGGGATTCCTTTGCCATTGGCGGGGCGTTGGTCGGCATACCGGTGGTAATCGGTGAAAATGTTGTCGGAGTCGATCTCAAGTCGGAAATCGGCAAAGGAAAAACCAAAAAGGGTAAAATCAAAAGCTCTCCGGAACTGGAACGACGGATCGATACCTATCTTCGTTATTATGATGGTTATGGCGCTATCATAGTCCAGCTGAATGTTGAAGATACACGTAATGGCGTTGCAGAATTCGTTGCGGACAAGTATGGAAATAAATGCATTATCGAACTCAAATGGGGACAGGGCGCCAAGGATATTGGCGGTGAGATACAAGTAACCAGCCTGGATTACGCGCTTTTTCTCAAGGAGAGAGGCTATATTGTGGATCCGGACCCGACAAAGCCTCAAGTGGTACAGGCCTTCAAAGAAGGTGCCGTCAAGTCTTTTGCCCGACACAGCCGTTTAGGGGGCACAAACCTCGATACCGTCGAACAGGTCCGGGAAGATTTTATGAGCAGTGTTAAATACCTCCGCCGCCTTGGATTTGAGCGAATTACCTTAAAGACCGGTTCTTACGGCATGGAAGAACTGGCAATGGCCATAAAATTCGCATCAGAGGCAGGATGCGATCTTTTGACCATGGACGGCTCAGGCGGCGGCACCGGAATGAGCCCCTGGAACATGATGCAGAGCTGGGGGGTACCATCCGTTTTTCTTCATTCAAAAGCCTATGAATATGCAAGTATACTGGCGGCAAATGGTGAAAAGGTGGTGGATATGTCTTTTGCAGGCGGATTCGCACTCGAAGACAGTATTTTCAAAGGATTGGCACTGGGTGCACCGTATACAAAACTAATCTGCATGGGTAGAGCAATCATGGTTCCCGGGTTCCTGGGTGCAAACATAGAAGGCGCACTTAACCCCGATAGGAAAGAGAAAATTTTCGGCAACTGGGATAATCTGCCGAAAACGGTAACCGACATCGGCACCAAGCCTGTTGAGATCTTTGCCTCTTATTTCGACCTTGAAGAAAAAATCGGCAAAAAGGAAATGGCCAATATCCCCTATGGCGCAATAGCCTTCTATACACTGGCGGACAAGCTGGGTGCCGGTTTGCAGCAGCTTATGGCCGGTGCAAGAAAATTTTCCCTGGACAAGATCTCTCGCACCGATCTTTTCTCAGGCAACAGAGAAACCGAAAAAGAGACGGGGATACCACATGTATCCGACATTAATGATGAAGCTGCCAAAAAAATACTGAATGTATAATATTAAGGCATCCGTCTGAACACGAAAGGCTTTCCGGAAATTTTTTTTCCGGAAGGCTTTTTTTGTGTATGAACATTTAGTAAAATCAGTTATGGTATAGAACCAATGTAAAGGCGGATGGCAACAGGCCTGTAGTTTTTTAAAGAGATAATCGAAAATTTTCAACTCGCTTATCCGATAGAAAATCGGAAGTATTCCATTTAAGGAGGAGTTACGTATGGGTGGTTTTTTTGGCAATGTTTCTAAAGAGGACTGTGTAAAGGATCTGTTTTATGGAACCGATTATCATTCTCATCTCGGCACGAAACGAGGGGGATTGGCCACCCAACATTCCAAAGGATTCGCACGTTCCATTCATAATATTGAAAATAATTACTTCAGATCCAAGTTCGAAGCAGATCTTCCCGAGTTGCATGGCAATAAAGGTATCGGCGTTATCAGTGATTCCGATGCTCAACCGTTGATCTTTGGATCTCACCTGGGAAGCTTCGGTATCGTCATGGTTGGGAAAATTAACAATATTGAGGAACTTGCTAAAAAAGCATTTCGGAAAAAAATCCATTTTTCTGAAACAAGCGGTGGGATTTTAAGCCCATCCGAAATTGTGGCAACACTCATCTGCGAAGAAGATTCTTTTGAGGAAGGCATAGAAAATGCCCAGGAAGCCATTAAAGGTTCGTGTTCTCTCCTTTTGCTCACGGAAGATGGTATTTATGCCGCCCGGGATAAATTAGGAAGAACGCCCATAGTTATCGGCAAAAAAGAGGGTTCCTATGCCGCGTCTTCAGAAACGTCAGCATTTCCGAATCTTGGCTTTGAAATCGATAAATATCTGGGTCCTGGGGAAATCGTTTTTATGACCGCCGACGGATACGACCAGAGAAAGGAACCAACGGAAAAAATGCAGATTTGTGCGTTTCTCTGGGTTTATTATGGTTTTCCCGCCTCAAGCTATGAAGGAATTAATGTAGAATACGTACGATACCGTTGCGGTTCGGCCCTCGCAAAGAATGACGATATTGAAATAGATTGCGTCTCAGGAATTCCGGATTCCGGAATCGGACATGCCATCGGCTACGCCAATGAAAGAAATATTCCCTACACCCGGCCGTTTACCAAATATACCCCCACATGGCCGAGAAGTTTTATGCCCCAGGATCAGAGTATTAGAGATCTGGTTGCCAGAATGAAGCTGATTCCCATCAAAGAATTAATCGAGGGGAAAAAGATCCTTTTTTGTGAAGACTCCATTGTCAGAGGGACTCAATTGCAGGATAATGTACAGGTATTGTTCGACTATGGTGCCCTGGAAGTGCACATGCGTCCGGCATGCCCCACGCTGATATATCCCTGTGAGTTCCTCAATTTTTCAACATCTCGATCGACATTGGATCTTGCGGGACGCAAAGCAATATCTGAACTCGAAGAAGGAGGAGATGCCTTTTTGGAGGAATATGCACAGTCAAATTCAAAAAAAAATGAGGCGATGGTGGACCGAATACGGCAGAGGTTGAGGCTCACTTCTTTAAAGTATCAAAAACTGGAAAACCTTGTACAAGCCATCGGCCTTCCAAAAGAAAAATTATGTACCCATTGCTGGGATGGAAGCAGTTATTATTAATTTAAAGCAAAAGAAATTACAGGCTGGCGCCTCAACTCCTGAAAATGTATTTTTATTGCTTCGCGAACATTGAGACCCATTTTAAAATGTTCGTGATATGGTGAACACCACTCTCGAGTCAGCATTATCTCCGAAAAAGGCTTTGGCATCACTGTCAGTATTGTGGTAGCTTAAATCCAGGGTGAACCAAACCGTACCACTTATGTTTTTGGGATTGTTCCAGACCTCCGGCTCTTCAGCAATTACACTGCCACTTGACACTGCCATGAGTATGAGTAGTGTTGTTATTGTAACCAGTTTTTTCTTCATCCTCATCCTCCTTTCCACAAAAATTACCGTAACAGTTCAGCCTCCTTTCGAAGGCTGAACTGTTATACAATACTGTCAAATTGACCAATAGATATTTTTATCCATCAAAACAGATATTTAACATATACCTGCGATCACGTCCCCATCATCCGGAATCTCATGGATCACATGGTGTTTTGGCGGAAAACTCTCTTGAGTCATCAGACTTACGACGACCATGGCAATAAGGCCGACAACCGGAGCAATCATAGTATCCAAACCAGCCAAATGCTCGGGAATCGTATAGAACAGAATCAATCGAAGCACGGAACCGATAATAACCGCTGCCAATGCCCCGGGCGTATTGGCTTTCTTCCAATAGATGCCCAGTGTCAGTGGAACGAGACATCCTGCAAATACCACGTCAAATGCAAGAACCAGCAGAATTCCCGGTTCAGGTTTGACATGGGCCAGATAAATTGCAAAAGCAACCACCGGTATCGCCATGACTCGACTGATCCAGAGGAGCTTTTTATCGGAAATCAGCTTTTGAGCATTATCAGTTACTGGATTGGAAATATCGCATCCAGAGGCAGGCATCTGGGGTAATTTTGCGGCTTTTTTCTTTTTTTCCGCCCATATCCGAAGAATGTTCTTTTGAAAAACATTCCTGCCCAGTACGGTGGATACGCCCAGTATCCCCCCATCAGCAGTGGATGCTCCGGCACCGATAATGCCGCCCATTATAAACAGTCCAAAGATAAACGGTACGGATGTCATTGCAATTGTTGGCAGAAGCATTCTGGGATCGGCGATTTCCGGAAGAAGCTTCAATCCCATCAATCCGATTCCGGAACAGACTAAACCGGTTAATATGGTAAATCCTGCGCCAAAGAAACAGCTGATTTGGGCTGTTTTTTCGTCCCTGGCAGCAAAGATCCTTTCCATGAAATCCAGGGCAACAATATCCCCCAGCCCCAGAGCCAGAATACCTGCCCAATTCAGAAGTGCCCCGTTCTCCATAGAGGTTAAACCGCTTAAATCCATGTATCCTGCAGGAATCGCCCCTGCGAAGAAATCCCAGCCATGGGTATACAGCAGCCATATAAAACATCCCACAAATCCTGCTATGGCAGGATATATCTGAACGATGTCCGTGGCGGCGCACGCGTAGAGCCCGCCGGAAACCGTGTATATAAAAATTCCAACCGATATAAGGATCAGCGCCAAGGTATAATCGATCTCGAAAACCATGGAGATTATCCAGGCGGAACCGGCAAAGTTACCGGCAACCAGAATTGCAAAACTAAAACCCATTAGAAGCGAAACGATGAGTTCCGTTAACCAATTGTATCTTCTAAAATAGAAATCCGGCAGTGTTAACAGATTCATCCGATTCAGCGGTGCCGCAAAGAACAACCCGGTCAACATCAGGCATATAGCCAGGCCGAGCGGGAATTGAAACCCTGCCCAGAATCCGCCCAGATATGCCCCGGTTGCATTTCCCATGGTAGCGTTTGCATCCAATGATTGCGCTAAAAGCATGGATCCAACCAAGAAAAAAGGGAGGCTCTTACCACAGATGATATAGCGTTTCCCGCTACCCTTAACCAGGAAATACGTGCCTAAACCAAGCACAAAAAACAATAAGATAAAGCAAAGAAGTCCAATAGCCATAGGTGACATGATATAAATTCCTCCTCAAATTTTTAATTGAGCTAAATGAAACGTAAGGCAGTTTGCAAAGACAAGATAAATTTTCAGGGTTATGAGAGGGACGGCAAGCACAAGGGATGAGCAAAAAAGAAAAACTGAAGAAGTATTTCTTTTCCCATAGAAAAACGGGTAAATATGAGGAATAGGAGTATTTGAAATTTTCTTTCTCCACAAAAAAACAGATGAATAAGAAGGACAAAAACAATCTTATTCGGCTGTGCCTATCACTACGTTTTAAAACTAATTGATATCATATGAAATATTCCATATTCATATTGAAAATAAATATTGCCAAATCTTAACAGGAGAATGGATCAAATCCCTTTATCCAAAAAATGTTCATTTCGATCTTTTGATCAAGGCCTCGAGGATGAGATCCATTTTACCTGTCAGATTTTTCCACATTTGTTAATGAATTGGAAAACGTATTTGTTTTTTAATGTCTTTATTAATAACCTTCGATCTGTTTCGGGAAGTAATCCTCGTATTCCCCTCTCTCGCCCTTCTCGCCGGTGTCTCGCTCGATATCGAG
>PVMS01163900.1_pt1 | contig 11774 bp, 9 predicted proteins | sample 1853461 | NCBI WGS metagenome assembly PVMS01 (sample SAMN08582032, study PRJNA380276) | Marine sediment metagenome, whole genome shotgun sequencing project. | isolation source: ocean sediment barecode stripped | collected 2017
CCTCGATATCTTCAAGGCCAATATCAAAACGCAGGGCGCGGTCTTCGGATTCCCATTTGGTTGCTGAACGATATTGCGCAGGGTTGAACGGGATCACCAGACTTTCATAGCCACCCCACGAAGCGCCCATGCCAAACAGCTCAAGGTCATCGAGCATTGCCCCTAGCGCTTTATCAGAAGAATTTTTCAATACGACCGAAAACAGACCGGATGCGCCAGTGAAGTCGCGTTTCCATATCTCGTGATCGGGATGATCCTCACGGGCAGGATGAATAACGCTTGTGACTTCGGGACGTTCAGCCAGCCAATTCGCCATCTCAAGGGCCGATTTTTGATGGCGTTCCAGACGGATACTCAAGGTGCGACTGCCGCGCAGACACAGCATTACATCTTCCGGGCCGGGGCATTGCCCCAAGTCTCCATGCGTTTGCCGGATCGTCTTGGCATAGGCATCGTTTGTCGTGATTGAGCCCAGATTCGCATCTGAATGGCCGCTGAAATATTTTGTGCCGGCGTGAATCACGATGTCGGCACCCAGCTTTAACGGATTGAAATAAAGCGGAGAGGCCCAGGTGTTGTCGGTCAGCACTGGTATGTCACGCGCTTTCGCGGCCTCAATTATTGCCGGCAAATCCTGGACTTCAAAAGTCTGGGATCCAGGAGATTCCGTGTAGATGAGTTGCGTATTGTCCTGAACCAGATCGGAAATACCCGAACCGATATTAGGATCGTAATATGTCACCTCGACACCAAGGCGACGCAGCATATGCTCGGAGAATGTTCGTACCGGCTGGTAGACGCTGTCCGTGATGAGGATGTGACCGCCTGATTTCACGATCGCAAGCAAACTCACTGAACAAGCCGACAATCCCGATGAGGTGAGGGCAGTGTGAGTACCGCCCTCCAGTTCCGATATCGCCGATTCAAGCGCCGAGATTGTCGGTGTGCCCCGGCGCCCGTATGTGTATTTCTGAGACCGCGTTAAAAACGAATCCAGCGTCGGGTACAGAATGGTTGACCCACGATAGAGCGGCGTATTGACAAAGCCGTGATATTGATCCGGATCGCTTCCCATATGCATGAGACGCGTTTCAATATTCTTCTTCCCGGAAGATTTCCCGGGCTTGTTCGACTGGGACATGTGCTGGACTCTCTTTGAAGAAAAAACCGTTTGAACAGGCACGACGTCAAGCGTCAAGCCCTTGACCCACGCTGCGGAAATGCCTGAGATAGAAGAAAGGTTTCAAAAGTCACCAATTATCCTGCCATGCACACTGGACCAGCGACGTGAAATGCCCGATTCAACAAGGGGCATGCAGAGTAATGCGTGGCAGAAAATCGATACGGGTTTTATCAGTGACAATGCGTTCAGGAATAAAATGGTGCCGCACGGCCGTGCTTCTCTGTATTTCGTTGAGTGTGGCCACATCGACCGCATCCGCCGCGACGCTCGACGATGTAAGAGCGAAGGGGTTTCTCGAATGCGGCGTCAATCACGGCTTGCCTGGCTTCTCCAGCAGTGATGAAAAAGGCAACTGGCGCGGTATGGATGTGGACATCTGCCGAGGCCTTGCTGCGGCTATTTTCAAAGATTCGAGCAAGGTCAAATTCGTGCCGTTGACCGCCAAGGAACGTTTCACAGCTCTGCAATCGGGCGAGGTGGATGTCCTGTCGCGCAACACCACCTGGACCATGACGCGCGATACTGCACTCGGCCTGAACTTTGCCGGCGTCACCTATTATGACGGGCAGGGGTTTATGGTGCGCAAGAAACTGGGCATCGCAAGCGTTCTTGAGCTTTCCGGCGCGACCATCTGCACTCAGTCGGGCACAACCACGGAAATAAATGTGGGTGATTATTTCAATACGAAGAAAATGGATTTCAAGCTCATAACCTTCGCCAAAACCGAAGAAACCGTGCAGGCTTACGAAGCCGGACAATGCGACGCCTTTACGTCGGATGCGTCACAGCTTTACGCTTTCCGGCTGAAACTGGCCAAGCCGAACGAGCATATGGTCCTTCCCGAGATTATCTCCAAAGAACCCCTCGGCCCTGTCGTTCGGCAGGGCGACGACCAGTGGTTCAACCTGGTCAAATGGACCATATTTGCCCTTATCGATGCAGAGGAGATGGGTATCTCCAGCGCCAATGTTGAAGAAATGCGCAGCTCGGACAATCCCGACACCCGGCGGCTGCTCGGTCTGGAAGGAGATTTGGGGCGCAAACTCGGGCTCGACAATGACTGGGCCGTCAGGTTGATTGCCTCAATAGGCAACTATGGCGAGATGTTTGACCGAAATGTGGGAAAGGGGTCGCCCCTGAATATTGCCCGCGGTGTCAACAGGCTCTGGAATATGGGGGGCATCCAATACGCCCCGCCAGTACGCTAGATGTAATTATTTTTCGAACAATACTTGAGTGTTAGGTGCATCGCGCGCCATACTCAGGTCTGATTATGGGGGAGTAAAATGGGAAAGCACCAAAACGTAAAAAAACCGCCGCTGGCAAGTCCGGAAATGGCGGCAAGATGACCGTCAGCGATGAAATTGCCATCGAAATTACCGCCATGCACAAATGGTACGGCAATTTTCATGTGCTGAAGGACATCAATCTCACCGTGAACAAGCGTGAGAGGATTGTGATTTGCGGCCCCTCGGGTTCAGGAAAATCCACCCTGATCCGCTGTATCAACCGGCTGGAAGAACATCAGAAAGGCGACATCGTCGTCGACGGCATCGAACTCACGGGCGATCTGAAAAAGATCGATGAGATTCGCCGTGAGGTCGGCATGGTGTTCCAGCACTTCAATCTGTTCCCCCACCTGACCATCCTGGAGAACTGCACGCTCGGCCCCATCTGGGTGCGCAACATGCCCAAGGCGGAAGCTGAAGAGACTGCAATGAAGTATCTGGAACGCGTTCAGATTCCGGAACAGGCCTTGAAGTATCCCGGCCAGCTCTCGGGCGGTCAGCAGCAGCGCGTGGCCATCGCCCGCTCGCTGTGCATGAACCCCAAGATCATGCTGTTTGACGAGCCCACATCCGCGCTCGACCCCGAGATGATCAAGGAAGTGCTCGACGTGATGGTCAACCTGGCGCATGAGGGCATGACCATGATTGTGGTGACCCACGAGATGGGTTTTGCCAAAGAGGTGGCCAACCGCGTCGTCTTTATGGACGAGGGGGAGATTATCGAAGAGAACGAGCCGGAGCCGTTCTTCTCAAACCCGCAGCATGAACGCACACAGCTCTTCCTGAGCCAGATTCTTATCTAGGTTAGCTGTTACGGGTTGATGGGGAGGCTTTCGTCCGCCCCCCATTCACTCCATGATCCGTCATATACGGACACATGGCGGTGGCCGAGTATTGCCAGTGCCAGAGCCACTATGCTCGCCGTCACGCCCGACCCGCATGTGTTGGCGACAGGCTTTGAGAGATCAATACCCGCTTGCTCGAATATATTCTTCAATTCACTTACCGACTTGAAGGTACCATCGGAGTTCAACAACTCTGGGTAAGGCAAGTTGAGCGAACCGGGAATATGACCTGAGCGCAGGCCCTCACGCGGCTCCGGCGCTTCACCACGAAACCGGTCGGCTGCACGGGCATCGACGATTTGCTCCGAGCCATCGTCTATAACTTTCAGGATTTCATCACGGTCCCGGATCAGTTCCGCGTTTCTGCGTGAGGTAAAGTGCCTGACGCCCCGTCTCGTGGTTGGGCCGTCTTCATGCGGCCTGCCTTCTGCCGTCCATTTCGCCAGACCTCCGTTCAGCACAGCCACGTCTTCATTGCCCATTGCCCGGAAAGTCCACCACACGCGGGCGGCTGAAAACATGCCCGGCGCATCGTAGACGACCACCCGCATACCATCGCCAATACCCATTTTTCTCATTTGCGAGGAAAACTGCTCCGGGCTTGGGAGCATATGCGGCAGGGAAGAGCTCTTGTCTGAAATTTCATCGATGTCGAAGAATACAGCGCCGGGAATGCGTGCCTGCACATGTTCTTCATAAGGGTCACGGGGATCGTTCGGCAGGTACCAGGTGCCGTCCAGAATGATTACATCCGGTGCATCCAGATGAGCCGCCAGCCAGTCTGTCTCGACCAGCCATTTGTCTGAATAATCCGCCATGGAACCGTAACCCTCCCAAAACCCTGTCTGCCTTCAGGACAGAACTATACGCACGCGTCTGTTCTGTGCGCCTTTTTTCTCGATTTTCGTAACCTGCGCCACCCCGATTTCACGGGTGTTTTCGACATGCGTGCCGCCGCAGGGCTGAAGATCGACATTGCCTACCGCGATCATTCGCACTTTCCCCGAACCCACCGGCGGCTTCACGGCCATTGTGCGAACCAGTTCAGGTTGCGCCTCCAGCTCTTCATCGGTAATCCAGCTGATCGATACCGGCAGCTCCTGAACGATGAGCTTGTTGAGTTCTTCCGATAAGGCGTCCTTGTCCAGCCCGGCATCGGGAATATCGAAATCAAGCCGTCCCTTGCCATTGCCGATCGAGCCGCCAGTTACGGGATAGGGAAGGGTGGCGCATAGCAAATGAAGCGCGGTGTGGACCCGCATATGTGCATAGCGTGTGTCCCAATCGAGGATGCATTGCACCTTTTCACCCACTTCTGGCAAAGCCGCGCCGTCAGCCGGCACATGAACAATGGTGCTGCGATCACTTTCATAGACCGTTGTTGCAATAGGTATTTGCGACCCATCGGCACGCTTCAGGGCGCCCGCATCTCCCGGCTGACCCCCGCCGGTTGGATAAAACACGGTTCTGTCCAGAATGATGCCGCCCAGATCGTTGATCCCCAGAACTTCCGCATCACAGCTTTTCGCGTAGCTGTTGCCTTGGAAAAGTTTCTCGCTGGTGCTCATAACCGCCTGCCCGTTTTCTTATTCAAAAACGTCGGGGATTTCTGGATCTGTCCGGTCCAGCCAGGGCGGGGTCGGCAATCCCTTCTCTTTGAGGAAGGCCGGATTGAACAACTTGCTCTGATACCGGCTGCCGTGATCGCACAAAATGGTCACGATGGTGTGGCCTGGCCCCATCTCTAGTCCCAGCCTGATGGCGCCGGCAACATTGATGCCGCTGGAGCCGCCAAGCAGCAGTCCCTCTTTTTCAGCCAGGTCAAATACGACCGGCAGAGCTTCCTCGTCCGGGATGATATAGGGCTGTTCGACCTTGATGTCCTCGACAATGCAGGTCGAGCGGCCAAGGCCAATCCCTTCTGAAATTGAGCCGCCTTCGGAAGCTTTCGCTTCTCCGGTCGAAAAGAAGGAGTGCATCGCCGCACCGCACGGGTCCGCACAGCCGATGACGATGTCTCCTTTTTGCTCCCGCAAATAGGTCGAGACGCCGGCAATGGTACCACCGGTACCAACAGCGCAGATGAACCCGTCGATCTTGCCGCCCGTCTGCTCCCAGATTTCCGGCCCCGTGGTCGTGTAGTGCGCCTTGCGGTTGTCCATGTTGTTCCACTGGTCCGCGAACAACACACCATTGGATTCGGTCTCGGTAAGCTTCTCCGCCAGCCGCCGGGCAATATGCTGATAATTGTTCGGGTTCTTGAAGGGCAGGGCGGGAACTTCGAACAGAGTTGCTCCTGCAAGGCGCAACGTGTCCTTTTTCTCCCGGCTCTGGGTTTCCGGAATGACAATCCATGTCCGGTACCCGCGCGCATTGGCGACGAGCGCAATACCAATGCCCGTATTTCCCGCCGTGCCTTCCACAATCAGGCCGCCGGGCTTCAGGTCACCCCGCACTTCAGCTTCCAAAATCATCTGCTTGGCGGCGCGATCCTTCACCGATTGCCCTGGATTGAGGAATTCCGCCTTGCCAAGAATGGTACAGCCGGTGGCTTCAGAAGCCCCCTGTAATTTTATGAGTGGTGTGTTGCCGATCGCATCGACAACGCTGTTTTTGATATCCAAGGGGGACCCGCCTTATTGAGATTAAAGTTCAAGCCTGAAGCGATACCGCCGAACCTACAAATGGCGCAGCACTTCCGCAACCGCAAGCAACGCAGCAATGCCCCGCTCAGGCCCTGACCTCGAACCATGTCCCCATACCCCCGGCCTGGTGTTCAAGCATATGGCAATGGATCATCCATTTTCCCGGATTGTCCGTCTTGAGATATACGGTTCGCGTCTCGCTCGCTTCCATCAGCAGCGTATCGCGCCAGGGCGCATTCGCCTCAGCTTCCCTGAAATGGTGGCCATGAAAATGCATGGCGTGGGGCCAGCGCGTATCGTTGACCATGCGCACGGCAATGCTCTCGCCAAGCTTGGCGGAAAAAAGCGGCGCTTCCGGCATCCCTGCAGTGCCATTAAAGGCCCATACCTGCCCATGTTCACGCACGAGTTGCCGCAGATCGTACTTCTTTCCCTTGAAAGTGATCTTGTCTGCCTGCCCCATGGCCCCGCCCGTCATAATCAAGTCAACCTTGCGCGCTGAAGCGATTGCCGGATGCTTCAGGCCGTTGTCAGGAAGTTTGAGTTGCGATGTGCGTGGGGGAAGGGGTGGCTGCTGGCTATAGTTCAGCGTTGCCGCCACGAGCCTGCTTTGCGAAACCTCGGTGATGGCCTGGGTAGTGCCCGGAGCGCCGGTCATATCGATCATGAGATCAACCCGCTGAGCAGGAGCTATCGTCAAAAGGCCATGGTTTAATTCATATGGCGCGACCGGCTGGCCATCCAGCGCGATCACTTGAGGGTTCAACTCTTCGAAACGCAATTCTAGAATGCGCGCATTGCAGCTGTTTATGAGCCTCAGGCGGATGCGCTCGCCCGAACGGACCGGAAATTTCCCTGCCGGCTTGCCGTTAATGGAAAGAATATTCCCCAAACGGCCCGCATGAGACTTGTCCATCATTGACCCGAAACTCTTCTCATCAATGTTTCCGTCCTCACCCAGCCGCCAATCGTCCACAACGGCGATAATGTCCTGGTCGACATCTGGAGCATCAGGCTCTTCCACGATCAGCGTGCCATAAAGACCACGCGCAACCTGCTCCCACGTTCTGTTGTGCGGGTGATACCAGAAGGTGCCTGCATCCGGCACCGTGAAGCGATAGTCGAATGTTTCGCCTGGTGGCACCGGCTCCTGGGTCAGGCCGGCAACGCCGTCCATTGCATTGTCTATTCGGATGCCATGCCAGTGAATGGTTGTTGGCTGTGGCAGGGAGTTCTTGAGGCGCACCCAGACCTCACCGCCCTGCTTGACGCGAATGACAGGGCCGGGCACTACGCCGTCAAAGCCCCAGATTGAGGTCTGATTTTTGACCGTTTCGAGTAGTTGCGCTTTACCGGGTTTGGCTTCAAGCAGCATCGGTCCGCCGGGAAATGCTTCCGCCACGGATGAAAGACTGGAGGCGAACAGCAGCGTTCCCGCCGCACCGGCTCCAGACATAAATTGCCGGCGTGTTTGGTGTCGTGAATGCATAAATTCTGGTTCCTCACAAACCATATCAGGTTCAGGCACCTTAATATCCAACTATCAGATCACCGGCATTTGTCACAGTGCCGCATTGCATTGTGCAGGATTCCCGGCCCAAGAGCCTAGCCGCCGATGAAACCTCTGTGATATAGGAAGCGCGCCCGGCAGCGGGCGTGGTGGAATTGGTAGACACGCCAGATTTAGAATCTGGTGGCTTTGGCCGTGGGGGTTCAAGTCCCTCCGCCCGCACCAGAATGTCATCGGCCCGAAATACGACTTTAACGACATCCCGAATTTCACATCAGGTTCTAAAGCAAAAACAGTCATGGAAATCACCGAAACATCATCCGACGGCCTAAAGCGTGAACTCAAGGTTACAGTCGGTGCAAGCGAACTCGAACAGCGGGTGAAGACTCGTCTGGATGAGTTGAAAACACAGGTGAACTTGAAGGGCTTTCGTCCCGGCAAAGTGCCCGTCGATCACCTGCGAAAAATTTATGGCCGTTCGGTCATGGCCGAAGTGCTCGAACAAACCATCTCCGAGGGTACACAAAAAGCCATTACGGACCGCAAGGAGCGCCCGGCGCTGGAACCTGACATCTCGGTCGGAGACGACAAGGAGGTGATGGAGAAGGTCATCGCTGGCGACGCAGATCTCGCCTACACGATCAAGTTCGAGGTTCTGCCTGATATCGAAATCACTGATCTGTCGAAGCTGAAGCTTGAAAAACCCGCGGTCGAAGTGACCGACAAGGAAATCGACAAGAGCATGCAGCGCGTCCATGAGGACGCTGTCACCTACAAGAAAAAAGACGGTAAGGCGGAAGAGGGCGACCAGGTCACCATAGATTTTCTCGGCAAAGTCGATGGCAAGGCGTTTGAAGGCGGCAAGGGTGAAGACACACCCGTGATCCTCGGCAAGGCCCAGTTCATTCCTGGTTTCGAAGAAGGTCTCGTGGGGCTGAAGGCTGGCGATAAGAAAACCATCGACTGCAAATTTCCGAAGGAATATCTGGCCAAGGAACTGGCTGGAAAGGAAGCGAAATTCGATATCACTGTGCAGGAAGTGGCGGCACCGGAACTCGCCAAGCTGGACGATGAGTTCGCCAAAAAAATCGGCTTTGATACGCTCGCGGGCCTGCGCGATGCGGTCGAAGGCAAGCTCAAGGAAGATTTTGAGCGCGCTTCACGCGCACATCTCAAACGCGATCTGCTCGATAATCTCGACAAGGTGCACAAATTTGAATTGCCGGCCTCGCTTGTGGAAAGAGAATTTGAGTCTGTATGGCAGCAGGTCGCCTCAGAGCTCGAAAAAGCTGGACGCAGCTTCGAAGACGAGGACACCACGGAGGAAAAGGCCCTCAAGGAGTATCACACCCTGGCTGAACGGCGGGTGCGTCTCGGACTGGTGCTTTCCGAAATCGGTGAGAAGAACACCATCAAGATTACCGACGATGAAGTGAACCAGGCGCTGATGGAGCGTGTACAGCAGCTCCCGGGCCAGGAACGCGAAGTCTACGAATATTACCAGAAGAACCCCGAAGCGCTGGCCGAATTGCGCGTGCCTATTTTCGAGAACAAGGTCGTGGACTATATTCTCGAACTGGCGAGCGTGAAGGAAAAGAAGGTCACGCCTGAAGAGCTGTTCAAGGACACTGAAGAGGACGCGGACGCTTAAGCGCTGCTCCCTTTTCCTTTACCGACTGGACTTAAAGCGTCTATGAGCACGGCGGTACGCGTGATGGCCCGTGGGCAACGGGTCACACTTTTATCAGTCAACATTATCCACCCGTATACCGAATCGGCTAACAGTTATGCCGGTTTTGCCCATGTCTGGCCTGAATGGCACGGTAGATAAGCGGCAATCGAACAAGGAGCAGCGTATGCGAGACCCGATTGAAACCTATATGAACACGCTTGTACCCATGGTGGTCGAGCAAACCAACCGGGGTGAGCGGGCCTATGATATTTTTTCCCGGCTGCTCAAGGAGCGGATCATTTTTGTCACCGGTGTGATCGAAGACCAGATGGCCGCTCTGGTCACCGCGCAACTTTTGTATCTTGAAGCGGAAAATCCCAAGAAGGAAATCGCCATGTACATCAACTCGCCCGGCGGCGTGGTCACCTCCGGCTTGGCGATGTACGACACCATTCAGTTCATTCGCCCGTCGGTGTCGACATTGTGCACTGGCCAGGCAGCCTCGATGGGTTCGCTCCTGCTGACGGCCGGCGAAAAAGGCTTGCGCTTTTCACTGCCCAACGCGCGAATCATGCTGCACCAGCCTTCGGGTGGGTTTCAGGGCCAGGCGAGCGATATCGAGCGCCATGCGGAGGACATAATAAAGACGAAACGCCGTCTTAATGAGATTTATGTCCACCACACCGGGCAGGATTACGATAAAATCGAACAGACGCTCGACCGCGATTATTTCATGACCGCGGAGGAGGCCAAGGAATTCGGCATCGTTGACGATGTCATCACGGAACGCTCGATACCGGATGAAAAAAACGGAAAACCCGATAAGAAGAACGACTCTGATTAACGCGTGCGGAGTGGATGCCAATTTGGCCTGAGTCTTGCTACATTACGTTCTGTACTATGAATCATATCTGCATAACGATGAAAGAGTGCTGAAAAGTAACCTTCCAGCGTATCAAAACGGACCATATCGGGAATCACGCTGCCGATCGCCGGATGCGATCACGCAGATGGCGGCTTAATGACACAACTTTCTGGAGGTTTTGCCAGGCGGATTAATCAATTCTTGTACAATGCGCGAATAGCATGTTCAGTTCGTGGATAGGGGATTTTCCCACTTTTATCTGGCTATCTGGCCGCACGCATCCTTTGTGGAATAAGTCGTCGGACTGATTGGACAGGGAGAAAACCCTAACGATAGCTGGGCATCCAACCGGAACCTGGGTGAGTAAAATGAGCAAATCGAGCGGAAACAACGATACCAAGAATACACTGTATTGTTCCTTCTGCGGGAAAAGTCAGCACGAAGTCCGGAAACTGATTGCCGGGCCGACCGTTTTCATCTGTGATGAATGCGTCGAGTTGTGCATGGACATCATCCGCGAGGAGAACAAGAGCTCGCTCGTCAAATCAAGTGACGGTGTTCCAACCCCTCGGGAAATTTGCGATGTCCTCGATGATTATGTCATCGGACAACCACATGCCAAACGCGTGCTGTCAGTTGCCGTCCACAATCACTATAAGCGCCTCAACCACTCCGGGAAAAACTCCGATGTGGAATTGGCCAAATCCAACATCCTGCTGATCGGCCCAACCGGTTGCGGCAAGACGCTTCTGGCGCAGACATTGGCACGTATCCTGGACGTGCCCTTCACCATGGCCGATGCCACGACGCTTACCGAGGCGGGTTATGTTGGTGAGGACGTTGAAAATATCATTCTGAAACTGCTTCAGGCCGCTGACTACAATGTCGAGCGCGCCCAGCGTGGCATCGTCTATATCGACGAGGTCGACAAAATTTCACGCAAATCCGACAACCCGTCTATCACACGGGACGTGTCAGGCGAGGGTGTCCAGCAAGCGCTGCTGAAGATTATGGAAGGTACGGTCGCATCCGTTCCTCCCCAGGGCGGCCGCAAGCACCCGCAGCAGGAATTCCTGCAGGTGGACACCACGAACATCCTGTTCATTTGCGGCGGCGCCTTCTCGGGACTTGAGAAAATCATCTCCAAGCGCGGCAAGTCCACATCAATCGGTTTCGGCGCGACAGTCGAAGCCGATGATGAGCGCAAAATGGGCGAATTGCTCAAAAATGTGGAGCCGGAAGACTTGCTCAAATTTGGTCTCATTCCGGAATTCATCGGCCGTGTACCGGTGCTTGCTACTCTCGAGGACCTTGATGAAGACACGCTGATCAAGATTCTGACCGAACCGAAGAATGCGCTGGTCAAGCAATATCAGCGCCTGTTCGAAATGGAAGACGTAAAACTTACCTTCTCCGAAGATTCCTTGATTGTCATCGCGCGCAAAGCCATAGACCGCAAGACCGGCGCACGAGGATTACGCTCCATCATGGAAGGCATTCTGCTGGAAACCATGTTCGACCTGCCTGGCTTCAAGGGCATCGAGGAAATCGTGATCAGCCCTGAAGTTGTCGAGGGTAGTGCGCGGCCGTTGCGCATCTACTCCGAGCGCGCGGAAGAAATTGAGTCCAGCGCTTGACCCGCGGCGGGCGGGTACCTACATCTCTTCTTGATAGCTGGACTCAATTTCTTCCGCGCGCTCGGAGTAGATGCGCAACGGCCGCGCACTACCCTCGACAACTTCAGGGCTGATCACGATTTCCTCGA
>PVMS01113793.1_pt1 | contig 11770 bp, 11 predicted proteins | sample 1853461 | NCBI WGS metagenome assembly PVMS01 (sample SAMN08582032, study PRJNA380276) | Marine sediment metagenome, whole genome shotgun sequencing project. | isolation source: ocean sediment barecode stripped | collected 2017
CTTGTCTCTGCGCTGATCTCCGTTTAGTGTTCGCGACCATGGATCTAAAGTTCCTGGATTTTGAACAGCCTATCGCCGAACTTGAGGCGAAGATCGACGAATTGCGGTTCGTCGGCGACGATTCGGAAATCAATATCAGCGAGGAAATCGCCCGTCTCAAGACGAAAAGCGAATCCTTGACCCGCAATATTTTTTCAGGGCTGTCTGCCTGGCAGGTGGCGCAGCTGGCCCGGCATCCGCTCAGACCCTATACCAACGACTACATCGCAGCCATCTTCCCGGATTTTCAGGAGCTGCACGGTGACCGGATGTACGCTGATGATACGGCCCTGGTTGGCGGGCTGGCCCGCATCGATGGTATATCCGTGATGCTGATCGGGCATCAGAAAGGGCGCGACACAAAATCCCGGGTGCGCCGTAACTACGGCATGCCCAAACCCGAGGGTTATCGTAAAGCACTCAGGCTCATGCAGATGGCCGAGAAGTTCGGCTTACCGGTTGTCACGCTGATTGATACGCCCGGAGCCTATCCGGGCATCGGCGCAGAAGAGCGGGGTCAGAGTGAGGCGATTGCAAGAAATCTGCTGGCGATGTCCCGGCTGCGTACGCCCATCGTCAGCACGGTGATCGGTGAGGGCGGGTCGGGTGGCGCGCTCGCGATTGGCGTTGCTGATCGCCTGATCATGCTTGAATACAGCATTTATTCCGTTATCTCACCCGAAGGCTGTGCCAGCATTCTGTGGAAGAGTGCGGACAAGGCGGAGGATGCCGCGCAGGCCATGGGCATCACGGCGTCACGCCTGGAAAGCCTGGGGCTTGTCGATGAAGTGTTGCCGGAACCTCTGGGCGGTGCGCACCGTGATACAGAAGCCATGGCACAAAGTTTGCAGAATGCCCTGATTGCCTGTTTGCGTGAACTCATGGCGCTGGATACCAATGAGCTGTTGTCGCGGCGTCGCGACCGGTTCAATGCATTCGGCCAATATAAAGAGGGTTGACCAGAGCGCGGGTGATCGCCGGCCTGGCGTCGTCGCGTCTGTTCGCTATGTTCCGCGTATTCGAAAGTCTGCTCAATGAACTCGACCCCGCGTCTGACGGACCGTATTGCCTGGCGCTAAGCGGCGGTCTTGATTCTACGGTTCTGTTGCACGGACTATCCCGGCTGCGCGAACGCACATCCGGGATGGCGCTGCGCGCCGTTCATATTAACCACCAGCTACACGCGGATGCTTCTGTGTGGGCGACGCACTGTGAAGCGCTTTGCCGGGATTTGGGCGTGCCGCTGCACACTGAACGCGTGATTGTCGACAGCGAAAGCGGGCACGGGATGGAAGCTGCCGCACGTCGCGCGCGTTACGAGGTTTTTTCACGGATTTTGCAGCCGGACGAAACCTTGCTGACCGCGCATCATCGTGACGACCAGGTGGAAACAGTATTGTTTCGGCTGATCAGGGGCGCGGGTGTGCACGGGCTTGCAGGCATTCCCGCGCGGGCGCGTTTTGCCCGGGGCTGGCTCAGGCGTCCGCTGCTGGATATGAGCCGTGCGGAGATCGAATCCGACGCGCGGGAGCACGGCATTGCCTGGATGGAGGATCCAGGCAATACGGATACCGGGATGGATCGAAACTTTTTGCGCCAGCGGATCATGCCCGAACTGGTGCGGCGCTGGCCGGCGACGGCGATCACGGTCGGGCGGTCTGCACGTCTGCATGCTGAGGCAGCGCACCTGCTTGACGATCTGGCCAGAATTGATGCAGCGAACCTCGTTGTCGGGCAGAGTATCGATCTGGCGGGTTTGCGCCAGCTTGAGCCGGCTCGTCAGCGCAATATGATTCGTTATGTGGCCCGTTCAATCGGCTTGTCGGCACCCAGCGAAATTCAACTGAAGACCGGTCTGAACCAGTTGCTTGATGCACGGCAGGATGCGCATCCGAGATTACGTTGGCGCGACGCGCAACTGCGTCGATATAGAAAACATTTATATTTCATTGGCTTTGATCCTGAACTTCTATTTGATTCGAGGTCTGATGAATATACATGGGACGGCGTCGAGGTGCTGCACCTGGGTGATGAGCGAGGCCGGCTGAGGTTTGCCGTCAGCGATTCGGGCGGAATTTCGATGTCGTATCAGGGTCCGCTCAGGGTTCGATTTCGGCGTGGCGGCGAACAAATCATGGAAAAAGATCAGCAGCATCATAAAAGGCTGAAAAAATTGTTCCAGGAATCGGGCATTTTCCCATGGATGCGATCCCATATTCCGTTGATCTACGCCGGAGAGCGTCTGCTTGCCGTCGGGGATCTCTGGATTTCCGGCGAGTGCAGGGCCGCTGCCGGTGAGCAGGGTCTGTCCGTCGTCTGGGAAGATCACGCGCTGATCCGCTAGACCGGGTCCTGCCGCGGATATCACGCCTGAAAATCGTTCTTGTCATCGCGTGGCGCTGTTCTATCCGTTGTGGTCGCCCAGCCTATCGGGTAATCTTTAATTCCCTTTCAAATATTCCAATTTGGAGAAGATGATAGGCCGGAGCGCGCTTCCCTGTCCGCATAAGCCTGTGGGCGACGGGATAGAAGCCTCTCCGGCTTGCGTATTTATGGCGCGCTCCGAGCGGCGGTACGGGAAGGGATTCCGCCAATGTCGGCGGTGCACGAGAACTGGAAGGTAGGCGATGCCCCGATTGGTATTTGTTACGGGTGGAGTTGTTTCGTCGCTGGGGAAGGGGATTACCTCTGCATCCCTGGGCGCAATTCTTGAATCTCGTGGTCTGAAGATCAGCATGATCAAACTGGATCCGTATCTCAACGTGGATCCGGGGACTATGAGTCCGTTTCAGCACGGTGAGGTTTTCGTGACCGAAGACGGCACGGAAGCGGATCTGGATCTCGGTCACTATGAACGCTTCGTTCGTACAACCACAGGTCGCCACAGTAACTTCACGACGGGCCGTATTTATGGCAGCGTGATCGCGAAGGAACGCCGCGGAGATTATCTTGGCGCTACTGTTCAGGTCATTCCTCATATCACCGATGAAATCAAGCGATGCGTCGCACTGGGCGCGGGTGATGCGGATGTCTGCATCGTCGAGATCGGTGGTACGGTTGGCGATATAGAATCGCTCCCGTTCATGGAGGCCATCAGGCAGATTGGTGCGGATCTTGGTCGTGACAAGGTCGTTTACGTCCACCTGACACTGGTGCCCTACATTGCGGCGTCCGCGGAGATTAAAACCAAGCCGACGCAGCACTCGGTAAAAGAATTACGCTCGATCGGTATCCAGCCCGATATTCTGGTCTGTCGATCGGAGCATGAGCTGCCCGATGAACAGCGCCGCAAGATTTCTTTATTCACAAATGTTCAGGAGCGCGCGGTCATTTCCGCTTTGGATGTCGATGACATTTACAGCTTGCCGATGGTTTTCCGGGAGCAGGGGCTGGACGATATTGTCGTTGAAAAGCTCGGCATCGATGCGCCGGCCGCTGATCTGTCTGAATGGGAGGCCGTGGTCACCGCGAAAAAGAATCCGGAGGCCGAGGTCACTATTGCCCTGGTTGGAAAGTACGTGGACTTTCACGACTCCTATATTTCATTGAGTGAGGCACTGGGGCATGCAGGGATACAGACGCGCACACGCGTGAATATCCGCTATGTTGAATCCCAGAATCTTGAAACGGGCGACACCAGTGTTCTGAATGGCGTCGACGCTGTGCTCGTCCCGGGCGGATTCGGTGACCGTGGGGTCGAGGGGAAGATTACCGCCATCAGGTACGCACGTGAAAACCAGGTACCCTATCTGGGTATATGTCTGGGCCTGCAGGCCGCCGTTGTTGAATTTGCACGGAATGTTGCCGGCCTTGATGGTGCGAACAGCACGGAATTTGATTCGGCCACACCGAACCCGGTGATTGCATTGATTACTGAATGGCAGGATAACGAAGGACAGAAACAAGAGCGTGATGAAGGCACTGAGCTGGGCGGGTCGATGCGCCTGGGTGCGCAGGAGAGCCGGCTGCTCAAAGGCAGTCTGGTCGCGCAGATTTATGGCTCTGATTCGATCAGTGAGCGGCACCGGCACCGTTATGAGTTCAACAACCGGTATCTGGAGCGTTTTGCAGAGGCGGGCCTGTCGATTTCGGGCTTCTCTGTCGACGGGCTGGTCGAAACCATCGAGCTTCCGGGGCATCCGTGGTTTCTCGCTTGTCAGTTTCACCCTGAATTCACCTCCAATCCCCGTGACGGCCATCCGCTTTTCGTCGGATTTGTGACGGCCGCCCGGGAATATGCGGCGCAGGAGCTTCCGGCCGCAGCGGACGCATGAAGCTTCTGGATTTTGACGTTGGCATCAGGCAGCGTCTTGTTCTGATCGCGGGTCCGTGCGTGATTGAAAGTGAGTCGCTGGCAATTGATACCGCCGGTCGGCTGCAGGAAATCACGGCACAACTTGGCATCCCGTTTGTTTTTAAATCATCCTTTGACAAGGCGAATCGTTCGTCCGGTCGAAGCTATCGCGGTCCGGGTATGGAAGAAGGCTTGCGCGTGCTTGCCGAGGTTCGCCGGCAACTGAATGTGCCGGTTCTCACCGATGTGCATGAAGATACGCCTCTCGGGGAAGTTGCCGACGTCGTGGATGTCTTGCAGACACCGGCATTTTTGTGTCGGCAAACTAATTTTATTCTTAATGTTGCTGCGCAGGGCAAACCCGTGAATATCAAGAAAGGGCAGTTTCTCTCGCCCTGGGAAATGAAGAATGTTGTCGACAAGGCACGCAGCACGGGTAATCCCGGCATCATGGTTTGCGAAAGAGGTTTCTCATTCGGCTATAACAACCTGGTTTCCGATATGCGATCGCTGGCTATTTTGCGCGAGACGGATTGCCCGGTGATTTTCGACGCCACACATTCCGTTCAGTTGCCCGGCGGTCGTGGTGATGCTTCGGGTGGTCAGCGGGAATTTGTGCCCGTGCTGGCGCGCGCGGCCGTGGCGGCGGGTGTGTCGGGCTTGTTCATGGAGACTCATCCGGATCCTGATAAAGCGTTGAGTGACGGACCCAATGCATGGCCGCTGGATGCGATGGAGTCCTTGTTAGAGACCCTGGTAAAACTGGATGACGTGGTCAAGGCGACTGAGTTGCCGGAATCATCACTGATGTAATAGACCAGGACCTGGATAGGTAACTGATGACAAAGATTGTAGAAATTACAGGCAGGGAAATACTGGATTCACGGGGTAATCCGACGGTTGAAGCGGATATCCGGCTTGAGGGCGGTGCATTCGGCAGGGCCGCCGTGCCGTCGGGCGCTTCTACCGGCGCACGCGAGGCTGTGGAGCTTCGCGACGGTGATAAAGCACGCTACCTTGGCAGAGGGGTTTTGAAAGCGGTCGCAAATGTGAACGGAGAAATTCGTGATGCGCTGATAAATCAGGATGCGTCCGATCAGGTCGCGATCGACAGGCAGCTTTGCGAACTCGATGGCACAGCAAACAAAAGTCGTCTCGGTGCAAATGCGATACTGGCGGCGTCGTTGGCCACGGCGCACGCGGCGGCTGCTCAGCGCGATCAGCCATTGTTTGTTTCGTTGTCTGCCGATGCCGTGGGAATGCCGGTGCCGATGATGAATATTATCAACGGTGGGGCACATGCGGATAACAGTGTCGATATTCAGGAATTCATGATTCTGCCGGTCAACGCGCCGAGTTTTAGCGAAGGGCTGCGATTTGGGACCGAGATTTTCCATGCATTGAAATCTGTGTTGAAAAATCGCGGTATGAATACCGCTGTTGGTGATGAAGGTGGATTTGCTCCGGATTTGCCGTCCAACAAGGCGGCGCTTGATGTGATTATGGTCGCTATAGAGCAGGTTGGACTGAAACCCGGTCAGGATGTTTTTCTGGGGCTGGATGTTGCCAGTTCCGAGTTTTTCAAGGATGGAGAGTATTTACTGGCGTCCGAGGGCAAGCGGTTCGACGCCGGGTCTTTTTCCGAGTACCTGGTCGGGCTGGTCGATGAATATCCGATTATCACCATCGAGGACGGTATGGCCGAAGATGATTGGGATGGTTGGCAGATATTGACTGCCGCGCTGGGTTCGCGTGTGCAGATCGTGGGCGATGATTTGTTTGTGACCAATACTGCGATTCTTGCTGAAGGTATCGAAAAGAAGATCGCCAATTCCATACTGATAAAACCGAATCAGATAGGTACTTTGACGGAAACTCTGGAAGCGATTGATATGGCGGTGGATGCCGGGTACAGCGCCGTGGTGTCGCATCGCTCGGGAGAAACATGCGATGCGACTATCGCCGATATTGCAGTCGGCACCCGGGCGACGCAGATAAAAACCGGTTCTTTGTGTCGTTCTGACCGAATGTCGAAATATAATCAGCTGTTGCGTATTGAGGAGTTGCTGGGTGCTCGTGCGGAATATGCCGGTAAACGTGCTTTTCCGATCGACTTGCCCGATTGACAAGAGACCCGTGAGCACTGAGAGAACTCGACTGGCGATCAGGGCACTGCTTGTTGTGTTGCTCTGCCTGCTGGCTGTTTTGCAGGTTCGGCTCTGGGTAGGTGAGGATGGCTTTGCCGAGGTCAGCCGACTCAAGGAGCGTGTTGCTTCTCAACAAGAAGAGAATCAGCGTCTCGCGGAAAGGAATCAGCGTCTGGAGGCGGAGGTGAACGACCTGAAGCAAGGTTTCGCCGCGCTTGAAGAACGTGCCCGTGCTGATCTCGGTCTGATTACGCCAGATGAAAGAATTTATGTCATTGGTGAACCCGTAGCCGGCGACGCCGCTGCACAAACCCGCCCGACGGCAGAATGATGCATCGGGTATTCGGCCGATATGCCTGACTCGGCAGGCCTGACCCGGCAACGGCGTTTGCTGGATGAATTCGCCGATTTCCGGCATTTACCTTACGCGTTCGGGCAGCCCGGTCTGAAGGGGCTGATTCGCCACGAGCCCGAGGACTTTGTGGTCAGTGAGACATTGCCGTACACGCCTGCAGGTGACGGCGAGCATCTGTTTTTGCGGGTTCGCAAGATCTCACAGAACACAAAGTGGGTTGCCAGGCGTCTGGCCGAAAAAGCGGGGCTGCCGTTTCGCGCAGTCGGATACGCAGGGCTTAAAGACCGTCATGGCGTCACTGACCAGTGGTTCAGCCTGCATCTTCCTGGCCGGGCAGATCCCGGTGCGGATGAATTATCCGTTGAGGGGGTCGAAATTCTGGAATCGTGCCGGCACACGTCCAAATTAAGAATCGGTAGCGTTGAGTCAAATCGATTTCGTATCGTGGTTCGGGATTTGTCTGGTGATGAGGCCGGTCTGGAAGGCCGCATGACCCGAATTGCTCAGGCAGGCGTACCCAATTATTTTGGTCCGCAGCGGTTTGGCCGGGACCGCTCCAATCTGTCGTTGCTGCTTGAGAATAACGGGCCCTCTCACCGGTCACCTCGTCAGCGATCAAACCGGCGCGGTCGTGAAATGCGTTCTTTCGGTTTGTCCGCTTTGCGTTCCGGGCTGTTTAATGGATATCTGGCGGCACGCGTCGCGGACCGGACCTGGTCGAAACCGTTGTCCGGCGAGATGGTCTATGAAAAAGAAGCACGTTCGTACAGTCATTTTGAGAGCGCGTGTGACACTGATCCTGAATTTATTCCGACGGGTTTGCTCTGGGGGGTCGGGCAAAATCAGGCGACGGGCGAAGCGCTGGCAAAAGAACAATTCCTTTTTTCGCAGTTTGATGCAGTGACCGCAGTTCTGGAATCTTACGAGGTGCGCATGAGCAGACGGCCCCTGGTGCTCAAACCCTTTGACCTGAGCTGGAGCCGGGAAGGGAGTACGATGATTTTTGAGTTCACGCTGGGGCGCGGCGGTTATGCGACGAGTGTGCTGCGCGAGGTGGTTGATGTGACGGACCAGGAATTGGCGATGCCGCCACCAGTGACTGACATTAATGACCGCCATTAATGACCGAATATGCTGATGATGAATGAGGAATTAAAAATGCTGGAGCTTTGCGAGCATGGCCTGGTGACGGAGATCAAAATGAACCGGCCCCCGGCCAATGCGCTGACGACGGCATTTGTGGCCGAAATTCAGGCGGGTCTGGACCAGGCGATTGAAAGCGGCGCCCGGGCGGTGATCCTGTCAGGCCGCGAGGGCATGTTTAGCGCCGGACTTGATGTGCCCGAACTGCTTGGCCAGGATCGTGCGGCCATACTCGAGTTCTGGACGCAATACATGGGGCTGAATCGAAGCTTTGCGTCGAGCCCGGTACCCGTGGTCGCAGCCATCGGCGGTCACAGTCCCGCAGGCGGAGCAGTGATGGCCGTGCATTGCGACTACCGTATTGCGGTCGATGGCGCCTTTAAGATTGGGTTCAACGAGGTGCAGGTCGGTCTGCCGGTGCCTGCTACGATTCTGCGGGCCTTCGCCGGCCTTGCCGGATCCAGACAGGCAGCAAACCTCGCTATGCGAGGCCGGTTAGTGACATCGCCCGAGGCGCTGGAAATCGGCCTGGTCGATGAGCTGGTGCCGGCCGACCAGCTGATATCGCGATGTCTTGAATGGGCCGGGGAGTTGACAGCTCTGCCACCGATCGCGATGAATCAGACCCGGTTATCGGCGAAAGCGGATTTCCTCGCCGCGCTGGATTCGTCGGATGATGTGCGTGTGACAACCGATTACTGGTTTAGCGATGAGACTCAGGCGGCCATGCGCAAGCTGGTCGACAGTCTGGGCAAAAGCTGATGTCTGGCTATGGATTGCGGTCAGCGACGAAGAAGCACATAGATGGCCCCGGTACCGCCGTGTTGAGGTTGGGTGCTGCAAAATGCCAGAACCTGTTCCCATTGCCGGAGCCAGTGATTGACGCCTTTTTTCAGGACGGGTCCGTCCGGGCCTGAGCCCAGACCTTTACCGTGGATAACTCGTACGCATTTCAGACCGGCGGCGCTGCACTCGGCAATAAAGTCGGTGAGCATATCGCGCGCTTCGGCGGCGGTCATTCCATGCAAATCGATTTCATTTTGTATGGGGTAGTTCCCTCGACGCAGTTGCCGGAAAACATGACGTGTGACTTGCGGACGCTGAAACACGAGTTTGTCGCCGGTTTCGATAGCATCGGAATCCGCTGCCGTGCGCAGCGATTCCCTGAGTGCCGCAGGTTCGTCGGTGCGGGTGGAACGGGCTTTATGCGCGGGCAGAGATTTTCCCGCGTGCCGACTTCGTACATTCAGGGGCTTGACCCCGGGCACAGCGGTCCGGAATAGTGTGTCTTCTTCCGGGTTGCTATGTTCGTCCTTTTCTTTGCCGGATTTTTTTTTGGCCATCGGCAGGGTCCTGAGGATTTTGCCTTTCCCGGTTGCGCGCGTGGATTATGAGAATACTGCTTAGTAATGATGACGGCTACCAGGCTGAGGGGCTTGCGGTCCTGGCGGCTGCGCTTGGTGATCTGGCAGAGATAGTCGTGGTGGCACCGGATCGCAATCAGAGCGGGGCGAGTCACTCGCTGACGCTGGGGATGCCGCTACGTGTTGGCAAAAGCCATGATGGCATGTTTTTTGTTAATGGCACGCCGACTGATTGCGTGCACCTGGCGATAACCGGTTTTCTGACGGATGAGCCGGATATGGTTGTAGCCGGGATCAATGAGGGGGCGAACCTTGGTGATGATGTTCTGTATTCCGGAACCGTTGCGGCTGCTATTGAGGGACGCTTTCTCGGTTTGCCGGCAATAGCGGTTTCTTTGGTCGGCGAATCCCCCGTTAATTACCAGACTGCCGGCAGCGTGGTTCGGCAGCTCGTTGAGCAGATGGATCAACAACCTTTGCCCGCGGATACTATTTTGAATATCAATGTCCCGGATTTACCGCATGATGAGTTGCAGGGATACGCGTCGACCCGCCTGGGCTATCGCCATCGTTCGGAGCCGGTGATAAAGTCTCACGACCCTAAAGGGCGGCCGATCTATTGGGTCGGTGCGGCGGGTCCCGGTGAAGATGCGGGATCCGGAACGGATTTTCATGCGGTAGAAAACGGATTTATTTCAGTGACGCCCTTGCAGATTGATTTGACCAAGCACTCCAGTATCGAAGAGCTGGCGACGTGGTTGCCTCAGTGACCGGGAATAGGCGCGATATCCAGGGCATCGGCATGACGTCCGCGCGAACGCGGGAACGTCTGGTGCAAAGGCTGGTTGCAAATGGCATTGGAAATTCTGAGATACTGGACCGCATTCGCAATGTTCCGCGGCACCTGTTCGTTGACGAAGCGCTCGAAAGCCGGGCTTATGAAGACAGTGCTTTACCGATTGGTCATGGGCAAACTATTTCCCAGCCTTTCATCGTCGCGCTGATGACACAGGCTTTGCTGGAGCAGGGCGACGGGATTTCCCGTCCAAAAAAAGTTCTTGAGGTCGGCACGGGTTGCGGCTATCAGACTGCCGTACTGTCGCCGCTGGTCGGGCAGTTATTTACTATCGAAAGAGTTCGCAGCCTGTTGCAGTCCGCACGAACCAGGTTGGCGGAACTCGGTTGCCAGAATATCCGGTACCGCCACGGTGATGGCATGAGGGGCTGGCCGGGTCAGGCGCCTTTCGACGGAATAATAGTGGCCGCCGCACCTGTCGATATTCCGCAGACTTTGCTGGACCAGCTTGCCGTAGGTGGCCGGCTGGTTATTCCGGTCGGTGATCGGGGCCGGCAGGAACTGGTGCGAATTACGCGCATGGAAAGCGGTTACGAACGTGAGCATCTGAGCTGGGTGTCTTTCGTTCCGTTGCTGAAGGGAACCGGGTAATAAAAATATTCTCAAATCTGCTGGATCGTGTTTTGCTTTGGTCAAAGCATCCCAGGGCGCCCTGGTACCTGGGCGCCCTGAGTTTCGCAGAATCTTCTTTTTTTCCGCTACCTCCCGATCTCATGTTGGCACCGATGGTGCTTGCAAGGCCTGATCGGGCATGGTTTCTGGCCGGGTTGACGACTGTGGCCTCGGTGCTCGGCGGTGTGGCGGGGTTCGCTATCGGCGTAGTAGCGATGGAGGCGGTGACGCCCCTGCTGGAAAGCATGGGTTATATGGATGAGTTTGCGCGGGCGCAGGACTGGTTTACCGAATGGGGGTTCTGGGCGATTCTGGCGGCGGGTTTTTCACCCATTCCATATAAGATTTTCACGATCGCCGCAGGCGCCATGTCGATGCTGCTGATACCATTCGTTTTCGCTTCAATTGTCGGACGTGGGGCGCGTTTTTTTCTTGTGGCGTTGTTGGTGTCATGGGGCGGTCCTGCTTTCGAAAAGCATCTCAAACGCTATGTAGACGTGATCGGATGGTTATTGGTTGTTTTGATCGTAGCGGCATACTTTATTTTTCGCGGTTGACGGGTATTGTCAAAAAGTGTCTGCCGGTGTTTCTGGCGCTGGTTGCGACAGCATTCATCGTTACCGGATGCAGCAACGCACTGCGATGGTCTCCCGAATATCACGTGGTCGAGCCCGGTGAGTCGCTTTATTCGATCGCATGGCGCTATGGACTGGATTACCGGGAGCTTGCGGCCTGGAATAACCTGGGCAGCGGGTCGCTGATTTACCCTGGCCAGCGGATCAAGCTGTCCGGCCAGAGTGTCGCGTCAACATCGTCCAAATCAGCGCCACAACGGACGGCGAAGTCAGGATCCGCAGCGCCCGCGCCGGGCAAACAGACGCGCGCACCGCCTGCAAGCGTCAAGCCGGTCGGAACGTGGCGCTGGCCGACATCCGGGTCGGTAGCCGCAGGCTTTGGCGC
>PVMS01160016.1_pt1 | contig 11770 bp, 4 predicted proteins | sample 1853461 | NCBI WGS metagenome assembly PVMS01 (sample SAMN08582032, study PRJNA380276) | Marine sediment metagenome, whole genome shotgun sequencing project. | isolation source: ocean sediment barecode stripped | collected 2017
CCCCTCAATTTTTGACCCCCCAATTTGCCCCCCCAATTGGTGTTTTTAGTAAAAGTATTACTAAAATAGAAATTAAAAGCTTGAAATTATTTATTGTCGCAATCGTTAGCTATTGCGATAAAATAGATACCACTCTGAATCACCTGTGTAAATGGATCGCCGGCGGAGCTTACATCCGTGTGAATTAAATTGTTTGCTCTTCAATATTCTTGAAATCCAATGAGTTATATTTATAGGGGTTTATAATTTTTGACGTAACTGAATACAGCATATGGTTGTTCAGGGCGATTTTTCCCATGAAAAATCTTATCATATTGGTCAGAGGAATATTCCCTTTCTCCCCACATAGCCCAAATCAGGGATAGTTCCTTAATTTTTAAGTATGTGTTCAGCAAATCTTCTTTGATATAAAACATTGATTGATGATTGTTGTAATCGTCGCTTTGATCAGAAATATTGAAAGTGGCTTGCAAACCGTTCATTGTATACAAATCGAGAGTCTGTGGCTTTCCAATTAGTTTCAGATCAATAGCAATTTCCTTTGCCAAGATAACTGAACGGCCCGCATCGCTTGCAACGGTTTGATTACCTTCCCAGCTGAAATCACAGACTGGGATAAGGGCATTGTATTTATCATGCTCTTTTTTTTTTTCGTCTATCTCGACCTGTTGTTCCCGCACTTCAATTTTTTCTATATCTGCCTTACTAATGCTCTGTTTTTCATCTTCATTTCCAATATTTGGTATAATTATCCATCTATGTTGATCTTCCTTACCGCCGGCAGCATCTCTATTTAATGGAAGATGAATCAATTTGAAATCAAGATCATCCAAATTTAATTTATTGCCGCCTAAATAATACTCATATTGGGTCTGCTGCACCCTGACAGTCTTTTCACCTGTTACAAACGAGAACTCACATAAATCATTTTTATGGAGGCAGTCACACCAAGGGATTTCCCCTGCAAATGTATTAATAACTGCAGGCTTTTCAGGTAACCATCGGCCACCGAGGTCCTGCCGTGAAAGATGATCAGTAAAAGAAGCGACATCTTGGTTTGATACAAGAAAACTGCGAATGAAACAGAATGACCTACGACCTCGCCTTTCATCCTGCTGATTTATAAACCCATCCAAGGCAATCCAAGGGCCATCTATTTCCAGCACTTTATCCGACCGCAAATACGGAGAAATATTTGGTAATGGGCCATTTTTAATCCATTCCTTCATTTCCATTTCTGGGTCGCCAAGGAAATCAGACTTAACCACATGCCCCTTTGTAACTCGCTCTGGGAAGCTAGGGTCGATATCTACGTAGGATGTACGTTCCCGCCAATCTTCCAAAAGACCTTGATCATGCAATAGCCCAGACATTTCAAAATATGCGATCCATGAATACTTTTTACCGTATCGATCAGTCTTTTTTTTATCACTAGCCGTTCTTGCCCAATGACGTTGTCCACTCTCAATCGAGCTTTCTATTTCACTAAAAAGTTCCCTCGACCATCCGAGTTGCTCTACACGCCAAAGGAGCTGCGAGCGTACTTTTTGGTATTCTTCATGATTATAATTATAATTGCCGCGACCAGGAACCAAGGAACCAATTGTATAATTCTCAAAGTCCATACGAAAGGGTGATTCTGGTCCGAGACGCCCTTCCTTGGCAATTTCACTTTTTCCCCAGTCACGCAGCCCTCCATCAGAAAATGGCGGTTTGGTCCTTGCTATCTCCTCATATGAAAACAGGCCTGGATTGTGAAAAGCCGCGAGCTTTATTGTTTTGATTGCGAACTCTCGTAAAAGTATATGTGTTGTGCCATATGGTGCATCCTCAGAAAACATTTTTTCGAAAAGGGCCCGAGCATAACCTGGCAGAATAGTATTTGAAAAAACCTGGTCCTCCAAATCTACTTGGCATGCCATTGCGACGCCGTAGCTTGCTGCGACCATCCGCTCCGGGACATATGGATCATTTATCTCAAGGGAACCTAAACACTCTCTAAACAACGAGGCGGGGTCGCCACGTCCAAACCAATACAGTGACCGGGTGGCCACATCACGAAGCTCATGATCAGTGGAAGTTAAGATCCACATTACCCATTTTGCGCGAAGTCGATCAGACGAAGACCGAGTTGAGATATTACCTTTCCATCTGGTTTCCATTGAAAGCAGTTCATTTAATCTCTCAGAGCGGGATTCTCTGATCCATTCAGTCCAACTTATATCACGTTCGGCAACAGACAATGCACGCAAGGCGGAGTTCTGAAATTCTGCATTAAGTGGGTGATTAGGCACACTTCGGGTTCCCTTCAACCGAGAGAAAAGCAGAGTCCTATCTTTTAGCTCATTTTTAAACAGTTCCATAAGGGCTGAAACTGTTTCCTCGTCTAAATATTTCGCTTCAAGTACTGTTGTAAAACTAAGTGCTGCTTTTTTTAAAATATCAGGTGCTTCCTTCCAAAGTTGCCTGCCGTACATTAGATGGGGAGCCAGTGAAACTAGCGAATTAAAGATATCAAATGCCAAAGGGTGGCTATCACCACCTATAAATAACTTAATATTCTCTGGCTTTTTTAACCAATTAAATTTGAGGTCATTTGGATATTTGGATAGAAGAGAGTTAGCGACAATGTATCCACCAAGGGCGTCATAAACAGGCGTAATCATGTACTTGCCAGGCACAGTTCCAGGATTTCGAAATATTATTCCTTCTTGAGATAGTAAATTGACAACACTGCTATCCCATAAGCGATTGTTATCGGACACTTTAACACGATATGTATCCTCATCAACCCATCGATTCTTAGACTCCCACAATTGCAGACCAAATTTGTAGATATACACACCAACCTCATCGACATTGAACCTATAGGTGAGATTGGTCATCTGGGCAATTCGCTGACAAACATTTGAAACATACTTTTCGAAAAGCAGTGTCAAAGAAGCAGGAACATAATCTACGTTGATAATTGATTTCCGCTTGGAATTAGTCACTTCGCAGAATATCCGCAAATTCAATGGATGCTGAAGGAATTCCACTGGTATTTCTGCATCCTTGGCATTAATTTTGAAGTGATTAAAATATTTTGAAATAGCATCATCGACATCTCCACCAAAGCCTTCACTCTCGATTCTCCTCACTTGATCTGGAAGAGCCATAACTGCAAAGGACTCCCTTGTTCTGGTCTTGGAATGCATACCCCTCATCCTACGATTACGACGATGCTCTCCGGTGCGTAATGTGCAAACAACTAAAACGTTTGGGTATAGTTTTAGAGTTTGGCAGAGAGTAGAGAGGGGCGCTTTCCAATCTCTTGGATCTTCAGCTTCGTTGAGACCGTCAATTATAACAGGAAGTCGGCAACAAGCACGCTTACCAGCCGCATCCAATGATCCAAGCAACCTTTCCATACTGTTCAGAGGAATTCCGTTAATCGAAAAATGACGTGATAAGTCATCCATTGTCTGCCCTTTTTGGAGGGCCCGGCCATGCAGCAGGATACCAGCAGGTCTATTTTCCTGAGGTGCGGTAAGCTGAGCTGCCATTTGGGTCTTGCCACCTCCAGCATCTGCAAGTACAGCTACAAAGCCCACTCCCAGGAAATTTTCGATTTCATTTAACAATTCTTTGGCAATCTGCATATCGTTAAAAGCATTTGTTGCGTCCAGTGCAATGCGTAGATTCCTCGTGCGAAGATGCCTAAGAACAGCCTTAACTTGTGTGTCGATTAGCGTTTTTCGTTCACGAAGTTTTTGTAAAATATTATCAAGGTCACCATCCGCGAGAATTTCATGGAAATTTATAAGTGTATCAGCAAAAGCATAACATGCATCAACAAATGGAAATATTGTCGGCTCTAATTTTGTTGACACGATACACTGGTCGCTTGATATTACCTCTGCAGCTTTTTTCAAGCGTCTGCCTACAGCGATCATTTGATCCCAGGACTCTGGTTCTCCAAGCATCCTTCTAATGGAACGCTCGGCATCAACTGATTGATGTACTGGTGCCAACCATCTCTCTCGAATTGGTTGAATGGCTTCTTTATGTCGTTGTGCAAGCTCATTTGGCGTTAAAACGAGTTCACCAAAGTACGTGCTTCTAAGAATAAGCCCCGGACCGCTGAGGTATGTATCAATTTCCTCCAAACCCCACAAATGTAATGTGAAATCAGTTTGAAGTGAATATATCCACTTCTGATCTTTTTTGCTTAACGTGTATGGTGTCCATAATACCCAATCGGTGAGTCCTGGCAGGTGCTCTTTCGTCGTCCTTAACGACTCTTCAATATCTCTTCGGCCTGCTGCTCTTAAATTGCCAGAAGCGGTTAACTCATGTAATTTACATTGCCAGCCATACCATCGCGGCGACCGACCAAGAGTAGGGCAATACTCTGTTAGATTGAGATGAAACTCGACACCAGGCTGATTTCTTAAGGATGCAAACTTTCCGAATTGACCAAAATGAAGACGTATCAGGGCTCGACATAAATTCTCGAAATTTATGTATTTGCTTCCAGGCAGAGAATGAAATGTTGTCCAGTCTAAAGATGGCATACTTATTAGCCTTGTCTTTACTTTGTATCAGGGTAATCGTGGGCTGAATAAATCTCTACTTTGGCTCCATTATCTATCATTAGTTTAAAAAACGCGGAAACTTCAGATTCATCTGTTGTTAGAATAAGCTTATTTTTCTCCACTTGCGTATAAACATCATATAAAAATTGCTCTAGTTCAAAAGGACTAAGATTGTAACAATTTGTCTCTTTTAAAAGGCCAATTACATCGTCATCAAACCGATCGTGCTGAGAATCGACGTCGATCTTATCTCTAAGTCCTTCAGTTAATTGTTTGATAAGTCTATGGGTTTTCTGAGAATCTTCAGTACTCTTGAAATGACCAATCATGACTAAATTCATTGAATGTTCGGACCCATAGCCATGCCAAATTTTCATTGCACCTCCTCCTGTTTGCCCGCTTTCAGTTTATTGAGTGCTGCGATTACCCCACCCTCTTTTATATGAACTCCCTTTGTATCGTATGATGTTCGTTTTATAATGCCCAGCGCGTCTATGTGCGCAAAGGCTTTAAGCCCTGTCTCAGTACTGACAGGATTGCATGTAGGAAGTCCGTCAGATCCACCCTCACTTACAGCGAGAGGGACACTTCCACAATATTGGCTGACCCAATGCTGCAATTTTGTTATGGTCTTATTATCTATAGCAATACCTCGACCAACATTCACTTCTGGAATTAATAAAAATTCTGATGCCCCAAGAGCAGAGGCCAGATCAAGAGCTTTGTCAAGATCTTTTATAGTTGCCGAGTTAACCAAATAATTAATCCCAAATGCTGTATAGCTACTGAGGGCTCTGATATTCTTAATCAATGCGTGAAACGAACGACATCGTATCGACTCATATGTGGTACCAACTCCATCCATACTAACTCTTACAAAATTTAGATTCCCTTCAAGTTCAGTTAAAAGCTTATCGCTTAATCGATGAGCGTGAGTAGTCAAGATGACTGCCATTTTGGTTTTCTTAGTTGCAAAAGAACAGAGTTCACTAATTTTTGGGTATAGGGTCGGCTCTCCACCCCCAAATCCTACACCTAAACAACCATTAGCATCGATTTCAGATAGCCAGTTTGTCAAAATACTAAAGTCAAGCATTGCAGGACCTTTCGGCGCGTAACAGTGTGGGCAATTAAGATCGCAAATATTCGTTAATGCAATAGATACTTGACGTGGAGCAGCTGACCAAGAGCTGCTTGATGGTGTGATTTCATCGACAAGGATATTTACTCCCGTTTTTCTGTTAAAAAAGTGTAGACCAGCAGGTCCACAACGGATTTTTAAAAGGGAATCTATATTTTTAAAAGGCTTTTGGGTTGTCTTCATAGTATCGATTAAGAGAGATAACAAAGAATATGAAACTGAATAAAATTCGGAATTAATGATTTATTTCTGGAATTAAAATCTTTTGTGCACTTTTAAAATAGGCGTCGCAATATGGTTATATTGTGTCCAATAAAATTTTGGAAAGTTTAGACTGAGTTAGAGAAGTTTAATTCTAACATTTTTGCTTGTTTTATAAATCTTTATCTTACCTTGTCTTTGCATGAATGATACTGAAGAATCTATCTTCCTGCAAAAAGTCTCACGAGGTTCTCCCCACGTACGCAACTCAAAATGCCTCAATAAATATTTGCCGAGTTTCTTTTTTACGCATGAATTGTTCGGGCGATCTTTCAGAATCTCGATAATATAATTTCTTATCTGAGCTGGTTTCAGGGACAGGGCTTCCTGTATTGTATTAGGCATATTTTTCTTCAGAGCTGGATCATTCAATTTAAACAGCGATTCCTGCCCCGCTGAATTCTTGGCTCTATGGTGCTTTCTTGTTTCATTTACCTTTGACGACCGGTCTTTGTTTTCCTCATTGTTGGAATTAATTGTTGCATCATCCGAAGCTGATTCTTCATCGTCAATATTTTCTGCTGCTGGGCTTTCTGATATGGGTTTGATATCCAGATCTTCAAGAGCCTCCCAAAGCTGCTCCAATGCTGCTTCTGGATTTAAATAAAACGCCGATCCCCTGACTCTGAAAAATTGCCACCCACACCGCTCAAGAACACGTTGCCGATCCATATCTGCGTCGTATTGATCGGGCCCATGCCAGTAATCGCCATCGCATTCCACAGCCAACCTGGCCTGCGTGCCTTCGATAACGAGATCGATCCGCTTATTTTCCAGAACTGGATACTGAGGGATTACACGATATTTTCGTGCTGCAATCATCAGCGCAACATCCAATTCAAACCAGCTTTCGAATGGCTCTGGCGGTTTCTCGATCTTACGATTCGATCTTAATGCCTTCCTTCTGAGGGTATCTATGTCCTGATTTATCGGTATGGTTGAAATCTCTGCCGGATTTATAAAGAAACTCAGTATCCGCCTGCGTAGGCAATGCTGGCTAAGGTCACTAAGAGTTGGCGTATGGAATAGCCACATCTGTTCTTTAGCGCGGCTGGCCGCGACATTAAATCGACGCTTATCCGCATCGCTTACAAATGTTCCGATTCTTTGATTTGGAGCCGCAACCATACTCAAAAAAATGACATCGCGCTCATCCCCTTGGAAGCTGTAAGGATTCCCACAGATCAGACGGCGCTTCTCAATTTCCTCGGCATCCAATTCCTTTATGAGCTGATTTTCAATGAGGGCTGCCTGAAATTGCCCTTGGAGGATAATGACTCCCATGGTTTTGCCATCATACTGATCGTCATTACAGCAATTGACGATCGCATCGACAATGGTCTTCGCTTCCGGTTTGTTGATTACCCTGCTATTTGAACCTTCCCGATATCCGTTCATCACATGTGTCATTTTCAAAGGTTCAAGGCGTTCGGGAAGATACTGTTTCAAAGGTATGAGCGGTGTGGCGTGGTAACAGAGATCGTTGCTGAACCTGATGATTTCGGGCATGCAGCGGAAATGTTCCCGAAGCACGATTGGTCGGCTGAATCGTCTTTTACAATGTGCAAATAAGCTGCCGTCCGCGTCAAACGAATCCCGGTGCTCAAAATCGTACAGGAACGTCTGCATCAAATGATCTACGATATTCTTATCGATGCCCACGGCTTCCGGACTGATCTGGTTTTCGTCCCCAACAACCAACAATTTCTTTCCCAGATAGGTTAGCGGAAGCGCATCGAAACCGCACTGTGATGCTTCGTCCACGATGATTAGATCAAATACTCCCGGGTTGGAAGGGACTGTTTCATATACGCGGTGCAACGGCATAATCCAGGCCGGGATAGCCTCCCGGCATTTATCTAAATGCTGTTTGGCGTTTCGCCGGTGTTTGGGAGCATGCTTTCCAGTCCCCTTCCCTATTTTCCGAACCTCCTGCTGCCAGCCGACCAAGTGACGTCTGTGATGGTCCTCCATTCTTTCATTGCAGATTTTCCATGCGAGAAGCGATGAAAGCTTGGTGATGCTTTTGCGGATATCGCTGTTGATGCGCTCCAGTCTTCGGTTTAAACCCGGAAGGTCATCCGCATTCAGAAAGTCGTTGAACCATGAATTGGCCCTGGTCCAAGTCCAGGCTTCATCCAATTTTTCGATTTGCGAGTTCAAATTTTTATCACCAGGTTCTCGACACATTCTGCCATAGAGCTCGGGCGCAACATCAGCAAAAGGGGATATCGTTTTTCGTGCTTCGATCAAAGCACCGTAAGCTCCTTTATATTTGTCGGCGACCTGAAGGCATTTTGCGTAAACCTGTCGGTTTCTTGATTTTACGATTTCGACGGCTTTGGAGAGTATTGGGTGGCTTTTGGGCTTTGAGACATGAAGTTGGAGGCGGTCAACGTAGTTATCAAGTTGTTTCTTTATATCTTGCAGATTTTTGGATTCAACTATCGCTATGCAGATACTGTTTAGTTTTTTGATATCATCGATGCTTCGGCAAAGGTTGTCCCCATTTTCCAAATATGTCTGCAGGGTGCTGCGAATGGCAATCAGGTCTGTGTCGATGGCCAGCGCCTTGCCAAGAGCCTCGTGGTGCTCCTCGATGACGGCAACCTGCATGAACTTGGGGCCTTCCCCCTTCTCAGCTTTTCCCGCCAATAGAGACCAGCAATATTCGATAGCCTGATCAACCGACAGGTATTCAATTAGCTGCGCCAGTGTTTCAGACGTTACGCATGGCTTTGCATCGATCGTCACCGAATCCATGATGTAACCGTGTTGTTTTACGACCTTAGGTCTGAAACCAAAAAATTTGGCTTTACCGCCGTCATCAAAGTGTTTTTTAAGCTCGTTTGCATCCTTGAGAAGCTTCTGCCTGTTTGTCTCGGCAGGGATATCGACATTTAGATTGTCTATCTTGTGGGCGCGTTCTTTCAGGTTATCTAAGTTTTCCTCAAGCGCTTTGATCAATTCCTGCCATGAACTGGTTAATCCCTGAACGATACCTTTGACAGCATCATTCACCCACGGGAACGATGTCGGCTTTAGTCCCGAGATCGTATGACTGATGTTATTTAATGAATTGATGAGTTGCTGGAGGTCTTCACCTGAACAGGAGTTTAAGGCTTGCCCGATTTTGCTTTTGCAGTTATCGCGGCAGGATTCAAAACGCTGACGAGCCACAGCTTCTTTCTTGACCAGGTTGCTGAATTCAGGGGCGGCCATGAATACTTCAGCCGGGTCTGGAAAATAGAAATCAAGCTGGTCATCGATGTTGTCAGGCGCTTTGGCCAATTCATTTAAGGCCCTTTTTACCTCAACAAAGCTACACGGAAGTGGTTGGTCATGGGCAATTGAATCTGTAAACCACGAAAAATCTTGTTTCTCCTTGTGGAGTCTGTCAGCAATCTTTGCAGCGCTGCCTCTATACTGGTTTTCGACAATGCTGTGTTCAACCGTCTCTTTCTCGCGGATGGATCGTACCCTGAATCCGATTTCGGCTTTCTCCGATCGAATTCGATCCAAGCCCTGTCTTAGTTCGTTAATTTCCTGAAGTGCTCTATTATCATTCCAGCGATCCTGCTGGATCATGATGCCGCTTACACTCGCTTCGAGCGAACGTTGCTCTTCCAGACCAGAACCCAAAAGGTTGATACATAGCGGTTTAACGGCTTCCGGAAGTTTATCGTGCAGGACCTGCAAGGCACGTGGGGTCTTAGCTGTTACCAGGACACGCTTTCCTGTGGCCAGACTGTGACAGATAAGGTTGGCGATGGTGTGGGATTTACCGGTTCCTGGGGGGCCTTGAACCAGAAGCCCATCTGTCAAAGGCATTTTCTTTACGATTTGATGCTGCTCGTCATTAAACTCAAGCGGAAAATATATGGTTTGGTCGGTTATTTCCGCGGATGTGCCAGATGTTGATTCAGGAGGAGCGGCTTCATTGGATTCATTCTCGCACAAATCCATGAATTGCGATGTTGGTATCACACCGTTTTCAATTTGACGTCGGATATCCTCTAAAACCTGTTGCAAGCCCTTGGCCGAGCGTTTTCTGAGAATTAAGGCGGGTGCGAAATCAACAATCGGTTTTGGACTAACTTTTCGCTCTGTGGGGTCGAATACCGTTTCGTTGTATTCGCCTTCCCCTTTTGCAAACTGGTTGGCGAGACCGGTGAGTACTGGATCAATGGTGGAGCGATCCCATGGGTCATCTTCTGCTGCAGTCAGCCCATCTGTGGCTGTTTGTTTAAGGCCAACCGGCTGCTCCTCCAATTCAAGCATGTTCAGTTCGACTTCAAGCTGGGCACCGTCTGCGGCAGGGGTAACGGTAAATTTGCCCATACTGGCATCGAATAAAAGAAGCGCTTTAGCTGTTAAGAGATGGCGACGGACACGTTTTCCAGAGGGCGTTTTCCATGTGAAAAACCCAAGGCCCACAACCAGTTCATATTCCTCGCCAAGTTTTTGCTGCTCCTGATAAATTGAGAACAGTTCGCTATAGACGCTCTGGACAGTCTCCCATCTTTTATGCAGCTCACACCAGGGCAACCACTTCTGGTCGATATAATGCTGCCAGGCTTCTGAGACTTCGGGGTGATCTGCAAGATATAGAAAGGTTATCGCGGCTTCATCGGTGTCGTTATCCAATGCTGGTAAATTAGATTTGGCAGGATCGGGAGGCGGGCCAGGGATTTTTTCAAAAAGTTCAGGCGGGGCATCCGTCTTATATAATAGGCCGCGGTTTACCCATATGCTGCATTTATCAGGAACCTCATCTAAAACGGGTTCTTCATATTTTATGACCTCAAGCCATATCAGTTCGCCATATTCGTCATCAGGCCCCCACGCCTTCAGGTAACACTGTTCAGGCTCCCTTGGGACATCTTTAAACCACAGGACATGAGGATAGTTTGTAATTTCTCGGACTATTGGGGCGCGTATTCGGGAAAGCTCTTGCAGGTACTGAATAAGTCGGGAGGCTTTATCTTTAGGATCAGCTGACATTTTGTATTGCCCCAAACTCTATTATTGAAGCCAATTTAGTCGTAATGATTATGAACAATCTTAAAGTTACTGTTATTACATTATTTTTCTTAAGACATCATATCTTCGGTGACAAAAGGATATGGTTAAGATTGCAAGTAGATCCGCAATCGGTCGGCGAATTACGCAATATTATTGGATTGCGCTACACCCAGTTAAACTCCCTTTACAAAAATCTATTGTCGCATCTTTCACATCTTCAGTTTGATCAAATTTATATACCCTTTCCCTCAATAGTCCGTTCAATAGCGCAACCAGCATGTTGCAGTTGCTGCAACCGCCACTTTGCGAAATTCTCCATTTGTAATTCCAGCTTTTAGGCACTCACAGATATAATCCATTACTAATTTTCGCGCCGTTTTGATATTTTTTAGACACATTCCTTTGGGATTATTAAGCTTTGCCGGGCAAGTGGTCGCAATCACACGCATCTGCTCCGGCAGATCATCAACAATCTGAAAATGAAGATCAATTATATTGGCAATTTTCTGGAACTCTGTGGGGGTATGTTTTGGCAGTTCAACAAGGCGAGAGATATATTCATTAAATGCTAAATCGAGGCTGATTTTGAATAGTTCATGCTTTCCTTTGAAATGGTAATAGATTAACGGTTCCGTTACATCCGCCTCATCCGCGATCTCATGTGTGGTGGTCGCATCGAACCCTATCGAACCAAAGAGCCGTGTAGCCGATTCAATGATGGCATGTCTTTTTTCCACAAACACCTCGTGTTGATGTGATTTAATAA
>PVMS01117483.1_pt1 | contig 11769 bp, 11 predicted proteins | sample 1853461 | NCBI WGS metagenome assembly PVMS01 (sample SAMN08582032, study PRJNA380276) | Marine sediment metagenome, whole genome shotgun sequencing project. | isolation source: ocean sediment barecode stripped | collected 2017
AGATGGCCAGACCACGCGAACCACGGTCAAACCGCTGACACCGGCCGCACGCCTCGACGAAATTGCCCGCATGCTCGGCGGCGTGAAGATCACCGGCCGTACCCGCGCCCATGCCGAGGAAATGCTCGGTTAGCTACCCCTGCCGGATCGCAGCCAGCAGCCGCGCCTACGGTACGCGCTTTGGTCGCACATAGAGCACAAAACGGTGCTCTACCAGTTCATAACCATGTCGATCCGCGATTGCCCGCTGCAGTTCTTCGATATCCGTGCTGACAAACTCCGTCACCTTGCCCGTTTCAAGACAAACCATGTGATCGTGATGCGCGCCCTGGTCCAGTTCGTAAACCGAATGACCACTCTCAAAATTATGCCGGGTCACGAGACCGGCGGTCTCAAATTGCGCCAGGACCCGATATACGGTAGCGAGGCCAATCACCTCACCGCTTGCTTTCAGCTGGTGATAAATCTCCTCGGCGCCGAGATGTCGGTCCGTACTCTCCTCGAGCAGGTGAAGAATTTTCCGCCGGGGCACCGTAGCCTTCAAACCGACTTTTTTCAGATCTTCAGTTTCCAATTCATCACCCTTGCCGATATCACCGAAGTATGAACAAGATCGAACAATACGCTATTATCCCGGCCCGATTATCCCCCAGTCACAACCGGTGCAGCAAAAAAATCGATTGATGCGAAATACCCCACATCATATCTTGCCCGTACTCTTGCTCTTGCTGGGAGTTGCCTTACTGGCGGCACCTGTAACAGGGTGCGTCTATCGTGTCGATGTCCAACAGGGCAACCTGCTCGAAGAAAGGGAGATCGAAGCCGTCAAGGTTGGCATGACGCGCAGTCAGGTGCGCTTTCTGCTCGGCACGCCGGCTGTCACAGACCCCTTTCATGAGAATCGCTGGGACTACATCTACTATTTCCGCCAAGGCCGCAGGCGAACGGCAGACCGCGCATGGCTCATCGTTTTCTTCGAGGGTGACCGAGTCAGGGAGATACAGCGCGACGTACCGGTCAAACCGACTTAGACCGTTTTTTACGCGCCTCGCGCGGATCACGGCGTAGCGGACGATAAACCTCGATACGCTCACCGGCACGCGGCACATAGGAATCCGGGACAACCCGGCCGAACACGCCCAGCGTAACAGTGTCCATATTGATATCCCTGCCCATTAATTCGTCCGTCAGGCCTGACCGACGCAATGCCTGCCGGGCGGTCGTACCGACCGGGACTCGCAGCGACCGGATGATCTGCTTTTCAGGCCAGGCGCAGGCAACCTCGATCTCGATTGATCCGGTCTCCGGCCTGGAATTCTCAGGCCTAAATTTCTCAGGCATAGATCTCTCCGGCCCGAGTCACGAACGCATCGACGAGTTTATTGCAGGTCTGCTCGAAGACCACGCCAAACAACATGTCCTTCAACGGGTTGGAAAATGCAAAGCGCATATTGAGTTCGAGCTTACAACCGTCATCACCGAGTGGCTGAATTTTCCACTCGCCTTGCAGTTCGCTAAAGGGCCCATCGACCAGCGACAGCATGATGCTCGTCGGGCGCACGCTGCGGTTGCGCGTCGTGAAGCGCCCGGTCAGCGAACCCTGCGCGAGACCCAACGAGGCAATGACTTCCTGTTCAGGCCCGACACCGCTCGACGAGAGGATTGTTGACTCGTTACACCAGGGCAGAAATTTACTGTATGACTCGATATCGGTAATCAGGTCGAACATTGCCTCGGCAGAATATGGCGTGATCGCGCTACGATGAATCTCCCGCATCGTTATTCAACCCGCCCGTCCGACCAGGCTAACTGAACGCACCAATCGCATTCAGAAACACCAGTAAAACCGCTACAGGCGCCACATAGCGAGCCAGCAGTCGCCAGGCCTTGTAGAGGTAACCGGCGGCCGGATCGAGTTCGTCGGAACTGGAGTTGCCGCACATGACCCAACCGGCGAACAATGTGATCAGCAGCCCACCCAGTGGCAGCATGATATTGGTCGTCAGGTAATCGAAATTATCGAAAAATGTCCCCGTGAGGAACAGCATATCCTGCAAGCTGCTGAACGACAGTACGGTCAGAAACCCGAGCAACCAGATAATGAACCCGACCAGCCACGCCGCCGCCGGACGCGACCATCGATGACGTTCGATCATCCATGCAACCGCGGGTTCCATCAGGCTGATCGCGGACGTCAGCGCTGCGAAACTCAACAGCAGAAAGAACAGCGTGCCGAACAGGCTGCCACCTGGCAGTTGCCCGAATGCCAGCGGCAGAGTCTGAAAAACCAGTCCCGGTCCTTCAGCCGGATCCAGGCCGTTGGCAAATACAATCGGAAAAATGACGAGGCCGGCCAGGATAGCGATGGCAGTATCCGCAATGACAACCGCAATGGAAGTCTGAAAAATTGAGGCCTCTTGAGGCAAATAGGCGCCATATGCCATGACCGCCCCCATGCCGACACTGAGCGTAAAAAAGGCATGACCCATCGCGGAAAGCACCATGTCGCTGCTAACCTTGGAAAAATCCGGCCGAAACATGAACTCCAGCCCTTGCACGAAGGCGCCTGAATTGATCGCATAGCCGAGCAATATGAATAACAGTACCAGCAACGCCGGCACCATGACCTCCACGGCTTTCTCCAGGCCCCGCTCAACGCCGAGCGCGACGAAGCTGACCGTCACAGCCATAAATATGGTATGCCAGATGCCGATGACGGCCGGGTTGGCAACAAAGGCACCGAACATCTCGCCTATGGCCGTGGCGTCGGTATTTGCAAATTGATTAGTCGCCGCCTTGAAAACGTAGGCGACTGCCCAGCCGGCAATGACGCTGTAAAAAGAAAGAATAATGATACCGGCGAGCACACCGATAATCCCAACGAGCCCCCACTTCGTTTGCCTCGCTTCTTCCTCGCCGAGAATCTGCATCGTCGCAACCGGGTTGCGCCGCCCGCGACGACCCAGCATGATCTCCGACATCATGATCGGCAGACCAATCACCAGCACACAGACAAGATAGATCAGCACGAACGCACCGCCGCCATTCACGCCGACCATGTAGGGGAACTTCCAGATATTGCCGAGCCCGACGGCCGAACCGGTCACGGCCAGGACGAATGCCAGTTTCGACGACCACTGCCCGTGCAAAGAAGTGCGCCGCCCATTTTTCGCGATTGATTCCGCCATTCATTTTGTCACTGTGCGAAAATTACCGAGTGTGAAGCAAAAAATTAGCGCAAACAACAGCCGGAACTGACTCCAGCATGTCCTCAAAAAAGAACAGCAAACAGAAAAATGACCGGACGATCGCGGTCAACCGCAAGGCCCGACACGATTATTTTATCGAGGACAACATCGAGGCCGGTCTGGCGCTTAAGGGCTGGGAGGTCAAAAGTCTGCGCGCCGGACGCGGCAACCTGACGGAGAGCTACGCAATCGTTAAAAACGGTGAACTGTTCCTGCTCGGCGCTCATTTTTCTCCGCTGCCGTCAGCCTCGACACACGTGCGGGCGGACCCGACGCGAACACGCAAAATGCTGCTGAACCGACGCGAAATCGATCGGCTCGTCGGCGCCGTCGAACGCAAGGGCTATACGCTCGTGCCACTCTCACTTTACTGGCAACGCGGCCGCGCCAAGCTCGATCTCGGTCTGGCGAAAGGCAAAAAACAACACGACAAACGCGCTGACGACAAGGACCGGGACTGGCAGCGACAACGAGCAAGAATCATGAAAAATACCTGATGTGGGCTATTTCGGCGATTTTTCACCCAAATCATGATGATTCGAGCCCAAACGGCTGCCCAGGCCATTGAACTTCCCGTCAGCCGCCATACACTACTAGACTCACTCGATTCGGGGGCGACATGGCTTCGACGTGGGTTGCGAAACTCTGAGTGCATGCCGAGGCGCAGATAACCTCGTAAATACAGCTGCAAACCTTATAGTTGCCAACGACGACAACTACGCTTTAGCTGCTTAAAAACCAGCCTGAAGCCCTCCGACCGGTTCGTGCTTGTGCGTCCGACCCCGGGGGTAATCATCGCAAGATCGCGTCAGAGTATGTTTGGGGCTCTAACGTTAAACTTTAACTAAACTGGCTGTCGGTTTTCCCTGTCCGTCGGGTTTCCGGCAGTAAGATTAATGACGGTAATAAGCATGTAGACCTCAGTGCGGAGAGCTTGCGGACGCGGGTTCGATTAGTGAAATGGTCGCCACGGGAAGCGATTCCCGTTGGAAAAGAGGGCTCATACGGTGAACGCTAAGGGGAAGGCCCTATGCCAACGCCGTCCGGTGAATGGGAAACCAGTAAGCCGGCTAGAGACTCATAGGCTCCTAAAGTCCTGATAAATTTTCAGGCCATGGAGTACTAGGGTGGATCACCAGAAAAACGATCCACAACACGCCCTCCCCTGCAATAATGCAGGTGAAGGAATAGTCCGGCCCATATCGAAAGATATGGAACAGCTGTCCCGCCGCCTCCACCACTTAAAACCCGGCTTTTTGCCGGGTTTTTCTTATAAACCAGCTTTGGTAACGGTCAGCCTGTCCAATGAACTACAGCAGCGGGCCACGACGGAACAGGCCAGGCATGCGCGGGAAAGCCCGATTACCAACAGTTGGTCGCGGTACCACTATTATCCCGATTACCCGTATGCGTCAGCGTTAACGTGCCACACGCACTATCATGCGATGCCTGCGCCAGTTGCGGAGCTATACGAACTGTGTACGTCGTTGCTGAAGTATTCGTCAGGTCGAACGTGTACGTCCTTTCCGTATCACTGGCATCCGTGATCTGGCCATTCCGATCCAGAGCCATTGTATCGGCAGCAAAGCCAAGCGCTGTCAGATTTGCCGCATAAGAACGATTATCGAGAAAGAATTGCTCCTGACGATCCGTGATCTGATAGATCATATTCTTTGCTGCCTGCCGCTTTGACCGCGTAAGATATTGCGTATATGACGGGTAACCGATAGAAACCAGGATGGCAACGATCACAATAACGATCATCAGTTCAATGAGTGTAAAACCTTGCATTCGATTTGCGGTGATACCAAATCGGGAAATTTTCATCAGATGGTCTCCAGAATAATTTTTTGCATTACCCGTTGCGTGATTACAAGTCGCCATCTTCTTCCTCGAACCAGTAAGTCTCGATACGTGTTTCCGCACCAGTAGTGTCGATATCGCCATCCGGGCGCAACAGATAGTTTTCCGGAATCGGTACGATCTCGGCCGGAATACCCTCGGATTTCAGATCATCCGTTCGTTCATCTTCATCGGTCGTAGTATCGTAATTATTCACGGCCGATGCGTTGAATAGAGATATCGCATACAGTCGTCCTGAGCCTTCCGAGGGCGCACAGGCCCCCAGTGAAGCGCCGCCTTTTGGCAGGAAAGTTGTGAAAAACACAGTATTTGCGAGCGTAATTGGTGATGACAACTGCTTCTCACCCGAATCCGTCAGATTCAGTTTCCAGCCGTCGGCCAGATCTGCCGTACAGGCTCCACCCTCGATCAGGCAGGTATTCGTTACATCACCTAGGTCAGCGTGCTCCAGTGCGCTATCGGCCCCACTACCTTCAGCGGTACGGAAGTCCTTGAGCATGTATGCATAGTTCTCAGTAGTCCCGAGTTTATCGCGCGGATCTGCCCGGTCACCGCTACCGATGATGATGGCATCAAACTGATTGTCGACGCCAAAAGTCTGCACGACATCCGGACGATGGAAAAAGCGCCGGTCATCGCCTTTACCACCCGCGGAAGGTGCATGCCGGCCCAGCCGCGCCAGCAACGTCAGCTTCCAGTTGCTCTTGTCGACATCACCGATGTCTGCCCGCCAAACATTACCGCCGGTATCGCCTACGTACAGTCGGTCGGTCAGCGTATCGCCGTCGCTATCGAGCGCCGCCAGATTTGAAGGGATACTGTCGACCAGACCAGCATGCGGGAACACGGAAGTTGATGATACCCCGCTGCCGACTGCTTTCCAGATCAGTGCACCGTCATCAATCTCAACAATATAGAGTGCGTTGCCCTCCAAATCATCGGTTGAACTGGTGTCTTTATTTCCATCATAGCCGCCGCCAAATACCAGCACGGCACGGTGAATGCCGCCCTCTGAGATAGTGATAATGCGCGGCGTGCTGAATGTCTGGCCGAGTTCGGCGAAATCGCCCGACTTGTCGATCGTCCATAACAACTGCGGTGATTCCGGATCACTTACATCCAGCGCATAGATTGCCTTACCGCCGCGCCGCAGCCCAAAAAACAAATAGGCCTTTTCGCCGACATCAATCGTACCGTTGGCATTCATATCTTCCAGGTACGCTACTGGCGCCCCATCGACCATGTACGGATGACGGAGACCCGAGGCATTGACACGCAGTGTCTTGAGTACACCCATCACTGCCTGCGGCATAAAAGCCCATACTTCCTCGCCCGAATCGTCTCCAGCGGGTGTCGTGTTGCGGAGTAACCGCATGTAACCATCGTTGGACCCCACCGCGATATAAATCGCCGGATTACCTTCGCTATAGCCGGCGCCGCGGGCGCCATAGTTCAGCGGAAACGGCCGTGAATGTAACGTGTCTCCAACCAGCCAATCACGCACTTCATCAACGTTGGTGTCCCCGTCGAGATCGTCGACGTCTTTACCACGGGCATACTTCAGTAGCTGCAGGGCTTCGGCCGCGTCGACTGCACCTAACGCAGATTGCAGCGCCATTGCAGTCGCTGCGTCGGCATTCAATGGAGCCAGAGAGGTGCCGGAATCATAAAAGAGTTGCCGGGCACCGTTGGAGTTCAGGTCACCCGGTGAACCCGACACCGCAACAGGACCAGACACATAACCGGGGATATTCTGACCCGAGCCACCGCGGCTGACGGTACGCCCGTCGGCACCGGCCACCTCGCCCTCATCAGTATCAGGCGGCAACAAAGTCTCGGAATCTGTCCAAAAGGTGAGCGCATCGTGGCGCAGTCGACCATCGAGTGCGAATGCCGAATTGCCGGACCTGTCGACGATGGCAGGCGTGCCGGTCGACAGACCCGAAAGCCTCAGTTTCTTGACATTACCTTGCCAGACCGGCTTGGCGTTCAGATCAGTCTGGAACAATGCGACAAAGACATTATCTACGATCTCCGCACGGTTGAAACTATTAACCGGCACTGCAGAGGCGACGAAGGTCGTGCTTACACTCAATATCTGCTTAAAAACCTCGGTTAGCGTGTCGATCAGTTCCTGAGGATTACTGCTTAGTGCCAAGGGCACACCCGTGCCACCGGCCTGCGCATAGGCGGTTGTCGTAGTGTTGATCTTGACTGGATCGACGACGAAATAGGAGGTTATGTTTTGCTTGCCCTCGATATCCGGTGCGAAACCATGATTGCCGTCAGCCAGATCTGCATCGTTCAGCCACTCGATCACATTTGGGAACGCATTTGCATTGCCTGGGTTGATATTGAAGCCACCAGTGTCGACAGACTTATTGATTTCGCTATTAGAGTCATTGTCCTGCTGCGACACCTGGAACATGAAATTGACAGTAAACAATCTCGAACAGCTGCCGAGGCTCGACAATGGAGTAATGTAGTTTGAACCACTTTCGATGTCCTCATCCCAACTCACACCTACATCGTCATCGAGATTCTTGATGTTGTTGCTATCGTAATCGAGATAACCGACGTGTCCGTTCCAGATACCCTGGCCTGTCAAATACCGATATAACTCAAAAAACAATTCCGCACCCTGGTATTTATGACTCGCATTACCCGATGGGATTGGAATATCCTCGAGGATTTCATGGAAGCGCTTCTTGGCTTCATTACCGTCACCGACCTCGAATAACTCTGCTCCACTTGCGATATAACCGCCGTTACTACAGAGCGGTGTGACATTATTTTCGCAACTACTCATATAATCATGGTTCAGCATCAGGCCAACACGAATACCATCCAGCGGCTCCAAGACTTTTTTCAGCACGGCCCGCAATACATCGAAGAAAGTATAGGAAGCTTGATTCGGCAAATAGCCTTCGGCAATCAATTTATCGCATTCATTACCGTTACAGGCCTTCGAGCCGAGGCTCGGCCGCCAGTCAAGGCTGAACATTACGATCGGTTCTCCACCCACACTACCGCCTGACCCATAGTAAATGTCGGTGTCATCCGCCGGTGCGTTAACAGCTATCAGCGTTAAAAACAGTGCGGCAAGAAAAGAAATAATTTTTGATTTCATGTCAATCATGGCGTTACCCATCAAAAGGATTTCATTGTCAGTATGACCATGCCCTGCGTCACAGACGCACGGCCCAGGCCTTCGTCGGCACGATCATAGGTCGACGTCAGGCGATAATGATTCGCCTCAAAAAAATCAGCACTAAACCCTGTGCCACGCGGCGGTGGCCCAATAGCCGTAAGCTCGCCAGTTGCGCCTAAATGCTGCGCGGCAACCTCGGGCTGCAGGGGACCCGCCGGCATCGAAATACTCGCCAGATCGCAGTTCCCCTGACCGTCGGTACACAAGACAAAACCGACGCGACCAATAACCGGCGTCGTGGTCGGATCAGCAATGATCGCATCGATGAGCGATTGTGCCGCCTGATGCGCGGAGACTTTGACCTGCTCATTACCGGCCATGTGCAATTCAAGTTTACTGGTTTGCATGGATGTCAGACCCATGATGCCGAGCACGACCAGAAATATAAGCGCCACGATCATGACACTGCCGTGCTGCAAAACGATGGTTTTATTTTTCATCTGCATCAGGTGATCCCCATGATATTCCGGTTTCTGAGGTTGGTTACCAACACAGTTATCGTATACAACCGGCGATGAAACTGATCATTTGGTGTATAAGCCGGAGCATTACTTAGCAAATATGTCCGTTGGTCTGTAAAACCAAAATCTGTCGCCTGCGTCCGAGCGAGCAAGAAGATGCGCACAGATACAACTTGCTGAAGTTGCGCCAGTGTCGGCGCCGCCAGGTAATTATTGGCGCTACCACTGCCATCGGTATCCAGGCCATATTCAATCTGCAGATCTTCTATGCCGCGTGCGATACATTCGGTCTGAATCCCCGTACCGCCGGCATTACCGAATGTGATCTGTTTGCGGCACAACGCCGGTATGTTATCGCCAGCCGTAACAGAATAATTTCGGATGAAGTAAATATGTGGCCGGTATTCCCAATTGTCCGTGGCAGGAGGAAAGGTGATGCCAGCCAGCGGCGCCAAATAAAGGGCACCGACAGTACCGTTAGACCGCAGGTATGCGTTATTCGCGATAACGTCAGCCGTATCAACATTATCGCCGGCGAACCGCTTGATACCGATGACATCAGTACCCGGTGCTAGCTCCGCACCAGTAATACAGGAAAAACCGGCATTTGCCGTCGCCGGCGTAGCATTGTCAACACCGGTCAACATGTTAAACTCGCCAGTTGCCGTATCTCTGAAACGCATTATCCAGTTTGGTTGCCCTGCCACTCCGCAGTCCACAGCGGCAATAGCATTCGGTGCAGCCGTAAGGGCATCCGGATTCATGAGTTCAGCCAAATAGCCGGCCATCCGCAGATCCCGCGCAAGCTCCTGAATTGCATACCGGGCAGCGTCATGCATCCGCGCTTCACTTTCATCCAAGCGGAAACTTTTCTGCCCGCCGACAAACAGGGTCACAACACCGCCTATCAATATCAGGCCGATGACCATCGCGAGCATCAACTCGATGAGCGTAAACCCCGCCTGAGCGCTCCGCTGTGTAATTACTTTCATCATCAAATCCAACTACAAGGTTTGTTATCGCTGTGCGATGAATGACTGCACGACAAGGATACGGCGATACTCATTACCGTCTCCGTAAAACCCGGAACCAGCGCCACAGTTGTTCACCGCCGGATTGACCAATTCCGTCATGCCCCGCCAGGCTATTGCCACTGAGTAGTTGCCGCTGCCGCCGCCAGCCGGTCCGGTAATACAAACAACAGCCGCATTCAGGCCGCCTGTAGCATTAGCCCCGGCAATTTCGAGTTGACCATCGATATGCTGTTCCCACTGCCAGAGGTCGAAACTGGCCATCTGCGCGTCGGTGCAGACCACGCCAGGATTGAGGCAATTGAAGGCCGGCGCAGCACCGAGCGTGCCACTGCCAATTGTTCCAGCCGGAAGGTAGTTCACCAACACACTCGAATTACTGCGCATTCGGTTGAAGAGATCACCCGTAAGATGTGCCGCCGTAGTACGCTGCGAACTATCGTATACGGCGCGCTTGGACAGCATCTGCATCGAAACGGAAGACAGTAATGCAATGGTCGTAATCACGAGCGTAACAAGTACCTCAACTAAACTGAATCCAGTTTCTCGATGGATAGATTTCATATTGATTTTCTGATTGTATGAATCAAACAATTAATTAGCAGGTCGGATCGGTACCGTTGTTCTTGGTTTTTGACAATCGCGGATATCCACTCGAATCAATGATGACTACACGTGCGTGAGTCGCTCCCCGCAAATCGCAAAATGTCAACTCTCCGGAATTAGCCGCAATTGTCGCGACCATAATTCGCCCACTTGGCCGGTAAATCAGAAAGTTTGGGAACTCAGTAGTTAAAATATCAATCTTTGACAATTCGCCAACATCTACTAGTACCTGCTCACCTGCATCGATTGTCTGGTCACCGTTAAGATCCACAAAAGCCAACCAGCCCTTGTTCCAGTTGACGGCCTGGCAGCTCGTCCCGTTCGAACTCGGACAAATCCTGACACGAGCATGCCGTGTAATCGCTTCACTGCGTGCAACATGCATCGTCGATACAAACTTATTGATCCCAGCTGCTCGCCGATTGTTATTCACAACTGCCGTAAAACTCGGCACACCCATACTCAGACTGATACCAGCAATGGTAAGAGCAGTGAGCAACTCACCCATTGTGAATCCGCGTTGTTTTCTATACTTTCCAGACATATCAAATCCGAGCCACTTGGCAGAAGGCAACTTTATAGAACGAAGCAAAATGATTCGTTGCTCCAGATCACAACGCCCCCGCGAATGCCCCGGATTTACTTGATTATGTCGACTGCAGCGACAACACTCAGAAAGTCAGGCGGTGCTCCTTTTCTTCTATAACTCATGGCTTTTCAGTTACTTTCAGGAAATTTTTATTAATAACCCGCAAATCCAAAATGTGAGCAACGTCACATTTTGCCACCGCGGCCAAACGTTCCGACGAATGGTGGCAGGCAACCGACAAACGGTAGCCGAACAGGCATTACGTTACGAAAGGTCTATGTGAAATCTGCCCGGTCAGCAGACGAATGAGGTTTGACAGATGCGGGCCTGATCACTTGGCACCCACACTTTTTCAGGAGCCTGGCAGGGGGTTGAGAAGGGTTATAGCGTTGCCGAAGTTGCGAGCAGGCTTAGCAGACGAAGCACAGCCTTTACGCTTGGAAACAACCGGGCGGTAGTATTCATTCCGCTCGACGTCGACGCAGTTGATTTGCACTGGAACTGTTGCCGCCGAAGCATCAATTTCGCTTATGATATGGACACAGTCTGAATAAATAAACCGTGAACGGAGTCCCTCAATGAACAGTAACTGGATGAACAAGCCACGCAGCCGTCGCGAGGCGTTGCAGTCGGCTCTCGGTATCGGTGGCCTGGCCGCCGGCGGCATGATGCTCGGCGCCTGTGCGCCGGCGACCGATTCGCAGCCGACCGGCCCGAAGCGTGTGCCGGTGGATTTCAATGATCCCGTGCAGAGTCTGCG
>PVMS01010394.1_pt1 | contig 11768 bp, 9 predicted proteins | sample 1853461 | NCBI WGS metagenome assembly PVMS01 (sample SAMN08582032, study PRJNA380276) | Marine sediment metagenome, whole genome shotgun sequencing project. | isolation source: ocean sediment barecode stripped | collected 2017
CCGTCGCGGCGGCGCAGGAAGGGAAAACGCGCATCCTCGCCGGGACCGGCGTCGTCGCCGCTCATCCACGGCGCCCAGAGCCGGCGGTAATGGCGGTGCGCGCCGGGCACATAGGCATCGTGATTGCCGGGAATGATTGTGACATTCTCCGGCGGCCCCAGCAATTCAAGCCAGCGCCGGGCCGCCTCGAACTCTTCGCGCAGCGCGATATTGGCAAGGTCGCCGGTGATGACGATATGGTCGGGATTGTGCGACCGCATGTCGGCGAGAAGGTGATCCAGGCTTTGTGCCGTCATCTTGCCGGCGCGGTTGCAGCGCCAGTTGGCGTAGCCGATCAGCCGCTTTGAGGCGAGGTCGCGCAGGCGCGGCGTCGGCAGCGGCGCAAGATGCACATCGGAGAAATGGGCGAGCCGGAACATGGGCGAGGCCTAGCCGGAGCGGGGACCGCCTGCAACCAATTGCTGGCAAGCCGGTTGCGCCGGTTTGGCAATTGCCGGTTATGCGCGCAGATCAGCCGGGCCGGCCCTCTGCCGGGAAGCGGTCGCGGCCATGCGGAGCGTCAAAATCAAGGACCGGGCCGAGCGGCACGATGCGGGTCGGATTGATGCTTTCGTGGCTGTAATAATAATGCCGCTTGATCTGCTCGAAATCGACGGTCTCCTTCACCCCCGGCACCTGGTATAGATCGCGGACGTAGCCGGACAGATTGGCATAGTCGGCGATGCGGCGCAGATTGCATTTGAAGTGGCCGTTATAGACGGCATCGAAGCGGATCAGCGTGGTGAACAGCCGCCAGTCGGCCTCCGTCAGGCGGTTGCCGACGAGATAACGCTGGCTGGCCAACCGGCCGTCGAGTTCGTCGAGCGTCTGGAACAGCCCCGTGAACGCCTCCTCATAGGCCTCCTGGGAGGTGGCGAAGCCGGTGCGCTAGACGCCATTGTTGATGCGCGCGTAGACCGGCTCGTTGATGGTGTCGATGGCGCCACGCAAGGGCTCCGGGTAGAAATCGAGATCCGACCCGGTCAGGCCGTCAAAGGCGGAGTTGAGCATGCGGATGATCTCCGAGGACTCATTGGAGACGATCGTATCGTGCTGTTTGTCCCACAGCACCGGCACCGAAACCCGGCCGGAATAGTGCGGGTTGGCACGCAGATAGAGCTCGTAATAGCGTTTCAAGCCGTAAAGGGTGTCGGGGAAAGCCTCGGAGAATACCCAGCCGTTCTCCCGTGTAGCGGGATCGACGACAGTGACGCCGATTACCTCCTCCAGCTTCTTCAGTTTGCGGAAGATCAGCGTGCGATGCGCCCACGGGCAGGCCAGCGAGACAAAGAGCTGATAGCGGCCGGCCTCGGCCGCAAAGCCGCCTTCGCCGGACGGGCCGGGGCTGCCGTCGGCCGTCACCCAATTGCGGTATTGCGCTGCCTTGCGGACAAATCGTCCGCCGGTTTTTTTTGTGTCGCGCGGGATATCCCGCCAGACGCCCTCGACCAGCTGACCCATCAATCAATCTCCGAACTTTGGTATCGAGGCTTCATGTAAGGCGGGCGGGCCGAAATGAAAACCGGTTGAACACAGCGTTGCCGGCCGGTGAACAGAAAATCTTGGTTGGAAGAGGCAAAAAAACACGGCTTGCGGTGACACTGGCCGCGTGATACCCGCCATCGCCATGACAAAAGGTCCGGGCACCTACGCATTGCGACGAAGCGGTATCGCGCGCTTTTTGGCGCGCACCTGAGAAGCCGCGGACGGCTTATCGTCCGGTCCGCGGCCATGCCGAGCCAGCTCTGGACCCTGTCATGACATCGAAATTGCAGATTCGGCCGGAAAAGCCGGACGATACATCCACCATCGACGCCCTGTTATCGGCCGCCTTCGGGCCTGGTGCGCTAACCCGCGCCGCGTTCCGGGTCCGCGAACAGGCGCGTCATGACCCTGATCTCGCCTTTACCGGATTTTGCGGTGACCGGCTGGTTGCCTCGGTGCGGTTGACGTCGATTTTTATCGGCACAACGCCAGGCCTGCTGCTCGGCCCGCTGGTCGTCGATCCGGTGCACAAGAAAAGCGGTTATGGCCGGGCGCTGGTTGCCCACGCGCTGGATGCAGCCACTAAACAGAATCATCGGCTGGTCGTGCTCGTCGGCGATGCGCCCTATTACGGACCGCTGGGTTTTGTCGCGATTCCCGCCGGCAGTGTCATAATGCCCGGCCCGGTCGATCCGGCGCGGCTGCTTGCCGCCGATCTCGTGCCCGGCGCGGCGGCCGGTCTATCCGGCAAAATCCGGGGCGTCCGCAAGGACGACTAGCGGCCTTCGCGGTACCAAAGCGCGGCAAAACCGCCGATCAATAGGGCGAGGCCGAGTAGGCCACTCAACAACGGGATGCGGTCGACGCTTCTGAGCACCGTTGCCTGCGAGCGGCGCAGCCCGATCCAGCCCTTGCCGGCAGCGGGCGCGCGTCCGGAAACGGCAACGATGCGCGGAATTGCGATATCGTCCGGCGGCCCCAAACGGGCGATGCCGCCACCGGTCTCTTCAACGAGCGCCGCCAGGGCCTGCGTTGAGCTGATAACATCCTGGTACTCGAGCGGATTGGCCGGACCGACATGGGCGAGAGCCGTCAGATCGCCGTTTTCGATCCGGTGCAGGCCGAGGGTGGTGTTTTCGACGGCGGCGCGCCACAGGCCGGGGGCAGCTTCCACCAATGTCAACACTTGCGGTTCGCCATCGGGGCCGGTGACCGTCACACTTGGCACGCCTTCGGCCAGGGTCTGGCGCTGAACGACGAGATCGCGGCCGGCGACGCGGGCCGTTAGCGCTTCCTCCTCCAGTTCCGGTTCCTGCATCAGCCAATGCACCAGCCGGCGCAGCAACGGGCCATGCGGACCGCCGCCCTCAAAGCCGCGCGCCCACAGCCAGGCATGGTCCGACAGCAGCATGGCCACCCGGCCCTCGCCCTCGCGCGACAGCACCAGCAACGGCCAGTCGTCCGGCCCGGCAAGCGTCACGTCGCCGGCAATGGCGTCGGCCTCGATCAGCCGGAACCAGCGGCTCCAACTCGGCGGCGTGCTGTTCCCCGGCAGGTCGCGGGTCACCGGGTGGCGCTTGCCGGTCGGGGTAATGGCGGGCCGGTAGGGCTGCTCGACGACGCCGCCGGAAGGCACGGCGGGCAGGATCGTGCCGAGCGGCGTGCGATAGAGGCTGGCGCCGGAGGCATAAGCGGGTCCGGCGGCGAGCAGAATCGCGCCGCCGTCGCGGACATAGCGCGCCAGATTGTCGAAATAGAGGATCGGCAGCACGCCGCGGCGCTGGTAACGGTCGAAAATGATCAGGTCGAATTCGTCGATCTTTTCCGCAAACAATTCGCGCGTCGGAAAGGCGATCAGCGAGAGTTCGTTGATCGGCGTGCCATCCTGCTTTTCCGGCGGCCGCAAAATGGTAAAATGCACCAGATCGACGGCGGCATCGGATTTCAGCACATTGCGCCAGGTGCGCTCGCCGGCGTGCGGCTCGCCGGAAACCAGCAGTACGCGCAAATGTTCGCGCACGACGTCGATCACGGCGACCGCGACATTGTTGTCGAGAGTCATCTCGTCGCTCGCCGCCTCGACCTCCAGTTCGATGATGGTGCGGCCGGCATGGTCGATGGGGATTTCGATGGTCCGGGTCTCGCCGACGCTAACGCGGTCGGTGGCGACCGGTTCGCCATCGACACGCAACGTCACCGAGACGCGTTCGCCCTGCGCCAGAGCGGGATCGATGACCCGGAAATCAATGGTCTGGGGTTCGCCCAAAATGGCATAACGCGGCGCCCGGTGGAGGACGATGCGCCGGTCGCCCTCGTTGTCGCGGCCGGTGACCAGCACATGCAGCGGCGCCTCAAAGCCGAGATCGGCCGCTGCTTCGGGTTTATCATGGACGATACCGTCGGTGACCATGATGGCGCCGGCGATCTGACCCGGGGGAACATCGTCCATGGCGCTGGTAAGGGCGGAGAAAAGCTCCGTGCCGTCAGCCTCGGGATCGGTGCCGGCGCGCACTTCGCGGATATCGAACTGGCCAAGCGCGGCGATGCGTTGGCGCAGTGCCTCCAGGGCGGCCTCGGTCTGGATGGCGCGGTCATCCAGGGTCTGACTCGGGCTTTCATCGATAACAAGGGTGACGATGCCGGGCAGCCGGTCGCGGGTTTCGCGTAGCAGCACCGGATTGAACAGCGCGGCGATGAGCAGGGCACAGGCGCCAGCGCGCAATGCCGCGCCGCGCAGACGCTGCCAGGCAACGAGGGCGACCACCAGGGCCAGCGCCAGCGCCAGGACCAGGGTTAGCGGCCAGGGCAGCAGTGGCTCAAAATTGAGGACAAGCCGCATTATCAACGCTCCCTGCTATTACTGGCCGAGCCTTTCAAGCAGTGCCGGTATGTGGACCTGATCGGCCTTGTAGTTGCCGGTGAGCGTATACATGACGATGTTGACGCCGGCGCGATAGGCCAGTTCGCGCTGACGCGGGTCGGACGGCACGGTCGGATAGAGATAGCGGCCGTCGGCGGAGATCGCCCAGGCGGCGGCCATGTCGTTGCCGGTGATGATGATCGGCGAGACGCCGTCGCCGCCGCGCGCCGGGCGGGCGCCGGCCCGCGGGTCCTCGCTCAGGCTCTCCACCCACAGATCGGAACCGCGCCAGCGGCCGGGAAACTCGCTTAGCAGATAAAACGCCTTGGTCAGCACATGATCGGGCGGCACCGGCTCCAGTGGCGGCACGTCGATAAAGGCTAGAATCTCTCGAAGGCGTTCGGTTTCCTCGCTGGCCGCGAACAGGCCCGGAGTGATCGCACCGCCGGCATCGCGGGTATCAAAGACGATCGTGCCACCGGATTTCATGAAGGTGTCGACCTTGGCCATGATGTCGGCGGGCGGCACCTCGGCATCGACCGTCACCGGCCAGTAGAGGAAGGAATAAAACACCAGGTCGTCGCTGGCGAGATCTATTCCCGCCGGCTCGCCCGGCTCCAGCGCGGTGCGTTCCGCCAGATAGATGGTCAGGCCGACCAGGCCCGCCCGGCTGGTCTCGTCGATGAGGTCGTCGCCGGTCAGCACATAGGCAAGGCGGGTCTTCAGCGCCGCCGCGAGAAATTCATCCGATCCTTCGTCCTGGGCCGCGGCCGGCTGCGGTGCGATCAGGGCGGCGATGGCAAGGATCGCGACTGTGGTGGCGGCGCGGGCAGGGGCGCGGCCATGGATGGAGGAGGGCAGCAACCGGCCGGAGAGGAACAGAACGGCAAGCGCATCGAAAACGGCGAGTGCCGCCGCCAGCGCCAGGATCAGTGGCCAGAGCGGTCTCGACTGATGCGGTTCAAGACTCTGCACGGTGCCCGACCAGCCCACGCGGGAGGCGGTGAGCGGCGTCAGTTGCGTCGCCGCGCTGATCGTGTTCAGGGCCCGCACCGTGCCGGCGCGATTATAAAGGCCGGGCGGCGTTTCTAGGCTCGGCGACGCCCCGGTGATGTCGGCGACAAGGACGGCGCCCGGCGGCGGCGCCGTCAGCCGGCCATAGCCGTCAAGCAGTCTGAGCGGCTTCCACGGTGCCGCGGCCTGCGCTGCTGTTTGGGCCGGAACCGGCGAATCCGGTGCGGTGGCCGCGGCATCGGCGGTGATGATCCGTGCGGAATCGGCAATCGCCTTCAGCATTTGGACGAAGGCACCGGAAATCGGCAGGTTCGACCAGCGCGGATCGGCGGTTACATGGAACAGGACAATCCGGCCCTTGCCGGTGCTTCGGGCCGTGACCAGCGGCGTGCCGTCGGTGAGTTCGGCCCAGATTTCGGCGCCGATCAGGCCATTGGGGTCGGCCAGGATCTGCCGGTTGATGCGCACGTCGCGGGGAATTTCGATCGCCGCGAAAGGGCCGGTTTCGGCAAATTCGCCGATCGCCTGCGGCTCGGCCCAGGACAGCGAGCCGCCAAGCGCCCGCTCGCCCTCGCGCAAGGGCACCGGCAGCAGGGTCGCATCGCTGGCGGCAAGGCGCGATGAGGCAAAGCGCACCAATGTGCCGCCGGCATTGATCCATGCGAGCAGTTTTTCGCCGGTTTGGGGCGGCAGATTGCCGGTCTCGGTGAGGACGATCATCGAGGCGCGGCGGTCGATGAGGCCGGCAAGCGCATCGCTGGTGCTGGCCGTTGCCGGCCGCAGAATGTCGGCGCCGCCGGCCAGCGCCCGGTCGACATAGGTGAGCGGCTCCAGAAGCGGCTGCGCGGTATTGGCCGCCTCGCCAACGACAAGGCCGACGCTCTTGCGCCGCCAGCGGCCATCGAGAAGCTGCACCGCGGCGGCCGATGCCTCGTCGGTCAGCACAAGGCGGGTCAGTTCATTGCGCAACTGGGCCGGCAAGGCGATTTCGGCGACCGCGTCGCCACCAGCCGGCATGTCGACCGCGGTTTCAACGATGCGCCGGCCTTGCGCGTCAAAGCCGGCAATGGTGACCGTGGCGGCGATGGCGCCAAGGCGCGATACGGGAATGCGCACCCGGTCGGCGGCGTTTTCGGGCGGCCGCAATATTGTCAATGCCCTGTCCGACAAAACCAGACGGCCACCGGCGCCGATCCGTTCCAGGACTGCCGCCAGATCCCGCGCGCCGCCATGATCGAGCGACCCGGCAAGCCAGAGAACCTCCACCGACCGGTCCGCATAGATACCGGCCAGGCGTTCGGCGATGGCCTTGCGGTTGGCGCGGTAGGGTCTTGCCTCGATGGCGCCGAGCAGTGCCGCGACATCGGCGGCCGCGCCTGCCGGGGCGGCGTCGGCCGGCCGGTCGGCGGTTGCAACCAGCGCCACCGGCCGGCCCTCGCGTCCGGCCTCGATGATCGCCGCCTCGGCGACGGCCCTGCGGGTATCGAAATCGGCGGCCGAGGCCCAGCCATTGTCGAGAACGATGAGCAGCGGTCCCGACCCGGCCGTCAACCTTGCATCGGGGCGCAGGACCGGTTCGGCCAGGGCCAGGATGATCAGGGCGGCCAGAAGCAACCGCAGAACGGTCAGCCACCATGGCGTCCGCGCCGGGGTTTTCTGGCGCTCTTCCAACCCCATCAACAGGCGCGTCGGTGGAAAATCGAGCCGCAAGGGTTGCGGCGGCGTCAAGCGAAGAAGCAGCCACAGAAGCGGCAGGATGGCGAGCGCGAGCAGCATCCACGGCGATAAAAAGCCAAGCGCGCTAATCATTGCGGGCGTCCGGTGTATTCTTGGCCGGGCGAGAAAGCCGCGCCGGGTCCGGCGCCAATACCGGGGATGGGCTGGGAAACCGGCGCCGGGCCGGTTGCCGCGACATTGGCCGCATCGGGCGCCGCCCGCTCGCCGGCCAGCCGGGCGTACAGGAACAGCAGGCCTTCAGCCGCGGGCCGGTCGGTATGATGGACGGCGAAGGAAAAGCCAGCGCGGCGGGCAAAGCCTGAAATTTCGGCGCGGTGGGTGGCAAGGCGAACCTGATAGGCAGCGCGAATGTCGCCGGCACGCTCGGCCAGCCAGGTCTCGCCGGTTTCCGGATCGCGGAACTCCATGCGGCCGTCATAGGGAAAGCTTTCCTCGGCCGGGTCGAAAACCTGCATCAAGTGCATGCGCGTGCCACGCCCGGCAATGTGCTGCATGCGCTCGCGAAGCGCGTCCACATCGCTGAGAAAATCGCTAATGATGACAATTTCGGAAAACCGGCCGGCACGGGCGAAAGAAGGCCATTCTACCTCGCCGTCATGGTGCATCAGGGCGGCGGCGATGCGCTCCGCCGCGTCATTGCCCAGCCGCGGTTCGACCATGCCCGGCACGCCGACCCGTTCACCGCCGCGGCCAAGCAGATCGGCCAGCGCCAGCAACAGCACGATGGCCCGGTCGATCTTGGGAGTTTGCGACAATTGCGAGCAAAACAGCATCGAGGGCGATAAATCGGCCCACAGCCAGACGGTCTGGGCCGCCTCCCATTCGCGTTCGCGGACATATAGATGCTGGCTGTCACGGGCTGAGCGCCGCCAATCGATGCGTTTGGCCGGCTCGCCGAAAACATAGGGGCGGAACTGCCAGAATGTCTCGCCGGGACCTGGACGGCGGCGGCCGTGGACGCCGAGCAGGACGCTGGCGGCGATGTGGCGCGCATCGACAAGCAGATCAGGCAGGCGGGCGGCAAGCGCGCGGGCGCCTTCAACGGCTGGCCGGGAAATGCGATTGACCGGCTTCTTCATGGCGTCAGAGCGCTTTTCCCAGCGCCTGATCGACGAGGTCGCGGACGTTGATGCCGTCGGCCCGGGCGGCGAAGGTCACGGCCATGCGATGCTGCAGCACGGGAATGGCGAGTGTCGCGATGTCGTCAAGAGAGGGCGCCAGACGACCATCGAGAAGCGCCCGGGCGCGCACGGTCAGCATTAGCGCCTGGCTTGCCCGCGGGCCGGGCCCCCAAGCGATTTTCCCGGCAAGATTTTCCTCCGCTTCGCCGGGACGGATCGAGCGGACCAGCCGCAGGATGGCATCGACGATCTGGTCGCCGACCGGCATGCGGCGGACCAGCGACTGGATTTGCATCAGCCTGTCGGCGCCGAATACCTTGCGGGTTTTGGCTTCCCTGGCGCCGGTCGTTTCAAATAGCATGCGCCGTTCGGCTTCGAGATCGGGATAGAGCACGTCGATCTGCATGATAAAGCGGTCGAGCTGGGCTTCCGGCAGGGGATAGACGCCTTCCTGCTCCAGCGGGTTCTGGGTGGCGAGAACGTGGAACGGTTCGGGCAGGTCGTAACGCTGGCCGGCGATCGTCACATGCCGCTCCTGCATAGCCTGCAACAGGGCTGACTGGGTGCGCGGGCTGGCGCGATTGATTTCATCGGCCATCAGGAGCTGCGCGAAAATCGGTCCCTTGACGAAGCGAAAGGCGCGGCTGCCGTCGGTGGTTTCTTCCAGGATCTCGGTGCCGAGAATGTCGGCCGGCATGAGATCGGGCGTGAACTGGATGCGGCGGTCGTCAAGACCGAGCACCGTGCCCATGGTTTCCACCAGTTTCGTCTTGGCAAGGCCGGGCACGCCGATGAGCAGTCCGTGACCGCCCGACAACACCGTCGTCAGCGCCCGCTCCACGACGATATCCTGGCCATAAATGATCTCGCCGATTGCCGCCTTGACATCGGCCAGCGCCGCGGTCGCCTGTTCGGCCTCGGCGAGGATGGCCTCGCCCTCGGTTGCGGTCGGGTTTATGGCTTTGCTGTCGATTGCGCTCATGATGTGTGATCCATACTTAGACCGGGTAGAGGTAAGGTAGCCGATTCTGCCATTTGGCCGATACCGACGCCGGAGACCTGGAACCTGGGCTTTGAACTGGGGATTGTGTCACTCCGGCGGCAATGTGGAAATCACAATTGGTTCATGTCGAGCCACATCTTAACCCGGACAGGAACGCTATATATGGCCGAACTGCAACCCGGCGAGGATCGCGGGGAAGATTTTCCGCCGGCGCTCAGTGCACTGATTGCACGGGCCGGGAGGGCTGCGCCGGGGCGGCCGGTGGCGCGGTGGGACCCGCCGGCCACCGGCGCCAGCGACATGCGGATCGGCCTGGACGGCACCTGGTTCCATCTTGGCAGCGCAATCACCCGCGAGCCGCTGGTCCGGCTGTTCGCCTCCCTCCTGCGGCGCGAACAGGACGGCGGCCATGTGCTCGTCACGCCGGTGGAAAAACTGTCGATCCGTGTCGAGGATGCGCCTTTCGTGGCTGTCGAACTGCATGCACAAAGCGCCGGGGCCGAACAGATCCTGACCTTCCGAACCAATGTCGGCGATGTCGTGCGTTGCGGCGCGGCGCATCCGCTGACCTTCCGCAACGAGCCGGGAACCGGCGGCCTGAAGCCCTATCTTGGCGTGCGTGACAACCTCGAGGCGTTGGCCACCCGGCCGGTCATGTTCGAACTCGTGGCGCTGGCCGGCCACAAAGACGGCGCTGAGGGCGTTTGGTCCGGCGGCGCGTTCTTTGCCTTTCCCGTCGTTGAAGTGCCGGCGTGATGGCGGCGCTTTATTCGGCCGATGAATTCCGCCAGCGCGTGGCCAGGCGGTTGCCCGGTCCGGACGGGCACGAATTCGGCGACCACAGTTTCAATCCCGGCCTTGAGGATTATTTCAAAACCATCAAGCGCCAGCCCGCCGCCGTTCTTGTCCCGGTCATTGCCCATGAGCGCGAAGCGACGATCCTGTTGACCAAACGCGCCCACGATCTGCCCTCGCATCCGGGCCAGATCGCCTTTCCCGGCGGCAAGATCGAGGCTGGCGACGATAGCGTCGAAGCTGCGGCCTTGCGCGAGGCGCAAGAGGAGATCGGGCTGTTGCCCGCCCAAGTGGAAGTGCTCGGTCGCGGCTCCGATTATCTCACCGGATCGGGCTTCCATATTGCCCCGGTTCTCGCCCTGGTTGCGCCGGACGCGGAACTGACGCTTAATCGGCGCGAGGTTGCCGATGCCTTCGAAGTGCCGCTTTCGTTTCTGATGAATCCGGCAAATCACCGCCGCGGCAGCCGCATCTGGCAGGGCGTGGAGAGGACATTTTTCGAAATGCCCTATCGGGACCGGTATATCTGGGGTGTCACTGCTGGCATTTTGCGCGTGCTCTACGAACAGCTCTATGGAGAGGAACCGTGAGCGATGCTTTTTCCGCCGGATCCTTTGCCGGGGCGGACTGGCTGCAAGACAAGAACCTGCAGGCGGTGCTGGGCGCGCTCGACGCGGAAGAGGGCGCGACCCGCATCGTCGGCGGCGCCGTGCGCAATGCGCTTTTTGGCGAGCCGGTCAGGGACATCGATCTGGCGACGGTCTTCGTTCCGGCCAAGGTGATCAAGCGGGCGGAGGCGGCCGGACTGAAGACGGCGCCGACGGGGATCGACCATGGCACGGTGACGGTGATAGCCGATGGCACGCCGTTCGAGGTGACGACGTTGCGGGCCGACGTGGAGACCGACGGCAGGCGGGCGGTCGTGGCGTTCACCAAGGACTGGCTCGAAGACGCCCGCCGCCGCGACTTCACCATCAATGCGCTGTACTGCGACGGCAATGGCGAAATCTTCGACCCGCTCGGCGGCCTGCCCGATGTCAACGCCCGCCGGGTGCGCTTCATCGGCAATGCCGAGGAGCGTATCTGCGAGGACTATCTGCGCATCCTGCGCTTCTTCCGGTTTTTTGCCTGGTACGGACATGGCCGGCCCGATCCAAGCGGGTTGAAGGCGGTGACGCGGCTGAAGGACGGGCTTTCCGGCCTGTCGGCGGAACGGGTCTGGGCGGAGCTCAAGCAATTGCTGGCGGCGCCGGACCCGGCGCGGGCGCTGTTGTGGATGCGGACCACCGAAATCTTTCAGGCCGTCCTGCCGGAAAGCTGGGGGATCGACGCCATTCACCGGCTGATGGCGGCCGAGCGCGCCGAGGGCTGGCCGGCCGATTCGTTGTTGCGGCTTGAGGCGACGCTGCCGCCGGCCGCGGCCAAGGTCAGGGCGCTGGCAAAGCGGCTGAAGATTTCCACGGCGGAGGCAAAACGCCTGAACGCATGGGCCAAGGCGCCGGAAGCCGATGCGGCACTTGACGAGACGGCGCTTGCCGCAAGGCTTTACCGGCATGGCGCCCAGGCGGTGCACGACCGGCTGGTGCTTGGCTTTGCCCGCGAGGCGGAGGCCGGCAACCGGGCCGACGCCGCGGCGCTGCGCAAACAGATTGCGTTTTGCGATGGGTGGCACAAGCCGGTCTTTCCGCTGAAGGGCAAAGACCTTCTCGCGGCC
>PVMS01124139.1_pt1 | contig 11768 bp, 12 predicted proteins | sample 1853461 | NCBI WGS metagenome assembly PVMS01 (sample SAMN08582032, study PRJNA380276) | Marine sediment metagenome, whole genome shotgun sequencing project. | isolation source: ocean sediment barecode stripped | collected 2017
AAGAGCCCACCGGGCTGACGGTAACGTCGGTCGCACGGCAAACCCCATCTGAAGCAAGACGAAATAGGGAGGCGTTGAGGGTGGTCCCGCCCGAGTCTCCGGGTTACGTCGCTCGAGGCCGATGGCGACATCGGTCCCAGAAGAATGATCGCGACCCGCGTTTCGGCGACGAGCGCGGGCTACAAAACTCGGCTTACGAACCCTCTAACCACGGCGCCTCGCTCAGCGGGGCGCCGTGCTGTTTAACGGGCGTCCGTCTGCTCAGCGCGTTTGACCGGGCCGTCTCTGTGGACACACTCGCGCCCCATGAGCGTCTTGTATCACTCGTCGGCTTTGGCCTTTCTTATCGTTTGTCTTTCCGCTGGGTGCGGTAGTAGCGCAGCTCCGTCAGGTGCTCTACGTGTCGACGGCGGTCGACGGCACTCCGATTGCGGTGTCCGGAATGGTTGCGGCCCCGGCCGGGCCTGCGCCGGAGGGCGGGTATGACATCGTGACCTGGAACCACGGGCATCCACCCCTATCTCGTGGGTCCGAGCGAAGGCCGCGGGGCGCTTGATATCATCAAAGCCGCACAGCAAATCGAAGAAGCGGGCGCGGGAAGCCGAGTCGTGATCTGGGGCCGATCACAGGGCGGACATGGCGCGCTATTCGCCGGAGAGATCGCACCGACCTGGGCGCCCGAGCTCGAGGTGCTCGGCGTGATCAGCGCAGCGCCGGCGAGCGAGTTTCAGGAGATCATCAGCTTGGGTGTTCTCTTCCCCGACGCCAGAGGCTTCATCTGGCAGCTCGCGCTCGGGTTCGAGGCCTCGTATGCGGAGCTCTCGATCGAAGACGTCTTTACCGCCGATGCGCTGAGCGCGATCGAGACACTTCTTGACGAGGAGGCGTGCGGGGCCGAGTTTGGTGAAGTTGCGAGTGGCTTCGATGGAGCTGGCTTCGAGACGAGCCCGATCGACATTCCCGCGTGGGTGACGCGATTGGACGAGAACTCGCCGGGCAACGTTCGTACGGAGGTTCCCATCTTGCTCATCCAGGGCGAGGCTGACAGGATCGTACCCAAGCTGCTGACCGACGTCCTTTACGGCCGCCTCTGCGGGATCGGCAACGAGACAGACTACCGTGTGTTCGAAGGCTTCGGGCACAACGATTCCACGCTGATGAACATGCCCCTCATGCTCGAGTGGACGGCAGCCCGCTTTGCGGGAGATCCCGCCGCTACGACCTGCGAGTAGCCTCGAGGACGATGCCCCGTTTCCTGGCGCGCTCGAGGGCTTCGGCGCGGGGTTGCTGGTAGTGAACGGAGCCCAGATAGGCAAAGAGGCGGTCGCTCGCCGGGATGAGGATGTCTTCGGGGAGCCACTCGACGGGCTCTCCATCGGACCAGCGAACCTCCCCGCGCTCCATCTTCCAGGCCGCCTCCGCAAGATCGAGTGGCGCGAGCACTTCTCGGATGGCCTCGAAGCGACCCTGGAGCTCCGGATCCAGGAAGAAGGACCGGCCTCCTCCAATGAAGGCGATGTGGTAGCGCGAAGGGTGGTGCGCCAAACCGTCGAGCTCCAGCCGTCTAGCGCCCTGAAACAGCATTTGCATCGCCTGCTCCCCGATCCCTAGGCCCGGATGGTCCTGGCCCGGCCACTGCGGATGGCGTAGCGAGAATTCTTCCGTCGGGTTTTGAAGCATCATCCACTCGACATAGAGCAGCTGGAGATCATCCGGCGGCTCGAGGCCCTCGGGGGCCGGACGTTTCACGAGCCGAAGCACTTGGTCGACGAGCAGATACTCCTCACCGTTTCTTGTCGCGTGCAGCATGAGATGTTGCCGCTCCGGATCGCTCGGATCGACCGTCAGACGAGGGTCGGTGAACCCTCGCTTTCGGATCTCGTCCATCATGCCGTACTTTTCGAGGGCGAACTCCAGGCCGTGCCGGGAGTAGTAGCCCAGCATCCTCGTCGATTGGTATCGCGGTCCGGTTAGGTCTCCCACGAGGTCGGCTTCGCTGAGCTCCCACTCCCCGCTGGGGCGCTGAAGGTCGTACGGATCGAGCTCCTGAGCGATCTGCACATATTGCTCATGGAGGCTCTTCTTGGGCTCGTTCGTGACCTGCGCTTCGTCGATCAACAGCCAGCGGATGAAGTCCGTCGACGAGCGCCAGGCGTCGTCGCTATAGCCGCCGCCGAGAGTCACGACCGCCGGGCACCCGTGTTTGCGGGCCATCTCGATGACGAAACAATCACGCTCGAGCACGCCTTCGCGGGTCAGCATGAACTCGCCGAGGCGATCTCCTTTCAGGACGTCGTTGCCTGACACGTAGAAGATCAAGCCGGGTTGGATCTCCTCGAGAGCCCCGGGCAGCGTTTCGCGAAGCTCGCCTAAATACGCGTCGTCGTCTGTCTTGGACGCCAGCAGAAACTGTCGGTCTGCCGCGGCCTCGACGTGGCTCCAAACCGAGCCGTGAATCGAGTAGGTGAAGACCGTCTTGTCGTCCTCGAACGTCACGATGTTGCCGTTGCCCTGGTGGTAGTCGAGATCGATGATGGCAATGGGTGCGTCGAAACCGTCGGCGCGCAGCGACGCGATGGCCACCGCGATGTCGTTGTAGACGCAGAACCCCATTCCGGACTCTGGCTCGGCGTGATGAAAGCCACCCCCGATGTTGAAGGCGACGCGGCCTTTACCGCCAATGGCCCAGCGGGCGGCTTCGACCGTGCCTCCGACCTGCCGGCGCTGCGCGATCAAGATCGGATCAACGTCGATGAAGTGCTCTTCGAGGCCGAAGATACGGCCGAGGTACTCCGGCCGGGCGGTTTGATCGAGGTACGTTTCCGCGTGAACTTTCGCGAGGTCCGCCAAGGCAATCAGTGGAGCCGGGCGTACCAGCTTGGGGCCTATCAGACCCTCGGCGCCTAGAGAGCCGAGGATCTTTTCTCCTCGCGCGATCTCGACACCCGGCACGCGTGCGGTCTCGCCGAGCGCTTCGACCTTGTACTGCGGATGGTACCACAGGCCGACATCGTCCCTCAGCCGGCGCTGCGCTTTTCGTCGTTCTAGCCAAGTGGCCATCGCGCCTACACCGAGATGGAGCCCTTACGGAAGTCGGTGCTGGCGATGTGCACGTTGATCACCACCGGCTTACCCGAGGCCGCGAGCGCCTTGGCTTCGTCCAAGGTGGCGTCGATTCGAGAGGGGTCGTCCAAGAGAAGCCCGACCGCGCCGTAGCCTTGCGCCACCTCATGATACGCGGTCCGGTTCAGCACCGTCCCGACGTCCGTGCCGAGCATCGGGACCTGCTCGCGGGCGATTTGCGACCAGGAGCCGTCTGTCCCGATCACTGCGATGGGCGCGAGCCCGTGCCGAACGCAGGTGTCCATCTCCGCCAGGCTGTAGGCGCAAGAGCCGTCGCCGTAGATCAGCCAGACCTCCTTGCCCGGTCGCACCAACGACGCCCCGACTGCGAAGCCGCCGCCTACGCCCAGGGTTCCAAAGACGCCAGGGTCGAGCCACGAGAGAGGCTGACGCGGCCGCAAGATGTACGACGCGGTCGCGACGAAGTCTCCGCCGTCGACGACGAGCACGGCGTCCTCGGCCATCTTTTCTTCGATGCGCTGAAACAGCTGCAGCGGATTGACGAGATCCGTGGGCGTCCGCGCTTGCTGGTTGATCTCTTCGTCACGCTGGAGCTCACGAGCCCGAACCGTATCGAACCAATCGCTCCAAGGACCGAGCCCTTGGCCCACCGTCTTGGCGAGCTCTCGCAGAAACTTCCCGGAGTGCATGTGAACCGGAATCTCAGGACGCCGATTCTTGCGCATCTCGCTCGAGCTGAGGTTGGCCGCGACCAGTGTCGCCCGGCTGGAGATGCTTCGCCCGTACCCGAGGCGAAAGTCGAACGGGAAGCCTGCAACGATAACCAAGTCGGCCTCCTTGAGCGCGGCGCTTCGCTTGTGCCGAAACTGGACATCGCTGTGCCGGCCGAGCAAGCCTCGCGCCATGCCTCCGAGCCAAGTCGGGACTCCCAATGCCTGTACTGCGTCCGCAATCGGACCAGCGTCGCGGCAGTTGACGAGCGCCTGACTTCCAATGACCAGCGCCGGCCGCTCGGCCTTGCGAAGCAGCGACGCAACCTTGTCGACGTGCGCGCTCTTGTTGCTTGGCTTGGGTGGCAGGGAGTCGCGCATCGGCGGAACGATGCTCACGTGCGGTTGGTGAAACTGACGGTACAAATGGCCGCGCATGTATAGCTCGAGCGCTTTGGCGCCGAGGTTCTTGCCGTCCTTGACACCGCTCTCCTTCATGAACATCTCTCGGACCATCTCTTCGGGGTAAAGCACGTCGATCGGCACCTCGATGAAGACGGGCCCAGGGACCCCGTCTTGCGCGAGATCCAAGGCTTTCTCTACGGTCGGCTGGATGCTGTGGACCTTTTTGATCGAGACCGCCCATTTGGTGATCGACTCCATCACGGAAATCTGGTCGATGTCCTGGAGCGCGCCGCGGCCTTTGAGCAACGTCGCCGCCGCGCCTCCGAAGATCAGTAACGGAGATTGGGCTAGCTGCGCGTTTTTCACTGCCGTCACCGTGTTCGTCACGCCGGGGCCTGCCGTCACTGCAGCAATGCCCGGCACGCCGGTCATGCGGGCGACTGCATCTGCGGCAAAGACCGCGCTCACCTCGTCGCGCACGTCGACGATCTGGATGCCATTGGCCTCCGCGCCAACGAGAATGGGCGAGATGTGTCCACCGCACAGCGTGAATAGTTGCTTCACGCCGCGAGATGCGAGGACTCGTCCGATGATTGCGCCGCCGTCGTCTGCCATCACTTGCTCCCAACTCCGTCGAGCACGTGTCGCTCGAGCACGAAACAGGTAAACGTTCCTTCAAACACTTTCGCAGAATCTACGGTCGCCTCGACGCGCACCAGATGCTTTCGGCCCTGCGCATCCAGTGTCTGCGCAGTCGCGATCAAGTGATCGCCTCGGCGAACCGGTTCGAGGAAGCGGGTCTCCGCTGCCCCCAAGACCACGTTCGGGTCGTTGACCGCCAGCATCGCCGCATAGTCGGCGAGCCCGAAGACGAATCCGCCGTGCACCAACCCTCGCGCGTCCACGACCATCGAGTCGTTGGCGTCGAGGGCCACCCGGGCGCAACCCTCGCCCAGCTCGAGCACCGTGCCGCAGAAGCGGGGATCTGCTTCGAGGTGGGTCCTGGGCTCCATGGGCGGCCACGATTACACGACAGAGGGGACTAGAAAAGCAGGCTCCCGTCCTGCGATGGGCTTTACCGCTTGCCGTCTAGGTGTTCGGGTGTCTAATACATGACTCAATTACGGTGAGACGGAGGGTCATGTGAACGAGCTTGCGCGTTACCTCATGGAAAACGCATACATCGATTTCCAGGGCGGAATCACGATCGAGGAAGTCCGGAAGTTCTTGCGCGACGAAGACAGCCGCGAGTCGAGGGCCCTCCTATCCAGGCTGATCGAGGACAACGGAATGGATGACCTGATGGTGACCATTGCGGATTGTCTGAAGGAATTCATCCGAACAGGAATCACCGAGGATGTCGTTCGGGCACAGCTCACCAGCTATAGCGATTCGTAGCCCCACGGTATCGACCCAGAATCTCTGCTAGGATCGGCTTCCCCATGCGCTGGATGGCATTGTGCGTTGTGTTTGCTTTTGCGTTGCTCGGATGTGAGCGATCGACCGTGGCCGACAGCGGTCCCAAACAAGGCTCGTCGACTGTCAAGCCTGCTCCCAAGGCTTCCAAGGAGCCGATTCGGAGCTTGCCGCAAGTGGACACGAGCGCGCTCGACGCCTTTGCCGAGGGCATCTGGATCGACATGGTCAACGAGCTCCTGTCGCCCTGCGGCGAGCCAGTAAGCGTGGCCCGTTGCATCGCCGAGAGCAGGAAGTGCAAGCGGTGCGTCCCTGCAGCGCGGTACGTTGCCCGGCTCGTGGACGATGGGTACTCGCGCGGCGAGATTCGCGACATTTATCGGGTCCGCTACGGCGACGACACCAAGGTGGAAAAGCTCACGTCTCACGATTCGCCGCTCCGGGGCTCGCCGATGGCGCCTATCACCCTTTACGAGTTCAGCGACTTTCAGTGCCCGCACTGCAAGATGGCTGTGCCGTACCTCAAGAAGATCGTCGAGGAGTCCAACGGCAAGGTGAAGTTGGTCTTCAAGCAGTACCCGCTGCCCGGGCATCCGAAGGCGCGCGAGGCTGCGAGGCTGCGATCGCTGCGGACAGGCAGGGGAAGTTCTGGGAGATGCACGACCTGCTCTTCAATAACCAAGACGACCTGCAGACGGCCAACTTGGACGGCTATGCCAAACAGATCGGGCTCGACATGAAACGGTTCAAGGCCGACATGCAGTCCAAAGAGACCGAAAAGAAGATCGAGGCGGACCTCGCCGAGGGGCACGCGGTGGGCGTCGACTCGACCCCCTCGATCTACGTGAACGACCGCCGCTACATCCTCCCGCCGGACCAGCTGGCCGCTTATGTACGCGAAGAGCTCGATCAGTGAATCGCCGGCGCGGCGCTCGCGTCGAAGCCGGATGAAGACATGGCTTTGCGGGCTCGCGCTCGTCCTTCTCGTCGCGTCGACTGCCAGCGCGCTCGCTCCCGGTGATGCCCCGCCTGCCATCGACATGCCCGATGAAGCCGGGAAGAAGGTCGACCTGAACGAGCTCAAAGGGAAGGTTGTGCTGGTCGATTTTTGGGCGTCGTGGTGCGGCCCGTGCAAGCAGGAGATGCCGGTCCTCGAGGAGCTCCACAAGAAGTACGCGAAGCAGGGGCTTGTGATCGTCGGCATCAACATCGACAACAACCCCAAGAAGATGGCTAACTTCTTGAAGGGCGCGCCGGTGAGCTTCCGCATCGTCCACGATCGTAAGCTTGCAGTCGCTTCCAAGTACGAGCCCGAAACGATGCCATCTTCCTATTTCATCGGGAGAGATGGGAAGATTCGGTATGTGCACGCGGGCTTCCGGAAGAAGGACGCCACCGAGCTTGAAGAGCGCATCAAAGCCCTCCTCGCCGAAGGAACGGACGCAAACTAAATCACCAGAGGACGGCTCGCGACGGGTGCCCCGGGGCACGACGGAGCGCGACACGGGGGTTCAACGGACGGGGCGCCTCGCAAAGGTGGCCGGAAAGACTGGGAACGTAGGCCACGCAAGGCGCCCCTCGGAGCTCGCGCCAATTGGCGGTGGTTGCTGTCTTGCCAATGGTCACTCACACGCCGCTGAACCCTCGCATCACGCTCCGCCGCACCCCTCCATACGTCGACTTCTCCGTGCGTATGCTCGATCAGCGCCGGACCGTTGATGCTTTGGGTAGTGACGCTCCCCGCGCTACGAATGCGCTGAGTTGCTGGGTGACGTAGTCGACTACTTCGCAGTCGGCTTCGCTGAACATGTTGCGGGCTACGCCGTTGGCGAGTTGCAGTACGCCGAACAGTCGTCCTCGATGGACCAGCGGCCGGTATAAGAGCGCGCGTACGTCCAGGCCAGGGACGCCGTCGATGCGTTCGTCGTAGCGTGGGTCGGCGGCGGCATCAGCGAGTACGAGGACCGCGTGTTCAGCGAGCTGGCTTGCCGCGCTGAGGAGGCCGGCGGAGGAGGGGAGTGCGTGGCCTTGTCGCGCTCGCGCGCCCGTGCCTCGCGCGGCCACGACGCGAAACTCATCGGTGTTGATGTCTAGCAGGAACGCTGCCGTCGCTTCCGATGGGACGAGCTCTTCGAGGAGGTGAACGGCGAACTCCAATGCTTCGGCTCGGTTCTTCAGGAACAGCAAGTCGTGGCAGGCCTCGAACGCCGCTGCGAGCCGGTCCTCCGTGGGTGGCGGTGGCACGCTGCTGGTTCTCGGCGCCTCCGAGTGGCGCGTTTCCTCTTCCAGCGGGAACTCGATCTCGATGCTCTTGTTCCAGTCTTTCCACTCGATGCGCACCACCGGAGCGTGGTCTGGAGTTTGCTTCCAGATATGATCGAATAGCTCGATCCGGATGAACTTTGCCCCCTTCTCTTTGCCGATATCTTCTTGCACGCGACGTAGCAGCTTGGTAGCGAGCTTCTCACCTGTTCCAGCCTGAAGAGGAACGGGCACCGCGTACATGCGCTCCCGGAAGTGAATCGGGCTCGATTTCGTGGGCTTCTCGTCTCGCGAGGCCAACAAGATCAGTTTGTTTTCGACCGTGGCAGGTGGCGGGCTGGTCGGCCGCGGTGCGCTCGACCGCCGTTCCCGGCCCGGCTCGGCTGCGGGACGGGGAGTGCTCTGCAGCGGCTGGCCGTTGGTCGCCGAGGTTCGGTTTGGAGCGGGGGGGGCTGCGGCAGGCGCTTCGGTGGGGATGATCTGATAGCGTCGGCGTTCCCGCGCGTCCTGAATCGTCACAGTCCCGTTTGGGTTCACGTTGCAGCTCGCGCCGGCCGGGACGCCGCCCGACTCGCCGATCTTGGCGCGCGCAGCCTGTAGGGCAGCGGGCCACGTAGCCGCCTGGACGCTCCCCAAGAACAGCGGGTCCGAGGCGCCGAATCGACTAATTTCGACTTTCCAATACTTCGTAGCCACGTGGTTCCGCCGATGCGCCCAGCCATGATAGCCGGGATCACCCCCGAAGTCGCCTCCCCGGCTGGCACCCCTCGTGCCTCCGTTGTAGGAATCGGCCGTGTGGATTCTGGTCATCGGCCGCGAAGGCCTCGAAGACCGCGAAGGGAGCGCCGTGGCGTGCCTTCACGAGCTCGGTTGTGACGTCCAGACGGCAAATCTTTGGGATCGGCTGGAGACCGAAGAGCTCGTCAGCAATCCCCCGGCAGTCGTGCTGATCGAGGCAGGGGACGAGGCCGATGCTGGGCGCGCGGCCCTGGTCAGAGTTCGTGCGGCCGAGCCGCTTCAAGAGGTGCCCGTTCTGATCGCAATCACCACCAACGCGCTTTCGCGCCTCGACGTGGGCGACGGGTTCGATGATTTTGCCCTGATGCCCTACGTCCCCGCAGAGCTCTACATGCGGATCCGGCGAGTCGAATGGAGCCGGAGTGAGTTCGCGCAGCAGGAGCGCATCAAGATGGGGCCGCTCTGCATCGACCTCGCAGCCCACGAGGTCTCCATCGATGGGCGGCCTCGGCAGCTCACCCATCAGGAGTTCGCGCTTCTCAGCTTCCTTTGCCAGAACCGCGGCCGAGTGTTCTCGCGGCGGCAGCTCCTCGAGCGCGTTTGGGGCGTCGACTACTACGGAAGTAGCCGCACCGTGGACATTCACGTTCGGCGCCTGCGAATGAAGCTCGGCCACTCCGTGAACAATCTCGAGACAGTTCGCGGTGTCGGCTACAAGATGAAGGAGCCGTGATGCTTCCGCCGCTCGCGATTTCAGCAGGTGATCCGGCGGGCGTCGGTCCTGTAGTGACGGCGGCGGCGTTGGCTCGATGTCTGGGCACCGACCGGGCGCTGGTCTACGGTGACGCCGCGTGGATGGAGCGCGTGCTCCTCCGCTATGGCTTCGAGGCGTTCAAGCGAATCGAGACCGCCGACGCGCAGAGCTTGGAACCGGGAGAGGTTGGGCTGGTGCACGTGGCGGATTGGCCGCTAACGATGGTACAGGCGAGGGCGCCTACGATTGCGGGTGGCGGTGTGCAGCGTGAGGCGATCGAGGCGGCCTGCGATGCCGCAATCGACGGCACGGCGCGGGCCATCGTGACCGGGCCGGTTAGCAAGGAGGCGGTGGCCCTGTCCGGAGTGTCGTTTCGTGGCCAAACGGAGCATCTCGCGAGACGTGCTGGCGTCCATGTCGAGAGTGTGACGATGATGTTCCTCGGGCCGCGCCTCAAGGTAGCGCTCGTCGCCACGCACTGGGCGATCAAGCGCGTGCCTTCGACAGTGACGCGCGAGCACATCCAGCGAACGGTTCGGCATTTGACCGATGCGCTTTGCAGATGGTTGCCTGAGGTGAAGCCGCTTCAGATTCAGGTAACCGGCCTCAATCCCCACGCCGGAGAGGGCGGTCTACTCGGGACTGAAGAGGAGATCATCATCGGTCCCACGCTCGATGTGCTCCGGGAAGAAGCGCCCTATTCGAGCGGAGAGGTGGACCTGCTGGGCCCAACGCCGGCGGAGGCCGCGTTCCGCTACGCCGCCGATGGTCGCGTGCACGGGGTCGTGGCGATGTTCCACGACCAGGCAACCATTCCGTCCAAACTCCTCGATTGGGGTGAGGCGGTGAACGTGACTTGGGGCCTGCCGTTCGTTCGGACCAGTGTCGACCACGGTGTCGCCTACGATGCAGCGGCCGCCGGCACCGCCTCCGAAAGCGGCATGGTCGCCGCGATACGCGCCGCGCAACGCCTGACCGGCGGGACGCAGGAATGACAGCGGACATCGTTATTCGAGGAGCCCGCGAGCACAACCTGAAAAACGTGACGGTGAGCCTCCCGAGGGGACGGTTGACCGTCGTCACCGGGCCGAGCGGGAGCGGCAAGTCGAGCTTGGTCTTCGACACCCTGTACGCCGAAGGGCAGCGGCGATACGTCGAGTCGTTGAGTGGCCACGCGCGGCGTGTTCTGACCAAGCTGCGGCGCCCGGACGTCGACGTCATCGAGGGGCTTTGCCCCGCCATCGCCGTGCGAGAGCACGCGCCCTCTCGAAATCCACGTTCGACGGTCGGTACTTTGACAGAGGTTGGCGACTACATGCGGATGCTGTTTTCGACGGTGGGGGAAGTGCATTGCCCGGTCTGCGGTGAGCGCTTGACGGCGCACTCCGTCGCCCAGGTGGTGCAGGAGACCCTGCGCCTTTCGGAAGGCACCCGGTTCTCGGTCCTGGCTCCGGTGGTCCGTGCGGGCGCAGACATTCCACAGAGGTTCGTCACCGACTTGCGCGGCAAAGGCTTCGTGCGGTTGCGTGTGAACGATGCGGCAGTCGATCTCGAAGATCTCGGGACGCTGCCCGCTGGCGCTTCGGTTGACGTGGTGATCGACCGCTTGTCGGTGAGAGAGGGTATCGGCTCACGTCTCGCTGAAGCGGTCGAGCTGGCGTACCAGTTGAGTGACGGCGTCGTTGAGCTCCGTGAGCAAGAGGGTACGCGCCATCGATTTCGGAAGGCTATGCGTGCTTCGAAGGCCACGCCTCGATTCCGAAGATCAGCCCCCAGCTGTTTTCGTTCAACACGCCGCTTGGCGCCTGCCCCACGTGCGACGGGCTCGGACGAACGCGTCGCTTCACGGAGGAGCTGGCCATCACGGACGCGAGTCTTCCGCTGCGGCGAGGCGCGGTGACCGCTTGGGGGAAGCCGAACCTAGCCTACTCCCGATCGATGCTGGAGAAGATCGGCGCCGCTGGGGTGGATCTGGACGCGCCCTTCGAGAAGCTTTCTGAGAAGCAGCGACGTGTTGCACTCGAAGGGGGCGGAGGATTCGAAGGCATCTTGCCGGGACTCGAGCGACGGGTGCAAGAGTATGCGCGTCGCAAGCTGGCCGAAGGCGGTGACGAAGAACGCGTGCTCGAGTTCCTGGACGAAGAGCTCGGACAGTTTGCGCGGATGGAGACGTGTCGGGACTGCGGCGGCTCACGCCTCAATGAGGACGCGCGCTCGGTTCGCGTCGATGGCCAGGCGATCAGTGAGGTGAGCGCGCTCGACCTGAGCGCCCTCGAGGAGTGGCTCGCCGGGATCCGGGTTTCCGAGCAGCGCGAAGCGGCTGTGCGGCCATTGCTTCAATCGATTGGCGACCGCCTTGCGTTCCTTCAGCAGGTGGGGCTCGGGTACCTCAGCCTCGA
>PVMS01174353.1_pt1 | contig 11765 bp, 12 predicted proteins | sample 1853461 | NCBI WGS metagenome assembly PVMS01 (sample SAMN08582032, study PRJNA380276) | Marine sediment metagenome, whole genome shotgun sequencing project. | isolation source: ocean sediment barecode stripped | collected 2017
GATGTCTTGTATCCCTTCTGCTGAAGCGAGATGATGAAGTCATCCAACTCTTCAGGAACGAGTTCATCAAGACTGGCTGTGCGGGTGCCCTCAACGAAGGTCTTAAACTGCGCAAGGTCTCGCTTGTACGCCGCCAGTGTGTTTGGTGAATATCCCCGTTCAGACTTTAGGTAGCGAAAGAACAGCTCTAAGTAAGTATCCATATGAGAACATGGTTACCACGATTATACTCTAGGCGCGCGATAGAGCTACTGCTCTGCACGGTCGATGGGTGCCACGGATGCCGGAGTGCTACCCATGGGCGTGCCAACGTTGGTCTGTCGCCGAGGTTGTGCTAGCTGCCAGATCTCGCGGGCGATTTGTTCGGTGGCAAAGGGACGAGCTAGAGCCTGTGACTTCCTGGCCGGCCTGCCCCTCGTGCTTTACGCCGCACTTCCAGGACAGGAAGAGGGGAGCGTCGACCACGTCGTCGGCAACGGTGCCGGCATCTGGGCACCGCTGCCCCGGATGGCAGCACGCGCTGTGCTGCAATTGCTGAACGATCCGGAAAAGCGTGCGGGGATGGCCAAGAAGTCACTGTCCCTAGGTCGTCCCTTCGCCACCGAACAGATCGCCCGGGAGCTCTGGCAGCTAGCACGACCTCGGCAACAGACCAACGTTGGCACGCCCATAGGTAGCTATCAGGCATCCGTGGCACCCATCGACCGCGCAGAGCGCTAGCCCTGACGCGTACCCATTGTATAATCTTGGAAACCATTCTCTAATATGGATACTTACCTACAACTGTTCTTTCGCTACATAAAGTCTGAACGGGGATACTCACCCAACACGCTGGCAGCGTATAAGCGAGATCTCGCACAATTCAAGACCTTCGTTGAGGGCACCGGCACAGCCCATCTCGACGAACTCGTTCCTGAGGAGTTGGATGACTTCGTCATCTCGCTACAAGACAAGGGATACAAGACATCGACGGTAGCCCGCAAGGTGGCCGCAACCCGCGCGTTTCTCAGATTCCTATATGCTGAGGGGGTGGTGGAGCCGGATCTGCTCGACTGGCTTCGCCAGCCGAAGATCGAGAGGCGCCTACCAAGAACTCTTTCGCGGGATCAGGTGGAGCGGCTGATCCAGGCCGCCTCGCTGGAGGAGACGCCGCTGGCGTTGCGTGACCGCGCTCTGCTGGAGATTCTCTACGCGACCGGGATGCGCGCCAGTGAGATTATCCGCGTTCGCATCAGCGATGTTGACACTGAGATTGGCACCCTCCGGTGTATCGGTAAGGGCAGCAAGGAGCGCGCGATTCCACTCTACACCGAAGCAATTCATCAGCTGCAGCGGTACCTGGCAGAGAGCCGCCCGTTCCTGCTGCGAGATCCTGCCGAACGCACGCTCTTTCTGAACAGACTTGGGAGGCCGCTAACACGTCAGGGGCTCCATTTCCTGGTCCGCCACTATTCTGAAGCCGCCGGCATCGCGTCCCAGGTAAGCCCGCACACACTGCGCCACACCTTTGCCACCCATCTACTGGAGGGCGGCGCTGAGTTGCGCGAGATCCAGCAGCTCCTGGGGCACGCAAGCATCACGACGACCCAGATTTACACCGAAGTCTCCAGTCGCCGGCGCCGCGAGGCATATGACCGGGCTCACCCACGCGCACGATTCGCAGGTGGCAATCAGGGAACATCGGTCGGTACAGACGAAGTCTGTCCAGATCAGGGCGATCACGAGGGAGGTTGACTGTGAGCGAGTTTTTCACGATGGACGAACTGAATGAGGCAGTTGCCGGAGTCCGGCAGCACACAGGTCTGGTTCCCGAGATCGGCCTCATCTTGGGCTCAGGACTCAGCGCGCTGGCAAACAGTCTTGAGGATGCTGTCGAGATACCCTTCAATGCCATACCGCACTTCCCGGTCTCAACCGTCGAGGGACACCGAGGACACCTGGTGCTAGGCACCCTCGAGAATAAGCCCGCTGTCGTCATGCAGGGCCGCGCCCACTACTACGAGGGCTACAGTATGGCCCAGATCGGCCTACCAATTCGCGTTATGGCCTTACTGGGCGTCAAAATACTGATCGTGACCAACGCTGCGGGGGGATTGAACATGACGTATCACCCCGGCGAGGTAATGATCATCCGGGATCACAGCAACCTGATAGGGATGGCCGGGCTCAACCCGCTGCGAGGGCCGAATCTCTCGGAGTTTGGGCCGCGCTTCCCAGGTATGAACAACGCGTACGATCCCGAGCTGCGCCAACTCGCCAAGGAAGTCGCGGTAGATGCACAGATCGTGTACCAGCAAGGTGTCTATATCTGCCTGGCTGGCCCGAGCTTCGAGAGCCCTGCGGATGTACGTTTCCTGCGCATCATTGGCGCCGACGCTGTGGGTATGTCCACGGTACCGGAAGTCATCGCCGCCCGGCACAGCGGGCTGCGGGTTTTGGGCTTCTCCGGTATTACCAACACGCTGATAGGCGAGGAGGGGGCCCCGCCCCCGAACCATGAAGAAGTCCTGGAAGCCGGCAAGACCCTGGTGCCGCGGCTGCAGACGATCATCCGGGGCGTCTTGCGGCGTCTATGACCGTCATTCTAGGCTGGCTGAGTCAGCGGGTCATCTGGATATCCTTGATCTGCTTGATGGGAGCGCTAGGATATATCGTCACGGCTGTACTGGCCAAGCGCAAACGTGATCGAGCACAATTCACGTTGGAGCGCGAGGTCTATCATCAGCAAATGACACGAGCCTGGCTGGTTGCGGCGCTCTTCTTGGCCCTTGCCTCCTTGGTGTTTGCAGTCAGTCAGTATTGGCTACCGGCCCAGCCGGAGGCTGAGGGCGCTACAGCCACGCCCAGCAGCGGGCTGTATACCCTAACGCCTGCTGAGAGTCAATCCAACATACCACTCACTGCCACTAGAACCATCACACAGGTGGTGGTCTCAGCACCCGAGATAGTGGCGACCATCACGCCGACGCCGCTGTCGACACAGGTCCCGCCGGAACAGCTGCAACCGGACTGTCCGGATCCCGGCGCGCAGTTGACGTTTCCTGTCGCCGGCGGCAGTCTCTCAGCAGTCGTGGAAGTGTTAGGAACAGCACAGGTCAACGCATTCTCTTACTACCGGTTCGAGGTCGTCTTCCCCGGGTCTGAGACGCCGAACTTCATCGCACAGTACGATGACATGGTAGAGAACGAGGCCTTGGGATTGTGGGACGTGTCGGACATCACACGTTATCCACCCGGCGGCCCATACCGGTTCCAACTCGTCGTCGTCGATATCTACGGCAACACAACAACGTGCACAGTTCCCGTGAACATCGGTTCTCAAACAGAATGATTGAAGGAGGGTATCGTGCTTGTCCGAGCTCTACGTGATCGAGACTGGGAAGGCTGTCTGGAGATCGACACCTCGTATGAGACGAAGTATGCCTGGCAGATGGATGAACTTCACAGCGGAGGAGAGTGGCGCATCTCGTTCCGAGAGATCCGCCTGCCGCGCACGTTACGCATTCAGCCAGTCGTCTCCAACGACGATCTTCTGAAGAGCTGGCAGCGCCGTGATCAATTCTGGGTTGCGCTGGAACGTCGCGAGGTCATCGGCTATCTGGGGCTTGATGTCGACCTGGTACGCTACCAAGCACGCATCACGGATATCGCCGTGACCCCGGAATACCGGCGCAAGGGCACAGCCTCAGCGATGCTGGCACGTGCTACGGAGTGGTGCCTACGGCAGCACATCCACCAACTCATCTTGGTGTGCCCGCTCAAGGGTTACCCGGCAATCAGTTTCGCCAAGAAGCACCATTTCGCTTTCTGCGGGTTCCAGGACAGCTATTGGCCGGGGCAGGAAGTCGCCCTATTCTTCCGCCAGCGGGTGCGGTAGCCATCGGCTTCTGCAGCCGCCGGCTTCTGAAGCCGCAAGGTCCGCACCCGATCCCAGTGAACCCGGTGCGATCCGATCGGACAACCTAGGGGAAGCTTATGGACTGGTTACATTTCATTAGCAGCGCGAACGACGTGCTCACCGCCGGCCTGGGTGCCACTGCGCTCGCGCTGGCGCTCTATCTGCTGGCTTACAACCGCAGCAGCCGCGTAGCCCAGACATTTGTTGGTCTGCTGGGCTGTGTGGTTGTAGTCTACCTGTCGGACCTACTGCTCACCGACTTCATTGGTCCGGACAACGCTGAGGGTCTCCTGCGCCTGCAGTGGTTGGGCATCGCCTTCACGCCTACCCTCTACTTGGAGTTTGTGTGGGCCATCCATCGGTCCGTCCTTCGAGATCGATTCCCCAGGTGGCTGCGTCCGGTGAGCTTCAGCCTGAGCACCTTGATTGCTGCAGCGGCGCTCTATACCGATCTCGTCGTGCGTAGCGGCGTTCTCTCGACCGGAGCTTACCATCTGCAGCCCGGCCCACTCTTCTACCCTTTTGCAGCGCTCTTCGCCGTCGTGGCCCTGTGGGGGCTCAGAGAGACGCTCTATGCCCGCAAACGCTGCTACACGCGGACTGCTCGCCGCCGCATGGCCTATCTCTCCATCGGTTTTGTTGCACCGGCTATGGGCGTCTTTCCCTATTTGCTCCTGGCCGGGTGGCCCGCTAGCATTTCCAGTGGGATCCTCCACCTCTTCCTGATCTTGGGCAACATCGCGGTCGGCGCTATGCTAGCGCTGGTAGCCTACAGTGTGGCCTTTATCAACACCCTTATGCCGGATCGCGTGATCAAACACCGTATGGTACGCTACCTCCTGCGAGGCCCCGTCACTGCGATTTTAGCCCTGGTGTCCTTTGGTGTGGGCCTTACTCTGGAACCTCTGCTGGGATTGGGACAGTACACCCTCTCCTTGGTCTCCTTGGCCATTGCCATCATTCTGTCGCAGTTGGGCATTGAGCTCGCCAAGCCGGTCATCGACCTCATGCTCTACCGCCACGGCGCGGCTGAAGTTACACAGGTTCAGGAACTGAGCCAACGCCTGTTGACGAGCGCTGACGTGAAGCAGTTTCTGGAAAACGTTCTGGCCGCTGTCTGCGAACTGATGCACAGCAGTGGCGGCTTTCTGGCCATTCTGGAGGAAGGAGCCCTCAGGTGGGAGATCTGGTGCGACCTATCCATGTCACAAGACGAGATCGCCCAGCTCCCGTTTGCACAAGTGACCCATACCACGGACCAGGACCTTTTCTTGCACTGGAACGGCTTCTGGCTAATACCCTTGCGCGGCAAGAGTGGGACCGACCTCTTGGGACTGATTGGCCTCAATGCTCCCGAAAACACCCCCCCCCTGGAGACAGTACAGAGACAGCGCTTAGATGAGTTCCTACGCCAGGCCTCTGCTGCGCTGGAGGATCGCCGGCTACAACAAGTGATCCTCGCCGCCTTTACGCCGCTGCTTCCTGAACTACGGGATATCCAGATGCGGGGTGGAATGCTGCGCTATGACAGTGACTCTGCCGTCGGCTTCACCCTGGTTCAGTCGCCCAAGCTACCACAATGGGTTCACGATGCGCTGGCCCACTACTGGGGTGGACCGCGGCTAACAGAGAACCCGCTGCTAAGATTGGCGGTGGTCCGGCAGGCCGCTGAAGACCACGGCGACAACGTTGTCAAAGGCTTGCGAGCAGTTCTGGCCGACGCCATTGAACGGTTAAGACCCGATGGTGAGCGCAAGTTGACAGCACCGGAGTGGTTGTTATACAATATCCTGGAGATGAAGTTTCTTCGGGGCCAGAAGGTGCGGCAAGTTGCTATGCGCCTTGCCGTCAGTGAATCCGATCTCTATCGCAAGCAACGCGTGGCCATCGAGAGCCTGGCTGACATCCTGGCTGTGATGGAAAAGGATGCCCATGCGTCATCATAGCATCACCGGGACAGCACCTGGTCTATGGATATCGTGAGCCCAAGGAGTGGCTGAATGGAGCACTATATTCCCCCATATTGCCCCCCATGTGAGCTATACTGGCAAGCGCTGCTAGCTGAAGGGCCGGTAAGCTACAGCGCTTCACAAGAAGCGTGGGAATGGGTAGAGGCCCCCGCGATTCGCCTGGAGGTCTGGGAGGAGGCAAGCGAGCTGGAACGGCGCCACACGCCCATAGAGCTGGTTATCGATGATTTCAATCGCGGCGGGCTCATTGCACACTGGAAGGATATCGAGTGCTTTGTACCGGCCTCGCACCTTATCGCCTATCCGTTTCCGGCCGATCCCGATGCGCGAGAAGCGCATTTCGTCGAGTACCTCAACAAGAGCCTGCGTCTCTGCCTGATCGAAGTTGAGCCGGCGAGAAACCGGATCCTGCTCTCTGAGCGTCAGGTTGCTGAGTGCGAAGTGGCCGAGCCTGAATGGCCCGATTGGCTCTGTATCGGCAATACCTGCGAAGGCACCATCACCAGCGTGCGTCCCTTTGGCGCCTTCGTGGACATCGGGCCGGTAGAGGGCATGATTCACATCTCAGAGATCTCGTGGGGGCGGGTCCGCCGCTCTCAAGACTTCGTCACACCGGGTGATAGGGTCAAGATCAAGATCCTCAACATCGACCTGGAACATCAGCGCGTTGGGCTAAGTCTGAAACGCCTCAAGCCCAATCCCTGGACCACGGTGGAGTCTCACTTGAAACCGGGCGACGTTGTCACGGGCTCGATTGCCGGCGTGGAACGATTTGGAGTGTTCGTGGAGCTTATGGTGGGCATTGAAGGGCTTCTGCATATCTCAGAGTTGCACGAAGCTTCGTGCGCCGAGGATATCTATGCGATGTACGCGCCAGGCGAGCCGATCACTGTGAGGATTATGGACATCACCCCAACGGAACACCGGATAGCACTTGCCTTAACGTCAACTACCGAGCCCTATGCCACAGCGTAAGTATCACCGCATGGCCCGTCCGCGCAGCAAGACCGCACGGCAACGCGGCGCCGCTGCAACCAAGGCCAAGAACCATGATTCTTGGCTCCAGAAGCTCGCACAAGCAGCGCTTGCGTGGCTCGCAGGCCCTGCCGGGCAGCAGATACTGGCGCTTATGCTGATCGGGCTCGGCGTTGTCACATTCATCACCCTCATCCCCGGCGTCAACTCCGGGGCACTCATCGGCGCCTGGATTCGCGCTTTGGTCTTCGCGTTCGGCTGGGCAGCGTATCCCGTCGCGGCCACGATCACAGCACTTGGGCTACTGTGGCTGCGCCACCTGGTGCACCGTGTCACAGCCTGGCGCTGGCGACCTTTCCTGGGGTTTGAGTTAGCTCTGATTGGCCTACAAACTCTCACCTACTCCCTGATCAGCCAGCATAGCTGGAAGCTGGTCGAGTCCGGCAAAGGGGGCGGCGTCATCGGATGGGCGCTCTATCTCTTCTTCAGCGACTATTTCGGCCCGCTCATCACGGGTATCTTTATGGCCCTGATCGTCATCGTGGGCATCGCCCTGGCCTTCGACCTCACGCGCAAGGATCTCCAAATCGCCGGGCACCGCATATCGGAGGTAGGGCAGGCGTGGCAAGCGGAGCGTGCCTCGCGGCGCGCAGCGCGTCAAGCTGCGCGCAAAGCACACCCGATCGAAAGTCAGACCTCGACCTATGTCGCGGCCTCCCCCATCAACGGATCGCCGACACGGGTAGCAGAGCCGGCGCGCAGAGTTGGCCGTGGCCGAGAGACCAGATCCAAACCCAAGATTCACCAGCCACAACAGATTCCGAAGCCCCGCCGATCCAGATCCGCTGGGAGTCTCTGTCCGCTGACCCTGCTCAAAGAGACCCGGACCGCGGGGATGAGTCCCCAGGAGATTGAACACAAGAGCCGCGTTATTGAAGAGACCTTGGAGCAGTTCGGTGTCCCTGTCGAGGTGACAGAAGTGCGCCTCGGTCCCACGGTAACTCAGTTTGGGGTCTCACCGGGCTATATCAACCGCGGACCCGACGGCGCGCGCCAGCGCAAAGTGCGCGTCAGCCAGATCGCATCCCTCTCCGATGACTTGGCCCTGGCCCTGGCGGCGCACTCGCTGCGTGTCGAGGCACCGGTCCCCGGACGGGCAGTGGTCGGCATTGAGGTGCCCAACGCAGCAACCAGCCTGGTCGGTCTGCGAGCCGTGCTGGAGAGCGATGCCTTCCGCAAGTGCGGCAAGCCGCTTTGCTTTGCCGTGGGGCTCGACGTGGCCGGGGCTCCCATCGTCGCCGACCTCTCACGTATGCCCCATCTCTTGGTGGCAGGCACGACGGGCAGCGGTAAGTCGATCTTCGTCAAGGCGCTGGCAGCCAGCCTGGTGATGCACAATTCACCCGATGACCTACGCCTGATCGCCATCGACCCGAAGATCGTTGAGCTCAGCCGCCTCAACGGGCTACCCCACCTGCTGGGCAGCGCAGAGACCGATGTGGAGAACAGCCTCCGTGTGCTGCGTTGGGTCGCTCACGAGATGGACGAACGCTACAAGCTGTTTGCCAAATCCGTAGCTCGCAACCTGGACGACTACAACGCCAAGCTGGCACGCCGCAAGTCCTCTGCTGATGAACAGCAGAAACCGCTGCCGCGCATCGTCATCCTTATCGACGAACTTGCGGATATGATGATGTCGGAAGCGGAGGAGACGGAGCGCACGTTGACCCGGATCGCGCAGATGGCGCGCGCCACCGGTATCCATCTGGTTATGGCCACACAGCGTCCCAGCACCGACGTGGTAACGGGGCTCATCAAAGCAAACTTCCCTGCCCGGGTCAGCTTTGCCACGGCGAGCGGTGTCGACTCACGCGTCATCATCGACACACCGGGCGCCGAATCCCTGCTGGGCAAGGGAGATATGCTCTTCCTGCCGCCGGATGCGTCCGCGCCCGTACGTGTCCAGGGGTGCTATATCTCCGAGGATGAACTCGAGGCCGTCATCAGCTTCTGGCAGAAAGAAGCCGGCGCGACCCCGGCAAAGGCGCCATGGGAACTCCTTGCCGAGTCGGAGAGCCCGACCCAGTGGCGCATCGAAGGCCTGGGAGAGGATGCCGATCTGCTGGAGCAGGCGATCACCTACGCCAAGAGCAGCGGGAAAGTCTCCACATCCGGCATACAGCGGCGCCTGCGTATCAGTTACCCGCGCGCGGCACGGTTGATGGAGCAAATGGAGAAGATGGGACTTGTGGAACCCCAGGTCAGCGCGGGCCGCAAACGCCGCGTTATCCTTGGCGGCGACGAAGACAACGGCTGACCATCAGCTAAGCTACAACACTGGAACTATCAATGAACTGGATCGCAATTCTCGTTGGCGCCGTTATCCTGGTGGCTTTCGCCGCCATCATGGGCCTGGTCAAGAGCGTGCTGCGCCTGATCATCAGCTTGGTGGTTGGTGTGTTGGTCAGTGGGCTGGCCTACGGGGCCGTGCAGAGCCTGGGGCTAGCAGAGAGTGTGCCCGACGCCGTCATCCTGATCCCCGGTGCACTCGCCGCGCTGACCGTACTCATCAAGCGCCGGTAGCCACCGAGGTGGGCACTGCTCACCCGGGCACCAGAGATACCTACAGCGCGCGCAGGCGGCGCAGATGCACCGGATAACGACTGCGCAGCTTCCCTCCGCCGCGCTTGGCCCACCCCAGGGGGAACCCGTCCACGGTCACCAGCACAAAGCCGGGGGCCCCACGATCCGGCCAGAGACTGCCGTCGAGATATCGCTGCAGCCGCTGATCATCAGCCGCCAGACTCACGAAAGCCCTCACGGAATCGGGCGCCAGTGTCATGGCCAGCGCATGGTCCGGGAGGACTTTGTCGTGACGCAAGGAGGCCACCCACCACCCTGGGCGCAGTACCGGCATGCGCGACCACAGCGCCGGCTCCATCGGCGTGATGTAGAGATGATCGTCCTTCGACAGCATCAATCCCTCCTCGGGCGGATCAACCGTCAGCGCGTCCCCCAGGGTTCGCCGGTAGAGTTCAAGGATCCGTCCGGGTATCTCCTGATCCGTCCAACGGGCCGGCAGATCCTGCAGGGGCTCACCTGTACGCCGCAACAAAGCATAGAAGTGGCCGTGACCGGGGCTCGTGTGAGGCCAGAACCGCCCCGTTTTCCGCAGATCGTCCTGCGCGCCGATCCATTCCGGGTGCCCGCGGTTCAGACCTGGCACAGCCGGGAGATCCAGCAGTTCGAACTCCGGATGATCGTCGAGAAAGGCAGCAATGACGCCCTCATTTTCCTCTGGAGAAAACGTACAGGTGCCGTAGAGGATACGTCCACCGGGCCGCACAAGCGGAGCTGACTGATTGAGAATATGCCGCTGTTTGGCCGCGTACGCCTGCACACTCTTCAGACTCCAGTCGCCCAGCGCGTGACGATCACGAGAGAACGTACCCTCTCCGGAACACGGTGCATCCACCAACATCGCATCAAAGAGGCCGGGCCAGGCCTCGGCCAGCTTGTCAGGATAGATGTTGGTCACCAAAGCATTGGTCACCCCCATCCGCTCCAGATTCATGGCCAGCACAGAGGCGCGTCGACGTGAGACCTCATTGGCAACGAGGAGACCCTCGCCCTTCATCCGCGCCGCCATATGCGTCGCCTTACTCCCGGGCGCCGCAGCCAGATCAAGCACCCACTCCCCCGGCTGGGGATCGAGAAGTACCGCTGCCGCCATAGCGCTGGGGTCCTGAACGTAGTAGACACCCGCCGTGTGGTAAAGATGCGCACCCAATGACAGGTCGGCGATGCTGGGGCCGGCATCCGCTCGCGCGGGATCCAGCCAGAGCCCGGCTGGACACCAGGGCACCGGCATGGTGGTCCATGGAAGCTTGGTCTTGAGCTCCTCGTAGCCACCGCGCAGCGGGTTGAGACGGATCCCGTAGTCTCTCTTCGAAAGGGCTGCAAAGAACGCCTCGGTCTCATCCCCAAGCCATTCCTGCATCCGTGTCACAAAGTCGTCAGGCCACATAAGCATCACCACCGGGTCATTCAACTGAAAGCAACTGCCCGCGCTCAGCTCTTCTCGTAGGGGACGCCGTCAGCAGCCGGGGGCCGAGACCGACCCACAACGCCGGCGAGGGCAATTATCGTCACGAGATAGGGCGCCATCAGCAGGAACTGCGAGGGGATCGGCACAGCCAAAATCGCCAACTTCGTCTGCAAAGAGTCCGCGAACCCAAAGATAAGTGACGAGCCAAAGGCACCGATGGGATTCCATTTTCCGAAGATCATAGCCGCCATACCGATAAAGCCCTTGCCGGCCGTCATCAACTCATCAAAGCGCGCCACGGAGCTCAGCACCAGGTAGGCACCCCCCAATCCTGCAATCAGTCCGCCCAGGATCACATTTGTGTAGCGCATCAGGAACACGTTGACGCCCAAGGTGTCAGCAGCGCGAGGATGTTCGCCGACAGCCCGCGTACGAAGTCCCCAGCGTGTGTAGTAGAGCATAATCTGGATGACGACAACCAGAATCAGCGTCAGATAGACGACCACTGTGTGGTTGAAGAGCGCCGGGCCAATGATCGGGATCTTCGATAACCCGGAAGTGACTCTTGCGGATGGGGTTCCCAATGGATCCCACACACCGGAGCGGCTTCATCTGAAACCGACGGAAGAGGCCTCGATCGGGAGAGGACGCACCTACTACAAGTTTGCCTACTCCTACAGCGAGCAGATTCACGGACGGAATCATGCGATCACCGACGTCCTCGAGAAGCTGAGCCAGGGATTCGACAAGTTCCTTCTTTTCATGACCCGGCGGCCCCCCGAATACACGCTCATCCCCAACACGCCGCTCAGCCGAACTCCTGCCAAGTCTCCGTATAGCTCGGGATCTTCGATAACCCGGAAGTGACTCTTGA
>PVMS01042863.1_pt1 | contig 11763 bp, 9 predicted proteins | sample 1853461 | NCBI WGS metagenome assembly PVMS01 (sample SAMN08582032, study PRJNA380276) | Marine sediment metagenome, whole genome shotgun sequencing project. | isolation source: ocean sediment barecode stripped | collected 2017
ACGGCTATTTCAAAAATGGGAAATAGCCGTTTACGATACCTATGGATACAAAAAATCACCGGATATCGTTACCAGCCTGGAATTTGAGCGCATACTTGCAGCCACCGGACCTTACAGTGGTCATCTGGTAAGACCTTCAGATGAGAAAGAACCGCAGAAAATCGCCTGGATTCAGTGCGTGGGCTCCAGAGATATGCATCCCGGTTCACAGCCGTACTGTTCGGCGGTATGCTGTACGTATTCCATCAAAGAGGCCATTGTCTCCAAAGAGCACCAGAAGGGGGAACTGGATACCGCCATTTTTTATATTGATATGCGAACGCACGGGAAGGATTTTGAGCGCTACTACAACCGGGCTCAAGAAGCGGGCGTTCGTTTTGTAAAATCAAAAATCAGCACGATCCTACCGGATGGCGATACGGGCAATCTGCTCATTAGCTATACAGACGAAGCCGGCCGGCGGATTAATGAATCGTTTGATATAGTAGTACTGTCCGTAGGCTTTGGCGCATCAAAGGAAGCGCTGGATCTGGCCCAAAAACTGGGTATAGAGCTCGATCAATATCAGCTTGCTTTAACAAGCGGCTTTGAACCTGTTCAGACGTCTAAACCAGGCATTTTTGTGTGCGGCACCTTTGAAAGTCCCAAAGATATCCCCCAGTCGGTCATCGAATCAAGTGCCGCGGCGGCAGTAGTCGAAAGCACTCTGGCCGAGTCCCGCGGGTCCATGATACAAATCAAAGAGATCCCCGAAGAGGTTGATGTGCGTGGAGAGCCACCGCGGATCGGCGTGTTTGTCTGTCGGTGCGGAACCAATATCGCCGGGTTTTTAGAGGTTCCGGATGTAGTCGAATACGCCAAAACCCTGCCCAATGTCGTCTTTGCTGAAGATAATCTCTTCAGCTGCTCCCAAGATACCCAGGAACAGATAACCCAGATTATTAAAGAGCAAAATTTGAATCGGGTGGTTGTAGCGGCCTGCACGCCCCGCACCCATGAATCGCTCTTTCAAGAAACGGTACTAAATGCTGGGATCAACAAATATCTTTTTGAAATGGCCAATATTCGCAATCAATGCTCCTGGGTGCACAGCAGCCAAAATGAGGAGGCCACCGCAAAGGCCATAGACCTTGTGCGCATGGCGGTGTCCAAAATAAGCCTGCTGCAACCGCTGGCTGATCCGGAAATACTGATGAATCAGTCCGCTCTGGTCATCGGCGGCGGCCTTTCCGGAATTACCACGGCAAAGAATCTGGCCCAGCAGGGATATTTTACTCATCTCGTTGAAAAGAGCGATGTCCTGGGCGGGCAGGCCTTAAACCTTTATGAAACCTGGCAGGGCGAAGATGTTCAGGAAAACCTGGCAGGGCTCATCAGGGACATCGAATCCGACGCCAACATCAATATTCTGACCGGCACCCAAGTAAAGAAAGTGGATGGGTTTGTGGGTAATTTTCAAACCACCGTGACAAAAGCGGCGGAAGAGCAGGTGATCGAACACGGTGTGACCATTATTGCTACCGGTGCCAAAGAATCCAAGCCGGACGAGTACCTTTACGGTAAAGATCCAGGGGTTCTGACCGGTCTGGAGTTGGATCGAAAATTTATCGATAATACCTTGGCCTTAAATGAAATCAATGCGGCGGTTTTTATCCAGTGTGTGGGTTCACGGATCAAAGAAAGACCGTACTGCTCCAAGGTATGCTGCACTCACTCGGTCAAAAGTGCGCTCAAATTAAAAGAGTTAAAGCCCGCGATGGATGTCTTTATTATATACAGAGATTTGCGCACCTATGGATTGCGTGAGGAACTGTATCGTGAGGCCCGATCCAAAGGCGTGGTCTTTATTCGTTATGACTTTGACAAAGGTTTAGCCGTTGCCAAAGATCAAGACGATCTGAATGTCCGCTGCACAAGTTATGTTTTGCAAAGAGAAATTGAAGTTAGGGCCGACATGCTGGTGCTGGCTACTGCGATTGTAGCACCGCAGGAAAATCCCATTGCCCAGTTGCTCAAAGTACCGCTGAATGATGACGGCTTTTTTGCAGAAGCACATGTAAAACTCCAGCCAATAGATTTTTCCACCAAAGGGGTGTTTGTCTGCGGTCTGGCCCATGCGCCCAAACCTGTTGATGAGGCTATCGCTCAAGGTCTTGGGGCCGCCTCACGCGCGGGCACACTGTTATCCCAAAAGACTGTCCTCGGCAATGCTATCGTCTCCAATATCAACGCACTGTTTTGCAGGGGATGCCAGAAATGCATGGAAGCCTGTCCTTATCAGGCCATTAGCTTTCATAAGGACAGAGTTGTCTGCGAAGTAAATCAGGCTCTTTGCACGGGCTGCGGCTCATGTGCCGTGGTCTGCCCCTCAGGCGCGGCCTCTGTTCTCCATTTCGATGACCAGGAGGTGCTGGCTATGGTGGATGCAGCATTTGGTGAGAAATAATAGGTTGCGGTGATAGGTAAACAGTAATTATATTTGGTGTGGAATTAATAATTTTGAGGGAGCTTTAAGATATGGCTGAAGAATACAATCCAAAGATCATTACATTTGCCTGCAACTGGTGTGCCTATTCGGCCGCCGACCTGGCAGGTGTCAGCCGTCTTCAATATCCGCCCAACATGCGCATCATCCGCCTGATGTGTTCCGGTCGGGTGAACCCCAATTTTATCCTCACGGCGTTTCAAAAGGGGGCCGACGGGGTACTGGTGGCCGGATGACATATGGGCGAATGCCATTACCTGGATGGTAATGTAAAGGCTGAAATAATGTTCAAAATGACACAGGAGCTGGCCAACATACTCGGCATTGAGCCTGCAAGACTGCGCCTGGAATGGATCTCTTCGGCCGAAGGCGTGCGTTTCGCTGAGGTTGCTAGAGAATTTACCGAGCAGATCAAATCTTTGGGACCGTCCACTCTGAAACAAGCAGCCTGAAAAAGGCCAAAAAGATTGAGGCATTGGAATGACTGCAATAGATGAATTGATAAACACCACAAAGACCTATTACTGTCTTGACTGCGGGGTATGTACCGGGAGCTGCCCGGTTTCCAGGATTCTCCCTGAATTTTCACCCCGGCAGATTATAGATCGCTCTCTTTATGAACTGGAGGAGTTTTCCGATGATACCATCTGGAACTGCCTGACCTGTGCCCAGTGCAGCGTCCGCTGTCCTGCCGACATCAATTTCCCTGAATTCATCCGCCTGATGCGCGATGAAGCCCGCGAGCTGGGATTCGACGGTTTGCCGTCGCACAACGGGATGCTCCAAACCATCATGTCCATCCAGACCAGGGGCATTAAGCAGAACCGCGTATCCTGGATCGAGGACGGGCAAACTCAACAAAAGGGGGATGTTTTCTATTTTGTGGGCTGCCGGCCCTATTTTGACGTTATTTTCCGGGATATCAACGCCGGCTCGATCCAAGGGGCTCGGAATGTGCTGAAGATATTAAACGCCTGCGGGGTTGAGCCTGTTGTCAGTAATAATGAAAGATGTTGCGGCCATGATGCGCTTTGGAACGGCAACGAAGACACGTTCAAGCAGCTTGCTCGATTGAATCTGGATCTGATCCGTTCTTCAGGTGCCAAACAGGTGATCTTCAGCTGTCCGGAAGGGTATCATACATTCAAGGAATATTATCCCAGGTTTTTTGGTGAACTCGATTTTGAGCCGGTCCATATCCTTGATTTTCTGACTGACAAACTGAGCGAGGGTGTCATCCAACTGGAGGAATCCAATGAGACAATAGTGACCTATCATGATCCCTGCCGGCTTGGAAGGATGGCAGGCGTCTACGATGCGCCCCGCAAGCTTTTGGAAGCTATTCCCGGAATCAAGCTCAAGGAGATGCCGAGCTCAAGAGAAAACGGGGTTTGCTGCGGCACTTCCGGCTGGATGAACTGTTCCAGCTGCAGCAAAGAAATCCAGTTGCAGCGCCTCAGCGAAGCAGTTGACACCGGTGCCGGGACCATAGTGACGGCCTGTCCTAAATGCCAGATTCATTTTCGGTGCGCAAAAGCAGCTTTTGATCTGGAAATAGAGATCACGGATTTGTATGACCTGGTTGCCGATTGCCTGAAAAGAACTTAACACCCTTTGGGCGGTTTTTTTACATGATTAACAGGATGTTCATGGTGTTTTTTATTTCATTTTCCTGATGAAAATGTGATAAGGGAATCCGCTTTATGGCGAAAAATTATTTGATCAAGTCTATCTTGTCAAAAAATATTCAATAAAGGAATCGATTATGAGCAAAGACATACTGGTTATCGGCGGTGGCATTGCCGGAATCCAGGCATCCCTGGACCTTGCTGACATGGGTATCAAGGTCCACCTGGTTGAGAAACTTCCCAGCATCGGCGGCAAGATGGCCCAGCTGGATAAAACTTTCCCCACCAACGACTGTGCCATCTGAATCCTCTCGCCTAAAATGCTGGATGTCGGTCGACATCCTAATATATCTCTTCTAGCTTATAGCGAAGTCGAGAAGTTGGAAGGGTCGGTGGGAGACTTCAATGTCACCGTGCGTAGGAAAAAACGATATGTCGAGGAGGACAAATGTACCGGCTGCGGCGTCTGTGCTGAAAAATGCCCGTCGGTGGTGCTGGATGCCTTCGATGAGGGTCTGGGCACCCGCAGTGCGATTTACAGCTACTTTGCCCAGGGCATACCCTCAACCCATTCCATTGATCCCGACAACTGCCGTCAGGTTCAAGGCAAAAAATGCGGGATCTGTGAAAAAGTCTGCCAGGCTGACGCCATAAATTTTGCTCAGGAAGACCGCATTATAACTCTCAATGTCGCAGCCATTATCATGGCCGTCGGATACGATGTTTTTGATCCGTCACAAATTCCAGAATACCGGCACCGGGAAATTTCAAATGTGGTTACGGCAATGGAATTCGAAAGACTCTTGTGCGCCAGTGGGCCCACGGCCGGTCACCTTGATCGTCCATCGGATCGCGCCATTGAAGCCGATATTGTTGCACTTGAGAAAAAAATAAAAAAATCACAAAGGGTGCTCGATAAACTTGAAAAAAAATATGGTGAAACTTCTGTTCAATTTTATGAAAAATACCAACAGGGTCAATATCAGGACGACGAGGATCGGAATAAGTGGGCCAAGAAGTATTCGGCACACCTGGCTTTCCTGGAGCCGCTGGATGCCATGAAAAAGGAAGCCAGAGACTTTACTGTTGCCAAGAGGCTGGCTTTTGTCCAGTGTGTCGGATCCCGGGATTTTCGGTTCTATCCGTTCTGTTCGGGGTACTGCTGTATGCACTCTATCAAAGAAGCCATTATAGCCCACGAGCATGAACCAGAGACGTCCTCCACCATCTTCGGCATGGATATCCGGGCGGTCAGCAAAGGATTTGAAGAGTACAAGGTACGCGGAGGTAACAATTCAAAGATCACCTATGTTCGCGGACGGATCAGTGAGATTATGGAGGGCTCTAACCATAATCCGGTCGTTACTTACGAAGATACGCTCGAGAGGCAGGTAAAAAACCAAGAATTCGATATGGTGATTCTGGCCACCGCTTGTGCTCCAACCAAGGGGGTTGTTGAGCTTTCCAAGATTTTCGGGGTGGAACTGGATGCATATAATTTCATAAAAACCAGCTCCTTTTCTCCGGTTGACACCACCGTGCCGGGTATCTTTGTCTACGGCTGTGCAGAGTCACCTATGGATGTTCCCGAATCTGTGGCCCAGGCCTCCAGCGCCGCTGAACGTGCCGCTGAAACTGCGTTTCAATTGAAGTCAGAAAGGGAGAAAGCCGTTGCCTGATAATAATGACAATGACATCAGGATCGGAGTATTTGTTTGCCATTGCGGATCCAATATTGCCGGCTACCTGGATGTGGAAGCGCTTGCTGATTATGCCCAAACGCTTCCCCAGGTGACCTTTGTCCAGAGGAACCTTTATTCGTGTTCTGAAACCGGTATTAACCCGATTAAAAAAGGGATTGAGGAGCAAAACCTCAATCGTGTGGTGGTCGCTTCCTGCTCGCCGAGAACCCATGAACCCCTTTTTAAAAGTTCTTGTGAAGAGGCCGGGCTTAATCCTTACCTTTTCGAGATGGTCAATATCCGCGATCAATGCTCCTGGGTGCACATGCAACAGTGGGACGATGGGACCGCCAAGGCCAAGGATCTGTTACGTATGGGGGTTGCCAAGGCAGCCTTATTGCAACCGCAGGAATCGATTTTGTCCCAGGTTAAGGCGCGGGCTCTGGTAATCGGCGGGGGACTTGCCGGAATGACTGCTTCCACGGCCTTAGCCAAGCGCGGCTATGAAGTAGTCCGTGGTGAAAAGGAAGAAAACCTTGGTGGCATGCTGAACCAGATGAATAAGATTGGTCCCAGTATGACGGATGCGAGCGATCTGATTGAGAAAATAATTCATGAGGTTACGCAGCATCCTATGATAACAGTTTTCACTGCGGCCCGAGTTGCCGCTGTTCAGGGATTTATCGGCAAATTCGAAGTCGATATTGAGACTGAATCCAATATAAAGAAGATTGACATTGGGGTTATCCTTGTGGCCACTGGTGGTCGTGCCTTTGTCCCCGAGGACCTTTACGGCTATGACGGCCGACGGGTTATTACCCAGCTTGAGATGGAGCAACTTCTCAAAAAAGGTTTTGATCCAGAGGTAAAGAACGTTGTCATGATCCAGTGCGTGGGAAGTCGCAATGAAGAGAGACCCTACTGCTCACGAATCTGCTGCCAGACAGCCGTCAAGAACGCCATGTTAATCAAGGATCAAATTCCGGACGCCAGGGTAGCCATCCTCTATCGGGATATGCAGATGTACGGCGTTGAGAATGAAGAGATGTTTCGCGATTCCAAGGCCAAGGGGGTCCGGTACCTGCATTACGATCCTGACCGACCGCCAGTGGTAGAACCCGAGCAGGTTCGAGTTTACCATGCTTTACTTGGTCGTGAAATGACCTTGCCTGCGGATCTTGTGGTCCTTGCCACACCACTGGTTGCCCAGGAAGATGCTGAATTGACGTCCCAGCTTTTAAGAGTTCCCATTGACGAAAACGGATTTTTTATGGAAGGGCACGTGAAGTTAAAACCACTCGATTTCGCCACCGACGGCATCTATCTTTGCGGCAGCGCGCGTTTCCCGGCCAACATTCGCGAGGTGATTGCCCAGGGCTTGGGGGCGGCATCCCGGGCCTCGATTCCCATGTCAAAAGGTTCGGTCGTTGTGGAGCCGATCATTTCGGTTTTGTCTGATGAAGACACCTGTCGGGGTTGCGGCCTCTGCGTTGCCCTTTGCCCCTACGGTGCCCTTGATATCCACCATACGGAAAAAGGAAGAAAAGTTCATGTAATCGATGTGGCCTGCAAAGGATGCGGCATATGCGCTGCCACCTGCTATAGGCACGCATTGACCATTAACTCTTATACAAATCATCAAATTGAAGCCCAAACCGATGCGTTTCTAATTGTAGATTGAAGAATAAAGGCATCCATTTACGGAGTAGTAAAGTTAGTGAAAATTCCAAATAGTACAGGTCATTAGACAAGGAGGTTCCATTGGCCAAGTTCGTTCCTAAAATACTCGCGTTTTGCTGTACATGGTGAGGTTACTCCGCTGCTGATTTAGCTGGAGTTTCCAGACTACAATATACACCGGAGATTAAGCCTGTTCGAATCATGTGCACCGGTCGTATGGATCCGGCTACCGTGGCCATGTCCCTGAAAAAAGGACTTGATGGTCTTTTGATAGTGGGGTGCCATTTTGGAGATTGCCATTATATCAGCGGGAATGTTCAGGCCAAGATCAAGATTGATATGACTCGCAGATTACTCAAACACATTGGAGTGCATGAGGAGCGTCTTGCTTTTCGACAGTGCTCTTCCGGCGAAGCGGCCATTTTTGTGGAACTGGTTACTAAATTTAGTGAGACAATCCGTGATTTAGGACCCATCGGAGACGGAGGAGATTCCCTGAAAGCACCGGAAATCTTTAAAAAGCTGGCCGCCGCCGAGGCGGTGCTGGCCGGCGAAAAGATGCGGTGGATTATCGGCAAAAAAACCGAATTTATGGAGTCCGGCAATAAATATGGTGAAATTTTCACTGAGCACGAGTTTGACCGGGCCATTGATATGATCATTGTGGAAGAAATGGAGGTTCAGGAAATTATAGGCAAATTAAAAGAGGGGGCACAGTCCGTCAAGGGGCTTGCAGGTGCGCTGGCCATTCCTTCACAAAGAGTTTTTAGATATATAACCGCTCTTAACCGCAAAGAAATGATCCGGCTGGAAAATGTGTCAGGGCGAACGCCGCTTTACCAGTTGGCTCCGAATCCGGAGATTAACCGGTAATTAATTTATCTTCCACAAAGTCACAAAGCTATTTAATAATATTATTTTTTTAGTGCCTTGGTGCCTTGGTGGCCAAAAGAAAAAAGTTTGCAATATAAAGTACAAATTCCACTAATAACGTATTAAAAGGTATATGACAGTGGCAGAAAAGAATGTTTTAGTTGTCGGTGGTGGTCCTGAAGGCATCCGGGCGGCCCTGGAAAAAGCCGAGACCGGGGTGCAGATAACCATTCTTGAAAAGTTTCCAACCCTGGGTGGGGAGAGAATTCCCAGAGACAGGCTGATTAAACCGAATGAGGCCTTTGTGAACCCTGACCTGGAAAAGGTTCGTAGCCATTCGAATATCCGGATTTTAACTTACAGTGATCTCAAAAAAATCACCCAAGATAATGGGCGCTTTCAGACCCGGATCTTGAAACGCAGCCTCCTGGTAGATAACAGCAAGTGTAACGACTGCAAGGCCTGCATAAAGGTCTGCCCTGTGAATATGCTTGATGACTTTGACGAAGGTTTGGGTTTTCGGACAGCTGTGGATTACTGCAATCCCATGACGGGTGAATACAATATCTATAAAGAAGACATGCCTGTATGCCAAGAAAAATGCCCCGTCAATCTGGATATCCGCACTTATGTTGGATTAATCGCGGACGGCAGACATCTTGATTCTTTGGCCAAAATCAGAGAGAGACTTCCGCTTCCCGGCAGTATTGGCCGTATCTGTCCTCATCCATGTGAAACAGCCTGCAATCGGCAGTATCTTGATGAACCGATCAGCATCTGTTTCCTTAAAAGGTTCGTCGCAGATGTGGAGCTAAACCAGGATATTGAGCCAGTTTATGAAACTTCTGAACAGAAATACCCTGAGAAGATAGCGATAATCGGGTCTGGCCCTGCTGGATTGACCTGTGCCCATGACCTGGCAAGGATGGGGTATACAAATATCAAAATCTTTGAAGCGCTTTCTGTTCCCGGAGGCTATCTATGGGTGGGTATTCCAGAATACCGTTTGCCCAAAAAACTTCTGCAGCGAGAGGTAGACCTCATCTGCAATATGGGCGTTGAGATTCAATATAATACGCGCATCGGAAAAGATATCGCTTTCGAAGACCTAAGAAACAATTATGATGCCGTCTTTATTGGCGCAGGCTGCCACACTGGCCTCAAGCTGCGGGTTCCCGGAGAAGATGACTATGATGGGATTGTAGACTGTGTGACCTTTTTGAGGAATCAGGCCCTTGAGAGCCTCCCAGAGGCTAAAGGAAAGCTTATCGTGATTGGAGGGGGTAATGCAGCCATCGACTCGGCCCGTGTAGCCTGGCGAATGGGGTTTGATGAAGTCTATATTCTTTACCGCAGAACCAAGAAGGAAATGCCGGCCAATTCGTGGGAAATTGATGCCGCCGAGCATGAGGGGGTTATTATTCAGTATCTTGCTGCCCCGGTGGAAATATTGGGAGAAAACGGTAAAGTTACGGGTATGAAATGCATTAAAATGGAGCTGGGTGAACCGGATGCTTCGGGCCGTAGACGGCCGGTTTCCATCGAAGGCTCTGAATATATAATCGATGCTGAAACCATTGTGCCAGCCATCAGTCAGGGTGCTGATTTGAGCTTTCTTGCTAAAGGGCATAATATTAATCTCTCACGCTGGAACACATTCGAAATAGACGAGGAAACAGGTGCAACCAACGTGCCGGGTGTATTTGCCGGCGGTGATGTAGTTACCGGCCCGGATATTGCTATCCGGGCTATTGCCGGTGGTAAACACGCTGCTGTGGGCATTCATGCGTACCTAAGGAGCAAGTAAATGATCTACGAAAAGGAAAAGCGCTATATTATACCATTCGTTGATGTACCATCTCAAAGGGCAGAGATGCCAGAGATTTCAGTTGATGAAAGAAGAGAAAATTATACAGAAGTTGAGACCGGTTTCCCTGAAGATATGGCCATCCAAGAAGCCAAGCGATGCCTCAGCTGCCGGCGGTGCCTGGGCTGTGCCCTTTGCTGGGCTGAATGTAAACCAGAAGCCATCGATTTTGAGATCCCTGATGAGGAACTGGAATTGGAATTTGACGAGGTTATTATTACAAGGGGGCAAGAGAACGCATTTTATCCATTCAATGCACAGCTGGGTTACGGGAGTTACTCGGAAGTCATCACAGATATTCAGTTTGAACACATGCTTTCACCAACCGGCCCCACCAATGGGATGGTGCTTTCGCCGCTGGATGGTGAGGTCACCAAACGCCTTGCCATTGTTCAAGGTCATACAAAAGACGATGAAGAACATCTTTTATCCAGTCTGGTTCTGGGGGTGAACGAATCGATCCTGGCACTTGACAAAACAGAAGACCTAGAAGTGGTATTAATCTCCCCCATTTGTCAATCCTTTAAAGAGAGTTTCCTTCCCGAGGCAGAAAAAATTTCGGGCCTTCAGATTGTAGCAGGATCACCGGAGTCAGTCGAAAAGGGCCAGGATGCTGAACCTTTGACCCTTAAATATTCAGAAAACGGTGAGCAAAAGCAAGAATCCTTTGACCTGATCGTTATTCTAACGAAACTAAAAATTTCTCCTGAAATACAATCATTGAGTAAAAAACTTGGACAGGACATACTATAATCCGTGCTTTCTTCTATTTTAATTCTTTAACAATACCTTTTTTGAGTTGACTTTTGCAAAAAAATAGAGTCTCATAAAAATCAAGCCCTTGGAAACACACATCTTTATGCGAATTTAAATTATTTTAGCTTGCAACTTAATGTATTTATTGTAAATGACAACATTGAATCGGCTCGACCAGCTTTTGAATAAAAAAACTACTTTTTTTACCTATAATTACTGAAAATAACATATTGAAACTAACTATAGACCGGAAGGAGTATATTTATGGCATCCCGCCGCGTTCTGGTCTTCGATAATGACATAGCTTTTTTAAACCTTCTCAAAAGCTCTCTTGGTGCTTACGGATTTGAAGTTCAGGTTGCAGACCCCCGGTCCAACGATATCCAAAAGGTAAAAGCACTCAAACCTAATGCCATTTTCATCGCTGTCGACTCCCCCGATAAGTTTGGTTATAAGCTTAACACTAAAGTTAGGAAAGCTGTCGGGAACAAAATACCGACTATCCTCGCTACGACAACGATCTCGCCGCGGGATTTTGCCTTGCACGAAAAAACGAAGATGCGCGCGGACGCTTACCTGGACAAGAGAAGCTTATCTCGCGGCGAGCTCCTGCACAACCTCGATGAGCTTGTTGGATTGGGATCCAAAGTAAAAGAGGATGCAGATACAATCAACCTGGAAGAACTTACCGAGGATGAACTCGCCACGGCCTTTGAATTCCTCGATGAAACAATAGAAAGCAAAGGTAATACGAACCTTGCTGTCCAGGTTAAGACTGATGTTAGGGATGAC
>PVMS01083893.1_pt1 | contig 11756 bp, 9 predicted proteins | sample 1853461 | NCBI WGS metagenome assembly PVMS01 (sample SAMN08582032, study PRJNA380276) | Marine sediment metagenome, whole genome shotgun sequencing project. | isolation source: ocean sediment barecode stripped | collected 2017
AAAATCGCGGAATTGTATAGGCGAGGTAGCGGTACCCGGAGGAAGAACCCGAAATAAATGAGCCAACGGGTCGAACAAAGGTCTTGATGTAGAAATGAAACAATTTTCTTAGGGAAGAGGATGTTGGCTGGCTTGTTTCGACATTGATAAAAGTGCCTCCCGGTTTGAGAACGCGATAAAATTCTTCAAGAAAAGCAAAAAGAATTTCTTTTCGTATATTCAAATTCCGGATGGCAAATGAGATCGTTATCAAATCAAAAGTGCTGTCTTTGTATGGGAGTTTTTTTGCTTCTGCTAATATGAAGGCTGCGTAGGATTTGTATTTTCTCTTTCTTGCTCTGTCTAACATGGGAAAACTGAAATCCACCAAATAAATCTCTGAATTTTCACAAACAGACTTAGATAAGGACTGTGCCATCTCTCCTGTTCCGCAGCACACATCCAAAATTCTTTTCCCGGATTTTTTTGCCGCTCTTTTTGCCCCAAATTTTCTCCATCGAATGTCAAAACCAAAAGTCAAAACATGGTTGACCAATTCATAAGTCTCGGCGACTTCGGAATATATTTTTTGAACGCCTTTTCTCATACTCAATAACCTCGGCCCGTGAATTATCCAGGTTCGTCTTAATTATTTATAAAAAAAGTATTATAGTGAATTCTGTGCATCAAAAAAAGCACTTGAATCCTTGGACCCTAGAATCCTTGAATCCTTTATCTTTATATTTACTTTTTTTTCTCGATTTTGATAGAATTCAAATTTCTTCAATTGGGATTGATAATTTAAACAATTTTTTTGGAAAAAAAGGAGGACCATGAAAAAACAAAAAATTATCCTAAGTCTTTTTCTGTCAACCCTTATTATCGCCACTTTTCCTGTCTTTGCTGAAGTTGGACCTACCTATGCTATCGTTCACTGCACTGTTGTTCCTGTGAGTGGGCCTCTTGTAGAGGATGGAGTGATTATTATTCGGAACGGGTTGATTGAATCGGTCGGTGTTTTTGGAAGCATCACAATCCCCGAGGATGCTGAAGTGATTGAAGCCGAGGAGATGTATGCCTATCCGGGCTTAATCAGCGCGCACACAAATTTGCTCCTTCCAGCTCCCGTTGCTCCTTCCCAGGCACAGAGAGGGGCCTCCTCATCACAACAGCCCGATGAGAAGCCGGGATGGCAAAAAGCTGATTTAATGGTCATAGAAAGTTTGCTTATAAAAAAGACCACGATTGATGATCTTTATAAGGCCGGAATTACGACTGTTCTTGTTGCTCCTGAACGGAATATTTTTGCCGGGCAAAGTGTCATACTGAATCTTCGAGGAGAAAATAAAGAGGCGATGGTTCTGAAACAGCCTTTTGGCCTCCATATCAATTTAGTGACTGCACGGGGAGAATACCCTTCGAGCTTGATGGGCACGATGGCCTTGCTTCGGCAGTCTTTTTTGGATACGGAACACTATTTTCTCTACAAAGAACAATTTGCTAAATCTCCTAATGGACTAAAAAGACCGGAGTACAATCCCTTCCTTGAAAACTTGATGCCCTATGTGATCCAAAAGAATCCGGTTGTTTTTACCTGCGCAAATATGGAGGACATAAAGAGGGCCATAAGGATAACCGAAGAGTTTAAACTCAACAGTTATATCAGTGGAGCCAATGAAGCGTGGAGAGTTGTTGACTGGATTAAAAAAGCGAAACTTCCTCTTCTTGTTTCTCTCAATTACAGTCCTCCGAGCATGAGCAAATACGTCAGACAAGGCGAGGTCTTAAAAAAAGAGGCAGAGGAAAACATCTATCCTGCCAATGCATCGAACCTTCATAAAGACGGTGTGAAATTTGCACTCACATCATTAGGTCTCTCAAAATCTTCAGATATATTAAAGAATTTGAAAGCCGTTGTAAAAGCTGGGTTTCCTGAGGAAGAGGCGCTTAAGGCTATGACATTATATCCTGCAGAAATTCTAGGTATTAATAATCTCGTTGGAAGCCTCGAACCTGGAAAGATTGCAAATGTCGTTTTAATGACAGGAAAAATATTCGGTGATAAAACCGTTGTACAAAAAATATTTGTCGATGGGATGTTTTTTGAAGTGAAGCAACCTACAAAAGAAGCAGAACCGACAGCACTTGATATTTCCGGAAAGTGGAAAGCCGTCGTTGAAAGTCCCATGGGAGACATGGATATGACAATTGAATTTATCCAAGATGGAAACAATATAACCGGTTCGTTTGCTTCAGAGATGGGAGATTGGGATATTACGGACGGGATTTTAAGTGGAGAGGAACTCACCTTCTCAATTTCAGCCAATATTATGGGAGAATCCATGGACATGGAATTTAGTGGGAAAGTCAGCAATGAGTCTCTTGAGGGAGATATCTCTGTCCAAGGAGAAACTGCAAAACTTAAGGCAACAAAAATACCGGATGAAGAAAACGGAGTAGAGGAGAATTTGCTATGAAAAATAAATACATTGGATTAATCGTGTGCTTATGCCTTTTGGGATTGATGAACGTCTCTTATGGCCAAGATCTTTTGATAAAAAATGGAACTCTTCTCACTGTCACTCAAGGGGAAATTCAAAATGGTGACATTCTTATTATAGATGGACTCATCAAAAAGATTGGCAAGGACATTAAGGCACCGGAAGGAATCCGGATTGTCGATGCCACAGGAAAGTTTGTCATCCCGGGAATACTTGATTCTCATACACATATTGCTCTATCTGGAACAAATGAGGGCACCAATGCCATCACCAGTGAAGTGAATATGAGAGATGTTATCAATGCCGATGACACGGGTATTCTTACGGCTCTTTCAGGTGGAGTCACCATGGTCCACACCATGCATGGAAGTGCCAATCCTATTGCAGGAGAAAATGTCACATTAAAAATGAAATGGGGCCAAACAGCTGAAGAACTCATTGTTCATGAAGCCTTAAGAACTCTGAAATTTGCGCTAGGAGAAAACCCTAAACGCTCCAGAGGTGGTAGCAGCGGGGCAGCTCCACGGTATCCTCAGACAAGAATGGGCGTTAATGCCATCATTCGCCGGGAATTTGAAAAAGCAAAGAATTATATGGAGCAGTGGGACCGCTATGAAAAGCTAAAGGCTCAAAAAAATCCTCCCACGAATCTGATTCCTCCGAGAAAAGATTTGAAATTAGAACCTCTTGTGGCCATGCTTCGGGGGGAAATTGTGGCGCGCTGTCATGCCTACCAGGCGGATGAGATGATCGAGTTTATCAATCTTTCCAAGGAGTTCGGTTTTAAGATTGCCTGTTTTGAGCATGCATGGGAAGGTTACAAAATCGCGAAAGAAATTGCAGCGAATGATATTGGGCTTTCAGTTTTTAGCGACAGTTGGGCCTATAAAGTGGAAGCCGCGGAAGGGATCGCCTATAACGCAGGTTTTTGTGCCAATCAAGGTGTACTTGTATCTATCAACTCTGACAGCGGTGAGCGGATTCGACGTCTCTTCAACGATGCAGCTAAGACGATTAAATATGGTGGATTGAGCAAAAATGAAGCCCTGAAGCTGATCACCTTAAATCCTGCTATCCAACTGGGTGTAGACGATATTGTCGGGAGTCTTGAAGTGGGCAAAGATGGGGATATCGCTATTTTTCACGAACATCCTCTGAGTGTCTATACGCGCTGTGAGATGACAATCATTGAAGGTGAAGTTTATTTCGACCGTGATTTGTATCTAAAAGAGAGAGAAGAAATGGAGAAAAAAGAGAAAGAAACGAAAGCCGCGAAGAAAAAAGTAGGAGGAGTACAATGAGGAAACGAATACGAACATTCTCTATTATTTTCCTGCTGGTTGTCATTTCTGTTGTTATGGGTTTGAGTCAGGAGAAGAGTCCTGAGATCATCGCTATAAAAAATGCCACGATTGTCCCTGTTGTTGGACAAAATATTCCATCCGGAATCCTTTTGATAAAAGATGGCTTGATTGAAGCCATTGGCCAGGATTTAGACATTCCTTCAGGGGCAAAGGTTATCGATGCCACAGGCCTTTATGCCTTTCCCGGAATGATCGACAGCAGCTGCACCCTAGGTCTTCAAGAGATTGGTTCGGTGCCTGCAACAATTGATGTCAGTGAAACCGGACGAATCAATCCACAGGTTTTTTCTATAGAAGCTATCCGCCCGGATTCCGTACACATTCCTATCTCAAGATCTAATGGTATAACAACGGCGTTGGTTGTTCCTACAGGAGGATTGATTGCAGGAAAAAGTGCCCTCATTCGCCTTGTTGGGTTTACTCCGGACGAACTTTTGATAAAAAGTCCAGTTGCCCTGCACATCGAATTTCCATCCGGTCGAAGTAGAAGACGGAGCTCTTCTGCGACTCAAGATCAGGCTTCTCGTCAGATTGTAGAACTTAAGGACCTCTTCAAAAGAGCCAAGTATTATCAGAAACGAAAAGAAGCAGCTAAGAAAAATTCAGAGCTTGCCATTCCGGAATTTGACGAAACTCTAGAAAATCTGCTTCCGGTCATTAATGGTGACCTTCCGGTCATGATTTCTGTCCATGCCGAGCAGGACATTTTAGATGCTATCAAATTTGTCAAAGATGAGAATCTTAAGGCAATCTTCTTTGGGGTGTCATATGGATGGAAAATTCCTGAAGAAATAAAGGAATCAGGCATCCCTGTTGTTTTCGCATCGCTCTATGGGCAGCCTGCTCAATGGGAGGATGGTTACGATGCTCTTTACAGAAATCCTTCAGTATTGAGCAAAGCCGGTGTGAAAATCGCTTTTTCTTCTCAGAGTGCAAGTTTGGCCAAGGATTTACCCTATCATGCGGCTAAAGCAGCAGCTTTTGGATTGGATAAACAAGAAGCCCTTAAAGCTGTTACGATCTATCCTGCGGAAATATTTGGTATGGGCGACAAATTGGGAAGTTTGGAGAAAGGGAAAATTGCCAATGTTGTTCTTGCAGATGGCGATATCTTAGAGCTCGGAACAAACATCACTCACGTTTTTATAGATGGAATAGAGATGGATATGTCGAGTTTGTACACGGAACTCAGGGATAAATTTAAAAAAAGACACAAATAACTACAGCATTATCCTTAAACAATAGGGACAATTTGTTAGGGTTCTTTTCTCGAAAAGTTGATGCATTTTATTCAAAGGATTCGAGGATTCCACTTGAATCCTTGATCCCTATCTTTATTACTGTTCTTCAAGAATGATAACGGTATAGCCATTTTGTTGGAGCTTCAAAGCGATTTTTTCCGCATCATCTCTAGTTTTGGCTTTAATTCTCACCCTGAAATATGTTTGATTGCCGGTTTTGAATACAGTGATATATGTTTTCCCAAATTTCGTTCCAAGTTCTCTCTTTAAAGAAACAGCATTTGGTTTTTTTGAAAATGAACCGATTTGAATGGAGAATTTTTGTGAGGAGGGAAGGGGAGACAATTTTTTTATGACTTCAATGGTCACTGGGACTACACCTGGTTCTATCATCCCTATGGCCTTTGCAGCCGCAAAGGAGAGGTCAATATCACGCCCTTCGATAAAAGGTCCCCTGTCGTTGATGCGAACGGTTACAGATTTGTTATTATTTTGATTAGTGACAATCACGTGTGTTCCAAAGGGAAGAGTCTTGTGTGCTGCCGTTAAATCATTCATATTGTAAATCTCTTTATTGGATGTGGGCTTTCCATGAAAATCATCACCGTACCAGGATGCCAGTCCTGTCTGAATGTTCCCTTCAGGAAAATACTTCGTTCTCACGCAGGCCGAAAAAAAGAGAAAAAAAAGTGCCAACAAGATTAAGTTCTGCTTAGTCCTATTCATCGTTCCATCTCCTATAAAAAAATCCAAACTATCTTCTTTAGTCAACGTAGTAGTTTGAAGAGATTGTCTTTAAGGTAGCTCAAAGCCTCCATGGGATCAGAGACATATTGAATAAGTTTATAATCGTCTTCATCGATAGCTCCAAAATCGAGCATAGCTTCAAAATTGATGATTTTTTTCCAATATTCTTCCCCGTAGAGGTATACGGTGATATCTTTTTTGTTGATTTTCAAAGTCTGGATCAGCGTGAGCAGTTCAAAAATTTCATCACAGGTCCCAAATCCTCCTGGGAACGCGATAATTGCCTTTGCTTTGTAAACCAGCCAGAACTTTCTCATGAAAAAATAGTGGAAGATAAATGACAATTCCGGGGATGTATAAGGATTGGGTTTTTGTTCAAACGGAAGAGAGATGTTCATCCCGATGGACTTGCCTCCGGCTCGATGAGCTCCTCGATTTGCGGCTTCCATTATTCCGGGCCCCCCTCCTGTACAAATAACAAAATTCTTTCCTTTGGGTTTCAACTGGATGGCCCATAGGGCTAGCTCATAGGCCAGTTTCTCGGCTTCCCAGTAGTATTTATATAGGGGATCTTTTTTATTTGTAGGATCTATTCTTGCTGATCCAAAAAATAACACCCAATTATTGACTTTATATTTATCGAGTCTTACTTGCGGTTCTTTGTATTCACTCATAATGCGAAGAGTTCGGGCTTCTCGTGAGTTGAGAAAATCGAGGTTTTTATACGCCTTTAAAGGCAGGTCTTTGTCATTCATGAATTACACTCCTTTGGGGCAATGAAAATTCTAACGCAATTCAAAGATCAAGACAAGTTCATTAACTTTACTTCAAAATGTACCTGTGTTATCAATACATCTATTCTTCGAAAATTGATTCAGCTGTGAGGACGGATGACAAAAGGTCTTGAAAAGCTTATTGAGAAGGATTATCCGGGAAGACTTATCATTATTGGAGCCGATAGAACAGGAAAGAGTCTTATTGTTTTGTATGCGATTACAGGCCGTTCTCCTTCAAGCCAAGCCAGAAAAATTGAGTACTCTGATCACAAATTTCTTGTGAAACCGACCGATGAATCGATATTAAAAACTGGAAATGTCGATCTCTTAATCTATCCTGCAATTCTTCTTTCTGAGGGGATAGTTGTGAGCAACGGCAAACAGACTGACGATATTCAGGCTGCTTCCCTTGATGCCGGAAATGCTGCTCATATTCTAGAAATGTCTTTGGCAAAATGGGAGTATGAACCTGACGCACCGACATTTACACCCAGGATAAGTGCCTATGTTCTTCCTTTAAAAAGTGCCGCCTTCAGTATCATTAAAAGAGCAGAAGATAATACATCACAACGCAAATATTTTGAAATTCCTTTGTTGCCTGGACAGGGGAAAATGATCTCAACTTATGCTGGAGAGAACAAAGATCCTCTTCCATCTTTTATGAACGACCCAGAAGACGTCTCTTTGTCCTGTTCCTCGGCTGAGGACATGGCAGAGGCCGTATATGAAGCCATGAAGCCCAAGAAGAAGGCAGATAAGGATTTTAGAGTGGCTGTAGCATGTGTCTATCGAGATGCTGTTGACAGCAGTCAAACGACTTTCTCTATCATCAACAGGAGTGAAAGGGATACATAAAAATGAAAAATATCGACAAAACCACTCGAAAACAATACCGGACAAAAGTTGTTGAAGACTTTCAAGAAGTCATAAATTTTGGTGAGATTAAGTTTAAAAAGAAGCTTTCTATGCGCTATGGAGAAAATCCTGGATATCCGGCGGCTTTTTATCAAGAAGAAGGAGCTTCCGGTCCCAATATGGCCACTTTTGAAGTTCTTCAAGAAGGATCTAAAGGTTTAGGCTACATCAATGTCGGTGATATGGATCTTGGACAGCGGCTTGTCAGAAAACTGACGTTGATCTATAAACCTCTGCAGATCTGTGTCCTTATCAAACATGAGATGCCCAGCGGAGTAGCAATGGGAACCATTCCCTCTGAGACATTTGAAATGGCTTGGAAATGTGATCCATTGTCTAACTTTGGGAGTGTGGATGTGTTTAACTATACAGTCGACAAAACATTGGCCGAACTCATCGTAGAGCCGGGTAGAAATGTTGAGGTTGTCTATGCACCAGATTATTCGTCCCAGGCCTTAGAGATTTTGGGCTCAAGAAAACCTCTTCGGGTTGTGAAAATGGGCGCGTTCTGTGAAGAACACTCCATTGATTTTGAGCTGGAATTTAAAAGAGTTGCGGGCGGGCTTTTACTTCAGAAACGTTTTGACTCTAGAATCACTTCCTTGGACTCTGTGGAAGTGGTTTCAAAAAGACAGCCCACATTGGATGAATTGAATGCAGCCGTATTCACTTGGAATGTTGCCTGTTTTACCAGGTCCAATGCGATTGTTATCGGGACAAAAAATAAGGTTCACGGAATTGGTTCTGGGCAGCGAAGCCGAATCGATGCCGCGGAAGATGCCATCAAATTTTCTTTGCGAGGTTATGGACCAAAAGGGTGTGTTATGGCTTCTGATGCGTTTATGCCTTTCCCTGATGTCGTCGAACTGGCCGCAAAGAATGGAATAAGTGCGATCATTTATCCTTTAGGATCGATTCGAGATGCAGAAGTTGTTTCCATGGCCGATGATCACGGAATCGCTATGATTGTCACGAAAAGGCCGGATCAAAGCGACAGTGAACGGTGTTTTCTACACAGATAATTTGAGAAAAACGAAATCACTTGACTTTAATCTATATGGGAATATAATGGATTGTTTTTATGGCATTAATTATATTTATTAATAAACAGGCTGGAGTCGTTTTATTAAAGAATTCATACAGCCTAAGGAGGTTTCTATGAAAAAAGAAGTGACCGTTGAAGAGCTGCTGGCAAAGGCCGAACAGCCTTCGAAAGATGCTATGAGGCTTCATCCTTTTTACAAAGGAAAAATTGGCATCATGCCCAAATGTCGGATTCGAAATTTTGATGATTTTGCAATTTGGTACACGCCCGGTGTGGCTGCACCGTGTAAAAAAATTCAGGAAGACAAAGATCTTGTCTATGAAATGACAAATAAGTGGAATTTTGTAGCTGTCATTTCCGATGGATCACGTGTGCTGGGATTGGGAGACATCGGTCCCGAAGCAGGTCTTCCTGTTATGGAAGGAAAAGCCCTTCTCTACAAATATTTGGGTGGAGTAGATGCCTTTCCCATCTGTCTTGATACAAAAAATCCAGAGGAAATTATTCAGGCCGTAAAATGGCTGCAGCCTACATTTGGTGGTATCAACCTGGAAGACATCTCCCATCCAAAATGCTTTCATATTCTGGACACCTTAAGGAAAGAGATGGAAATTCCTGTATGGCATGATGACCAGCAGGGAACAGCCTGTGTGACCGTTGCCGGCCTCATCAATGCCGTCAAAATTGTCGGAAAGAAATTAAATGAGATAAAAGTCGCTCTTATCGGAGCCGGGGCAGCCAATATAGCCATTGCCCGTCTAATCATAACAGCTGGAGTTGAACCGGGAAACATCATTCAGGTGGATTCCAAAGGAATTCTGCATAAGGACAGGGGTGATAGGGGATTGCTTCAGACTAAATTCAAAGAGAAATGGAATATTTGTGTCACAACAAATAAAGAAGGCCGTAAGGGTGACATCAAAGAAGCTATGCATGGAGCGGATGTTGTTATCTCTGCTTCAAAACCAGGACCCGGCGTTATTAAAAAAGAATGGGTCCAAAATATGGCCAATGACTCCATCGTTTTTGCCGAAGCCAATCCGATTCCTGAAATTTGGCCATGGGAAGCAAAAGAGGCTGGAGCAAGAATCGTTGCCACGGGACGGTCGGATTTTCCCAACCAGGTCAATAACTCCCTTGGATTTCCAGGGATATTCCGTGGCGCTCTCGATATCCGGGCCACTAAAATTACCGATGAAATGTGCATTGCTGCGGCTAAAGAGTTGGCTAAAGTGGCAGAAGATAACGGTTTACATGAAGAATATATTGTTCCAAATATGGATGAATGGGAAGTTTTCCCAAGAGAAGCTGTTGCCGTTGGAAATATGGGGATAGAGCAGGGAGTAGCCCGAATCAGATCGTCAGAAAAAGTAAGGCGAGCCCAAGCCGAGCAGATTATCAAGCAGGCGCGCGATGAAGTGCAGATGATGATGGAAAAGGGATTTATTGCCGACCCTGACAAATAATCCTAGTAAAGTCTTCCGATCTTAAGAAATTAAAAATAAAAAGGAATCCTGATCACGGAGGGTTCCTTTTTGTTTTATTATGGACACATAGCAACAATAATACACATGTTGTTATCAAATATACTTGACAAAAGCACGCTCAGGTTTTATATTATAGAAAGATTCATTATGCTGGTCATAATTGAAGCAATAATCTATATGGAGGATATAAATGGCAAAAACAATAGGAATTGACTTAGGCACGACAAATTCCGTCGTGGCTGTGACAGAAGGTGACAAACCCATCATCATTACCAATGAAGAAGGGGGGAGAACAACGCCTTCTATTGTTGCGTTTTCTAAAAAAGGAGAGAGACTCGTTGGGCAGGTTGCAAAAAGACAACGTGTGACTAATCCTGAAAATACAATCTACTCGATAAAAAGATTTATGGGACGCCGATTAAAAGAGGTTCCTGAAGAGATAAAACAGGTTCCCTTTAAAGTCAAGGCAGACAAGAATGGAAATGCGGTTGTAGAAGCTCACGGAAAAACTTATACACCGCAAGAAATTTCTGCCATTATCTTGCAGAAACTAAAAAAGGCAGCAGAAGATTATCTAGGGGAAACTGTTACAAAGGCCGTCATCACCGTTCCAGCCTATTTTAATGATAGTCAAAGAAAAGCAACTAAGGATGCCGGAAAAATTGCAGGTTTGGAAGTGGAGAGAATTATCAATGAACCCACTGCGGCAGCTCTTGCATATGGAATGGACAAAAAAAAGGACCAGACAATCGCCGTCTATGACTTTGGAGGAGGAACTTTTGATGTTTCCATCCTTGAAGTTGGAGAAGGAGTCGTTGAGGTTAAAGCCACTCATGGAGATACACACTTAGGTGGGGATGATATCGATCAAGCCGTTCAGAATTGGCTTGTGAGTGAATTTAAGAAAGAACAGGGTGTCGATCTCTCTAAAGATAAAATGGCGCTTCAGAGGCTCAAAGAAGGAGCGGAAAAAGCCAAGATGGAACTTTCTACCACAATGGAAACAGAAATCAATCTTCCTTTTGTCACAGCCGATGCTTCCGGACCAAAACATCTTCTGATGAAATTGACTCGCTCCAAACTCGAACAGCTCATGGGAGATATCATACAGAAGACTGTCAAACCTTGTAAACAGGCTCTTAAAGATGCGGGACTTAAGCCCTCTGATATCGATGAGGTTATTCTTGTTGGTGGTTCTACGCGAATCCCCAAAGTGTACCAGATCGTAAAAGACCTTTTTGGAAAAGAACCGCACAAAGGTGTCAATCCTGACGAAGTGGTCGCTGCAGGAGCAGCTATTCAAGGTGCGGTTTTGACAGGAGATGTCAAAGATGTCCTCCTTTTGGATGTCACACCCTTAACTCTAGGCATTGAAACTCTTGGAGGTGTCTTCACAAAGATGATCCCTCGCAATACCACAATTCCAACAAAGAAAATGGAAACATTTTCCACGGCGTCTGATAATCAACCCAGTGTTGAAATTCACGTCCTTCAGGGGGAAAGAGAAATGGCGTCACACAACAGGACTCTCGGCCGCTTTCATCTCGATGGAATCCCCCCGGCTCCAAGGGGCATTCCTAAAGTAGAGGTGTCTTTTGATATCGATGCGAATGGAATTTTGAATGTGTCTGCTAAGGATATCGGAACCGGAAAACAACAAGCGATCACGATCACAGGCCATAGTGGTATAGATGAGAGCGA
>PVMS01034229.1_pt1 | contig 11755 bp, 7 predicted proteins | sample 1853461 | NCBI WGS metagenome assembly PVMS01 (sample SAMN08582032, study PRJNA380276) | Marine sediment metagenome, whole genome shotgun sequencing project. | isolation source: ocean sediment barecode stripped | collected 2017
ACCGGGTGTAGAGCTTTTCGTTACAGTCTCGAAGACTGGCGGCCTTGTTGATAACCAGCGTTCCATTTTCCTCGGCCTGTTCGAGTAAATCAGTGCAGTAGATATATTCGAGATCAAACGGGGGGTCTTTACGCATTAAAATGACATCGAGCTCATCGAGGCGACAAACCCCCGAATCACGGGTCTTAAACCAGTCCTGGTCGTCGTCTTTCAGCTGCAATAACTGGTAGTTCGCATAGCTGAAATTATTATCCATGTACAGATCGTTAATCGTCATGTAATAAATTTCCCAGCCACGATGCTGCGCTTCCAGCAGCATCGCAAAACTCGAATCTTTCCAGGGTTTGATGGACTCGATCGGGTCCATCACGATACCCAGTTTTTGACTGGCTGCCATTACCTGGTTCTGTCGATAATTTTTGCGCGCATGATTTCTACTATTCGAGTGATGCGAAGCAGCAATTTTACCGAATTTTGAAATATTCGCACTTCTAAATTGCGAATCAACCCGCCTTTCTACAAGCTTCGATTGAATTGAGTAATACCGGGCAACAGTCAGAAACCAGTAATCTTATTATTGCAAAAAAGGAGTTTCGGGGGCGACCTTTGATGAGCCCCTAAGAAGTTAGAAATTACATCAGTTAGTCCAATTAAATCACTGGTTATAGATGAAATCCCTACTATAATCTTTTGAGTAATAAGTTGGTTCAGACCGACCAGTAACTCTTCCGGGGGAGTTGTGAACGACCAGACTCAAGAATCAGATAATGCGCAGGATCAAGGGGCCTTGAATGTCAAGGTCATGGTTATCGACGATAGTAAAACAATTCGCAGAAGCGCAGAAACTCTACTTAAAAAAGCGGGCTGTGAAGTCGTAACTGCGGTCGATGGCTTCGAAGCCCTGGCGAAGATAACCGTGCACAAGCCGGATATCATATTCGTCGATATTATGATGCCCCGCCTGGATGGTTATCAGACCTGCGCCCTGATTAAGAACAATCAAAATTTTAAGTCGACACCGGTCATTATGTTATCCAGCAAAGACAGTATATTTGATCGTGCGCGTGGTCGCATTGTCGGTTCCGAAAAATATTTAACCAAGCCATTTTCCAGGGAAGATTTAATCAGTGCGATTACAACCCATGTGGTTCACGCATAGACAGTCTATCAAACAACAAATAATTAAAGAGGTAATACCAGAATGACGCATATCCTGATAGTTGACGATTCACCTACGGAACTTCATGTTTTCAGGACGATGCTGGAAAAAAATCAGTGCCAGGTGTCGGTTGCGAGCGATGGCGATTCGGGTATCGAAAAGGCTCTCGAAGTAATGCCGGACTGTATTTTAATGGACGTTGTAATGCCAGGTAAAAACGGTTTTCAGGCGACTCGCGACCTCAGTCGTAATCCAGAAACCTCGTCCATTCCCGTTATCATAGTGACCACAAAAAATCAGGAGACCGACAAAATTTGGGCGATGCGGCAGGGAGCCAAAGATTATATCGTCAAGCCAGCTAACGAAAAGGACCTGATGGAAAGAATCAACAGTGTGTTGGACCAGTAACCATGCCAATTACTTCCCCTTTCGATTTACTACAGGCACTGGATTCTCGTTGCCGTAAAAATTCTAGTGGCATGCCCACTGGTAAGGCCATTGTCGATGACTGGGTTGGTATCGGATTTAAGATTAACGACATTCCACTTCTGGCAAAAATGGACGAAATCGATGAAATTTCTCCATTACCAAAAACGATTCGAGTTCCCGGGGTTAAGTCCTGGGTCAGGGGCCTGGCGAATATTCGTGGTTCATTGATGCCTGTGCTCGATATGCAGGCATTTTTGTTTGGAAGTGCAACCAGTTTGAATAATAACAGTCGGGTTTTAATCATTAATCAGATGGGCCTGAGCGCTGGCTTACTGGTCGAAGAAGTATATGGCATGAGACGATTTAAACCGGAAGAGCTCGGTGATAAATCAGACCCCGAACTCGGTTCGATCGGGGACTACCTGATAGGGAATTTTGTTGATCGGGTACAGCGATGGAATGTGTTCAGCGTTGATAAGCTAGTTAAAACCAACCAGTTTGTACGCGTGGTATGACTAGATGTTAAGCAGTAATTTAATGATGGAGGCCCAATGGCTCTGTTCGATAAACTAAGACAAGTCTCGCCCGCAAGCGGGAAGAACGTGGCGTCCGGTTCGGCCGGAACTGACAAAAAACTTGATGCCAGAATAGTGATTGCCGGTGTCTGCGTGATCGTTTCAATTGCACTTGTTTCTGTATTTATTTTGCAGGACAGGAAACATCACATGCGGAGCTTGGCCTATACCGGTCTTGCTACTGAACAGAAGGTAATTTCACAGAAAATAGCAGTCAACGCACTGGCTGCCGGTTCCGGGGATATGAAAGTATTCGACCAGCTGGCAGACGATCAGAGGCAGTATGTCAAGACCCTGATGGCACTGGAAAATGGAAATAAGATGATGGGGTTGCCGCCCTTGCCCGAAGAGTTTTCAGACAGGCATTCAGCGATAAAAATAATCTGGCAGGGATACAATAAAAATATCAGTACTATCGTTGCGGCAAAACCAACGATTGAAGCGGTCAACCAATATGTAACACAGATCAATGAATCCCTGCCGGAGCTAATATCACTATCTAACAAGGTAGTAAAAGGTTTGATTAAGAACGGGGTACCGCGCCGGAACGTAGCGTTGGCGTCAAGTCAGCTGACTCTGATTCGTGGCATGGAGAACAGCCTTAACCTGGTCCTCAACAATGGTGAAGTGGTGATGGCAGCGACTGATCAATTTTCCAGGGACGTGAAACAAGTCGAGAAACAACTTCTCGGCATGTTGAGGGGCAGTAAGTCGCTCAGCATAACCAAGTTCAAAGATGCCGCGATTGTCGCTAACCTGGTTAAATTTGCTGATCTCTTTTCAATAGTTAAAACGAATGCCGCGCGGATACAAAAACATGCGAGTGAACTATTCAAGGTGCATGTAGCTGCATCGCAGATTCAGCAGCAAAGCCCTATGTTGTTAAAAGCCTCTAACATGCTGGCAATGAAGATTATGCCAGCGATGAACGCCAGAAGCCTGCCAACCTATATCGCCATAGGCTTCGTGATACTGTCTTTGGCTACGATGATGATCTTATCTTTAGTGTTGATACGTAGCTCACGCGCTCGCCTGGTTAAATCTCAGGATCAGAATGACCAAAATCAGCGGGCTATTTTGCGGCTGCTCGATGAAATGAGCAATCTGGCGGACGGAGATCTGACCAGTCATACCACGGTGACCGAAGATATGACCGGCGCTATTGCAGACTCGGTTAACTATTCTATCGATGCCTTACGCGACCTGGTAGCCACGATTAATAAAACAGCCCTGCAGGTAGGCGGCGCGGTCAGTAAAACCCAGAATTCTACAGGCCAGCTGGAAGAGGCGAGTATTACCCAGGCCAAGGAGATAACCTCAGCCAGCGCGGCGATCTCCACAATTTCCCTGGCGATGTCGGATATATCGGATAAGGCAAATGATTCAGCCGAGGTTGCGCGCAAATCGGTAGGTATCGCCCACAATGGCGGAGAAACCGTTCGTCAGACTATTGCCGGTATGGAAACTATTCGAGAACAGATTCAGGAGACTTCCAAGCGCATCAAACGACTGGGTGAAAGCTCGCAGGAAATTGGTGATATCGTCAATCTAATTACCGAGATATCAGACCAGACCAACATTCTCGCGCTGAACGCCGCTATTCAGGCTTCTATGGCAGGAGAAGCGGGTCGCGGATTTGCGGTTGTTGCAGACGAGGTGCAACGTCTCGCGGAACGCACCGGTAATGCTACCAAGCAGATAGAGGCGCTGGTTAAAACTATTCAAACGGATACCAGCGAAGCAGCTGTGTCGATGGAGCAAAGTACCGCTAACGTCGTCAAGGGTGCCAAGTTAACCGAAAATGCGGGTAGCGCACTGGATAAAATTGAGAAGGTTTCGATGAATTTGGCACAACGTATTCTCGAAATTGCAGATTCGACCAAAGAGCAGGCATCAGAGGGGGTAAAAATCACGCAGTCGATGGATGTGATTCAGCAAATTACCCTCAAAACTTCAGAGGGTTCGGGGCAGGCCTCGGATTCTGTTGGCGAGCTCTCAAGCATGGTTGGCGCCATGCGTAAATCGGTTGCGGGCTTCAAACTGCCAGGCATGGAAAATAGCCAGGACACACCCGAAAATACAGGCGACCCTCTATTAAATCAGGAAGATACAGCTGCCTAGCCTCTAAATATGAGTTTCCAGCATACATCGAACAAGCATAGTGCCCTGGGTTGGGTTAAAAAATCCATAGACGATCATCTATCGGAGATAACAACTGATCTAAAATTATTCATTGAAGAGGGCGATGAAGGGCTGCTGGTGGCTGTCAGGGAACGACTCGAGGTGATTCAGGGCGTATTGGAGATGGTCGAGCAATATGGCGCGGCCATGTTGACCGAAGAAATGCTGTCATTAACCAATTTTATTATTCAAAATAAAAAAGAGCGAAGTGACCAAACGCTAGATATATTGTTACGTGCGGTATTGCAATTGCCCGATTACCTGGAGCATATACAATCGGGAAATCGGGATACCCCGATCGTAATTCTACCGTTGCTGAATGATATTCGTTCGGTAAAAAACGAGGACCTGTTTTCTGAAAAACTGCTCTTTTTACCGGATCTTTCGATGCATGCCGAAAGCACGGTGGCCGAAACAATCGATGAACCTGATAACCAGGCATCGAAGCTACTGGCAAAAAAATTACGCCCTGTTTATCAATATGCCCTGCTCAAGATAATCAAGGACGAGGCGGTTGAAGATAATCTAAAACGTCTGGAAAAAGTTTGCGAAACTCTTGAAGAAAAGTCCTATTCAGAACAGGTTGCTCGAATATGGTGGGTCATCGGTGCATTGATCGAATCAGTATCCCGCCAGCAACTGGAGCCGGGCGTATCGATAAAAAATTTACTGGGCAAAGTGGACGCACTGTTCCGTGTGATCCTGATCATTGGCGAACGCGGTTTATTGAAGCGGCAGCCGATAGACCTGATCAAGAATTTTCTTTATTACATTGCCCAACCCGAATGCGACGGGCCTAAATCCCAGGCGATCAAGACTGCCTATCGACTAGAGGAATTTTTACCTAGTGAAGAGAGTCGAAGCGAGGCACTCGATAATATCGCCGGCCCTAATCAGGAGCTGCTAAAAACTGTAGCCGAGGCGATGAAAACCGAAATCGAGTCGGTCAAATCAACCCTCGAAGTCTATGTCAACAGTGATCCGCCCAATATCGATCTACTCAAGGATATTCCCCAGGAACTGCATACCATATCGGATACGCTGGCGATGCTTGGCCTCGGTCAGCAGCGGCAGTTGATAGAATCGCAAATTACCTTTGTGAAGGAAATTCTGGGGGGTGGGGAACAGGACACAGATGAAAAGTTGCTGTCGATGGCGTCCGAACTGATTCAGGTCGAACATGCGCTCGACCAGATGCAAACGCGACAGTCGGGGGATGGTGAACAGGCCGAAGCAGATGTATCAAAAGACTTCGAACTGGCAAACATGCTTGGCGCCGTAGTGACTGCGGCGCTCGATGGTATTCAGAAAACCAAGAGTGCAATCCTGGATTTCATAGCGGACCCAACGCGAAGCGATAATATAGATTTGTGCGTTAGCTTGTTGGAGGAGACCAGGGGCGGACTGCTGTTGCTTGAGAAACAGCGCGCAGTGGCAGTGGTTGATGGTCTGATTGGGTACCTGAAGGCGCATGATATTGTCGAATTTATGGATATCAATCGCCTCGATGCTTTATCGCAGGTGGTAGTCAGCCTCGAATATTACCTGGAGGCGCTGGGCGAGCGACAACCTGAAGCGGATAAAATACTCGATTTTGCCGATGCGCAAATTCAAAGCGTGCTTTCAAAATCGACTACCCCCGGTGAAGCAGAGGAACTGGTAATTCTGGACCAGGACGATACCTCCGAAAACGCACTACCGATCGAAAATGAAATTTTAGAGACAGCCGATATTGACGAAAATATTGAAATTGTTGGTGTCACTGATGCGGGCGCCACAGAAATTTCTGGGGATTCTGTGGACGCCCCTGTCGAAGACTATACCCCTACAGTCGCTATAAAAATTTCTGGGGATTCTTTGGATCCCTCTATCGAAGGCGATACTCCTACAATCGCTATACAAATTTCCGGTATTGATGATGAACCCGGTGATACAGCGATAGAATCATCCGCGCCGAATGCCGTCGAGGACGAGGCCCTGATGATCAATGACACCAGTGATGATCTGGAAAGTTTAGAGACTGTGATTATCAAAGCGATTGAGCTCGAAGCTGAAAATTCCGAAATCGATCAGGCAGATATCTCACCAAATGAAAATATCCAGAGCGACGAACCTTTAAGGGTAATACCTGTCGGTGAGGATGCCGAGGTCCTGGTTCCCGGTAGCGATCCCGATATACTGGAGATTTATCTGGAAGAGGCCGAAGAAGAGGCAATCAATGTCGATCGTTTACATCAGGACTGGCTATTGCATCCAGAAGATGAAAATGCGATTAAGAATATCCGTCGCGCGTTCCATACCATAAAGGGGAGCGGTCGTCTGGTTGGTGCGCTAAAGATTGCCGAGTTTGCCTCGGATTTTGAGCAGCTGCTGAATCGTATCAATGAAAAATCAATTCTACCCAGAGACGAAATTATCGACGCAGTAGGTCAGTCTGCAGTCGCGTTAAAGGAATTGGTTGTCGAACTTAAAACCGACCAGAAACCGACTTTGGACATTCCACATCTGCGTGGGTTGGCGAGGAATCTCGCTGAGTTCAAAGCCGAGGAAATTATGAGTCAGCACACCGACGAAAAGACAGTAGTTATCGGATTTGTCGATGATCTAACCAGCGATGGAGAAGATGGTGAAATAGATCTGAAGGTGACTGCCTACGATCGACAACTCCTGCCGATTGAGACTCCTGCCGATCCTGATGTAGATACCGGTGAAGGGTTGATCGATCAGGGTGAAGACGAAGCACCGATATTAGAGGAGGATTCCCCCGACCCTTTAGTGCTAACGACAGATGATCCTGTACCCGGGAAAGAGGTAGAGGAGAGTGTGCCTGATAGTCAACAGGCAGACACAGCAACCGACCTGACCTTCGATTCCGAACTATTGACGATCTACCAGCAAGAGGTAGAAGCGAATCTAAGTGTAATTAATGCCAAGCTAGAATCTTGCGAAAAATCTAAGGAGCTGATCCCCAGCGAAGAATATTATCGTGCATTGCATACCATACACGGTGCGTCGCGAACCGCGGATATTGGTAGCATTGGCGAATTAGCCAGCCTGATGGAAAAACCAATGAAGGCTGCACTTTCTCAATCCCTGGTGCTCGATAATGAAATCTTGGCACTTTATCGCCAGGGCTATCAAACACTGAAGTCTATGACTGAAGAATTAGTCGAAAGCGGTCAATTACCTCCGATGCACGAAGAATTAAAATCCAGCCTGATCGCATTGGGGGATGATCTCAAGTATCACACCCAGAAAATCCTTGCTGAAACTGATCAACCCTCGCCTGAGTTTATCGACACCCTGACCAGGCTAGAAGATTCATCGGAGGATGAACAGGATAACGAACTGTTGGCGATTTTCGTCGATGAAGCCAAAGAATTGCTTGAAATGAGCGATCACTCCCTGCACGACTGGATAGAGCAAAAGCCTGGGGATGATGGTCAGCATGACTATAGCCTGGTGATGGAATTGCAGCGTTACCTGCATACCCTGAAAGGTGGCGCAAAAATGGCCGAATTAGATGCGATCGGTAATCTGAGTCATGAACTTGAATCCATATTCATCCAGGTAATCGACAGTCGCTTAGAGAAAAATGACAAATTGGCCGAGTTGTTGCGTGATAGTTTTGACCTGCTGCACAAACAGGTGCAACAGGCCAACGAAAACCAGCCACTGAGTGATTCGGCAGACCAGATACAGCTACTGAAGACAATGCGAACTGGTGGCGATGAGGACCAGGCTGGTCGAAAGAGTGATCCAGCTCCGAGCTCTAATCGCCGACAGGACAGGCGGGATAGACGTTCGGCGTCGCGTGTTGAAGATAACGAAATGGACCAGGCCCAGGAAGTCATTAAAGTACGTTCTGAATTGCTCGACAATCTGGTCAACTCCGCTGGTGAGGTCAGTATTTATCGCGCTCGCATGGAACAACAGGTGTCGGGCCTGGGTTCGTATCTTGGCGAACTGGGTCAGACTATCAACCGTCTCAAAAATCAGTTGCGTAGTCTGGAGGCTGAAACCGATGCGCAGATCCACTTTAGTCATCGCGTTAATACCGAGGCTTCTGGAGACTTTGACCCGCTTGAGATGGATCGCTATACCTTGATCCAGGAACTCTCCAAATCTCTCAGTGAGAGTGTCAATGACCTCGCGAGCTTACAGGGGGTGCTAGGAGAGCAGGTGAAGGATTCTGAAACCCTGCTATTACAGCAGTCGCGAGTCAACGCCGAGTTACAGGATGGATTGATTAAAAGTCGAATGGTCAGGTTCACCGGTCTATTGTCCAGGCTTCGTCGGTTAGTACGCCAGAGTTGTCAGGAATTAGGCAAAAAGGCCGAACTGGTAATTACCGGTGAGGAAAATGAAGTCGATAACAAGGTACTCGACCGTATGATCGCACCGCTTGAACACATTATTCGTAATGCAATTTCCCATGGCATCGAAACACCTGTTGACCGCATCAAGAACGGTAAACCAGAGATTGGCGTGATAACCATCGATATTACCCGGGAGGGATCCGATGTAGTGATCAAGGTGAGCGACGACGGTGCCGGCATCAATCTTGAGAAGGTTCGAAGCAGCGCATTAAAAATGGGACTGATGAAAAAGAGCCATAGCATTACCGACAGCGATCTTGTGCAGTTTATTCTCGAGCCCGGATTCAGTACGGCCACGCATGTGACGCAAATGTCTGGTAGGGGTGTCGGCATGGATGTTGTCGATATTGAAATAAAGCAACTGGGGGGTACCCTACAAATTGAAACTAGCCCGCATGGCACCTCATTTGTAGCCAGGCTTCCGTTCACCCTGTCGATCAATCAGGCCATACTGGTTCAAACCGGCGGCGAGTCCTATGCCATTCCACTAATTAATATTGAGGGCATTAGCCGTATAGAAACCAGGAAACTGGTCGAGCATTATCAGCAGGAAGAACCCGTACTCGAATATGCCGGGCAAAAATTTGCGTTGCATTATTTGAGCAAACTGGTGGGAGCCAGTGATAATTTCAATACCGACCACGAAAATCTCAAGCAGCCAGTGATTTTAGGCCGTTCCGGCGATGTGCGCGTGGCCCTGCATGTCGACGAAATACTCGGAAATCGGGAGATTGTGGCAAAGGCGCTGGGCAAGCAATTGAGTCAGGTAAAGGGACTGTCTGGTGCCAGCATCCTGGCTGATGGTAGCATCGTTTTAATTCTCGATATTAAAGGTGTTGTCCGACATGGGGCGAACAACGCAGTCAAGACTGATCACAGTAGCGAATTGGATGCCGATGCAGTTATTGGCAATCAGATAAAACAGCTCGTCATGGTAGTCGACGATTCGATTACGATGCGTCGGGTTGCGAGTAAACTGCTGGAAAGAAATAATTATGAAGTGGTGACTGCCAAGGACGGGGTTGATGCGCTATCACAACTCGAAGAAGTAAAACCTGATGTGATGTTACTCGATATAGAAATGCCACGTATGGACGGCTTCGAGCTAGCCACCCATATGCAAAATGAAAACTTGTATGCGGATATTCCGATTATCATGATTACCTCTCGTACAGGTGAAAAACATCGAGCCAGGGCTTTACAGATTGGCATTGCTAGCTACATGGGAAAGCCGTATCAGGAAGAAGAGTTAATCGATAATATCCAGAGCGCGATAGCGGGGTGAGAATATTTCAATGAGTAGTGACACAGAATCAATCCGGTGCATGCTGTTACCCTTGTCTTCGATAAATTTGCTGATCCCCAACTCGGCGGTTGCGGAGGTAATCGGTTATTTTAAGCCTACAGCTCTACCCGATTGCAGTGATTGGTTTCCCGGTGTGGTTGTTTGGCGTGGCGTCCAGGTTCCCGTGATATCCCTAGAACAAATGTGCTCTTTAGACACCGTGATAGACTCAACGATTATCGGTTCGAGGTCTCGAATTGCGATAATTTACAATCCGGAAAAAGACGCCGAATTGCCCTATCTGGGAATACATATCCAGGATATACCGCGTGCCTACCTGGCCGATCCCGACAATATGGAATCGGGTTCCGACGATGGGCTAAGTCAGTATTTATTGTCAAGCGTCGATGAAGATAACCTGGCACGAGTAATTCCGAATCTGGATAATATTATTGCCGACCTGAAAGTCGAATATACCCAGGAAAAAATAGATCGGATGACTATATAGCCGACCCGGATCCCCGGGCAAATTTTAACCCAACGAATAAACTCCCAGTAAGGAAACCTTGCGTTAAGCGAGGCACCCTTAAACGTCGCCGTAGCTAAATTGTACGATCGCCAGGGCTACAATGGCGGCAGTCTCGGTACGTAATACCCGGGGACCGATACTCGTGCCGACAAACCCCGCCTTTTTTGCAGATTGAATTTCGATTTTCGACAACCCGCCCTCGGGTCCCAGAAGTATTGATATCTGATCGGCTGGAGTTTTTGGTCCCAATCTTGACTGCAATCGGTCACCCTCAATATCGAGTACAAGCTTCAGGCCGCGCGCAGCCGTTTCATCGAGTACGCCGGTAAGATTTTGCTCAAAGATAACCAGTGGAGGGACCCGTCGTCCGCACTGCTCGCATGCTTTGATCGCAATTTTACGCCAGTGCAGCATTCTTTTTTTTAGCTGCGCCGGCTTTAGTGTAATTTGCGTATGATCCGCGTTGAATACTGATATTCGATTGACACCGAGTTCGGTACATTTTTGAATCATCCAGTCCATGTGATCGCCACGACTTAAACCCTGAATGATCTCGGTCGATAGCGTTGATTCAGTATTGCCGGCCAGGCGATTTTGAATCGTGGCCATTGCCTGCTTACCCTCGTACGATATCAGTGCCTCGTAATCACAATGGTCTTCGCCATTGAACAACACGATGGCCGCGCCGCTTTTTAAACGAAGTACATTTTTCAGGTAATGGCAGGCATCCGAATCGAGATGAATTTGTGCGCCAAGATCCAGTGCCTGCCCGACAAATATACGTGAAAGTCGCATCCAGTATACGGACTAGTATCGGTAGTGCTCCGGTTTATAGGGGCCGTCCTGATCCACGCCGATATAATTTGCCTGTTCTTCGCTGAGACGGGTTAATTTGGCGCCGACCTTGTCCAGATGCAGGCGAGCCACCTCTTCATCGAGTTGCTTGGGTAAAGTGTAAACTTCATTTTTATATTTTCCGGGTTTACAGAAAATCTCCATTTGCGCCAGGACCTGATTGGTGAATGAATTAGACATGACAAAACTGGGGTGTCCGGTGGCGCAACCGAGATTCACGAGGCGACCTTCTGCGAGCAGTATAATCCGCTTACCGTCGGGAAAAATAATATGGTCAACTTGCGGTTTGATATTATCCCATTCGTATTGCCTGAGTTCAGCCACCTCGATTTCATTGTCGAAGTGACCAATATTGCAGACGAT
>PVMS01136510.1_pt1 | contig 11755 bp, 9 predicted proteins | sample 1853461 | NCBI WGS metagenome assembly PVMS01 (sample SAMN08582032, study PRJNA380276) | Marine sediment metagenome, whole genome shotgun sequencing project. | isolation source: ocean sediment barecode stripped | collected 2017
AGCAGAGACTCCGATCTCTCGGAGTCTCTGCTGGGCAAGCTGCTTATCGAACGAGCCGTCGGTGTAGAGCCGGGCGACCTCGAACTCGTCCTTGATCGCCATCAGCTTGAACAGCGACTTTGCGGCAACCTCCGCCAAGCCGCTTCGGCCCGGCGCAAGACGGCGCTCGGCATCGGCGATCATCGCCACTTTTGCGCGGTAGCGCTCGCCATAGGCCGCGTCCTGATAGGCGGTGAGGAATTCGGCCCGCCGCGAAACCAGCGTCTCCAGATCGTCGGCCGCAAGCTCCGGCGTTTGTCCGACGCCGGCGGCCAGTTCGACCGATGCCAGATCATGCGCCGCCCGCCGGCCCCACTCGAAGGCGGCGATGTTCATTTCGGGCGCAACGCCGTTCAGCTTGATCGCTTCGTGGATGGCCTGGCGCGACAATGGCAGGCCACCATGCTGCCAGGCATAGCCGATCATGAACATGTTGGTGGCGATGGCATCGCCCATCAGCGCGCTTGCCAGTCGCTGCGCCTCGATAAAATGCGCCTGGCCCTCACCGGCCCGCTCACCGATCGCCTCGGCCAGTTGCCGCGAGGGCAGGGTGAAATCGGCATCGCGGGTAAAGTCGCCGGGATAGAATTCGTGGGTGTTGACGAAGACCTGGCTGACCCCCGGCCTGATCGCCGCCAGCGCTTTTTGCGAACCGGCGACGACGATATCGCAGGCCAGCACCGTATCGGCGCGCTCGGCCGCGACGCGGATGGCGTTGATATCGGCCGGGTCCGGCGCGATCTTCATATGCGTTGTCACCGCTCCGCCCTTCTGGGCAAGCCCGGCCATGTCGATGACGCCGACGCCATAGCCGTGCAGATGCGCCGCCATGCCAAGCACCGCGCCGACCGTGACGACGCCGGTGCCGCCGACGCCGGTGACCAGCAGTTCATGGGTTGCCGCCAGCGGCGCGATTTGCGGCTCCGGAATATCGGCCAGGCCATCGCCGGCAACCGGCGCGCCTTTCTTCAGCTTGCCGCCATGGACGGTGACGAAGGACGGGCAGAAGCCGTCAAGGCAGGAGAAATCCTTGTTGCAGGACGACTGGTCGATCGCCCGCTTGCGGCCGAATTCGGTCTCCAGCGGCTGCACGGAGACGCAGTTGGAAGCCACGCCGCAATCGCCGCAGCCCTCGCAGACCAGCGCATTGATGACCACCCGCTTGTCGGGATCGGGATAGAGGCCGCGCTTGCGCCGGCGGCGCTTTTCGGCGGCGCAGGTCTGGTCGTAGATCAGCACGGATAGGCCCTTGATGTCGCGCATTTCGCGCTGCACGGCATCGAGCTCGGAGCGATGGTGGAAGGTGGTCCGCGCCGGCCAGTCTGTGCCGCGCGGATATTTGTCCGGCTCGTCGGAGACGACGGCGATGCGTTTCACGCCCTCGGCGGCAACCTGGCGGGCAATACCGTCAACGGTGAGATTGCCGTCATTGCGCTGGCCGCCGGTCATGGCGACGGCGTCGTTGTAGAGGATCTTGTAGGTGATGTTGACGCCGGCGGCGGACGCCGCCCTGAGCGCCAGATAGCCGGAATGGTTGTAGGTGCCATCGCCGATATTCTGGAAGACATGGGTCCGGCTCGAGAACGGCGCCTCGCCGATCCAGTTGGCGCCCTCGCCGCCCATCTGGGTGTAGCCCTCGGTCGACCGGTCCATCCATTGCGCCATGTAGTGGCAGCCGATGCCGGCATAGGCGCGGCTGCCCTCGGGCACATGGGTCGAGGTGTTGTGCGGGCAGCCGGAGCAGAAATAGGGCGTGCGTTCGGCAATGCTTGCCGTCGACCGGAGCACCTCTTGCGCGTGTTGCAGATGTTTCAGCCGCGCCGCGATCTCGTCGTCCCGGGCGTAGGCGAGGATGCGCCTTGCAATGACGATCGCCACGTCGTTGGCGTCGAGCGCGCCGTTCGAGGGGAAGAGGATGGCATTCTGTTCATCTTTCTTGCCTACCACCATGGGCGCATCGGCGCGGCCGTAAAGCTGCTCCTTGATCTGCGTTTCGACCAGCGAGCGCTTTTCCTCCACGACCACGATCGTTTCCAGCCCGTCGGCGAACCGATTGATGCCGTCCGGCTCCAGCGGCCACGGCGCGGCGATCTTGTAAAGTCTCAGGCCCAGATCGGCGGCGCGCTTTTCATCAATGCCGAGAAGATCGAGCGCTTGCAGCGTGTCGAGCCAGCTCTTGCCGAGCGAGGCGATGCCGAGCCGCGCCTTGGGGCCGCCCCGCATGGCGATGCGGTCAAGATTGTTGGCGCGGATGAAGGCCAGCGCCGCCGGTTTCTTGAAATTGTGCAGAAGCTCTTCCTGCTCCAACGGCTGCAGGCCGGGGGAGATGTTGAGCGAACCGCCGTTCAGCGAGGCCGGCGGCATGGCTATCTCCGGCAAGACGATGGATACGCGGTCAAGCGCGCCATCGACAGAGCCGGTCGATTCAATGCTGTCCTTGATGCATTTCAGACCGACCCAGACGCCGGCGAACCGCGACAGCGCCCAGCCATACAGGCCGAAATCGAGGATCTCCTGGACGCCGGCCGGATTGAGGATCGGCATCATCGCATCGACGAAGGCGAATTCCGACTGGTGCGCAGTTGTTGAGCTTTCGCAGGTGTGGTCGTCGCCCATCAGGGCGAGAACGCCGCCATGTGTCGCCGTGCCGGCGAAATTGGCGTGGCGGAAGACGTCGCCGGAGCGATCGACGCCCGGCCCCTTGCCATACCAGATGCCGAAGACGCCGTCATATTTGCCCTCGCCGCGCATCTGCGCCTGCTGGGTGCCCCATAAAGCCGTCGCCGCCATATCCTCGTTGAGGCCAGCCTGGAAGACGATGTCGCTGGGCGCAAGGATCTTGCCGGCGCGCCAGAACTGCTGGTCGAGACCGCCCAGCGGCGAACCGCGATAGCCGGTGACGAAGCCGGCCGTGTTCAAGCCGGCGCGTTCATCGCGCGCCTTCTGCATCAGCGCCAGACGAACGACGGCCTGGGTGCCGGACAGGAAAACCCGGTCCGTATCCAGATCGTATTTATCGTCAAGCGTGACCGGACGAAGGGCCATCACGCATCAACCGGAAGATTGGACCGCATCTTTTTTATCATCGCCCTGATTCTGGGGATTTCGGTGGAAATTATTTCCCCGAAATAGCGGCAAAAGAGGAAATTTCTGCCGATACCACGGCGTCAGGCGCCCCAACGCCAAAAATCGTCGCCTTCATTCGCATAAAACCGCGCCAGCACCATGTTGTGAACCTCGCTGGCGCCATCGACAAGCCGGGCGCAACGGGCATAGCGATAGATCCATTCAACGATCGTATCGGTGGAATAGCCGCGCGCGCCAAGCAGTTGCAGCGCCGTATCGGCGGCCAGATGCAGCGTGTCGGCGACATGGACCTTGGCGATGGAAATCTCCTTGCGGGCATAATCGCCCTGATCGAGCTTCCAGGCCGCGTGCATCACCAGGAGCCGGCCGGTCTGGATGGCGCGGGCGGCCTCGCCCATTTTCAATTGCACGCTTTCGCGCTCCGCCAGCTTGATGCCGAAGCCCTCGCGCTCGGCGGTATAGTGCGCGGCAATCGCCAGCGCCCGCTTGGCCAGACCGAGCCAGCGCATGCAATGGGTCAGCCGCGCCGGGCCGAGCCGGATCTGCGTCACCTTCAACCCGTCGCCGACCTCCATAAGCCGGTTCTCGTCGGCGATCTCCAGACCGTCGAACTCCAGTTCGCACACCCCGCCATGCTCGTCCGGCCCCATGTTCTCGATGCGCCGGACGATCCGCCAGCCGGGCTGGTCGCGGTCGAACAGGAAGGCGCTCAGGTGCCGGCGCTTCTCATCCGGATTATCGTCGGTGCGCGCGACGAGGATGAAATGCCGGGCGATACCGGCGCCGGAAATGTACCATTTGCGGCCGCTGACGATCCAACGGTCGCCACGTTTTTGCGCCCGCGTGCGCATCATCGCCGGATCGGAGCCGGCGCCGGGATGCGGCTCGGTCATGGCGAAGGCCGAATTGACCTTGCCCTCGATGATCGGCTGCAGCCAGCGCGCCTTCTGGTCGTCCGTGCCGACCTTTTCCAGAAGCCGCATATTGCCATCGTCCGGCGCCGCGCAGTTGCATGCCGATGCGCCGAAGATCGACCGGTTCGCCTCCTCGTAAAACATCGCCTGGCCGGCCATGGTCAGGCCGAGCCCGCCGCGCGCCGCCGATATTTGCGGCGCCCACAGCCCGGCCGCCCTGGCCTTTTCGCGCAAGGCGTCACGCTCTGTGAGCTTGATATTGTCGGTTTCGTTCCAGTTGGTCCGGTCCGCCTCGACCGGCAGGACGTGGTCGTCGATGAAGGCGCGAAGCCGTTGCCGCAAGGCCTCCAGTTCCGCCGAAAGTGTGAAATCCATCGCCATGCCTGCCCTTTTGGCCAGCCTCAGGAGCCCATGCCCAGAAGGTGGCCGCCATCGACCGTCAGCGTCGTGCCGGTGATGTAGGCACCGGCGCCAGACGACAACAAAAGCAGCGCGCCATCGAGATCGCTATTTTTCCCGAACCGCCGCATCGGATTGCTCTTCTTGAGTGCCTGACCGGCGGGGCTGGCCAGGTAATCGGTGTTGATCTCGGTTGCAAACCAGCCCGGCGCGATGGCGTTGACGCGGATGCCATGGCGCGCCCATTCCAGCGCCAGCGCTTTTGTCAACTGGATGACGCCGGCCTTCGACGTGGCATAGGCGGCAATACCCTTGTCGACACCGAAGCCGGCGATCGAGGCGATATTGACGATCGACCCGCCGGTCTTTGCGGCGACCATCCGCCGCGCGCCCTCTTGGGCAAGGGCGAAGACCGCATCGAGGTTGGTCGCCATGACGGCGCGCCAGGTCTCGGCCTCCAGGTCGAGCGCCGAACCGCCATGGGCAATGCCGGCATTGTTGACGAGGAGCGTCACCGGACCGGCTTGCGCTTCAATCGCATCGAAGGCGGCGACGACGCTGTTCTTGTCGGTGACATCGCAGGCCACCGCGATCGCCGTCCCGCCATCGGCGGCGATCTCGCCGGCCAGCGCCGCCAGCCGATCAGCGCGCCTTGCCGCAAGCGCCACCGTCGCGCCATTGGCCGCCAGCACCTTGGCGAAATGCCGGCCCAGCCCGGACGACGCGCCGGTGACCAGCGCCACGGCACCGGTGAGATCGAAGAGGTTTGCCGCTTTCATCGCCACCAGCGTTTAGCCGGGATAAAGCATGGACGGAAGCCAGGTCGCCATGCCCGGCGCGAACCACAGCAGCGCCAGGGCGAAGATCTGGATGATGACGAACGGCACGATGCCCCTGTAGATGTCGCTGGTCTTGATTTCCGCCGGCGCGACGCCGCGCAGATAAAACAGCGCCAGGCCGAAGGGCGGCGTCAAAAACGATGTCTGCAAATTCATCGCCATCATGATGCCGAGCCAGACCGGGTTCATCATCGAGCCGTCCGCCATCTCCATCTTGAGAAGTATCGGCGCGACGAGCGGCACGACGATGAAGACGATCTCCAGAAAATCGAGGAAGAAGCCCATCACGAACATCACCAGCATGACCAGCAGGATCGCCGAGGCCGTGCCGCCGGGCAGGCTTTTCAGGAATTCCTCGATAAAATCGCCGCCGCCCAGCCCGATGAAGACCAGCGAGAACAGGCGCGCGCCGATGATGATGGTGAACACCATCGCGGCGATTGTCATGGTCGACTGGCAGACGGCGGCGAGGATCCGCTCGCCGTCCCTGTCGCGCCCGCGATAGGTGCGGGCGAGGGCAAGCGCGATGCCCCAGGCAAGGCCGGCGGTCAGCGCAACCGCGGCAAGGATCGCCGTCCATTCGATGGCGGAGACCACCTCGCGCCGGGCGCGAAGATCGAACATCGCCGTCAGCGCCAGCAGACCGGCCATGCACAGGGCGGCGATCAGGATCGGTGCGCCGCGCGCCGCCTCGAGCCGGTGGCCGGCAAGCATCGTCGCGCCGATGGCGCCGACGCCGGCGGCCTCGGTCGGCGAGGCGAGCCCGATCAGAATGGAGCCAAGCACCGCAACGATCAAAAGGATCGGCGCAAACAGCGCGCCGCCGACCTGCCGCAAGGCGGCAAGCCCGGTCAGCGCCGTCTCGTCGTGGGCGATTGCAGGCGCGAGATCCGGCCTGAGGACCACCAATCCGATCTGATAGAGGATATAGAGCCCAACCAGCAGCAACCCGGGAACAAGCGCACCGGCGAACAGGTCGTTCACCGTGACCGTATCGGGGGCGAATATGCCCATTTCGAACTGGGCGTTCTGGAACGCCGCCGACAATTGGTCGCCGAGCAGGACGAGCACGATGGAGGGCGGAATGATCTGGCCGAGCGTTCCCGATGCGGCGATGGTGCCGCAGGCGAGGCGCTTGTCATAGCCGCGCTTGAGCATGGTCGGCAGCGACATCAGGCCCATCGTCACCACGGTGGCGCCGACAATGCCGGTCGAGGCGGCGAGCAGCGCGCCGACAATGCACACGGAAATGGACAGGCCGCCGGGCAGCGCGCCGAACAGCCGGCCCATATTCTCCAGCAGTTCCTCGGCGATCCGCGAGCGCTCCAGCATGACGCCCATGAAGATGAACAACGGCACCGCTACCAGCACCTCGTTGGTCATCAAGCCGAAGACCGATTGCGGAAAGGCGGTCAGCAGCGAGAGCGGAAAGACGCCGATCGCCGACGCGAACAGGGCAAAGCCGAGCGCCGTGCCGGCCAGCGTGAAGGCGACAGGATATCCCGCCATCAACAGCGCGCAAGTGACCGCGAACATGGCAAGGCAAAGGATGAGCGGGTCGATCATCTTCTCGTGCCGGTGCGCGCCGTCACTGCACGCGGTCAGGTTTAATGCCCGCCGCGTTGTAGCTTTCCGCCTGTCCCGTGATCGCCAGAAACGCCCGGCCGATCATGGCGATCCCCTGCAGGCCGACAAGAACGGCGAATACCCAGAGGAAGGTCTTGAGGGCAAAAATCAGCGGCAGGCCGCTGATTTCCGTCGATTTTTCGAATATCCGCCAGGAACCCACGACATAGCCGAACGACAGCCAGATCATGGCGATGCAGACCGGCAGGAGCAGGAACAGCCCGCCGAGGAGATCGACCACGGCTTTTGTCCGCGGCTTTGCCTCCCGGTAGATGACATCGATGCGGACATGGGCGTCGGCAAAAAGGGCAAAGCCGGCGCCGGTCATGAACAGCACGGCATTGAGGTACCAGATCGATTCCTGCATCTGGATGAAACCGATGGAAAACACATAGCGCAGAATAACGGTGGCGAACTGGATCAGGGCGATGAGGATCGCCAGCCACATCACCGCGCGGCCGATCCGGTAGTTCAAGGCATCGATGAAACGGATCGCCCGTTGCATGGCTCACCGCCCTTGGTGATTGGGCCGTGGAGGGCCCGGTAATTCCTGTTCAAACAGGGCGCGGAAACTGGCATGATAGCCAATCACTGTCCAGATTGGGCCCGGGCCCGAGCCTGGAGCCAGTCGCCGGGCGCCGGGCGCAAGGGGTATTTGCATCATGAACCCCCTCATTCTCGTCACAGCCGACGTTCGCGAGGTCGATCGATTTACCTTGCATTCCGCCATCGACATCTATCTCAAGGCGCTGGCGGGCGTCGGCGCAACGCCGCTCATCCTGCCCAGCCTTGCCGGCGATATCGACCTTGAATCCCTGCTTGGCCGCATCGACGGCGTGTTGACGACAGGCGCGCGCAGCAATGTTCATCCGCGCCATTATGGCGATGAACCAACCGTCGGCCATGAGCCCTACGATCACGACCGCGACGCCACGACCCTCGATCTGATCCGCAAGACGATCGAGGCGTGCGTGCCGCTTCTGGCGATCTGCCGCGGTTTTCAGGAACTGAACGTCGCGCTTGGCGGGACACTGGATACGGAAATCCAGGAACTTGAGGGCCGCGCCGATCATCGCGCGCCGGCCACCGATGACCACGATGTCCGCTTTGGTCTGGCGCATGAGGTCGAGATTGAACCGGGCAGCACCTTGGCCGCCATCGTGGGGACAAAACGGTTGGCCGTGAATTCGTCGCACCGCCAGGCGGTCCGTGACCTGGCGCCGGGTCTGATCGCCGAAGCCTTTGCCGACGACGGCACGGTCGAGGCGGTCCGGGTCAAGGACGCCGGCGCGTTCGCTCTCGGGGTTCAGTGGCATCCGGAATACCGGGCCGGATCGGATCCGGCCTCACGGGCGCTCTTTACCGCGTTCCGGCAAGCTGCCACTGAGACCATGACGCGGCGCGCCGGCGATCATCGTCTACCGGCGGCGGCGCAATAGGAGGCGTTGATGGCCGGCCATTCCCACCTCACCGACATGGAGATCCGCGTCCGCGCGCTGGAAACGCTGCTGAGCCAAAAGGGCTATGTCGATCCGGCCGCCCTCGATGTCTTTATCGACACCTATGAGACGAAGGTCGGGCCGCGCAACGGCGCCCGCGTCGTCGCCAGGGCATGGGCCGATGCCGGCTACCGAAAATGGCTCCTCGACGACGCCACGGCGGCGATCGCCTCGCTCGGCTTCGCCGGCCGCCAGAGCGAGCACATGGTCGCGGTGGAAAACACCCCCGGCACCCACAACATGGTCGTGTGCACCCTGTGCTCGTGTTATCCGTGGGCGGTGCTCGGCCTGCCGCCGGTTTGGTACAAGGCGCCGCCCTACCGCGCCCGCGCCGTCGCCGATCCGCGCGGCGTGCTCGCCGATTTCGGCGTGACATTGCCGGAGAAAACGGCGATCCGCGTGTGGGATTCCACGGCGGAAGTGCGCTACCTGGTCATCCCGATGCGTCCCGCCGGCACGGAAGGCTGGAGCGAGGAACGGCTGGCCGGCCTCGTCACCCGCAATTCCATGATCGGCACCGGCCTGGCCCAATCACCAGCAGATGCGCCGGCAGACGAGTCCACGCCATGAACGGCCCGCACGATCTCGGCGGCGCCCACGGCTTCGGCCCGGTGATCGCCGAGGAAAACGAGCCGGTCTTCCATGCCGACTGGGAGAGAACCGCCTTCGCGCTGGTCCTGGCGCTCGGCTATACCGGCGCCTGGCACATCGACACCTTGCGCCATGCCCGCGAGCGCACGCCGCCGGCGCGGTACCTGGCGTCGAGCTATTACGAGATCTGGTTTGCCGGGCTTGAGCGCCTGCTTGCCGAACATGGTCTGGTCAGCGAGGCCGAGATCGAGGCCGGCAAAAGCCTGGCGCCGCCGGCGCCGCTCACCGCCGTCCCGGCCGATGGCCTCGCCGAAAAGCTGATGGCGATCAACTCCTACGAGCGGGCAGCTACCGCGCCCGCTTGTTTCAAGCCTGGCGACCCTGTCCGCGCCCGGGTGATGAACCCGGCCGGCCACACCCGCCTGCCGCGCTATGTCCGTGGCCGCACCGGCAAGGTCGCCGCCATCCGTGGCTGCCATGTCTTTCCCGATGCCCATTGCGGCAGCGGGAATGAAGACCCGCACTGGCTTTATTCCGTGGCCTTTGCCGCCGGCGAGGTGTGGGGACCGCAAGGCCGCGCCGGCGACGAGATCCGGCTCGATCTGTGGGAGCCCTATCTTGAACCGGCCTGATCCGGCGCAAGGCGCGCTGGCCGCCGTGCCCTCGATCCCGCGCGACGATGACGGCCCGGTCTTTCCCGCCCCATGGGCGGCGCGCGCCTTTGCCTTCACCCTGGCGCTTCATGAGCGCGACGTCTTCACCTGGCCGCAATGGAGCGAGGCGCTGGGCGCCACGATTGGCCGAGACCAGCATGACAGCGATCCGGAAACCTACTGGCTGTGCTGGCTGAGCGCCCTGGAAGCCCTGCTTGCGGTAAAATCCGTCGCCGAACCGTCCGAGCTTGCCAGCCTGCGCTCGGCCTGGCGTCAGGCGGCGCAAGAGACGCCGCATGGCGAACCGATCGAGCTGGAAAAAAGCCTGCGCGCCAAGCCCGACCGGCCGTAAAGCGCGCCGCCAACCTCGCCAGCGCGCCGAACCATGTAAAATCGGTTAATTCAACCTGGCAGGATATTTCGAAATTCATTCGATTATTGGAAGAAAAACCCGCTTTGTCCCCACTGAAACCGCAATTCGATCGCGTTTTTCCCGGCATATTGGCACATATTTGAAACACAAGCTCGCGCACGAATCCGCGGTGATCAAAATGCTGAAAACGCTCGATGCAACGGTTCTGGCCGGTCATGCCGGCTATCAAGATCACGAACGGATCGTCGCCCTGCGCGACGAAAATGCCGGCCTCACCGGCTTCATCGCCATCCATGACACCACATTGGGGCCGGCGATGGGCGGTTGCCGGATGTGGGACTATGCCGACGCGGCGAGCGCCCTGACCGACGCCCTGCGCCTGTCGGCCGGCATGACCGCCAAGAATGCCCTGGCCAATCTCGATTTTGGCGGCGGCAAGGCGGTCATTCTCGGCGATCCGCGCAAGGACAAGACGCCGGAGATGTTCCGCGCCCTTGGCCGCGCCATCGAAGCGCTGGGCGGCCGCTATATCACCGCCGAGGATGTCGGCGTGACCACGGCGGACATGGACTTCACCGCCGAGGCCACCGGCCATGTCCGCGGCACCAGCGCCTCCGGGCTGGGCGACCCCTCGCCCTATACGGCGCTCGGCGTCTATCACGGCATCCTTGCGGCAATATCGCACCGCTTCGGCGCCAACCGCCTCGCCGGATTGACGGTATCGCTGAAGGGGCTCGGTTCCGTCGGTTTCCGCCTGGCGGAAAAGCTGCACGATGCCGGCGCGCGGCTGATCGTTTCCGACATCGATCCTGCCGCCGTGGCGCGCGCCGTCGAGGCCTTCGGCGCCGCCAGCGTCGATGCCGGCGAGGCCCATCGCGTGGCCGCCGACATTTTTGCGCCCTGCGCGCTGGGCGGCGGCCTCAACGCCGAAACGATCCCGCAGATCAGGGCGGCCATCGTCGCCGGCGCCGCCAACAACCAGCTGGCCAGCGAAGCCGATGCCGACCGGCTGCATCGCCGCAATATCCTTTATGCCCCCGATTTCGCCATCAATGCCGGCGGCGTCATCGCCATCGCCCTTGGCCTGCCGGGCGTGCCGGAGAGCCGCATCATTGAAAAGGCCGAGGCCATCGGCGTTACGCTGAACGCCATCTTCGCCCGCGCCAGGGCCGAGAACCGCGCCACCGCCCACATCGCCGGCCAGCTTGTCGAAGAGCGCCTCGGCGCCGAAAGGGCGCGCTCGGCCGCCTAGGTCCTGCTTTCAGGTTGACCGGCCGGCTTTGCGCTCCGCCTCGTAATAGGCGACCAAATGATCGATGAAGGCGCGGATCTTCGCCGGCAATTGTTCGCGATGGGCATAGACGGCATAGATGCCGAGATCGTCGAGTTCATACTCTTCAAGCACCGTCACCAACTGTCCGGCCTCGACATCGCGGCGGATGCCGGACCACGGCCCACGGCAGAAACCGAGGCCGGCCCGCGCCGCCGCCGCCGCCGCTTGCGGGCTGTTGACCTCCACACGGCCCTTGACAGAGACGGAAAAACGGGTGCCGTCCTCGAGGAACTGCCAGTTGCCCTGCGAGCGCAGATTGGTGTCGATGATGCAGGGCAGACCGGCAAGCTTCGAGGGGTGTTCCGGCTTGCCGTGAGAGGCGATCAGCGAGGGCGCGGCAAAGATTGCCACCCGGAATTTCGCCAGTTTCCGGGCGATCAGGGTGGAATCGGCAAGCGCCGA
>PVMS01036593.1_pt1 | contig 11753 bp, 6 predicted proteins | sample 1853461 | NCBI WGS metagenome assembly PVMS01 (sample SAMN08582032, study PRJNA380276) | Marine sediment metagenome, whole genome shotgun sequencing project. | isolation source: ocean sediment barecode stripped | collected 2017
CGAATCTCCACATGACGCTCGGCAACGTGGTTCACGATGTCGCAGCCGAGGCGATCCAGACTGTGCGGGGCGGGGGAGATGTGCCGTCCGGTCCGGAGCTGATCGAAGCAGGCCGCGCTCGAATGAACCGGGCGTGGCAGCTGGCTCAGCGGCGAGAGGACTGGGAGCGCAGTCCGGGGCGTCATCCGATGATGATGGAGTTCTATCGCGGTACCGGGCCATCCCAGGACCTGGTAGTGCTGATTCGGGAGCGGCTGTACGCCTGTCTGCGGAACCTCCCAGCTTCGGAGAGCTTCAGAGAGGCGATGGAATCGCCGCAGGTCGAGGTGAAGGAAGTCGACCGGCTGGACTTTCTCGACCTGGAGGGTGTCAAGCTGTACGCCCGGCCGGACCTCCTCTACAGGCTCGGGGACGCGTGGCGGATCGTAGACTGGAAGACGGGCGCCCGGGCCGCCGGACACTCCGCCCAGCTCCGCATCTACGCAGTGTATCTGCGCGAGCGTGAAGATCTCCCGGCCGGGCCGATCATCGGCCGGCTGGAGTACCTTTCGGACGGTGAATCGATAAGCGTACCGATCACCGATCGTGACATCGCTGAGGAGCGCCGGGCTATTCAGGACAGCGTAGAGGCCATGCGAACCTACCTGGCCGAGCCGCTGCGGAATGTCGCGAAGCCCAGGGACCAGTTTCCGCTCACTGACAATCGGCGCTGGTGCTCCGACTGCAATTTCTTCGAACTGTGCGAAGACGAGCTCGCCGAGTCGGAGCCCGCGGCACCCTTCTGACGGACGGGTGGAGTGGCCCCGGCATCGGTTGGCCGTACTTTCCGCAAAATGGCGGACAGTGCTTCCCGAACCGGGGATCTGACAGATGATCCGTTCGCTCAAGCCGCCCGTCTACGACTGGATGGTCCGGATCCGCCGAGACCTGCATCAACACCCCGAGCTCAGCTGGCAGGAAACGCGCACGGCAGAACGGATTTCATCAGCCCTGGAGTCCCTCGGTATCGAGCCCCGGCGGGTGAGGAACACAGGAGTCGTGGCCGAGATCGCTGGACCGGACGGCGTTCCAATGGTGGCCCTCCGGGCCGATATCGACGCTCTTCCGATCCAGGAGGAAACGGATCTTCCGTACGCCTCGGTCAATGACGGGGTGATGCATGCGTGCGGTCACGATGCTCACGCAGGTATGGTTCTGGGCGCGGCAGCGCTCCTCGTCGAAGACGGCGAGCTTCCCGCCCCGGTGCGCCTGATCTTTCAGCCGGCGGAGGAAGTGGGTGCCGGCGCCGCGGCCCTGGTCGAAGACGGTATCCTCGACGGTGTGGGCGCGATCTTCGGCGGACACGTCGATCGTCATTATCCTACCGGCACGCTGGTCATAGCCGACGGAGTGGTGAACGCGGCCACGGACTCCTTCCGAATCGTGATCACGGGCCAGGAAGCCCACGCCGCCCGGCCGCACGAGGCTGTCGACGCGGTCGTCGTCGGGAGCCTGATCGTGATGGCCATCCAGACGATCGTGTCCCGGGAGATCGATCCGGCCCATCCGTCCGTAGTGTCGGTTGGACGATTCGACGCCGGATCCGCACACAACGTTATCGCCGGCCAGGCGGTGCTGGGCGGGACGATCCGATCTCATGAGAATGAGGTGCGGGAGCATCTCCGCAGCTCACTCCAGAGGATCTGCGATTCGGTTGCACTGCTCCACCAGGCGCACATCGCCCTGAGCTTCGACGAGGGAACCCCGCCCCTGGTGAACGAGCCCGGTATGGCCGATCTCGCACGCCGGGCCGGCGAAGTGGTGGTAGGCGCGGAGCACGTGAGGGCGAAGGTCAGGGGCGCGAACATGGGAGGCGAGGACTTCAGCTGGTACCTGCCACACGTGCCGGGCTGCTACATCCGGTTTGGAGCCAGGCTCAGTGGTCGGGAAGGGTTTCCCGCACACTCCAGCCGGTTCGAAATCGATGAAGGAGTTCTCGCGGTGGGGGCAGCCTGGTTCCGTGAGATCGCGCACGTCGCCGGCCGTTCGCTTCAGGCAGGATCAACTGCCTCTGACTGAGCATCCCGGAACTGGGTCCGATAGAGATTCGCGTACAGGCCGCCACGTGCCAGCAGCTCCGCGTGCGTCCCTTCTTCCACCAGCTCTCCACCGTCCAGCACGAGAATCCGATCGGCGTTGAGGATCGTCGACAATCTGTGGGCGATGACGATCGAAGTCCGGTTGGCAAGAATGGTCTCGAGCGCGTCCTGGATCAGCGCCTCCGACCGTGCATCCAGGTGGGCCGTGGCCTCATCGAGAATGAGGATGCGCGGATTGTCGAGAATCACCCGGGCCAGGGCCACGCGCTGTTTCTCTCCGCCTGACAGCCGGAAACCGCGCTCTCCGACCACCGTGTCGTAGCCCTCCGGCAGTCCCATGACGAATTCATCGATGTGCGCCGCCGTGGCGGCGACCCGGACTTCCTCCATCGAGGCGCCGGGGCGTCCGTACCTGATGTTCGCCAGAATCGAATCATGGAACAGGTACGCTTCCTGGGTCACGACGCCCATGCACGAAGAGATGGAATCGAGGCTGAGGTCGCGCAGGTCGTGCCCGTCGATCCTGACGGCACCGGTCGTCGGATCGTACAGGCGGGGGACGAGCGTCGTGAAAGTCGTCTTTCCGGCTCCGCTCGGGCCGACCAGAGCGATCGTTTCGCCGGGTCGGATATCGACCGACAACTCGCGCAGGGCCCACCCGGTCGGTACCCGGGCCGGTCCTTCCTCTTCGACCGTCACGGCGCCGCGGCCGAAGCGGCGCACGCTCTCCAGGCCTTCACCGCCGGACTCGGCATACGAGAACCAGACATCGTCGAACTCGACGCGCCCCTCGAACGACTCGATGCGTTCGGGATGCGGCTTTTCGATGATCGCGCTCGGCATGTCGAGCAGCTCGAACACCCGCTCGAACGACACCAGCGACTGCGCGAACTCCACCCGGGCGTTCGCGAGTTGTGACAGCGGTCCGTACAGCCTGCCTAGGTAGGCGGAGAGGGCGACGATCGTTCCGATCGTGAGCGACCCGCTAATCACCATCAATGCGCCGACCCAGAACACGAGCGCCGTGCCCAGGGCACGCACGATCCCAAGCGTCATGAAGAACCAGCGGGCGATCGTGGCCTGGCGAACGGCGAGATCCCGGACAGTCGCGGCCTGTTCCGAAAAGCGCTGGTTCTCGTCCCTCGTGCGGCCGAACAGCTTCGACAGCATGGCGCCGGAGACGCTCAGCGTCTCCTGCATGATCGAGCTCAGGCCGGCGTTCTCCTCCATCTGCGTGCGCCGGAGCACACGCAACCGCTTTCCGACCTTCTGCGACGAGAGGATGAACAGGGGGAGGATCGCCACCGAGAGAAGCGTGAGCCGCCACTCGAGGCGCAGCATGACGATCAGCGTGGTGGAGGCGGTGATGAACGCGGCGACGACGCTCAGGAAGCTGGACGTGACCGCCTGCTGCGCCCCCTGAACGTCGGTGTTCAGGCGCGACATCAGTTCGCCGGTGCGGGTGTTGGTGAAGAACCCGAGAGACATCTGCTGCACGTGCCCGAACAGCTGGCGCCGAAGGTCGTACACGATCCCCTGGCCCATGGAAGCGGTCCAGTGCCGCTGCACCACGACCACAGCGCCGGCGACCAGTGGCACGGCGACCATGCCGATTCCGAGCCATGTGACGAGCCCGAGATCCCCCGCCGGAATCGCGGTATCGATCAGCGAGCGCATCAGCAGCGGCGGGATCAGGCCGAGCAGCGCGTCGATCACGACCGTGCCCAGCACGAGCACCAGCAGGCCACGATACGGCCTGGCGTAGCCGATCACCCGGCGCAGCAGCGCCCGATCGATGTCGGGCGGGGCCTGCTGCTCATCGTAGGTCACATAGGACCGCCAGCTCGCCGCTCCACGTACCATGGCCGGAACCTAACCGGCATGGCAGAGGGTTGGCAGGTGCTCCGCCACGCGTGGGAAGTCAGAACCTCACCTGGGCCACCAGCCCCGCCGTTCCCCCGTTCGCCGGGCTCACGACCGGCAGGACTGACAGACTGGCGCCAGAATCCCGCAGTTTGGCCTCGTTCGCCTTCCGCACGTGGCTCTTCACCTTGGCCAGATCGTAGATCGCCGAACCGAGGATCACACCCGTGGCCGCGAGTGCAACGAGGCCCGCTCCTGCCGTGGCCCCGGAATCGTCGTAGATGTCGCAATTGCCACCAGTGCAGATCATGGTGATCGCGAGGCCGGCAACGAGTCCCGTCCCGAACCGGATTCCGACTCCCTTCCAGGCCCGACCGGAAGCGCCTCCGTACCAGTAGCCGACGGCGGGCCCGAAGTAGAGCCCGGAACTGGCGAGGAGGGCCCCGACCGTATTGAGCGAACTGTCATCATCGGATGCTGCGATCATGACTGCTCCAGCAGCGACCGGGAGCAGAGTAGAGCCGAGCGACAGCCACAGGGCCTTGTCTTCCGATTTGAGGTTCGGCCCCGGTAGTTCCTGAATCGGAATATCCTGGAGTAGCACCTCCGTGCGAAGCCCGGTTCGGAGCATCAATCGGGATCCCGAGAACTCCGAAGAAGCGGCGAACGCCGGAGAAGCCGCCAGGCGGGCAACCCGAATCGGGCCTGGCTGCTGCGGTGACTGGCCGGGCGCGAGCGTTGGCGTGACCGCCACGATCGCGACCAGCCAGCTCATGCGAGAGACTTGGCAGATCGTTCGACAGAACATCGTTCCTCCTCGGTCTCGGACCGGGGAACGCTGGCGGTCCCCCTCCGCCGGGAGTGTCGGACTGTGGAATCAAGCGAGAGTCAGGCGAAACCACCCGGAGCACAGGTGCGTAGGGCGCAAGGAGAATGTGACCGGCGCTCGAAAAGTGCTCTGGCGCGAGAAGGACAGCGGCTGGGAGGCCTGGATGGAAGATCTGATTCCGATCGTAGCGATCTTTTTTGTCATCGGAGTGCCCGTGATGTCGATCGCGGGACACTTCGTACTGCGCCCGCTCGTGCGGGACATCATCCAGGCGATCGGCGGGCGGTCACTTCAGGAAAAAACCGACACCGACGAGCGGCTGGCCAGGATCGAAGAGGCGCTGCTGCACCAGAGCCAGCAGGTCGACAAATTGCTCGAGGCCGAGGCGTTCAGGCTCCGGCTCGAGGGCAGGTCCGAATTACCGGAATGAGGATCCCGTCAGCCAGCTGCAGTAGTCTGGGATTCAACCGAGATCAGCCCCCGGCTGACTCGATCAGCGCGGTGAGGAAGGCCCCTAGAATCCGGGTGCTGGGCCCGAACACGTTCCACGAGTTCGCGACCGCCACGATCTGCTGTTCCGGCAGCACGAGCAGGTACTGCCCACCGTAGCCCAGACCGGCCCACACTTCGACGCCGTCCCGGTCGAGCCGCCACCACTGGTAGCCGTACCCGGCGTTCCAGTTGGGATTCCCGGGCGCGACGTCGTCCACGTGGCGAGTGACCGACGCTTCCACCCACCCCTCGGGCAGGATGCGCGTTCCGTTCCAGACGCCGTCGTTCAGGTACAGCTGTCCGAATCGCGCCAGATCCTCGGCTTCCAGATACAGCCCGCCTTCGGTGTCCGGGAGACCGGCCGGCTCCCGCTTCCAGTGATAGGCGTCGATTCCCAGCGGCCCGAACAAGTGCTCCTCGGCATACAGCTCCGTGGTACGGCCAGTCGCACTTCTCAGAATCGCCGACATCAGGTGGCTACCGCCGCTGTTGTAGACGAATCGCTGCCCCGGGTCGGCATCCATCGGCTGTGCCAGGGTGAATTCGACCCAGTCGTCGCTGAACTCGAGTTGGATCGTCGTGTTTTCCGGCCCGATCGGACGATCCTGCTCGTGCCACTCGATCCCGAGGCGCATAGTGAGCAGGTCCTCGAGAGTCGCGGTCCCCAGCCGCTCATCCGTGCCCGCGATGTCGTAGTCCTGGAGCAGCGAGAGCACGGGGACCTCCACGCCTTCGACTTCTCCACGTCCGATGGCGATCCCGATCAGTGACGATGTCACCGACTTCGTGATCGACTGGAGCGAGTGCACGTCCTGGCCCATGTAGTACGGGTGCCAGTCCGGGTGCTGGTAATTGAACTGGTGGGGCCGCATGTCGAAGGTCGAGCTGAGTTGACGATAGTCACGCGGGTATCTCTCACTCACCACCAGCTTTCCGTTCCGTACGACTACCAGGCGGTCCACGTTGTCGAATGCCCCGGCCCTTACGGCGCTGTCGAGTGCCAGCAGGGGTGCGGGATTGAGGTCCTCGGCCTCGGGAGTCGATCGCTCCCAGCCGGCTCCAGGTCGCTGTGCGTCCTGGGCGTGCGCGGGCGAGTTGATCCCGGTGGCTGCGATCCCGAAGACAGCAATTCCCGTGATGACGAGGACGGACACGAAGGATCTGCGAATGTCTCGCACGAGACGGACTCCCTTTCCGAGGGTGTTCGACCAGGATACTAGCGTTCGCCTGCTTCCCGCGCGCTTCGGCCATTGCTATGCTTCAACAACGCCCGCGTCCGGATTGGGCCCGGGTTCCGCGATCGGTGCCATTTCACGTGGAGCGGATCATGTGTAACGAGCACTCCCCGTCAGTCGGCCGGAAGGGTCTCTCCCGCCGGACCTTCGTCGAGCGTGCCGCGATTGGCGCCGTCGCCGCTTCGGCGCTGCCTCTCGCCCGGGCTTCGGCAACAGGCTCGCCGGTCGAGGCGGACACCTCCCACGGGCACGGCAGGCCGCGCAGGATCGACGGCCACAACAGCCACTACCCGTCGAATCGCGAGCCCCTCGTTCCGAGCGCCTATGTCCCGCTGCCCCTCGGCTCGGTACGTCCCGCCGGGTGGCTCCGGTCCCAGCTCGTCGGCTGGGCCGAGGGCATGACCGGCAGGCTCGACGAGGTGTGGCCAGACGTCGGGCCGAACAACGGCTGGCTGGGTGGAGACGGGGATGTGTGGGAAAGAGGGCCGTACTGGCTGGACGGGATGCTGCCGCTCGCTCATCTGCTGCAGGACCCGCGGCTGCTCGAGAAGGCGAATCACTGGGTCGATGCGACGCTCGATTCCAGCCAGCCCGACGGTTATTTCGGCCCGAGCGGGGAAGTGGCGCAGCGGAAGACCCGGCGGGCGGTAGCCGGCGAGGACTGGTGGCCGAAGATGGTGATGCTGAAGGTCCTGCAGAGCCACTGTGAGGCGACCGGAGACGAGCGAGTGCTCGACCTGATGACCAACTACTTCCGCTACCAGCTGCGAGAGCTGCCGGCGCGGCCGCTCGGCGAGTACACGTGGTGGGGCAAGCAGCGCGGCGGCGAGAACCTGTCCAGCGTGCACTGGCTGTACAACCGGACGGGCGACGCGTTTCTGCTCGATCTCGGAGAGATCCTCAACCAGCAGACCGAGCGCTGGGCGGGCCGAGACACCTACGATCCGGGACGCTGGCACGTCGTGAACACGGCGATGGGCGTCAAGCAGCCCGGCGTGTGGTACGCCCAGTCCGGGAATCCGGACGACCTGGCGGCGGTGGACGCCCTGATCCACTGGCTCACGGTCACGCACGGCCAGCCCCAGGGGATCTGGTCGGGGGATGAGGAGCTGCACGGTACGGACCCGCGGCAGGGCGTCGAGACCTGCGCCGTCGTCGAGTACATGTTCAGTCTCGAGCAGCTGCTGGCGATCGCGGGAGATCTGCGTCACGCCGAGATCCTCGAACGAGTGGCCTACAGCGCCTTGCCCGCGGCGCTCAGTCCCGCTTACGGCGGTCGCCACTACTTCCAGCGGCCGAACCAGGTCGCATGCACGCTCGGCCCGCGCAGCTTCACGGTCCGGCACGAGGACGACACCCTGATCGGTCTCGAGACCGGATACGGCTGCTGCACCGCCAATCTCCACCAGGGGTGGCCGAAGTTCGTCCAGCACCTGTGGTACGCCACACCCGACGACGGACTCGCCGCTCTCGTGTACGGACCCTGCGAGGTCACCGCGAAAGTGGGGAATGGGGCGGAGATCCGGCTCGTTGAAGAGACGGACTATCCGTTCGACGAGACGATCCGGATCACGGTGCGGGGAGCGAGCGGAACCCGGTTTCCGCTCCACCTGCACATTCCTTCCTGGGCGGAGGGCGCGTCGATCAGCGTGGCCGGTCAGCGACTGGCGCCGCCCGAGGCCGGGACGGTCACCCGGATCGAGCGGGCGTGGAATGACGGCGACGTCGTCGTGCTCCGGCTGACGATGACCGTACGAGCCTCGCGCTGGCACGAGAACTCTGCCGCCCTGTCGCTCGGACCGATGCTGCTCGCCCTTGGAAGGACTGAGAAGTGGTCCACGGTATCCGACCGTCAGGTCGGCCCGTTCGAGGCGTACGAAGTCCGGACCGACGAGCCGTGGAACTACGGAATCCGCCAGGCCGACCTGGAGGATCCGGCCGGTGCGTTCGAGATCGTCCGCCGGCCGGTCCCGGAGCAGCCGTGGGCAATGCCGGGTGCGCCGGGAGCTTCCTCCGGTGGTCCACCCGTCGAGGTGCGTTGCGTGGGGCGGCGGGTGCCGGAGTGGATGCCCTACGGCCAGGATTCCGGACCGGTCCCGTGGAGCCCGATCCGGAATGAGGGCAGCGACGAGAAGATCGTGCTCGTCCCGTACGGTTCGACAAAGATCCGGATCGCGGAGCTGCCGGTCACGATCTGAGCTTCGCTCCCGGATGCAGGGGTGTGACTCCCGGCGGCCTCAGGCGTCAGAAGCGACGGGAATCTGGAGTGTGACGATCTCCCCGGGGCCGACTTCGAGAGATTCGCCGGCCACCTGGTCAGGCGTAGTCACGCGCAGGAAGTCATTCTGTGACGACGGATTAAATACGCGAATCTCGAGTGATGTCGAGGTCCGTCGCAGGAGTGTGACCACCGATCGCCCGGACTCGACCTCGACGGGCGGCGCGAGTGGCTGAACATCGGTCCGGACCCGGTAGGCGAGGAGCGGATGCGCCGCCTCGAGCCCGACTCGCTCGGCCTCGGCGACATCGAATCCTGCATGCGGGCGCAGGACGTAGCGGATCGCGTGGGGCCCTTCCTGTTCCGCCCGATAGTTCGTCTCCCAGTAGTTGTTCATCAGGTAGGAGTAGAGGACGGGAGCCGGGTCCACCCGCTCTCTCCACCCGGTCACGATCGGGTCGGATCCGGGAGAGCCGAGCTGGACCAGGGGAGCGTCCACCGACACGAGAGTGAATCCGCCCGCGCGGTCGTGCAGATCGGCCCAGCGCTCCACCGTGTAGTAGTTACGGTTCGCGCCCGGCGCCTGGTCTGTCTCGGCCCGGAACGGGCCCCAGGCCCCGCCGATCATGCGCTCGGTCGAGGTCTCCGAGATCGCCGCCGGAAAACGCAGGAGCACGGCCTCGGGCTCGAGCGAGCGCTCCTTGTCGAACCGTACCTCGATCTCCAGGCGGTCACTTCCGGCCACCAGTCGGATCGTGATTTCAATTCCGTCTCGCGTTCCAGGGGCCTCGCGTCGCAGCACCGCCCGCCATACGAGAGGGCCGGCGTCCGTCACCTCGACGCTTCCGCCGCCGGCCGGCTGAGCCGAACCGGGATCTCGGCCGGGCACGTACAGCCACTCGGCAAGGGCCTCTCCCGCGGGAACGAGGTTGCGACTGGAGCCGCTGCCGTCTACCCGCCGCAGCGACACGATCCGGCCCGTGAACGGATCGAGCCCGAGCTGGATCACGCCGTTGTCGAGAACGATCCGGCTGCCCGTGTCGGCCCGGACCCGCGAATGACCTGCGGATTCGTCCGAGGTCCCACCGCCGCGGACGAGCTGCACCTGCCTGGTCGCGAAACCGAGCACCGGCGGCGAGCGGAAGGCGACTCCCCCGTCATCGAGTCTCTGGAACGGGAGGGAAGCGCCGTCCGCGTCCGCCACTCCGGCCGCATCCCTCGCGGCGGTCCGGTCGAGGATGACGACGTCGGAGCGTGTCCATGCGAGCACGTTGACGATCTCGATCATCCCGGCCGGTTCGGCCATTCCCGGCGCGTCGCCCCCGCCCGATTCCGACTCTATCCGCTGGCCGAGGGTCGCGGTGACGAGCGCATTCGTCCGCTGGGCCGCCTCCCGCGCGAACTCCTGTTTCCGTGTCCATTGCTGGCGGACGAACTCCGTGTCGGGTTCGCTGATGCTGTTCCATGCCCCCCAGGTGTGCTCGTAGTACAGGAGGACCTGCCGCCACGCCGAGTACACTTCTTCGGGATCGAGGACCGTACCGGTCATCGCGGCCAGCGCCTCGGCGGCCACCAGCCACTCGGCCGTGTGCCGGATCGACTGCGTCTCGCGGGCGGAGGACGCGGCCCCGTCCTCCCAGTAGCCCGTCAGGTCCCCCCGGACGACCGGCAGCAGCTCGCCGCAGCATGCCTCGAGCTTAGCCAGGACGCTCTCCGAGCTCCCGATCGCCAATCGCGGAGATTCATATCGTTCGTTCCACGCAAGTACGGTCTCGGACAGGGTCGGATCCGGCGGACCGTTGTCTGAGCCGATGTTGTAGCGGAGAGCCGCGATCGGGTACTGCCATCCCCTCTCCCGCAGCCGGTCCACGGCAGTCAGCACATGGTCCGCGTCGAGGCGCGTCTCGAGGTGCTCATATCCGAGGCCGGTGTGGAACAGCGAGTAGCCCTCGCCGTGCACCCACACCAGCACGCGGTCCTTTCCATTGGGCGACTCCCACCAGAACGGACGGTCGCCCCAGGTGGAGAGAAAACTGCCGATCCGGTGCCAGCGGTTCGGACCGACGGAGAGGTATCTGACCCCGACCCCGGCCAGGACCGGAACGAGGCCCCAGGCGAACCCCGGGATATCGGTGAACATCGCAGAGCGGATCGACACCCCGGCACGCTCGGCGAGTCGCTGTCCCGGCTCGAGCGCGCGGATCAGCCCCTCACCGGAGGCGATCCCGGTCAGGAGGTTCGTATGCAGCGCGTCGAGGTGGATCCAGCCTCGTCGGATCCCCTCCAGCAGTCGCTCGCTCTCCTCCGGTCCGTGATTCTCGAGGTATGTCTCGACGGCCCAGATCCCCTCCGGATGCCATACGAAGCGCGCTTCAGGGGGCAGCGACTCGCTCGCGGCTCCAAGTTGCAGAGCGGCCTCGAGATGGTCCCACTGGAGCCGTTCCACTTCTTCCTGGATGTGCGTGTACCCGATATCGAGATGCGTGTGGTGAATCAGCCAGATCGTGAGTGGTTCGACCGGATTTACGGCAACCTCCGCCTCGTACCTGGCGCCGGCCAGCTCGAACGTGACCGGAACCACGGTCGGCCGATCGACCGCCGGGACCTCCAGCGACAGCCGCGTGTGCCCGAACGTCGTCGGCACTTCGATCCTGCCTGCCGGGCTCTCGAGCGAGACAGGTCCTCCCTCGTCGAGCCGGATCAGGTCCACTCGGAGCTCCTGCAGCGGTCCGTCTGACGATCGCACCACTGCCGGGACGGGGCGCACGTCGATCGTCGGTGCCAGCTCGTGCGCGAACACCATGAACCAGGTGCGAGTCCCGGCGCTCTCCCCGGTGACCTCCAGCCGCAGCGGCTCGCCGGGCCGAACCAGGTGCCGGGGAACATGCAGATACAGGAAACCCATCGCGTCGGCGTAGCGATCGACCAGCGAGGCGCGGAACTCGACCCTGACGCCCGTATCGCCCACCCACTCGACGATTTCTTCGCGGGCAACGGCGGGATTCGTAAACGTGAGGGCCGGCATTCCGTCGATCGAC
>PVMS01073210.1_pt1 | contig 11752 bp, 8 predicted proteins | sample 1853461 | NCBI WGS metagenome assembly PVMS01 (sample SAMN08582032, study PRJNA380276) | Marine sediment metagenome, whole genome shotgun sequencing project. | isolation source: ocean sediment barecode stripped | collected 2017
GCGCTTATCGTGCATAACAGGATGGTCATATCTATTTGGCCCTTTGCCGATGCCGAAAAAAAGTACTTAACCTGAGGCTTTGCGCGAAATCTTCACGGTGTTTTTCGAACTCTTGGATTGGTATATTGAAGATGGACAACATCATCATGCAGGAAATGTCATAGCCAATATAACTTGGTGAAATTGCGTTATCTAGCATTATGGCTCCTCCAATCGGGAGGGCATAACCCAAATGAGCGTCTGGTAGGAGGGCCCCACGAATAGCTGGAGGGATATGCATCGCTGTTTCCATGTGCTCTATTGCGTTGCTAGCGATTAATTCTTTCCCCCAAATATTTAAAGGGCGTGCAGATTTATTCATGAATAACAATGATTATAGGAGTTCCAAGAAAAAAACGGCGTCAGCATATCAGGCCGTCATTAAGTTTCAGAAATAGTTTCTATATTCCTAAGAGGTATCATTCTCAATAATAAACTAAATTCAAGCCCTTAAAAAGATAAGGGCTACCAAAAAATATTTTGTGGGTAGCCCTTATCAAAACAGGGGAGGAAATACAGTTAACTCTCCCTGCAAACACTATAGCATAAAACAAGAAATTTCCAAAATATGGAACAAATTATTTTAAAGGTCAGATAGTGACACGATACCCGATAACTTGAAAAGCTAATCAAAAAAATAAACTATAATTGAATAACAGATTCCTCAGGCTCTGAGGATAATAAGGGCAGAATTCTCCCCTAATTAGTATCAAGACGGGTCGATTAACAAGAAGGCCTTCCAAGCTGACATCGCGGCTTCGAACCCCGCCGCCCGCTTTTTTTAAATTTGCCCTCGCACAAGCATCACAGATCTTCAAAAGTACGAATTTTGATCCCCGTGATTTCCCTCAGCCGCTCATAGACATTGAGCACATGCACCCTGTACGTTCCCCGAATTGCTTCCGCATCAATTTTCTTGATCGGCGTTTCAAATCCAGGTACGAGCCAGCTAGCGATCGTGATTAATCGTTCTGTGAGTTTCAAGGCTTCAATGCTTGTGAGCGCATTTGTTTTCCTCCCTATCGCATCTTCATAATAAGAAAGATAATCCTTTCTGGCTTCGGCCCCCAGCATATTTTCGATCTGCAAAACGCTCCATGCCAGATCCATACGCCTATCGCCAAATCCCGCAAAGCCCCAATCAAGAACGAACAAGGCTCCGTCCTCCTTACTCACAATTACGTTTTCAGGATGAAAATCGTTATGCAGAAAAGCTATCTCTGCCTCTAAATCCACGGGAATATTTTCCTCCAACCAATCTATTATGGGAGTAAAGTCCTCCAATTTGTGCTCCAATATTGAAAGCTCAAGGTCCTCTTTGTAAGTTAGGAAAAAGTTCTTTTTCGTTTCCTTTGAGTCATTATTTATCAAGGGAATTTGAAAATCTTCTATCGGTAAATTATGAAGATATGCCTGTATGGTCGCTAGTTCCTCTAATACCCGCTGACCTGATTTTGAGTCGCTTTCAAAATCTGCCGCTAGCCGCCCTTCGATTTTTTCCATCACTAAATAAGACTCTTCGCTGGCATCAGATTGAAAAGTAAACATCGGCATGGGAACATGGATCCCCAACTGTGAAACCCGCTCCATGACATGAAAATCTTTCTCGGCTTTCTTCTGCGCCTCGCTCCCCTCATAATACCGAAGGACAAAATAGGTCTTTTTCACCTCATCAGCATCTTGACTGACCAGAGCGAAGGAAAAAATAGGGCTTTCCCAACCACCCTGAATTTCTACGATGTCCTTGATTTCCCCCATGTTTTCATATTCTGGCGGCATGGACAGGCGTTTTGACAATTGTTCCTTCAATTCTGGTGAAAAACTCATTTCATTTAGATTTGATGATGAACATATCAGTCGGGTGGGGGAGTATTCCAGATTCTGTGATCGAGAGGAAGAAATCCTTGGCTTCTTCGATCTCTTCAGGAGGCAGCTTTCGGCAATCGATCTGGCAAAGAAAGCTAAGCATTTTTTCTCGCAAATCCTCGTTCTCCCCCGGGATGAGCAGATCTATCTTGCAATCAGCAATAATTCCCTGTTTTTCAAATGTGATATTCATTCCATTTCTTAGCAGGCCTTCAATATCATCCGAAAAATAGGGCGTGCGATTAAATAGATGCTGGCTATTCATTTCGTAAAGATGATTAATGCCCCCACGTAAAGGGCTAAACAGAACGATTTCCCCACCCTTGCTTATTAGTGAAAGTGATTTTTCAAGCAAAGCCACATGCCCACTATCAATATATTCAAATACATGGTTGAAAAGTACAAGGTCAAAATTCTTATCCGAAGAAAAATCTTCTAGAGAGCTCTCTTCAACATAATAATTAATGTCGCTCCCAAATTCTTGTGCCAGTCTGGCTTCCAGCAATTTACACGCACTTAAATTAATATCGATCCCCATGAATTGTGAAATGCCAATGCCCGAATTCATTAATTCTTTCAGAAGTGGGATCTCAAAGAGGCCGCTTCCCGCCCCCACGCTCAGGATGCTAATCTCATCCTTTTCTCCGATTACGTCCTGTAGCGCCTTAAGCATAAGCTCTTGCTGATTACTTTGTCCCCGAAATATTTCATGGCTCTCTGCGTAATATAGGCCATCCAAAATTAATTTCTTGCGATCCTCTTTCATTTTATTTTTGTGCCACCATCAAATGAACAGATTGTGGAAATACAAGATAGTCTCCATCACGGAAATCTTCAATAATTGCTTCAAAAAGCTCAATGGCTCCTAGCTCATGATCCAAAACCACTTTTTGCAAGTAGCCTTCTAGGGCTTCAGTGTCAGATGAAGGAATTTTGTGATCGAAATTCAGAGGGAAAACCCGGTATTCCCAATCTAATTTCCGCATAATTTCTTCACTTTCTTCAAATTCCATATAAGGAGATTGGTGAGCTCCATATTTGCTTTTCAAGTAGTACTTGTGCAACTTTTGATAGGAGGATTTCCTTGTTAGTTGATAAATGAAAAAATATCCCTCATCAATTAATGATTTTCTGATTTCCATAAACACATTTTGCATTTTTGCCAATTCAACTGTAGTGAACGAATGGATAGCCCATATGGCGTGATAGCGCTTTTCAAGATTAATGAAGCTGGTCGAAAATTCTTCGATAGGCATATGGAAGAATTTCTCGCTGCCAAAGTGGGTTAATTGTTTCATTGTCTGCTCTGCAGCTTCGAGGCTGACCTTAGAAATATCGAGCAGATCACTTTGAATCTCAATCTGAGAATTAAACTGACTGTCCAAATGTTTGGGAAAAATAGCACTTCCGCAACCCAAATCGAGCAGTCGAATGCCCTCCCCATTGTTCAGCAAATTAAAGATCTTTTCAAAATCAAAGGCCGCAGACAAAGATTCATATTCAATAGCAATGATCTTCCACCAGGCTTCTTCGTCCCATGTGGATTGGCTATAAAAGTCCTTTTTCTTCAGCGCCATTGTTTTCTTGCTACTTGTAATTCGGATCTGTTGATCCGCGTTTTTCCTGCGAATATAAATACGAATCTAAATTATTATTGTTCCCCTCAGCCCCATCTTTAGTATCGTAGGCGAAAATAATATTAATTCTTTCTTCTTCCCCTTGCAATGGTCGAACACTATGCCAACATCGCTTTCCATTCATGATCACGAGCCTTCCAGCCTGAGGTTCAACAATGGTTCGTTCAGAAAAAATTGAGCGGATTACAGGGATTTGAATGGCGCTGTCCAGTATTCTTTGTATTCCTGTCATTTTTTTCCCATTAAGCAAAATGCGATAATTAGGAAAAAGAACTGTTTCACCGCCCTCAACCGTATTCAAATAGAGTATCGCGGTAACCTTATTCCTGTCATAGTGCCAGCGATAAGAGGAGAGTTGCGGTGCCATGATATTGATGTTGACGCCAACTTTTTGATTTCCCATGATCTCAAGATCAATTCCTGATTGTTCCCGCACCAATTGTAAAATTGATTGGCTGTAAGAATTCCAAATTGAAGGAAAATTATCTTTGATCGTGATCCCGTCAATGACCTTATATCGAAGGGCTCTTGCTTTCATCGGCCGATGAATTTCAAGCAAACTGTTGCTTTTCCGGTATTCAGCGATTTCCCTTAACAAGGAAATGCAATTTTTAGAATCAAAATAGCCATCAACAATTTGGCAGCCCAGATCGTTCAGTTTGCTCATAAATCCTCAAATTAATATGGCGAAACGAGAATTACTATCTTCAAATCATAGTTGCATTGTGCCCAATTATCAAGGGCTAAAGTTTTAAATTAGTTTTCCCCATTTCCTAATTTGACCTTACTGGGAAAGCAAATTGATCAATTCATAAGCCAAAACATCATTTAGCAGTGCAAGCACATTATTTGCGTTTTTGAAGTGAAATCACAAGATAGGTGTACGCTCCAAGCATCACGGTCAAAGCTATAAAGCCCAACCAGGCCGGCTCTATCTCATTTGCCAACAGGGCAATCCCGATTGCAACAACTACATGAATAATTCGCATGAATAATTTCTCTTTAAATAGTGTCGGGAAGCTGCGCAGCAGTACCAGGCGTATTTCTCTTCTCTCCGGCGCAGCCCCCCGACATGGTCATTATAATCCAACTTTCGTTACCATATATATCCTTCCCCTATTTATAGACTCTGGCCCTGATACGTGAAATCGTGACCAAATGAAGAAGATTTCATTTTTAGGTCAATGTATTTCCCTGAAATAGGGACATTTCTCCTTTTATTGCGTGGGGCCTTTAACCACACTTGAGAGAAATGATAGGTCCCTATTTCCTCCGCGGGCGAAAAATCAGTCAAAATTGTCACAATTACAGGGGAAATTCATTTTTAGAGAAATGCCAATCTTGGAGAAATAGTCCCCAATATATCTACCAATAATATACCCTTTCGATAGTTTTCTTGACTAAGCAGGCTCTGTAGAATTATACGTGTGGGATAAACAGTCCTTCACCTTGAAACACGATCCCATAATACGAATAAACCATTTTTAGATATAAGGAGAAAGTGATGAATGAAGTTAGATATCCTGCATTAAGAACAATCAGTGGATATTTTAGATTACTTGGTTGGATTTCAGTCTTTGTTACAGGCATTGTAATGGTGGTTGGAGTAATACAAGTGATTTTTTACCAGGAATTTTTGGGAGGAGGCGTCTTTGGCTTCTTGGGTGGTCTTTTAGGCGCCACTTTTGGATCTTTAGTCGTTCTGTCAATTTACAGCCTCATAGGCTTTGTTATTGCAACAATAAATTTCGCAACGGCCGAAGCCCTCGTAGTTTTTCTGGATATCGAGAACAACACGCGTAAATAATCCATTGATAGTAAGAATGGCAAAGATTTGTTATCCGCCATCACTCTTTCATAGTTGAAAAGTAAGGTGGAACTTTACAGCATCAATTGAATCATTTCAACTTGATGCCATAAAATGAAGAGAAGTAGTTTTGGGTGAAGGTTTTCTGTGTCCTAGAAAAGCACAGATACAAAATATGAGGATGGCAGGTGTAATAGCTTGTCATCCTTTTGTTTTTAATCATGGGGAAGACATATATTAATAAGAGCAGGGAAATTTAGTCACTGGGGGCTCATAAATTGATGTTTCGATTTGGAATTTTACGGAAATTTACGGTTTACTACCAAACATAAAAGGAAGTTTCTTTCAATAGAGTTCAAGCCGAAATGATTTATCTGGTCGCTGTGGCGATCAATCCTAGCGCTTCGCCCTTTTCAACAGCTTCTCTCCGACCATTAACTTCCAATTTCTGGTAGATTTTTATCGTGTGCGTTTTTACGGTTCCTGGTGAAATTACGAAATCAGCGGCAATTTCCTTGTTCGTTTTCCGTTTTGCCAATAAGCCAAGAATTTGCAATTCTCGTGCCGTTAGTGGATCAATCAAAGCTTGATTTGCTCCCCCAATCGAATTCGGCTTTTCTTCAACGAAGGCCTTCAAAAGTTCTTGTACATATCCCTGGGAAACTCCTTGCTGATCCAATAAGGCTAACAGGTGAGCAACTTTAGGCCCATAGTCTAGAAACACGCGAAGCAAGCCCCCCGGTTCCGCCAAAAGAATTGCCTGTTCCATGCTCGCAAGAGCTTCCTTATTTTTCTGTTGAGCATCATGCATCAGAGCTTCCAAACAAAACACTTCAATTAAGAAGCGCTTATTGTGTATCAATTTGAGGTGTTTCTTAAGGCGATTAATCAGCTTTTCCGCCTTAGCCATGTTGGATTCAGTATTAATTGCGAGAAGCACTTTAATATAAGTTATGTCGGGATGATAGAAAACCGACATGGGCTGAGAGCCCTTAGGAACAAATTTTTCAGTCCAGAGTTTTGCCGCTGCAAGATTGCCCTGTCGTAGATCCAACTCTGCGCGAAAAGCTTCGGTGATCTCTAGCAGATCACGGTTGTGTTTCTCAAGTAAAAACTCAGTAACATTATCAATAGTGTGTAGAGCCTTTTCTGGCTCACCCATTGCCTGATAAGTGGTACTGAGTCCCAGGAGGCCATGCGCAATAAGATGCAACTTTCCTTCATACCGTTGCTCGTAAAGATTGTCAAAGTACTGGTGGGCTCCTTCCAAATTATTCTCTTCGTAGGAGGCAACTCCCATAAAGTAATTGGCGCTGGCTAGGCTTTCTGATAACGCATGATTTTCTGCGAAAACTAAGCTGTGAGAAGATGTATATCGTAAATCTGGCAAGTTTGCCGATACCCACTGCCTCATACAAGAGCCTGCTAGTAAATGAGAATAATATGGTGGTGTGGAATCCATATGTGCGTGATCCAATGGCTCGCCCCGCATCGTTTGGGCGTGTTCAATGTCACCCTGCATTTGATAGCCAGCTGCAAGATGCTGCAAAGCTAAGGCGCGCGGAGTAAACCAATCGCCTGGTAAATTTTCAAGAGCTGCTTGAGCATTTGCTACAGTTCCATCCGCATCAGCTTTCCAATAGCAAAGCAGGCTGCGGTAAGCGTCTAATTCGCCCTGCAGCTGAATCGCGGTGCTGTGATCAAGCCCATTTTCTGAGAGAAGAAATTCCTCACGATCCAACAATGCGGGAATTTCCGCCATCTGGAAGTCCTGATAAAGCACCGAAACTTTGGCCATGGTTAATTCCGGATGAGATTCTATGATACTCGATGGAAAATTATGAAGCATCTCTTCCAGCTGCTGCCAATGACCTTGATGTGTCAATTCATGCCGATAATTCGCAACAACTTCCGCTGCTACATCAACGTTTCCGGCTGACTGGGCATGGCGTAAAGCATTTTCGATCTGTCCATTTTCGGCATACCAATTGCTGGCTCTGGTGTGGAAAATAGATATTTCGTCAGAATCGTATTGCTTCCTTAATTTTCGGTGTAATAATTGTCGAAAGAGACCGTGGAAGCGAAATAACTTTCCTTCATCATCCAGGGGAACCACAAATATGTTTTTGGCTATCAACCAATTTATGTAATCCTCTCCACGGATCAACGCTGATTGTCCGCCAATTTTTGGAGAACTAATCGCATCGTGTATCGAAGCATTAAAATCATCCAGGATTGAAGTTTTTAACATTAGATTTTGAATGTCTTTTGGTTGGTCTGCGAAGATCTCTGTCATCAGGAAATCCAGGGCCATATTGCTCATAAGTTCCTGATCCACCGATACTAATTCCAGAACTTCCCCATTTCCAGAAGAAAATGCGATCGAGTTCAAAACAGCGATCCAACCCTCTGCCCTTTGGGAAAGGTGAGCTGCAACGGAAGGAGTTACTTCTACATTCAACCTTTCTTGAATAAGAGTAGTGGTTTCTTCTACAGTAAACTGCATGTCCAAAACCGAAATTTCATTCACTTGATTACGAACGCGCAATTTTGAGATGGAAAGGTCAGGCTCATGCCGAGAAACAATGAATAAATGCATTCCCTGTGGCGGATGCTGCAGCAAAGTGGAAAGAAATTCGTGAACTTCTGGATTATCAATGACATTATAGTCATCAAGCACCATAATGAAATCAGTCCCCAGCGGATCAAGATCATTGATGAGCTTGTTGGCTAATAGCTGGGCATTCGGGGGAGCATCCTTATCATTAGCCCATTTAGAATGCCTTCTGAACTCCGGGACAACTTTTTGAAGCGAAGCCAGGAAATAACTATTGAATTTTTCAAAGTCGTTATCGCTTTCATCCAATGTGAGCCAGGCGTGTGCTTGAGATTCGCTTTCCAACCAGGCGCTGACCAAAGTTGATTTTCCATAGCCAACAGGGGCTGATACAACCGTTAAAGGATAGTCAACGTATTCTTCTAAATGCTCGTAAAGTCTGTGCCTGTGCAAAATTTTCTGTGACAGTCGTGGACGATGTAGCTTCGTCGTTACAAGCTCCAAATGCTGCGTGCTTGAATTCTTCGCCTCTGTTTTACTTTGAAGAATACTTTGGATCACTTCCAGAGAGAGGACCGGCAAGCCTTTAAAGGCGCTTTTTATCGATTCAATCAGATCACTCACAGATAATGCCTTGAGAAGATATCCGATAGCCCCAGCATCGAAGGCACTTTGTATAATTTCAGGATCAGCATCGGAAGTAATAACAATAATTTTGATCTCAGGGTGCTCTCTCGTGATTTCCCCAATTACCGAGATGCCGATCTTGTCGGGAATGATTAAATCAATAAGAATGATATCTGGTAATACTTGCGGGCATAAATTCAATGCTTCTTCTCTACTATAGGCCTCCCCGACCACTTCAATCTCCTGAAAATTTTGCAATATAGAGTTTATGCCAATGTGAAGGATAGGTTGATCATCAACGATCAATACTCGGATTGGAGTGTTTTCTCCCTTCGTTTTTACTCCAGGCACCACAGTAGTTGTTGAAAGGGTATTCAACTGCAAATCGGGGGTAGTCGTCTTTTTGCTCATACCTATAATAATATATAAATTAATGAAAATTATATGATTAAACTATATCATATACCTAGAACTATGTACAGAATACACAACTAGGTCAAAGATCAACTAAATCAACAAATAGCCTAAGAATTAAGGCCTACAGGTTTTTAATCAAATATGCGCAACATTCACATGGAAACCCTCATCCGCCGCTACTTTAAGCGAGCGACTGTTGAAAATAATCTTCCTTTTCGACGGTTGATTTCAAAATCCCAATGATAGAGAGGAAAACAGGATGCTAGGATTAAACATTTAATATCAATTTGTATGAATATGAAAAACTCTGCAATTTTTCCTAATGATGAAAGCATTTATTAAAGTAATGCAAATCGCGAGTAAAGATGCGTATTGCAATTGCGAATTGCCTTTTAAATCCCCCGATCAATATCTACCTCTCTTGTTACTTAATGGTGGATGTAACTAATCATCTTATAAGCCACAATAATGGTGAAAAAGGCCAGCAGTTATGCATCGCACTGCTGATCAATCTTGAAAAGGCTCAAAATGCAATCCAATAATGGAATTGCATCATCGCCTTCATACCAATCGTCATGAAGGTAAGGTCTGTCAATTAGGAACACCACCATTTGGCAGTTAACAAATGCACTAGTAGCGCACGCCAGAAAAAATGATTGCCAACGCGACAATCAATACAGTATTAAGAACAGATTACATGGAAATCTTGAAATCTAGACCACCAATCTAAATCACATTCAAAATGTGAATCATTGTTCAGAATAAAGGAAATAAAATGAATTTTGGAGATACCTTACCTATGGCAATTGGGGTTGCAATCAGCCCAATACCCATTATCGCGGTCATATTAATGCTCTTTTCAGCAAAAGCTAAAACCAATGGTTTAGCCTTCCTTGTAGGTTGGGTTGCAGCATTATTGCTTACCGGAAGTATTGCATTGTTCCTTGCCTCTGCAGGGAAAATTTCTCAGAGTGGCGACCCATCTACTATAGCCTCTACAATTAAATTGATCTTTGGATTGTTGTTTATACTGCTTGCCTTTCGCAATTGGAAGAGTCGTCCGAAAGAGGGTGAGGAAGCAGAAATGCCCAAATGGATGGCTGGGATCGATTCCTTCACTACCGGCAAATCGCTGGGTATTGCGGCCTTGCTGGCGGGTATAAATCCGAAAAATTTGGGGCTTACAATTGCAGCATCAATTATTATTTTTGAGGCAGAGGGAGCCAATGGGCAAATTTGGTTAGCTTTGCTTCTGTACGTTTTGATAGCCAGTCTGACAGTCGCGATTCCCGTTTTGTATTACATTTTTGCTGGCGAAAGTGCCCAAAAAACACTTTCTGGCTGGAAATCCTGGCTTACTGCGAACAACAATACCGTAATGATTATCTTGTTTCTGGTACTGGGTTTCAAACTCATCGGTGTTGCTTTGGATGGACTATTTGGATAGCGGCTTCTTCACCTTCGCATTCTGCAGCAGATGTGAAAAGAATGCCAGAAGAGGCATATTGCAAACGCTATTAATTATCAATGCTTCAATTGCCTCGTATTTCGTGAATTTAATTCTCTTGATAAGGGCCATTGGAAAAATTTTATTCCCTATCAAAAGTTTTTTACGCAAACATTTTCCTTCCTGGGCTTTTATTAATATTTAGATTGAGATTACTAACTGTGTGGAAATGGAATTGAAAGCAATAATATTTTACAAACTCTTATGTTGGCGCCTTCCCGTTGCCTAACTCAGAATATGCCCAGTCTGAAAATGTTTTCATTGACTATTCTATAAAAAAAATTTTGTGAGATGAACTGAAACCTTTTAAAATTTCGATACCAAAAAAAGAAAATCTCGTACCCGATCTGGTTGCTGGATTAACTACTGCATTTGCCAATATCCCTGATGCGATGGCTTCCGCTATTTTGGTAGGCACCAATCCGGTTTATGGCCTCTATTCGCTGATGATCGGTACGCCCATCGGAGCCCTGTTCACCAGTTCGCAATTCATGATCGTGTGTATTACCAGCGCTATGGCGCTGACAACCAGTGGAGCGCTGAGCGATCTTTCGGGGGATGAGAAAGCTGCTTCACTCTTTATACTCACTTTGCTCATCGGTTTATTCCAATTGATTGCAGGATTTCTAAATCTTGGACGATTGATGCGTTTCGTTTCCAATGCCGTAATGGTCGGCTTTATGACTGGAATTGCAGTTTTGATCGTTTTATCACAATTAGGTGATTTTTCTGGATACGCAAGCGAGTTCAGCAATAATGTTGCCAAGGCTATAGATTTGTTATTCAACCTTGGCGAAGTTGATCCTCAGACACTTGCCGTGGGATTGCTCACGATTCTGACCGTAGTGCTTTTGACCCGCACTTCATTGCGCTCTTTCTCTATGTTAATTGCTCTACTGCTTGCCTCCGGTGCCGTAATCTTGTTTGATTTTGGATCGGTGCAATTGGTAGGAGATGTGGCCGATATTCCGCAATCACTTCCAGTACCGAAATTGCCGGAACTCTCTCGCTTGCCAGCGATGATCATGCCAGCATTTGCCCTAACAATTATCAGTTTGGTTCAGGGTGCGGGTGTGAGTAAAACATATCCTAATACTGATGGCAGCTATCCAGATGTTTCGACTGATTTCAAGGGACAGGGAGTGGCAAATATTGCTGCGAGCCTTTTTCAAGGCATGCCCGTGGGCGGCTCACTCTCAACAACGGCCCTAAATGTTGGGGCAGGCGCGCGATCTCGATGGGCCAATATTTTTTCCAGCCTGGTAATCATCATTGTGGTGCTCTTCTTCAGCCAC
>PVMS01118022.1_pt1 | contig 11752 bp, 7 predicted proteins | sample 1853461 | NCBI WGS metagenome assembly PVMS01 (sample SAMN08582032, study PRJNA380276) | Marine sediment metagenome, whole genome shotgun sequencing project. | isolation source: ocean sediment barecode stripped | collected 2017
AGGACCATATTACCTGGCTGGTTTTTCCTTCGGTGGTTTTGTCGCATATGAGATGGCCCGACAGCTGTCAGCACAAGGTCAACAGGTTGGATTAGTAGGCATATTTGATACCCAAGCTGCCAGCGCTCCAGGGTATCTCAATTCGCTTTCCAATGAGAAGAAACTTAGCTATCGAACGAAGCAGATCTTGAATAAGGTTAATTATCATTCCCAAAACATTTCTAAATTGCAGGCAAATGATATAGTGCCCTATTTGAGATATAGACGAGAAAATCCAAGTATTAGTGAAGTGATCATGGGGGATGTTGAAAAGGATCAAGTTCCAGAACATCTGCTCGGGATCATCGAGGCCAACATTGCAGCCTTACGCAAATATGTTCCAGGAGAATATGGCGGGAAAGTGACCGTCTTCAAATCTGATAATCACGGAAGGGGGGTGTACTATGGTTGGAAGGAACTAGCGAGAGGGGGAGTTGAGGTGCATTATGTACCAGGAACCCATCGGGGTATTCTTCAAGAGCCGAATGTTGTCCTTTTAGCCGAAGAATTACGCAATTGCATCGATAGTATGTTAGTTCTCAGCACTCATTGAATGGAACCTGGCTGACTTATAGATCAGCGCCTCCATTTCCTGCGATATGTAAAATTCCCCATACTGACCTTCGGTTCCCAGGTATTCGATAATAATACTCGCATACCTGGGCTGTTCAATTAACCCGGTTGCTTACTTTTGGGGGGTGATCCTGTAAATCAATGTAAGAGATAAATCCCTGCCAACCATTTTCATGCGTACAAATGTGAGAATGATTGATCTGTATTGAAACAAAAGTACTATGGAATGTGGATCATTATTTTGTTATAGTGTTTCTAAGCTGGATCGTGAACTGGAATTGCCTTCAAAATTGGGATTTTAATTCAATATATGGAAATATTATCTGGATTACAAATTAAAGCGAAAACTGCAGCGGATAACTCTTCCAAGTTCTTGAGATTATTCATCGTTACCTCCTTATTCTTATCTCCAATCTACATGGCTACCGGAATGGTCGCTTCCGCTAAAGAGTCATTTAGCCAGAGGGTAAATTCACTGCCAATAGATTTGCAGGAGGATGAAGAAGATCAGGATGAAAGTTTAATTTATTTCCCATTGGTCAATGGCATGTCATCATATCTGCCCGGACAGGGAAGTGGAAGCTGGCCGATGGCGGGAGCCAATCCAGCAAGGAACTCCTGGACAGCAGAAGAAGTGCGCGGCAGGTTAAGACCTGATTGGTATAAACCTTTCGAGCCGTATATATCCCAAAAAGTGCAAATCATCGCCGAATATGGAAATCTGTATATATCAACTGCGCGTGGATTGTATGCTTTGGACGCGGCCAGCGGAGCGGAAAAATGGGTTTATCCGACAGAGATGCCATTGGGCCACTCTCCGACAGTTGTTGATAATGTTGTTTATGTTGGTGGATTTGACCACAAGCTGCATGCTGTGGATGCTCATTCGGGTGAGGGACTCTGGACATTTAGTGCCAAAGCGGGATTTGATACAAATCCTCTCGTTGTTGAGGATATGGTATATGCCGGAAACAGGGATGGAATCTTCTATGCGATACATACCACAGGTCCCTCTCGAGGCAAATTAGCATGGAAATTCAAAACTGGTGGACCAATTCATTACTCTGCGAGTTATAAAAATGGTGTCGTATATTTCGCTTCAAATGACAGCCGGGCTTATGCATTAGATGCTCAATCCGGTCAACAGATATGGAAATCTAAGCAGCTACCGGGAGCAGGATTTCATTCGTGGTGGCCAGTTGTTTATGGGGATGTCGTAGTTTTCTCTGGGAGCAACAACTATCGGACGGCAATCACTCCCGGAGGGGGAAATCTCTTCACTTCGATAGAACTCGCAGATGTCTATCCCAATCATAAACAAGATCCTAGAGGTACCTTGGTTGGACCCTTGGGATCCGAGCCAGGGGAATGGGCACCCGGCACACCAACGATAGACACAAGCCAATCGAACGTCACCTCGAATGGGCAGACAGTCCCCATCACAGAGTATTTTGAATCAAAACCCTGGCGAAGAACTTATTTTGTACTCTCTAGATCATCCGGAAAAGAGGTTAAGTACGATTTCGATCGCGATGGCAAGGAGGAGTTCGCACCGATCTTATGGGTGGGAACCCATAGCGGAAATCGCTACCCACCTGTGGTAGGAGTAGATGGGGTGATTTATCAAGGAAATAATTATTTTTCGGATCCAACTATAGCTGGAGGTCAGATATCAGGTTGGAAAATTGGTTCACCTTTCATCAGCATCGCAAAAAGTGGTTGGAATGCAGTGGAGAACCAATCGCTTATTCTGCAGGTGGTGATCTTATCTATTGGAATCGATGCTGTGACCGGATTGCGGGTGCATTTGATATCACGATTCCGGAGATCGAATTTCAATCTGGGCAAATATCAAGGACATTCTCTGATGTTGAGCGCACCTGGAATTATTTCAGCTACAACTTACCAGAATTAATTCCCGGCTACAACACGATGACTTACGCCTGGGAACCAAATGATTCCCCGTTTGGGGGAGTTTATGGTGGGCGAAATGGCAGCTACGGATTTCATGGAGATGTAAATCCGCCGATCCCTTACAACGGTAAGGTTTATATGCATCGTAGCAATTCTGTTATCGCGTTTGCTCCGTTGAGTGGGGAGCCGATAAAATTGCCAGTGGCACAGATCCATGAAACCCAAAACGCCAATGTTCCAGCGCTGCGTGATGATCAAATAATCGATCGATTGGAGACCGAAGTGGCAAAGATGATCTCCGCAGGGCATCTTCGCCCAGGTTATGCAAGCACAGGATTACTGGATTTGGCCGGGAAGAAATTGTGTGGGGTGGACCTGATCGATTACTGGCACAGTCCTTCCGATACAATCTACACGCTTCTTAGAGCGCTGCCCTATCTGTCTCAGGATTTACACCAACAAACCGAGGATTATCTACAAGCGGAGTTCAGCGCCTTCCCTCCATACTTATACGAACATATTGGGTGGATCGATGGCGCCCCACGTGAGTTATTTTTTACCCCACCTGAAGTGAAAGCTGAAATGCTCATTGCAGGCCCAGAAAAATCGACCAGCAATTTTCAAGGGTGGGATTTCTCTCCATTTTCATTTTACGCCCTTTGGAAATATGTAGAAACCTTTGGAGGGGCAAAGGAAATCTTTGATTTGAGCAAGAGCCAGCTTGCGTCTGTACCGTCAAATGACTTGTTAATTGAAATGCCTCATGTACACAATGCCTTCATCGCAGGTTATTGGGGTTATCTTGAGTTGGAAAATATGGCGGGTTATGCAGAATCAACCCCAGTCAGAAATGAGTTAAATCGTCTTCTGGACCTGAGGGTCTCGACTTTCTCGAAAGATGCTCCAGATAGTTATTTCCAAGGTCAGAAAAAAGTCTATTGTCGAAACTTTAACAGCTCAAGGAACTTTATGTACCTCGTCCCTGAATTGGCCGATTACCTTCGAGAGCAGGCATTAACGAAGGTTGGAGGGGCCATAGATGAGTATATGAGGGTGACCCCTCTGTGGTTTGTTTCTGGTACAGAGTCGGCCTTCGCTGAAGGGACGATCAATCATTTATATGATTACAATGCGATATTCCAGGGAAATGCCCTGATTCTGAAGGAAACCAGAGATGATCTCACAAAATACCTGGATGTGCCCGCATTCAATACAGGAGATTTGTTCTACATTCAAAACCTAGTTTCTTTATTAGAGGCGACCCAGATCCAAAATATAACCAGCCTACAAACGGATTGGATAGCGGTGAACAAGCCTAATTTTCGTGATTTGGAATATCAACTGACTATACAAAAGCGAAATATTAGAGACAAAGATTAAATAGGTGCTGCCAGTCTGAAAGGGTTCTTTCAGGAAGAAATATTTACTGATCGGAGAGTATTTATCATAAAAATTGATGAAAACAGGCGAATCGCTATCGAAATATGAGGAATATTAGTTTTCAATTGCAGGATATCTGAAACAATAATCCGAATTGTGCGTTAATTAAGATGGGTTGGGTGCGGCGAAAAAACTCATGAAACTATCGATTGTTATCGTCAGTTGGAATACTTGCGATCTGCTTTTCAATTGCCTGGAATCTATTTGTCACCCTCCATTGGATTTGGATTTTGAGGCGATCGTCGTCGATAATGCCTCTAATGATGGCAGCCGGGAAATGGTCACTGATCGATTTCCGGAAGTTAAGCTGATATCGAACTCTAATAATCCTGGATTCGCCTACGCCAATAACCAGGCCTTGCGACAGTGTTCGGGTGATTTAGTTTTATTGCTCAACGCAGATACTGTAGTAAAACTCGGTGCAATTGAAACCATGGTGAATTTCATCGAGAGCAATCCAGATGTTGGCATCGTTGGGGCTCGATTGCTCAACCCGGATGGTTCTTTGCAGGAGTCTGCATACCCGGAACCGACATTATCACGCGAATTCTGGCGGTTATTCCATCTGGATAAATTGTGGTATTACGGCACTTATCCTATGAAAAGCTGGAATCATAACGAGCCAAGGAAGGTTGATATCCTCAAGGGTGCCTGCCTGCTTATCCGCAGCGATGCATTAGAAGATGTGGGTCTGTTCGATGAGGACTATTTTATCTACTCCGAAGAAGTGGATTTGTGTACTCGGATGCAGAATTCTGGATGGTCTCTTTACTGGTTACCATCAGCGGAAGTTATTCATTATGGAGGCCAAAGCACACAACAAGTAGCAGAAGAAATGTTCGTGCGCCTTTACCAGGGAAAAATTCAATACTTCCGAAAACATAATTCTACTCAAGCAGTAACTCTTTATAAGATGATCCTCTTTTTCGCCACGCTGGGGCGGCTATCACTGACACCTATCGCTTACCTAGAGAATCCGGATTTGCGCCAATACCATTTGCACTTATCAAGCAACTATCGTCGATTACTTTGGTCACTACCGGAATTGTAATCACTGAAGAACGATATAATATCGGAATTATTCTTCGCTAAGTTCTTGCTAGATCTACCGCAGACTTGAAAAAACTTTCTCGGGGGATGATGAACATAACCCAAAACAATTCGACCCAACAATTATTTTCGCCTATGGTCTCCAAGGAGAAAATTGATGTGTCGGTTGTAATTCCGTTATTTAATGAAATTGAAAGTATCCCTCAATTACATTCGCAGTTAACGGCTACACTCGACACTTTAGATCGCAGGTCAGAGATCATCCTGGTCGATGATGGCAGCACGGATGGATCTAATGCAGTCCTGAAGGAGATTCAGGAAGCTGATAAGCGGGTATGGGTAATTCAATTGAGACGGAATTTTGGCCAAGCTGCTGCTTTTTCAGCTGGCTTTGACCTCGCCCGAGGCGAGGTAATCATTACCATGGATGGTGATCTCCAGAATGATCCCGCAGATATCCCTGAGTTGTTGGAAAAGATTGATGAGGGTTACGATGTTGTCAGTGGCTGGAGAATAAACCGTAAAGATGGTTTCATAACCAGACGCATCCCTTCTGTGATGGCAAATGCATTGATATCGAAGGTAACAGGAGTTAGACTGCATGATTATGGTTGCTCCTTAAAGGCGTATCGCCATGAAGTGGTGAAAAACATCCGGTTATATGGAGAATTGCATCGATTTATCCCTGCTCTAGCCAGCTGGATGGGTATCAGAGTGGCAGAATTACCGGTCAATCACTTCCCACGCAAACACGGGCGTTCGAAATATGGGATAGGGAGGACGATCAAGGTAATACTGGATTTGATCACTGTCAAGTTCTTGTTAGATTACGCAACTCGTCCGCTGCAGATCTTCGGATTGGCGGGGATGCTCTCTTTTGTAATTGGTATGGGCATATCTCTCTATTTAACTGTTCTCAGATTGTTTTTCGGAGTGGGGCTAAGCGATCGCCCGATCTTACTCCTCGCCATTTTGCTGATCATGTTAGGCGTCCAGTTGATTCTGATGGGTTTGCTTGGAGAGTTGATTGTGCGTACCTACCATGAATCTACAGAAAAACCAATTTACGCGGTGAGGGAGATATTGGGTAAGGGGGAAGAACCGAATTCGGAATGAATTCTCTTCAATTACATCCACTTCCCAATTTGCCAGAATTATTCAACCTAGTGAAGTAACCAATCAAAAAACTAATAGGACAATGAAAATATTAATGATCGCGCCACAGCCTTTTTTCGAACCAAGGGGCACACCGATCAGCGTTTATCAAAGGTTGGCTGGTCTCTCAAATTTAGGTCATGCGATCGATCTGTCAACGTATCATATCGGTGAGGACGTGGATTTTGAAAATGTGACCATACACCGCACTCTCTCGGTGCCATGGATAAATTCATTAAAAGTAGGGCCTTCCTGGCAAAAGATTCCCCTTGATTTTTTCCTTTTTCTAAAATCCACGGGTCTGCTAATCAAAAACAATTATGAAGTTATTCACACCCATGAGGAAGCCGGATTCTTTGGGGTCCTTCTAGCCTGGATCTTCCGAACGCGACACTTGTACGATATGCATTCCAGTCTACCGAAACAATTGGATAATTTCAAATTTGCTGATAACCGGTTGATGATCGGGTTATTTCAATTTCTGGAGCGACTGGTGATAAATTCGTGTGATGCAATGATCACCATTGGTCCAGACCTAGAACAACATGTCCGAGAAATCAACCCTAAAGTACCAATGGAGATGATTGAAAATCTACCTCTAGGAAATGATCAAGTGAGTGACGCGGCTATAGAAAAACTCAGGGAGGATTTGAGTATAAATGATAAGATTGCCATCGTATATACAGGAACCTTTGAGAGATATCAAGGAGTAGACCTTCTGCTTGAGTGCGCCAAAATCATTAATAATCAATATCCTGAAGCCATATTTGTCTTAGTTGGGGGTAAACCAAACCAGATCGAGGAATATCAGGAAATAGCAACCAGCATGCAATTGGAAGATTCTGTCCGCTTCATGGGAACTCTTCCAATTGAAGAAGCAAATGTATACATCAAAATGGCTGATATCCTGGTTTCACCAAGAATCGAGGGCACCTCGGTTCCATTAAAAATTTATACATACCTACGGGCCGGGAAACCAATTGTCGCTACAAATCTTATCGCTCACTCGTTAGTATTGAATCAGGAGACGGCTATGTTGGTCGATCCGACCAAAGAAGCCTTTGCAGAAGGATTAATGAAGTTGATCCGAGATGAGAATCTCAGGAATTACATGGGTGACCAAAGCCAAAAACTGGCAGAAGAGAAATATAACGAAGCCAATTATCTAGCAAAATTACGGAAAATTTACGAGGTAATCCAGTCTGCTTCTAGTTCCCAACAAGAACAAGTAGAAGCTGCCGAGAATTAATCAGGAATAACATATGTGTGGTATTTGTGGTGTGGTCCATTCGCAAGCAGATAGGTTGATCGATGAAGGGATCTTGCGTCAGATGAGCAAAGTAATCCATCATCGAGGACCTGATGATGATGGATTTTTCATTGATGAACAAGCCGGGTTAGGTATGAGACGGCTCAGTATCATTGACCTGGTCACCGGGGATCAACCGGTAACAAATGAAGATGGGACGATCTGGTTGGTATTTAATGGGGAAATCTATAACTACAAGTCGCTGCATAACGATTTAGCTGCTAAAGGTCATCGTTTTGAAACAAAGAGTGATACCGAGGTTATCGTACACGCTTACGAAGAATTCGGTGATCGCTGTCCCGAATTTTTTAATGGGATGTTTGCCTTTGCCCTTTGGGATTTCCCCCGCAGGAGATTGCTCCTGGCACGTGATCACGTAGGCATTAAACCCCTATATTATTGGGTTGGTCAAGATCAAATTGTTTTCGGTTCCGAGCTAAAAAGCGTTATCACCCATCCTGCTGTTCCTAGAGAAATTGATATGTTGGCTCTAGATCAATTTCTAACCTTGGAATACATACCTACACCAAGGACTATTTTTAAAGGTATTAATAAATTACCTGCTGGATACCGCTTGATATACCAAGAAGGTCAGGCGAAAATCGAACAATATTGGGATATTCCAGATTTAGATACTCCCTCAGATGAGAAGACGGTTATCGAGATGCTCACCGAGTTGATTGATGATTCTGTGCGGATGCAGTTAATGAGCGATGTACCCTTGGGGGCATTCTTGAGTGGGGGGATTGATTCCAGTACTGTTGTAGCATCGATGAGCAGGTCATCGAGCTCCCCTGTAAGAACATTTTCGATCGGTTTTGATGACGCGACATACAATGAGCTGCCTTATGCAAGAGCCGTAGCATCACGTTATAACACTAAACATACTGAAGAGATCTTAGAGCCTGATATTGCAGATCTTGCGGAGCGTCTCATCCGACATTTAGATGAACCCTTTGGAGATTTCTCGATATTCCCAACGTATCTGGTCTCTGAAGTCGCTCGTCGAGAAGTGAAGGTCGTCTTGTCCGGAGATGGTGGTGATGAGCTGTTCGGGGGTTATGATACTTACGTTGCCCAGGATATGGATCGCTATTACCGCTATTTACCGTCAACTCTACGGCACACTGTACTCCCGGCTTTAATGGCACAAGTTCCCCCACGACCTGCTAAGAAAGGGTTGATAAACAAGACTAAGCGTTTCGTGGAAGGCGCGGCGCTGCCATCTTCCTGGCAACACACGCGTTGGATGATGTTTATGACCCCAGAAGAAAAGGCAGCCCTTTACCAGCCAGAGGTGTTTGCTTCTTTGGATGGGAGGAATTCAGCAGCAGTACTTGAAGATCACTTCTCCCGGACAGCTCATTCGGATGGACTAGCGCAGCAGCAATACGTGGATATCAAGACCTATCTTGTTGATGATATCCTTACTAAAGTAGATCGGATGAGTATGGCTGTTTCGCTGGAAGCGCGAGTTCCATTATTAGACTTCCGAATTGTGGAGCTGGCTGTCAATCTACCTGCGCAGATGAAATTGTATCGCGGCCAAACCAAACGCATTTTGAAGAAAGCCATGGAAGATCGTCTGCCCCAGGATGTGCTGCAGAAACCCAAACAAGGTTTTAGTATTCCATTGATGAACTGGCTGCGTGCACCTTTGAAACCGCTGATGATGGAGCTGTTGTCCAATGATAGGGTGCATCGAAGAGGATATTTCAATCAAGAGTGTGTTTCCCGGTGGGTGGAAGAGCATACCAACGGCACGATGAATCATAGCCACCGGTTGTGGGCGCTAATGGTTTTTGAGCTTTGGAATGAACAGGTCATGGATATAAAAACTGCATCTCCAGAGGTGAAAATCTCATGACCCAAGTCAATTCCCGGAAGGCCGATCTCCAAGTGAGTGAACAAAATTTGCAGCTGGATGATCCCCTTTTAATCGCAATTCGTGATTATTGGAATGAACATATCCATGATCTAGAAGTTGCCACGCAACCCGTCGGTTCGCTGGGTTTCTTCGATGAACTTGATGAATATCGATTTGATAAGCTGCGCTACCTACCACAACTCGTAGATTTCTCTGGCTTTGGAGGGAAGAAGCTCCTGGAGGTCGGATGTGGGATAGGCATCGATTTGGTTCGATTCGCCGATGGGGAGGCAGATGTTACCGGCATTGACCTGGCCCAGATCTCGATCGATTTGGCGCGGGAGAATTTCACACAACGCGGACTTTCAGCAGAATTGGATGAGATGAATGGAGAGGATTTGGTATTCGAGGATGATAGTTTCGATGTCGTTTACGCACACGGTGTTGTGCAGTATACAGCTCACGCGTCGAAAATGATAAGCGAAATTCAGCGGGTGCTCCGACCAGGAGGGACTGCTATATTAATGGTCTACAACAGGAATTCCTGGCTGAATGCCCTATCGAAAGTAATGAATGTGGGTTTGGAACATGAGGATGCTCCGGTGCTAAATAAGTACTCGATCCCGGAGTTTAAAAGTCTGCTCCAACCCTTCTCGAAATTTACGATCATCCCAGAGCGATTTCCCGTGGAGACCCGCCTCCATCATGGAATGAAGGCAACCCTGTATAACAAAGGTTTTGTGAGACTCTTTAATATACTTCCCAAATCATTAGTGCAACCTCTCGGTTGGCATTTAATGGCTTTTGCAGAAAAGTAAACCCGCAGATCATGAAAAGAAACCCACAAGAGTTCGCCGATAATATTTTTGATGTGCTCGTCATTGGGGGCGGAATCTATGGCGCCTGCATTGTCTGGGATGCTGCTTTGCGGGGATTATCAGTTGGGTTGATTGAAAGAAATGACTTCGGACAGGAGACATCAGCCAACAGCCTAAAAACTGTCCATGGTGGTCTGCGATACTTACAAGATGCTGATCTCAATTTAGTGAGGCGGATGATCCGTGAAAGATCGTCATATCTGCGTATTGCGCCTCACCTGGTACACCCATTAGCGTGCCTCACACCGACCTATTCGAGTTTGATGAAAAGCAAAATGGTGATGGGTGTGGCTTTGAAGCTCAATGATCTTGCTGGTTATGATCGAAATCGTGAAGCTCACCCCGAGAAAATTGTCCCATCCAGCCACTTGGTTTCCCGCCAGGATTGCTTAAGAGTTCTACCAGAACTGCCCGATGAAAGTGTGACCGGGGGAGCAATCTGGCACGATGCCCAGATCTATGATACGGAGCGGTTGACGCTCTCCTTTATACAATCTGCAGCATCACGCGGAGCCTCGGTTTGTAATTATATTGAAGCTGTTGGTTTGCTTAAGCAAGGAAATCGGGTTACTGGAGTAAAAGCCAGGGATAATATTTCGGGAGATGAATTCGATATTCGCGCGCAGGTGGTGGTAAATGCCGCTGGACCCTGGTTGGATAACATTTTGCGGGATGTCCAACCGCTGTCCAACGATAAGAAATTTCATCACTCATTAGCGATGAATTTCATCACCAGAAAGGTGATCGATGGTTACGCAGTTGGTCTGCCAAGCTGGCAGAAAAGGAATGTAGGTTCGAACGGTGATGAAAATGTATCACACATGCTGTTTATCTCACCCTGGCGAGGTAAATCACTGATTGGGACATTTCACTCACATTTCCAAGGCCAACCAGATCAATTCGATATAACTGAAGAACTTCTAAGCGGCGTGCTTGCAGAAGCTAATTCGGCTTATCCAGGAGCAGATTTAAAACGTGAGGACATCTCATTTATCCATCATGGATTTCTCCCGGAAATATTGAATTCACCCGGATCTGAGGTTAAGTTAGTGCGACAGGGCCAAGTATTCGATCACCGTAAGGGGGATGGTATCCATGGTTTGATCACAGTTATGGGGGTGAAGTATACAACGGCGCGGAACGTCGCAGAAAAAGCTGTTGATCTAGCGTTTGAATATTTAGAAAGCGAACCACCGAATAGCGAGACAAATGTAACTCAGCTTTACGGCGGTCAGATCGAAAACTTTTCAGTTTTCCTAGATCAAACTCTGAAAGAAGATTCTTCTAAATTGATGCCAACGTTAATCGATCATTTGGTTCGCAGTTATGGATCAGATTATCAACGAGTGAGAAAATTGATCGATGATGAAGGGGAACAAGACCGATTGGATTTGAATTCTCCTCAAGTCCTGAAGGCGATGATCGCTTTAGCGGTACAAGAGGAAATGGCTTTAAAGCTGTCTGATGTCATCTTCCGGCGGACTGGGCTTGGCTCAGCCGGAAAGCCTCCTGGGAACAGCCTGGAGC
>PVMS01079675.1_pt1 | contig 11751 bp, 16 predicted proteins | sample 1853461 | NCBI WGS metagenome assembly PVMS01 (sample SAMN08582032, study PRJNA380276) | Marine sediment metagenome, whole genome shotgun sequencing project. | isolation source: ocean sediment barecode stripped | collected 2017
CCGGCCGCGGTGATCAATGCCTCCACCTGTCCGGCCAGTTCCGGACTTGGCTCCTCCCACAGGCTGGCATCCGACAGTGCAGCGCTTCCAGCATCGAGACGATTCACCTGACCCCGGCATGCCGCACACCCCTCGAGGTGATCACGCATCGTCTCAGCACTCTCGCCTGCCAAGCGGGCGGATCTGAATTCTTCGCAGTTCATGCGGTGGCCTCCTCGAGGTGAGACAGTAGGCCGGCCAGCCTCCGATGGGCCCGATATGAACGAGACTTGACGGTACCCACCGGGATACCAAGACGTTCGGCGGTCTCTTCGTGGGTCAAGCCGAGGTAGTGGGTCGCCCGCAAGATCGCTCGCTCGTCTTCAGGTACCTGATCCAGCGCAACTCGAACCTGCCATGCCTCCCAGGTGCCTTCGAACGAAGGCGACAACACGGCTACTTCCGGTTCGTCTCCATCGCTGCGGTCGTGGCGCCGTTCCCGGCGATACAAGTCGACGGCGACGCGGCGGGCAATTGCGTATAGCCAGGGGCGCGGATCGCGGCTCGGGTCGAAACGGCCGGCGGCACGCCAGGCCTGCAAGAACGTCTGCTGGACGGCCTCTTCGGCGAGGCTGCGGTCACCGAGAGAGCGATAAGCAACGGTGAACACGGCCCGGCCAAACTCGTTGTACAACTCGCGCACTGCGTCACCGTCGCCCTCACTGAAGCGCCTCAATAACCTCTGGTTGATGGTGTCCACTGTCCTCCAACTGCGGTTGGCCGGTACCGATGACAATACGCTGGGAAGCTGCGTTTGGTTCTCGGTACCGGCCTGAGATTTCTCGCGCTACTGACCGACTGCGTCCCCGGCGGGGTCGACCACGTACCAGACATCGTTGACACCCTGACCATTGGTATCACCAGCGGCCGCATCACTGGCGAAGTAATACAGCGGCCAACCGTTGTACGTCGCCTGCTCAGCACCGTCATCACGAGTCAGAATCCCCAACAACGCGGCATCGACGCCTTCACCGGCAGCCGCAGCCACCGTTAACGGCGGCCAGATCCCTGCGCAGTCCCCGTTACAGACACTTGGGCCCTGAGCATCCGGCAAGAACAGATAAAGGGTGTTGCCCTGGTCATCGACCAGGATGTCTCCTAGGTCGGAAGACACCACCGCAACGGGCATCCCGGCGGCAGCCGGAAGCTGCGTCGTCACCGGCGCGGCGTCGCCGGCATCAGTCCCTCCTCCACAGGCCGCTACTGCCAGGGCCACGGCCGGTATCAACAGCAGTCTCTTTCTCATCGGTCCTCCTCATAGGTAATGCGGATGGAATCAATCCATCACACACCAATACGTGAAGGACGTAGGTTCGGTTCGCACCGGTTCCGAAAACGGAACTCGGGCTGGATCTGCGACGTGGAGACCGACCGTACCCTGTCGGTAACAACAGAAAGGCATCGATGCTCGAGTCAACGTTCGAGGGCTCAGAGGGACAGATCTTCTACCGCCGGTGGACCCCGGAGGGCTCGCCGCGCCGCATCGTCCAGATCGTCCATGGCTACGCCGAGCACGGCGGCCGCTATGGGCACGTTGCCACAGCCCTCGCCGCTGCGGGCGCGGTTGTGTACGCCGATGACCACATTGGTCACGGCCGTTCCGACGGGGAGCAGGCTGTGATCACCGACTTCAACCACGTCGTTGCAGACCTCCACACCCTCTCCGGCATCGCTCGCAACGACTACCCGGACCTTCCGCTTGCGTTGGTCGGCCATTCGATGGGCGGTCTCCTCTCGGCCCGTTACGCCCAAACCTGGCCGGACGAAGTCGCCGGCATCGCATTCTGCGGATCCGTTATCGGCGACTGGCAATGGGCCCGCGATGTGATAACCGAGCCCGAATTGCCACATGTCGAATTCGACCCCGAAGCAATCTCGCGTGATCCTGCAGCGGGTGCCTCGTACGCCTCTGACCCGCTGGTCTATCACGGTCAGTACAAGCGGGCGCTACTTGTTGCCGAAGTCGCAGGCCTGGATGCTTACGCACGCAACATCGACAAGCTCACCATGCCCGTTGCGGTGCTCCACGGCACCGCCGACCCGTTCGTACCCTTCGAACGATCTGTCCAGGCGGTGCACGACATGCCGACCACTGACGTCACCATCCATCTTTACGACGATGGCCGTCATGAGATCCTCAACGACACCAACCGCGATGAGGTCATCACCGATCTCGCGGCGTGGATTGATTGCGTGGCATAGCCACCAAACCGCCCAGCCTCTGGGATTGTTGCCCCGGTCCACAGTTCTCAGCCCGGATACACCCGCGGCCTTAACCGACACGACCGTGCAATAGCGATCCGATTCCGCGCCGTCACAGCGCGCTGTCACCCAATCAGTCGCGTTGTTCGTCTGTCACAATGAACATGGGAAAGGAGTGTCATGGACTGGTGGGTACTTGAATTGATCACAATCGGCGTCCTGGTTCTGGCCCTGGTGGGTCTGGGACCGCTGATTAGAAGGTTCGGTCGCAGCTATGCGGCCGATGTCTTCCGGGCAAATCCTCGCACCGGCAAGAGTTACATCGTGCTGATGGACATCGCCTACTACCTCATCTTCACCGCCTATGTGCTGGTCAGCACCCAGTTCGAGCCGCAGTTTGGGTGGGGTGACACTGTGACCGCCGATCAACTGAACGACGAGACAGTGCGCATTGGTGTGATGTTGCTGATCATGGGCATTCTGCATGGAGTAAATGTGCTCAGCCTTCCGATCATCGGTCGACTCCTCGGCATGGCGCGTCGCCTCGAGGAGGATGTACCGACCACGCCAACTGTATGACGAGCTTGCCGCTGTCGGCCGGCTGGGGCAGATCGACACGATTCGTGTTGATGCTGATAGAGCGGACAAAGACGGTTGTCGCATCTGTCCCCGACACCGATCGGGATGCCTTGGTGAGAACGTTGTTCGAGGCTGAGGGCCCACAGTTGGTCCGCCTCGCCCGGATCTACACCGACGACCGTAACGCAGCCGAGGACCTGGTCCAGGAGGCGTTCATCCGACTCCATCGGGCGGCGCATCGGATCCAAAGTGATCGGAAGGCAGCGGCGTACCTGCGTTCGATCGTCATCAACCTCGCCCGCGACCACAACCGCAGAGGCCTCATGTCGTTGCGCCATCAGGAGGCGCTAATTGCAGGGTCGTCTCCTGACGCTCCCGACGACACTCTGGTTCTCGATGAGGAACGAGCGAACACAATCCGCAGCCTCCTCCTGCTTTCGCCACGACAGCGGGATTGTCTCGTACTGCGGTTCTACCTCGAGCTATCCGAGCGCGAGATCGCGGAGACGCTCGGCATCTCGCCCAACTCGGTAAAGACCCACTGCCGACGCGGGATGGCAGCCTTGAGGACCACCATGGAGCGGACGCCATGACAGATGACGCGACGACTCTGCAACAACGCCTCGCAATTGCCCTCCATCAGGCCGACCAGTACGAGCCCAGCGACGACCTATTTGCCAAAGTCATCCGGTCGATAGAGGAAGACGCGGCCCACCGTCGGCGGGTAAGGCTCATCCTCGCCTCGATAGCGACCACGATCGTGGCGATCGGCGCGTTCCTTGCTCTCACCGTGCGAAGAGTAGACGGCCATCTCGAAATGCCGTTTGAGGCGCTCGAGGGGCTGACCATCGCGGTCCTCATCGGTTTGGTGGTCGTGCTCGGCCCGACCATCAGGCGGTTTGGACAGACCTACGAAGCCGCGGCGTTCGGCGTCGCCCCCGCAACGGGACGTCGCGTACTGCGCTTGTTGGACATTGCTTACTACCTGATCTTTGCCGGCTTCATCCTCGTCACAACCCACTTTGCTCCTCCTGCTGGGTGGGGTCCACCCAGTCGTCTCGGCAGCTGGGTGCACCACGAGCTGGAACGAGTGGGCGGGTTCCTGATGCTGATGAGCGTCTTACACGTCGCGCTCCTGCTCGCGCTACCGATCGTTGGCCTCGTGCTAACCAGCAACTGGCGGCGCGACCGCCGCGCCGCAGCAGGCGATAGCGCCCCACCGGCGAATCCCTGGGCGGAGCGCGTGGACAAGTTCATCACCGTCTCCGCCTGGGTGCTGGCTGGTCTGGTCCTGCTGAATCTTCTTCAACTGGCATTGGGTCTGGTTGTCGGGTCTGGTGGACCATGACAACTACCTCTGTTGCGATACGGCCCGGCCAGCGCATAGCCCGTGAGATAACTCGAGGCGGGCTCGCCGGGGTCATCGCCGGGGTAATTGTTGGCGGCGTCGGGGGTCGGCTCATGATGCGGATCTCCGCCCTAATCGATAGCTCAGTAGCGGGATTCACTACCGAGAACGGCGCGATCATCAACGAATTCACGCTGGAAGGCACCATCGGCTTGATGGTCTTCGGAGGCTTGTTCGCCGGCTTTCTCGTCGCCTTCATCTGGGTGGTCTTCCAACGCTGGCTCCCCAGCAGTATCGGATTGCGCTACACCGTTACCGCAGTGGTCGGCGTGGCACTGGGAGGCCGCGCCGCTATCGATGGAGGCAACTTTGACTTCATCATCCTCGATCCACCCCTGGTGCACGCCGGATTGTTCATGTTCCTGGCCGGAGCAACGGCGAGCGCGGCCCTGTGGTTTGACCGCAAACTCGATAGCCGCCTTCCTCGCGACCCTGTCGGTGTCTACTGGCTGATCACGGGCCTCGGCCTCACCCTCGCCGTGCCGATCTTCCTAAGTTTCTTTCGCATGGAGGATTGCGCCTGTCTCACCCCACCGCGGCTGGTTGGTGTCTTGCTGGGGCTGCTCGGCATGCTGACTGTGGTCTCCTGGGCTACTGACATAAGGGGCCGACCGCAAGCTCGCTGGCTGCGCTGGACCGGTCCCTTCGTTGCTCTAGCAGTCGTGGTCGCAGGACTAGCGCATCTCGCAGGGGAGATTGCACACTTCATCTAGGGGTCGTCCACGCATCAGAACCGCACCGGTGATCGTCGCGGAAAGCGTATGCTCGACGTATCGGAACAGGTGTGTTCACCATGAGCGAGCCCGGTATGACCATCCCACGAAAGCCAGCACCTCGCCGTGAGGACCTAGGGGCGCCGGGTTCCGTCGTCTCCACCACGTACTGGCACGGACTCGACGACGGCCGCATCCAATGTGACCTGTGCCCCCGCGAATGCAAGCTCAGGGAAGGCCAGCGCGGTCTCTGCTACGTCCGGGCACGGATCGACGACGAGATCGTCCTCACCACATACGGCAGATCGAGTGGCTTCTGCATCGACCCGATCGAGAAGAAGCCGCTCAATCACTTCCTCCCCGGGACCCCGGTGCTCTCATTCGGCACGGCGGGCTGCAACCTGGCGTGTCGGTTCTGCCAGAACTGGGATATCTCCAAATCCAAGGAGTATGACGTCCTCGCCGACCAGGCCACTCCAGAGAAGGTCGCCCGGGTGGCGGCCGAACTCGGATGCCGCAGCGTCGCCTTCACCTACAACGACCCGGTCATCTTCCACGAGTACGCCGTCGATGTAGCCGACGCCGCCCGGGACCAGGGTGTCCGCACGGTCGCAGTCACCGCAGGCTACGTCAGCCCCGGACCGCGGCGAGACTTCTACGCTCACATGGATGCCGCCAACATCGACCTCAAGGGCTTCACGGAGGAGTTCTATCACCGGATCTGTGCTGGAGCCCTGGCCCCGGTGCTCGAAACTCTCGAGTATGTGAAACACGAAACCGATGTATGGCTTGAAATCACCACGCTCCTCATACCGGGCCTCAACGACTCGGATCGGGAACTCGACGAAATGACACGATGGGTGGTGAAGCATCTCGGCCCGAACGTCCCGCACCACTTCTCAGCATTCCATCCCGATTTTAGGATGATCGACCGGCCCCCCACACCTCCCAAGACACTGCAGCGTGCCCGGGAAATAGCCATGGAAAACGGGGAACGCCACGTCTACACCGGCAACGTTCACGATCCTGCCGGCCAGGCCACGTATTGCCACAGCTGCGGGGCGGTCCTGGTCGAGAGGGATTGGTACCGGCTGGGACGATGGGCCTTGGATAGCGAAGGACGCTGCACTAAATGCAGTACGGCCTGTGCCGGGGTATTCGAGGACGAACCAGGCACTTGGGGTGCAAAACGACAGCCAGTCCGGCTGGCCGAGTGGGCCTGATCCGGCTCATCAGCCAACCCTTCATCAACCAATGGCGAACGTACCGTATCCGACCACCCGATCGGCCGATCCCGCGGTGTCCGCCGAGTTCCGCAGATCGAGCGTCTCGACCGCAAAGCCGTTGCGGCGAGCGAGGTGCAACGCGGCCTGGATCCCAACCCTCCCGCATGCCGAATCCCGGCCCAGAGCCCCCGGGTCGAGTCGCTCAATTACCGTTGCTGATGCTGCATCGAGGCGGCGAGCCGTTGCAGAGTCGTGAAAGTGCGACAAGTCGGATGACACCAGCAACAGCGTCCCTTTGCCAAGAAGCGGTTCCACCACGTTGGCGACAACCGTCGGGTCGATATCACCGGTGAGCAACGGAAGCACCGGCACCCCGGGGGCCACGATCTGGAGGAAGGGAAGCTGGACCTCGAGAGAATGCTCTCGCTGGTGGGCCTTCGGCGAAGCGATGACCAGGGGGTTCGCCTGGAGGCCGGCCACGCCGGCCACATCAACTGCAACACCGCCGAGGGGAGTCTCCATCTGATCGACCCCGGGAAGAGCCAGACCGGAGAACGCAACGTGGTGCGCAGGGCCGAGCATCACGATCCGTCGGAGGCCCTCCATTCCCACGAGAAGCCGATACCCGGTTGCTGCCACCGGACCTGAATAGACGAGTCCGGCGTGAGGCACGATGAGGGTTCGCAACGAGAAGCCGGGATCGACGGGTTCGGCGAGGGCGAGAAGACCTCGAATCTCTGCCTCGAGATGACGGCCGTCTGCCGCATAGAAGCTGCCGGCGACTGCGGGCAAACGAGTCGTGGGGCGCATGCGCTACCTCCCTGGGTACCCTCGCAACGTACGCGGTGATGGGTCCGTCGTCTATGGCCTTCCGACCCTTCCTCAGCGTCCACAACCAAGATAGGTTGGGAGCGTGAACGTCGAACCACATCCGTATATCTCGCTGGCCCGGAAGGCTATCCGTCACTATCTGACGACCGGCGATGTCCTCAACCCGGCTCGGGAGCCGGATGATCCTCCTCCAACCGGGGTGTTCGTATCGCTGTACAACCCGGCCGGGCCCGGGGAGGAGGAAGGATCTCTTCGGGGATGCGTCGGTTCCTATCAACCAACCGCCACCACTTTGAGGCGCGAGATCGCCCATTCAGCAGTAGCCGCCGCAGTGTCTGACCCCCGGTTTCCGCCACTCCACCACGGAGAGATTGATGACCTCGACGTGACCGTCTACTTGTTGCAGGAGCCCGAGCTGATCGAAGGGCTCGACGACCTCGACCCTTCACGGTACGGCGTTATCGTCGAGGGTCCCGGGGGCCGTACCGGGCTCCTGCTCCCGGCGATCCCGGGAATCACCACGGCAGCCCAACAGGTCGAACTCGCCCGCCGCAAAGCATCGTTCTTGCCCGATGACCCTGTGCGCCTCTTCCGCTTCGGTGCCAGCATCATCATCTGACGTTCAGCGTCTGACGGTCACCGACGGAAGCCAAAGCCCTGGTACGCCACGACTTTGCTGGTACCCGCTACGAGATCGATACGCCGCGCCGCCTGCGGATATGTCAGGCGCCGTAAGAGCAGGCCCATCACTGCTCCGGCCAGGCGAGGGAGACTGCGGGCTCTCACCCCGACTCCCACGATCCCGGCAGGTTCAACATCTGAATCCCGCATGTGACGTTCCATATCCGACGGCCGCAATAGTCGACGCCACTGGTGGGTGCCCCGTGGAATCAGTCCCAGCAGATCTTGAGCAATCAACAGCAAGCCGACACGATTGATGAGCGAGCGGTTGGGACCTGAATAGATGAAAACACCGCCGGGACGGAGAACCCTGGAGGCCTCGGCGATGACCGCTCCGGGATCATCGACATGCTCGAGCACTTCCAAGCACACCACTGCATCGAACGAACCACTTGAGAATGGAAGCTGCTCTCCCGAACCGCCGACAAAGCGCACCGCCGGGGTTCCGGCGTAGGCCCGGCCGGCCTGGAGCGACAAGATCGAAGGATCTATGGCCACGACGGAGTAGCCGTTGTCGTCGAGCGCGGCGGCGACAGACCCTCCCCCTGCTCCGAGGTCGAGGACCCGCCCACCGCCACGGACATTCGGGCGGAGCGCGTCGACTACGAACGGAACCCGCACCGGGTCGAGCAAAACGCCGAGTCCATGCAAGGTCCCGGACTCGTCCCACCACGTTGCCGCGAGTTCGTCGTACAGAACGCGCTGGCTTACGTCTCGTTGGAAAGGCATCATGGCAATAGAACGGGTGAAACCTGCGGGGCATTCCGCGGTCGTAGGCTATGGAGGTCAGATCGACACGACGAAAGGACAGCTAGTGCAGGCGGTCACCGCCATCGTTACCGGGGTGGTTCACGGAGTCGGGTTTCGGTATAAAACGCGGGAGCGGGCCCAATCCCTGCGACTCGCCGGCTGGGTGCGCAACCGCTCCGACGGAACAGTGGAGATCTGGGCTCAAGGGACTACCGATGCACTGGCAGAGTTCTCGACCTTCCTCGAACGCGGCCCTCGCTTCGCTACGGTTACTTCTCTCAGCGTGGAGGACGTCGAGCCTGACGCGACGCTCGATCAGTTCGAGATCCGGCTGTAGGGACTCTGCTCAAGCTGGCATCCACGAATGTGCGCGGCGGGCCATTCATCCCTCGAGCATTCCCGGATCGGCGGGCACGTCGACAGCATGCCGTTGCAGGGTGGCCAAAGACACGATGTCGAGCACACTCTGGTGAGTGGAGGCCAACACCACCGGCGACGCCGCTCCAGCACTATGGGCCCGAAGCCAGTTACCCGCGGTGACACACCACCGGTCTCCGGGCAAAAGGCCGGGAAAGCGATATTGCGGCATCGCGGTAATGAGATCGTTGCCGATGCTGCGTTGATGCTCGAGGAACTCGTTGGTCACGACGGCGCAGATGGTGTGGCTACCGCGGTCATCAGGGCTGGTCCGACAGGAGCCATCGCGGAACCACCCGGTGACGGGATCGACACTGCACGGTTCCAGTTCGCCGCCAAGCACGTTGAGTTCCATCGTGTCAGTATGGCCGCTTGTCCCGCGACGTGACGTCACTCCTGTCTTGGCACAGGCATCGTGTAACAAAGGGCCTGGCCGTCCACGACGACCACGCCATCATCCCTGACAACCTTGGTGACCAGCTTGGTGATCGGCTTGTCCGACCGAACCTCGGTCACCTCTACATGCCCGGTGATCACATCACCTGGGCGAACCGGGGCTCGGAAACTCCACTCGACGTTGAGGAACACGGTCCCCGGACCGGGTAGGTCTTCGGCCACCACCGCGTTGAGGATCGCCGTCGTGATGCCGCCCTGAACAACGATCTCGCCGAAGGATGTCGCCGCGGCAGCCTCGGGGTCGTAGTGGATCGGGTTCCGGTCACCGCTGATCTCGGTGAATAGTTTGATGTCGTCGGACGTGATCGCCCGCGAGCGTTCTGCGGTGTCGCCCACCGTCGGCTGACCGTTGGGCCAGGTTGTGCTGTGTTCCGTCATGTGAGAGGTAACGCACAAGGCGCAGAGTGCAATTCCCGCGATTTGGGTGAGATCCGCGGGCGGGAGGGGTCGCGTCTAGCAACGTTGGGCTTGCATCAACAAATGATGCGGCCGTGACGGCAGCGAAGTTCGGTTTGAATCCGGCGCTGTCCCGCAACTGTGAATCCCTTTTGGGTAAGCCAGGTCGCCTGTCGGCGCGGTGACGAATAGGCCTCGGATGAAGGTTGACCTCGTCGGCGCAGCCGACAATCACCTTCATCCTCCGAAATACGGAGGATGTTTTTATGTTCAAGACAAGGCTCGCAGCCCTGCTGGTTGCGATCGCGCTGGTGGCAGCCTCCTGCGGTGGATCTTCCAGTGAAGACACGACAGCTCCAAGTCCGACCGAAGCGCCGGCCGTCGCGCAAACCACCGTTACCGCCTCGCCGACTCCAACAGCGGCCCCCACCACGGCACAAGCCCCGGATCTCTTTCCGGTGACGATTTCTGCTGCTAACGGTGACATTGAAATCGTCGAGATGCCAACCAAGATCGTGTCGATGTCGGCGACTCATACCGAGATGCTCTTCGCCATCGGTGCTGGTGACCAGGTGGTGGCTGTCGACGCTTTCTCCAACTATCCCGCAGAAGCTCCCATGACCGACCTGACCGGCTTTGCTCCCAACGTGGAGGCAATCGTCGGCTTTGGCACGGACCTCCTCGTCACGGACGGGGACTGGGACGGCAGCAGCGTTGCCGCGTTGACCGAGTTGGGCATTCCCGTTCTCATCCTCCCCGCTGCGGCCAACCTTGCCGATGTGTACACCGAGCTCGAACAACTCGGCGCCGCCACCGGCCACGTCGCCGACGCCGCGGTGGTGGTGGCCCAGATGCAGGCCGACATCGACGACATCCTCCAATCAATCCCTGAGGTGACAAATCCCCTGACCTTCTACCACGAGCTCGACGCCACGTACTACTCGGTGACTTCCGGGACATTCATCGGTCATGTGTACAGCCTGATGGGGTTGGAGAACATTGCCGATGCTGTGGGCGAAGGGAGCTTCGGGTACCCCCAACTGTCGGAGGAGCACATCCTCCAACAGGACCCCGACCTCATCTTCCTGGCCGACACAATTTGCTGCGGCACATCCGTCGATTCACTTGACAATCGACCTGGTTGGAACACTCTGACCGCAGTCAAAAATGGTGCAGTGGCCGAGCTCAACGACGACATGGCGTCCCGCTGGGGACCTCGCATCGTCGACTACATGGCTGCTGTGGCCGAAGCACTCGCTGCGTTGGCGGTCAACGCGTAATGGCAACACGGGTCGAGCCCGCTGCTCCCCGCCTCGGCTGGAGGTGGTGGCTCGGCGCGACGGTTGCCCTCATCGGATCGGTTCTCATCGGGGTCGCCATCGGGCCTGCCGACATCGGCTTCTTCGATGCGGCTCGCGCCCTGCTCGATCTCGTGCCCGGTATCGACATTGGGACCGATCTCTCGGAACGAGAGCTAGCCATACTCCAGATCGTCAGATTCCCGCGAGTCATACTGGGTGTCATCGTCGGCAGTGCCCTTGCGTTGAGCGGAGCGGCCTACCAGGGGGTATTTCGCAATCCGCTGGCCGATCCCTACCTCCTCGGCGTCGCCGCGGGGGCAGGCCTCGGGGCCACTCTCGCCATCGTCGCCGGCGGCGGTGGGGATGGCGCCCTCCCGCTTCTGCCAGCGGCAGCGTTTGTAGGAGCGGTAGTCGGTGTATTGCTCAGCTACGGTCTGGGCCGCACCGTCGGAGGTGCCCGCACCGTGACCTCGCTGATCCTCGCCGGAGTCGCCATTGCCGCGTTCCTTACCGCCATCCAGACATATGTCCAGCAACGCAACGCCGAGACCTTGCGCGAGGTCTACGACTGGATACTGGGCCGCCTTGCCACGACAGGATGGGGCGATGTCCTGCTGGTGTTGCCATATGTCGTGGTCAGCGCCATTGGCATCTTCGCCCATCGGCGAGCGCTCGACATGATGGCAGTGGGTGACGAAGAGCGTCCGGTCCCCCCGGCCACTGCGACCGCGGCGACGCCGAGGAGGTAGGGA
>PVMS01123331.1_pt1 | contig 11749 bp, 10 predicted proteins | sample 1853461 | NCBI WGS metagenome assembly PVMS01 (sample SAMN08582032, study PRJNA380276) | Marine sediment metagenome, whole genome shotgun sequencing project. | isolation source: ocean sediment barecode stripped | collected 2017
CTTCAAACAGCTCCGCAAAATTTTCAGTCATACTCAGATTGTTCAGTTGTTGATGAATTTAGCGTCGTGCCGACGCACCCATTTCGTTCAGTTTTCCGCTCAGTCGTTCTTCGCTCAGACTCTGGCACCTACAAAAAGCCACGTGCTTCGATCAGTTGCCACACGCGCTGCTCAACGGCATCGACACCAAGTGCCGTGCTGTCAATGACGACGGCGTCTGCCGCGGCAACCAATGGCGACTCGACGCGTTGCCGGTCGCGCTCATCACGCTCCCGGATGCCCGCGAGGAGGGCGCGCAGACTACCACCTAAACCCTTATCTATCAACTGCTTAAGTCGCCGCGCGGCACGCTCCTCTGGGCTCGCCTCGAGGAACACTTTGAGCCGCGCATCGGGAAATACGACCGTGCCCATGTCACGTCCGTCGGCCACCAGACCGGGCGCGCGCCGGAACCCTCGCTGACGCTCCAGAAGCGCCCTGCGAACCGCCCCCAGGGCCGCAACGCGCGACGCGTTCGCACTGACCGACTCCGCTCTGATCTCAAGGCTCACATCCCGACCATCCAGCCGAACCGCAACGCCCCCATCACCCGGACGGAATTCGATGTCGAGCTCACGCGCCATCTCCGCAAGGCCGGCCCCATCTTCGATTCCAACCTCACGCTGCGCGGCGGCCAGCGCAACGATCCGATACAACGCCCCGCTATCGAGCAGGTGCCAGCCGAGGCGGCGCGCGAGTGCTTCCGCCAGGGTACCTTTGCCGGACCCGCTGGGGCCATCGATGGTTATCACCGCAGCGCTCACTGCTCTCCCCTGGAATCACCACCCTCGGGCCCGGGACCGTCGGGCCCACCCGCGGAAAAGCTCCGTCGTGCGCGTTGCGCGCGGGCCAGCAATGCTTCGACAGCCTCCAGCCGGCCACTGCCGAGGTCTTCCTGCAACTCGACGAGCAACGCACCAAAGGCGTTCAACTGCGCCTCGATCGCGTCCCGATTGCTGGCGACAATGTCCCGCCACAACGCCGGATCACCACCGGCGATGCGCGTAAAGTCCGCAAACCCCGAACCTGCAAATTGCATGATCGCGGCATCATCGCGATCCGCAATCAACGCCATGAACGTCGCCGCCAGCAGGTGCGGCAAATGGCTGGTCAACGCCACCGCGGCATCGTGATCCTCGGCGGAGGTCTCGCTCACAATGGCGCCACAGGCCTGCCACCAGTCCCGGACCCGTTCGAGGTGCCGGCGCCCGGTCTCCTGGCTCGGGGTGATGAACACGCGTTTGCCGCGAAACAATTCCGCGCTGGCCGCCTCGGGGCCCGATTGGTCGGATCCGGCCATGGGATGACAGGGAACGAAATTGGCCGGCACGCTGCCGAACGCTTCGGCGAGCTCGTCCAGCGGCTGCTGCTTGGCACTGCCGACATCGAACAGGGTGCTGGAGCGGGCAACGCCGGTTCTTTCCAACTCTACGATCACCCGCGCAATCTGACCGACGGGAACGGCCACCAGTATGGCATCCGCCCCAACCCCATCGCTCTCGGCGTCGATCGCACCCAGCTCGAGCGCCCGCCCGATTCGAGCGGGGTTGGCGTCCGCGCCGGTGATACGGGTGAAACATGCCGCCTGGCGTGCCGCCATGGCAAACGAGGCACCGACCAGCCCGGTGCCGACCACGTGCAGGTGGCTCATCCGTTGCTCACAGCAATTCGCGGAGGGCCGCGAGGAAGCGTTCGTTCTCTTCGTCGAGTCCAACCGTCACCCGCAAATGCTGCGGCAGGCCGTACCCGGCGATCGGCCGCACGATGACGCCGCGGCGCAGCAGATCCTGGTAAACCGGCTCCGCATCACGGCCAATATCGACGCACAGGAAGTTCCCGGCAGATGGAATGAAGCCGACGCCCAGCCGATCGAGACCCTCGCTGAGCTGGCGCATGCCCGCGACGTTCAACGCCCTGCTCTCGCGCACGAATTCCAGCTCGGTCAACGCCGCTTCGGCACACGCGAGCCCGAGAGCGTTGACGTTGAAGGGCTGGCGCACCCGATTCATGAGATCCGCGAGCTCAGGACGGCTTATCGCATAGCCGACCCGCAATGCCGCCAGCGCATGAATCTTCGAGAACGTCCGCGTCACGACCAGATTCGGGAAGCGCCGCTGCAGATCGACGCCGTCTGGATACTCCGGCTCCTCGACGTATTCGAAGTAGGCTTCGTCGAGCACCACGACGAGTTGCTCCGGCAGCTGTTCGAGAAAATTGCTCAGCTCCGCCGCGCCCACCCAGGTACCGGTCGGATTGTTCGGGTTGGCAATGAACACGATGCGGGTCTTTTCGTTTACCGCGTTCGCCATCGCGTCGAGGTCGCAACCCCACGCGCGAGCTGGAACCGTCACCAGGACCCCACCATTGGAGACCACCGCCAGCGGATAGACCACGAACGCGTGTTCCGAAACGACGGCTTGTGCCCCGGGGCTCAACACCACGCGGGCGATCAGTTCCAACACGTCGTTGGAGCCGTTGCCAAGCGTCACCTGGTCGACCTCGACACCAAGATGCGCCGCAAGGCTATGTTTCAGACGATAGCCGCTGCCGTCCGGATAGCGCGACAGCGATCCGGCGGCCCGTTCCAGCACCGAGGTAACCGCTGAACCCGGGCCGCGGGGGTTCTCGTTGCTCGCCAGTTTGACGATGTCGGTCAGTCCAAGCTCCCGGGTCAACTCTTCGGTCGGCTTACCCGGCTGATAAGGCTGCAGCGTCTGGATGGCGGGGTTGCACCAATCCGCGACCGACACTGTCACACCACCGCCTGGGGGTACGAGCCGAGCGATTTGACTTCGGTTGCCACCTCGCCGATCTCATCCAGAACCGCGCGGATTGCCGGCGCTGTCTGATGACCGTCGAAGTCGATGAAGAACACGTACGACCAGCTACTGGTTTTCGACGGTCGCGTTTCGATTCGCGTCAAACTGATGCCGTGTTCATGAAAAGGACCAAGCACCTTGTACAGCGCACCCGGCTCGTTACGCATGCTCACCAGGATCGAGCTCTTGTCGCGGCCACTGGGTCCGACCTTCTGCTTGCCAATCACCAGAAACCGGGTCTTGTTGTTCGGTTGGTCTTCGATGCTGCTTGCCAGGGTACGCAGACCGTAGTGCTGCGCGGCTATCTCACCGGCAATGGCCGCGCAGTCGTCACGCTTCGCCACCATCCTGGCCGCCTCCGCGTTGCTGTTCACGGGCACGCGTTCGGCGTTCGGCCAATGCGTATCGAGCCAGGTACGACACTGCGCAAGGGATTGCTGGTGTGAGTAGATAGTGCAGATGTCGTCATTTCTGGTAGAAGGACTCGCCAACAACGAGTGGTGAATGGGCAATTCCACTTCGGCACAGATTCTCAAGGGCGAAGTCATGAAGCAATCGAGCGTGTGATTGACCATCCCTTCGGTCGAATTCTCAACCGCCACGACGCCGTAGTGAACCGAATCCGCCTCCACCTCGCGGAACACCTCGTCAATGCTCGCCAGCGGCTGCATGTTCGCAAAGTGTCCGAACTGTTTGATCGCTGCCGCTTCCGAGTACGTTCCTGCCGGGCCCAGATAGGCAATCGAAAGGGGTTGTTCCAGAGCCAGGCAGCAGGAAATGATTTCCCGGAACAGCCGCGCCATGTCGTCGTCCGACAGAGGGCCCGTATTTTCTGCCTTGAGCCGCGCCAGAATCTGCGCTTCGCGCTCGGGACGGTAGTACACGGGTGATTTGTCACCCGCATCCTGGGCTTTGATTTCCGCCACCTGCATCGCAGCCGCGGCCCGCTGATTGAGCAACCGACGCAGTTCCACATCGATCGCATCGATGCGATCGCGGATCTCTTCGAGTTCTTTCTTCTCTTTCATCAGGAGTCCATCACCAGATCATCACGAGGCCATCACCATCAGTTGGCTCAGGCGTGGTCCGCTTCGAACCCATGCATGAAGTCGATCAGCGCATCCACGGCCTGCTCCGGGACCGCATTGTAAAGACTGGCCCGCATGCCCCCGACGCTGCGATGACCCTTGAGGTTCAGCAAGCCACCCGCCTCCGCTTGCTCGAGAAAGCGTCCGTCGAGTTCCGGGTCCGCGAGCGTGAACGGCACATTCATCCACGACCGGTCGGCCGGACGTACCGGGCATCGATAAAAATTGCTGGTGTCGACCGCCGCGTACAAGCGATCCGACTTGGAACGGTTTCGCTGCGCCATGACCTCCAATCCGCCCTGGGCCTTCAACCACTTGAACACCAGACCAGCGATGTACCAGCTGTAGGTAGGCGGCGTGTTGTGCATCGAGTGGCTTTTCGCCTGGACTTCGTAGTCGAGCATGCTCGGCGTCGCCGCGGCCGCATTGCCCGCCAGATCCTCGCGCACCAGCACCACCGTGATGCCGGCCGGCCCGATATTCTTCTGCGCGCCCGAGTAGATGACCCCGAACCGTGAGACATCGAGCGGGCGGGACAGCAATGTGCTCGAAAGATCCGCAACCAGGGGCACCGATCCCGTGTCCGGGTACTCGTGAAACTCGACCCCGCCAATGGTTTCATTGCCGGTGATGTGCAAGTAGGCAGCATCTGCCGAAGGCTCCCAGGTGTCGGGTTCAGGAATGTAGCTGAAGTTCTCGGCTTCCGAGCTTGCAATGACCCTGACATCGCAAAACCGGCGCGCCTCGGCGATCGCCTTGCCCGCCCAGGACCCCGTGTCGACGTAGTCCGCGGACGACTTCTCGCCAAGCAGATTCAACGGCACCGCCGCGAACTGCAGGGTCGCGCCGCCCTGCATGAACAACACGTGGTAGCCGTCCGGAACCGCCAACAGTTCGCGCAGGTCCGCCTCCGCCTGTTCGGCGATGGAGATGAACTCCTTGCTGCGGTGGCTCATTTCCATTACCGACAGACCACGGCCCTGGTAGTCGAGCAACTGGTCTCGCGCTTCCTCCAACACCTCGGTGGGCAGCGCGGCGGGCCCCGCTGAAAAATTGAATACTCGGGTCATGGTCCTGTGAATCTACGCTTCGGTATCGCCGCCTGAATCGGGTTCGCCCGCCTCATCGGAAACGTCTACCGGCTCGGCCCCTTCGTCGACCACCGCCGACTCTTCGATACGTTCGACGCCCACGAGGTGTTCGTTGCCGCGCAGCGCAATCAACCGAACCCCCTGGGTAATCCTGCCCTGCAACGAGACTTCGTCCGCCGATGTTCGCACCAGCGTTCCCTGGTCACTGATCAGCATCAGTTCATCCCCGGAAAAGACCTGCACGGCACCCACCACCGCGCCGTTACGCTCGCTGACCTTCATGCCGATGACGCCCTGGGCGCCACGTCCTTTGACCGGGAAGTCGTCGATCGCGGTGCGCTTGCCATAGCCCTGGCGGCTGGTCGTGAGAACGAACCCGTCGGCTTGCGGAATGATCAGGGAAATCACCCGCTGACCGCTGAACAACCGAATACCCCGCACGCCACGCGCGCCCCGGCCCATGGCCCGGACGTCAGACTCTTTGAAGCGCGCCACCTTGCCTGAACTGGCCATCAGCAGCACGTCACAGTGACCATCCGTCAAGGCAGCACCCATGAGGGTATTGCCTTCGTCCAACTCCAACGCGATCAAGCCCGACGTGCGCGGCCGCGAAAACTGTTCAAGCGGAGTTTTCTTGACCGTGCCGTTGCCCGTCGCCATGAACACGAATTTGTCGTCGGCGAAGTCCTTGATCGGCAGAATGGCGGTGATCCGCTCAGCTGCGCCCAGCGGCAACATGTTGACCAGCGGCCGGCCTTTGGCGCCTCGACTGCCCTGCGGAATCAGGTAAACCTTCAGCCAGTAGACCTTGCCGGCATCGGAAAAGCACAACAGCGTGTCGTGACTGTTGGCGATCAACAGGTGCTCGACGAAGTCTTCATCCTTGACTGACGTCGCCGCCCGACCCCTGCCCCCACGCCGCTGGGCCTGATAGGCCGACAACTGTTGGGTCTTTCCGTAACCCTGATGTGAAACCGTAACCACCAACTCCTCTTCGGGAATCAGGTCTTCCACGGTGAGGTCAAGCTGCGAACTGACGATCTCGGTACGGCGTTCGTCGCCGTAACGATCCCGCACTTCGATCAGTTCGGCGCGAATCACACTCAGCAGCCGGTCCTCCGAGCCAAGAATATCCTGCAGATCCGCAATCTCATCGAGAATGCCCTGATACTCGTCGATCAGTTTGGTCTGCTCGAGGCTGGTCAATCGATGCAGGCGCAGATCGAGAATCGCCTGGGCTTGCTCCGGCGAAAGGTAATAGAGCCCATCGCGGATCCCGTACTCCTCGCCAAGTCCCTCCGGACGGCAGGCGTCACTGCCCGCCCGAGTCAACAACTCCTCTACCGCCCCCGACACCCAACCCTGCGACGTCAGCCGTTCCCGGGCTTCCGCGGCGTCGGCGGATGCTTTGATCAGCTCCACGACCGGGTCGATGTTGGCCAACGCCACCGCCTGCCCCTCGAGGATGTGGCCCCGCCGCCGGGCCCGGCGCAACAGGTAGACCGTGCGCCGGATGACCACCTCGCGACGATGCTGAACGAACGGCGCCAGCATGCTCTTGAGGTTCAATACCCCGGGCTGACCGTCGACCAGCGCGACGCAGTTGATGCCGAACACCGACTGCAACTGAGTCTGCGCATACAGATTGTTCAACACGACCTCACCGGAGTCGCCGCGGCGGATCTCGATGACGATTCGCATGCCATCCTTATCGGACTCGTCGCGGATCTCGGTTATACCCTCGATTTTTTTGTCTTTGACCAGTTCAGCAATCTTTTCGATCAGCCGCGCTTTGTTCAGCTGATACGCGATCTCGGTGATGATGATCGTGTCTTTGCTGGTCCGCTCATTGCTTTCCACCCTGGCCCGGGCACGCACATAAATTCGACCGCGCCCGGTTCGATACGCCTGCACGATTCCAGCTCGTCCGTTGATGATTCCGGCGGTGGGGAAGTCGGGGCCTTTGATGTGCTCCATCAACCCATCAATGCTGATCTCCGGGTCGTCGAGCAGGGCCAGACAGGCGTTGATCACCTCGGTCAGGTTGTGCGGCGGGATGTTGGTCGCCATCCCGACCGCGATGCCCGAAGATCCGTTGACCAGCAGATTGGGCACCCGCGTGGGCAACACATCCGGCATCGTCAACGTGTCGTCGTAGTTGGGAACGAAGTCGACGGTCTCTTTGTCGAGATCCTCGAGCAGTTCGCCGGCCAGGCGCGTCATGCGTATTTCGGTGTACCGCATGGCAGCCGCGCGGTCGCCATCGACGGACCCGAAGTTCCCCTGACCATCGATGAGCCTGTAGCGCATGGAGAAGTCCTGGGCCATGCGCACAATCGTGTCGTAGGCCGCCACATCGCCATGCGGGTGGTATTTGCCGATCACCTCGCCGACCACTCGGGCAGACTTCACATACGGACGATTGAACGTGTTGTTCAGCTCATTCATGGCAAACAACACGCGCCGATGGACAGGTTTCAGGCCGTCGCGCACATCCGGCAACGCACGTCCCACGATGACGCTCATCGCGTAGTCGAGGTACGACCGACGCAGTTCGTCTTCGATGTTGACGGGCAGTATTTCTTTTCCGAACTCGGACATCTTCTGGTGTGGATCCGGCTGGCAGTAAAACGCACCATTTTAGCACGATACGTACACCCGACACTCGCCAACCGGAGGTCGGTCGGGGCGCCCGAGCGACCAGCCCGGCGGGAAGTGTCCAGCCCCCCGGAGACTTCCAGCCTGGGTAACTGGCTATAATGACGCGCATGCCCAGATCACACTGTGATTCGATCATCGAGGCCGGCTGGGTTCTCCCGATCGCACCCGTCAACACAGCACTGCTGGATTGCAGTGTCGCAATCCGCGAGGGTCTCATCGTAGCCGTGGGAACACACGCGGAAGTCGCCGCGGCCTGGACGGCAGATGAACGTCTTACCCTGCCCGAGCACATTCTGCTGCCCGGCCTGGTGAACGCCCACGGTCATCTCCCGATGACCCTGTTTCGCGGCCTGGCCGACGATCTGCCGCTGGATCAGTGGCTCAACGAGCACATCTGGCCGCTCGAAACCCGCTGGGTGGATCCGGAGTTCGTGCGCGACGGCGCGGCGCTCGCACTGCTCGAAATGCTGACTACCGGCACAACCTGTTGCAGCGACATGTACTTCTTCCCCGAAGTTACCGCCGAGGCCGCGCGTGCCGCCGGAATCCGTGCGCAGATCGCTTTTCCGATCCTGAGCTTCGCCAATGCCTGGTCACGCGACGCCAACGAAGCCTTCCACAAAGGCCTGGCCCTGCACGACACCTATCGCGATCAGCCCCTGATCAACATCGCGTTCGGACCGCACGCGCCTGATACTGTTGCCCGCGACGACCTGATCCGGGCGCTGACCCTGGCGGATGAACTGGAAGCGCCCATCCAAACGCACCTGCACGAGAATCTGCGCGAGGTCCAGGACGCCCGGGCGCGCCTCGGCAAGAGCCACATCGAATGGCTCGCCGAGCTCGGACTGCTGATCCCACGCCTACAGGCGGTGCACATGACCCAGGTGAGCGACAGCGAACTCGAACTGGTTGCAGATGCCGGTGTTTCCGTCATTCATTGCCCGCAATCGAACCTCAAGCTCGGCAGTGGGCACTGTGACATTGTCGCCTTGCAAGCCGCAGGGATCCGGGTCGGACTTGGCACGGACGGTGCGGCGTCGAACAATGGTCTCGACATGTTCAGCGAAATGCGAGCCGCCGCGCTGGTCGCCAAAGCCGTGACCGGCGACGTTACGGCGGCGGCGGCGTTCGATACGCTGCGAATGGCCACGCTCGGCGGTGCCGAGGCCATGAGCATCGATGATCAGATCGGCTCACTGGAGCCCGGTAAATCCGCCGATCTCATCGCGCTCGACACTGCCTGCCCCGGTATGACACCGCTGCACCACCCGGCGTCGCAGCTTGTCTACACTGCCGCGGGCGCCCAGGTCAGCCATGTGTGGGTCGCGGGCCGTGCGGTCGTCACCGATGGCAACCCGGTGACCCTGGACGCGCTCGCCGTGCTCGCCAACGCGAAGCGCTGGCAGGGCCGTCTCCGACCATCGGAGGCGCTTCAACCATGACCCGGGACGCTAACGTAGACGCGGCTGAGGTCGCTAAGTTCGAGGCCTTGGCCCATCGCTGGTGGGACCCCAGCGGCGACTTCCGACCACTGCACGATATCAATCCGGTGCGTGTCGACTACATCCTATCCAGAGTGGCCGCGGGCGCCTCCAGGGTGGATGTCGCAGGCGCCCGCGTGCTCGACGTGGGCTGCGGAGGCGGAATCCTCAGCGAAGCGATGGCCCATGCCGGCGCACGAGTCACTGCCATCGACATGGGCGAGGCGCCGCTGGCAGTCGCTCGCCTGCACGCCCTGGAGGCAGGTATCGACATCGACTATCGTCAGTCCACTGCCGAGGCGCTCGCCCATGATCACGCCGGCGAATTTGCGATGGTGACCTGTCTCGAGATGCTGGAGCACGTACCGGAGCCCGCGTCGGTGGTGGCAGCCTGCGCAGAACTGGTGGAACCCGGTGGCCAGGTGTTTTTCTCGACGATCAATCGTAATCCCAAGGCGTATGCGATGGCAGTCCTCGGCGCGGAATATGTCATGGGGTTGCTGCCTCGGGGTACGCACGACTATCGAAAGTTCATCACCCCCGCCGAACTGGCACGCGCCGTGCGAGCCGCCGGCCTGACCACCGTGGAAATCATCGGGATGAGCTACAACCCGTTCAACCGACGCTGCGCCTTGACCGACAACGTTGACGTAAACTACCTGCTCCATGCCCGCCGACCACCCTTACCCTGAACTTCAGCAGGCGATTCCGGGCTGGTTCTATCAGCCGGACCGGGCCCTGTTGCGTGGACGCACCATTCTGGTCACCGGCGCAGGCGACGGAATCGGTTCGTGCGCCGCACGAACATTCGCCTGGTACGGTGCAAATCTGGTTCTACTGGGCCGCACCCAGGGCAAACTCGAACGGGTCTTCGATTGGATCGCAGCAAACACGGCGACCGACCCGGTGATCGTCCCGTGCGATCTGGAGACCGCAGACCGCAGTGCCTATGAGGAGCTTTCCGAGCAAACCATCGAGCACTACGGCAAGCTCGATGGTCTGCTCCACAATGCCGGACTGCTTGGCCCGCGCGTGCCACTGGCTTACTACGACAGCGATTCCTGGCGGCGCTTGATGCAGGTGCACGTCAACGCTGCATTCGAACTGAGCGCCGCGTTGATGCCCGCACTGGAAGCCGCAGCCGACGCACCGGTGCTGTTCACCTCGTCGACCGTCGGGCGCCAGGGCCGCGCCTACTGGGGCGCGTACGCAGTGAGCAAATTCGCCGTCGAGGGGCTCGCCCAGGTCCTGGCCGATGAAACCAGCGAAACGAGCATCCGCGTGGCCACCATCAATCCGGGCGCAACCCGCACCGCGATGCGCGCGGCCGCCTATCCGGGCGAGGATCCCGGCACGCTTGCCACCCCTGAGCAACGCATGGCCGCCTATCTCTACTTCATGGGTCCCGAGGGAAAAACGCTGCCATCGCCGACCCAGCTCGATGCGAAGGACTTTGCTCCTGGCGCCGCGGGCTCTTCTAGAGACGCCGCGGACTCTTCTTAAGATGCCGCGGGCGCTTCCAAAGACGCCGCGGGCGCTTAGCAATCTCAGCCGGCTGGCAGTTCGGGATAGGGAATCAAGACCGAGCTGGATTTCGTGCCGGGATTCTTACCGGAACGGGGCGGTAGCACGGGAACTTTGAGCCGTACCAGCCGGTACAGGGACGCGACATCATTTCGCCCTACCTCCATCCAACGGCCGCGCCGCAACGTCGACGGCAACACGACGGGGCCGTAACGCACCCGTTTCAAGCGGGACACCTGTACGCCCTGAGAGGCGAACAGGCGCCGCACTTCTCGATTGCGACCCTCCATCAGGGTCAGGTGATACCAGTGATTACGATCCTGACCGTCGTAGTAGCGAATGTCGGAAAAGCTCGCGACGTCGCCGTCCAGCATCACCCCTTGCCGCAGGGCCGCGAGCTGCTTCTCGTTGAGCCGCCGGTCAACCCGCGCTGCGTACTCGCGGTCGATTCCCGTGGACGGATGCATCAATCGGTTCGCCAATGCGCCATCACTGACGAGTAACAGCAGACCCGACGTGTTGATGTCGAGCCGGCCCACGCTGATCCAGCGTCCCCCGGGAAGCTTCGGCAACCCGTCGAAACAGGTCGGCCGCCGTTCCGGGTCCGCTCGAGTGCAGATCACCCCTTCGGCCTTGTTCATCAGCAGGATTCGCGCATTCGCCGTCCGACGACTCAGCAATTTTCCGTCCACCCGAATCCGGTCATCCTGCGCGACGCGACAGCCCAGGGTTGCTGGCTCTCCGTTGACTTCGATTCGACCCGCTTCGATCCAGCGTTCCATTTCGCGTCGCGAACCGGTGCCCAGATCGGCGAGCACTTTCTGCAGCTTCTCGGTAACCACCGATTGATCCACCGACTGCCGTTGCTGGCGTTGGCTCCGCGTGTGGCGGCGCCGTGACCGTGCCCGGTCGTTCATTGGCGGTCGATGTTCGGTAACGGCACTATTTCCGCACCATCTGGGTTCAGCACGACACTCGGCTCGCTCGATTCGTCCGACTCGTCCGGTTCGTCCGGTTCGGAGGAAGGTCCGGATCCTGCCGTA
>PVMS01162879.1_pt1 | contig 11749 bp, 9 predicted proteins | sample 1853461 | NCBI WGS metagenome assembly PVMS01 (sample SAMN08582032, study PRJNA380276) | Marine sediment metagenome, whole genome shotgun sequencing project. | isolation source: ocean sediment barecode stripped | collected 2017
GACAGTGTCAGCGTCAGTGCCAACGCCCACCGGCGCTGGCTGCTGCTGGTCGGCGTTGGCAGGCGGTACGCTGCCGAAATCAGCGCCCACCGCGGCCAGCTGACGCTGTGAATCGGCTTTGGGAGCAGGGGGTCGCCGGTTCGAATGCGGCCGCCCCGACTGATAAGCTTCCATTCGGTAGTCGGATAGGGGCTTTTCGTTAGGTGGATTCTTGATCATGATTCAGGCCAGTGTCAACAACAGTGACAAATAATTGGCACTGCCCGTTGACAATCCCGCGTTGCTAAAGGCGTTGTGTGGTAGCGCACCTGCCTCCTGCCCAGACGCGCTACCCGGCTGGCACTGCTAGTGACACTGCCAGCCCGATCGTGCCGTCCGCAGCCAGCGCCCACCTGCTTTCCCTGCAGGTGATCATGCGTGTGCCATAACGCCTGATCACACCCTGCCACCGTACAGTTGCGTAGGGTGGGGCATCCGAGGTTAGCCTGGCAAGTCAGTGATGCGCCCCAACAACGGAGGCAGCTGCTCAATGCGGGGAGGGGGCTACAACGTCGCCGGTCGGTCAATGTGCGACGGCGGTGTCGCGCTCGACTTCAGCCTCATGAAGGATGTGTTCCTGCAGTACCCTCTAGCCCACCGCGCGCCGCTCCGCCAGCGGCGCCATGCGTCCTGGGGAGCTCCGAGCTTGACGATCACCCGACGGGAGGCGCTAACCCGGCTGGCCGTGCTGGCGGTTGGCTCTCCAGTGATCGGATCACTGTCCCGTGAGGCGGCGTTTGCGCTGAAAGAAACGGATCAGACGAAGTTCCCCGACCCGCTGGGAGTCCAACTCTATACCCTCCGCACCGAGATGGAACGGGACGTGGCGGCCACTCTGGCCCGGGTGGCGGAAATCGGCTACGAGGAGGTGGAGTTTGCGGGCTATTTCGGCCATTCGCCGTCGGAAATCCGGAGGTTTCTCGCCGACGCCGGCCTTCGCGCCCCATCGGCTCACGTTGCCCCCGACCTCGTAGAGGAGGCGTGGCCCGCGACTCTTGAGGCCGCCGCTGCCGTCGGCCATGACTACGTCGTCGTGCCGTCGATCCCCGAGTCCATGCGTACTTCCCTGGACGATTGGCGGCGGACGGCCGAACGCCTCACCCTGGCGGCCGCAGAGGCCCGTGCGGCGGGGCTTCAGCTTGCCTATCACAACCACGACTTCGAGTTCCGAGAGATGGAGGGCCGGACGCCGCTGAACGTCTTCCTCGAGACGGCCGATCCGGAGCTGGTCCAGGTCGAGCTCGACCTCTTCTGGATCGTCCACGCGGGTGGCGACCCGATCGCCTTCGTCGACCGCTGGCCGGGCCGAATCCCGCTGGTTCATGCGAAGGGCCGGACGGCCGATGGCCGGATGACCGAGGTAGGGAGCGGCGTCATCGACTGGGCCGAGATCTTCCAACACCGGGAGCGGGCCGGGATCCGCCACTACTTCGTCGAGCACGATCGTCCGGGAAAGCCCTTCCAGTCCGTGGAGTCGAGCTTCCGCTATCTGAGCCGACTCGAGACTGAATAAGCCAGCGGACCAGCGCGGGAGCTGCTGCGGTCTTGCGACAGGCCGCGCGTGCCGAGACTATCCAGGGTCATTAGACTGATAAAATCTGGTCAAATCTCGCCCGGAGGTCCGATGACGTGAGACCCGCGCACAGGGAACGCGACCCTGCGACGATGGCGGTGCTGCTCGAGATGGGATTCAAGCCCGCTCGACCCGCACCGGAGCGTATCGAAGACTCCATCCTACCGTCCGGTGACCACAAGCTCGTGCTCGATAGGCGGGCCATGAGCACCCGCGTGTCGGTCGCCGCAATCCACCACTCGCGGTGCTTGTTGGAGGACGCGGCCGGCCTCGCGTTCAGGGAGATGGATCGCCTGATCGGCCTCCTCAATCGGTTCGACCCCGGCTCCGCCGTAGGAGTGCTCAACGCGGAGGGACGTCTCGCGGATCCGCCGCCGGAGCTGACGCTGCTGCTCGATCGATCGGCCGCGGTCCATGAGGCCAGCGGCGGCGCCTTCGACATCACAGTTCAGCCGCTCGTGGACCTCCTGAAGCAAGCCGGGGACTCCCCGGATCCCGTTGTTTGGCGAGATACCCTCGAGACGGTCGGCGCGGATGCCCTGCGTGTCTCTACCGCACAGATCGGCTTCGAGCGGGACGGGATGGGCATCACGCTCGACGGGATCGCCAAGGGCTACATCGTAGATGCGATGGCCGCAGTGCTCGAAGCGCACGGAATCGATCGCTTCCTGATCGACGCGGGAGGAGACATCCGTGCCTCAGGCCTTCGAGAGGACGCCCTGGCCTGGGTGGTCGCCGTACGCGATCCGCGGCACGGCGGGATTCTCCCCTCGCCTCTGCGGATGATTGGCGGAGCCGTCGCGACCTCGGGCGGCTACGAGGCCCGGTTCGACCCGGACGGATCGTGGCACCACATCGTCAGCTCCCGCACAGGCCGTTCACCCGACGACGTCCTGAGCGTGACGGTCACGGGCCCCACCGTTTTCGCCTCCGACGCGCTGGCCACGGCCGCGCTGCTGATGTCCCCGCGGGAAGGAGTGCGCTTCATCGACTCCCTGCCTGGGTTCGAGTGCATGGTAATCGACGGTGAAGGCCACCCGACGCTCTCGGCCGGCTGGACCCGCCCACAGCCGTTTCTAAGTAGGAAGGTTTGAGATGAGATCGGAATACTCGGGCGTCCAACTGACCGCCCTGGTTGCGGTGCGTTTCGCCATCGGGTGGCACTTCTTCTACGAGGGTGTTTCCAAGTTCGTCAACCCGTATTGGACGGCCGCCGGCTATTTGGAGAGTTCTCAGGGCTTCATGTCGGAATACTTCCTGGACCTGGCAGCCAATCCTGGCACGCTTGCTTTCGTCGATCAGCTGAACGTGTGGGGGCTGATCCTCGTCGGACTCGGGTTGATGCTGGGTGGTCTCACCCGGACGGCGACCGTCTTCGGGATAATCATGCTCTTGCTGTACTACCTCGCCACGCCGCCATGGCCCGGGCTGGAGTACACGATTCCGGCCGAGGGTGCCTACCTGATCATCAACAAGACGCTGATCGAGCTGTGCGCGTTGCTGGTGACCCTCTTCTTCCCCACGGGGCACATCGTCGGACTGGATCGGCTGCTGCGGTTGGCACGCGCCCGCGGCTCTGTCCAGGAATCCTACGTATGACGCCCACGCGGAACCCGGCGGAGGACGACCGATGAGTGATGACATTCGAAACGGCGGCGAAGAGATCTTCGACGAGCCGACCGGTAGCATGGCGGAGGACTCGGCGGACGAGCCAACGGCCAGTCTCACCGAGTCGGAGGTCGAGGCCGACGGAGCCGCGGATCTGCCGCCTCCCGCCGAGCCACCTTCCACCAGCTCGCAGTCGGGCTCGGGCGGAATGGGACGCCGGGATGTCCTGAAGGCCCTGGCCACGGTCCCGGTTCTCGGCGTGCTGGGATACACCGCGCTGCGTCGCAGGGGACTGGACGCCGACGAGCGACGACGTTTGCTTGACGAACTGGGGATCGAAGACGAGGGCGCGGCCCTGTTCTCGGAGTTCGAGACCCGCACGCACCCGGACAAGATCCGCGTCGGCGTCATCGGATACGGCGAGGAGGGTGAGTCGCTGGTGCGAAGCCTGGGCTTCGCGCATCCGGATTGGTTCGAGGAGCGTCGCGAGGCCAAGCTCGAGGACCCACGCGATACTTCTCTGGAGGAGTGGCTCGATCAGGAGAACCTGAACGTCGAGCTCACGGCCGTGTGCGACCTGTTCGACGTGCGGGCCGAGAGGGCGATCGTCGCTTCCACCCAGACGATCCGACCCGGTGGAGACACCCGGCAACTCGAGCCGGCGAAGCGGTATCGCCATTTCGAGGAGCTCGTCGCGGCGCCGGACGTGGACGCGGTCATCATCGCCACGCCGGATCACTGGCACACTCGCATCGCCGTGGCCGCGGCCGAGATGGGCAAGCACGTGTACTGCGAAAAGTGCATGACACGCACAGAGGATGAGGTGTGGCCGATGGCGGAAGCGGTGAGAAGCTCGGGAATCGTGTTCCAGCTCGGGCACCAGAACCGCCAGATGGAGAGCCACGACAAAGCCCGGCAGGTGATCGAGAAGGGCATCCTCGGACCAGTCACTCTCGTCGAGACGACCACCAACCGAAACGACCCGTGGGGCGCCTGGGTGTGGGAGATTCACGAGAAGGGAAACCCGCGCTCGATCGACTGGGAGCTGTTTCAGGAGGAGGCCGCGAACAAGGTCCCGTTCAGCCTCGAGCGCTTCTTCCGGTGGCGCTGCTGGTACGACTACGGAACCGGCCTGTCGGGGGACCTCCTGTCACACGAGTACGATGCGGTCAACCAGATCCTCGACCTGGGAATCCCGCACTCGGCGACGGCGTCGGGCGGCATCTACTTCTTCAAGGACGGACGCGACGTGCCAGATGTGTGGCAGGCCGTGCTCGAGTATCCGGACCGGGATCTGACGCTCGTGTACAGCGCCACCCTCGCCAACGGATACCAGCGGGGGATCCGGATGATGGGACACGACGCGACGATGGAGGTCGGCCCGCGTCTCAAGGTCACGGCGGACGGCTTGTCCACCCGCTACAAGGAGATGCTGGAAGAGGGCTTCCTGAAGACGGATCGGCCACTGCTCACGTATCAGACCGGCTTCAAGGGCGTGGACGCCGTGACGACACCCACGCAGGAATACTTCGCGAGCCGCGGGCTCCTGTTCACGTACCGGGGAGGCCGGCGGGTGAGCACCTACTATCTCCACCTCCGGGAGTGGCTCAGCTGCATCCGGTACGGCGGAACGCCAAGCTGCAACATCGATCGCGGCATCGAGGAGGCGATCACTTGCCACATGGCCACGAAGTCGTACCGGGAGGGCCGCCGCGTGTACTGGGACCCGATCGAGCGCAGGATCGTCTGAGGGCGCGCAGTTGAGCGGCGCACCGGGCAGCCAGGGCTCGAGCCGGAAGATCCAGCTCGGGGCCATGATGTTCCTGCAGTACGCCATCTGGGGAGCGTGGGCCCCCGTCCTTTCGTCATACCTGCTGAACGATCTGGGCTTCAGCGGCGGGCAGGTCGGTTGGATCTACGCGCTCCTCCCCTCGCGACGATCGTCGCTCCGATGATCGGCGGCCAGGTGGCGGATCGGTATTTCTCCACCGAGAGGGTGATCGGGTTCCTGGCGGTCACGGGCGGCATCCTCCTCATGGTGGTCGCGCGCATGACGGACTTCCGCGCGATGTTCGTCCTCATGCTCGTGTATTGCATGCTTTACGCCCCCACCCTGGCTCTCACCAACTCGATCGCGATGATCAACCTGAAGGACTCCGAGAAGGAGTTCGGGACGATCCGCGTGTGGGGGACGCTGGGGTGGATCGCCGCCGGGTGGACGCTGACCGGCTGGCGGTGGCTCGGGGAGGGCGACGTCCTTCCAGCCATGCAGAGCGACATGCTGCTGCTCGCCGGGGCGCTGTCGATCGTCATGGGTCTGCAGTCGTTCGCGCTCCCGCACACGCCGCCGCAGAAGGAAGGCGTGAGCCCGTGGGCGTTCCTCGAGTCGATCAAGATGCTGAAGGTGAAGGACTTCGCGATCTTCGTGGGGATCACGTTCGTCGTCGCCACCGAGCTCGAGTTCTACTACATCCTCACGGCTCCCTTCCTCGAGTCCGAGGCAATCGGGATCTCGAGCCGGAACATTCCGGCGGTGATGACCATCGCGCAGTTCGCCGAGATCTTCGTGATGGCGTTCATGCTGTCGTGGTCGCTGGGGAAGTACGGTATGCGGAGAACACTGGCGATCGGGGTGATCGCCTGGCCCATTCGCTACATCATCTTCGCGATCGGGAGCCCGGCTTGGCTCGTTATCGCGTCGCTCACGTTGCACGGCTTCTGCTACGTGTTCTTCTTCGTCGCCGCGTTCATCTACGTGGACAAGGTGGCGCCGCCCGACATCCGCGCCTCCGCCCAGAGCCTGATCGCGATCATCGCGCTCGGGATGGGGCGGTTCCTCGGAAGCCTGTTCGCCGGCCAGGTGCGGGATTTCTTCACCACCGATGCCGGCACCGATTGGACGAACGTGTTCCTGGTGCCATGCGCGCTGACGATCATCTGCGCCGCGGCGTTCTTCCTGTTCTTCCGCGAGGAGTCCGAGCCGGCCTCGGTCGAGGCCGGATAAGGTCGGCCGACCCGACGACACTGACGAACCACCTGAGAGACAGCCATGGGCAACAGCGATCGACTGGGCGTCGGATTCGTCGGAGGCGGGTTCAATGCCCGCTTCCACATCCGTTCCTGGGTCGGAGTGCGGGACGCCGACGTGCTGGGCGTGGCCAGCCGGACCCGCGCCACCGCTGAGGAAGCCGCGGCGCTGGCCCGAGAGCTCGGCGTGGGCGAGGCGAAGGCGTACGACACGCTGACGGACCTGGTGGCTGATCCCGCGATCCACGCCCTCTGGATCTGCGCTCCCAACTTCACGCGTCTCGATGTGATGGAGGAAATCGTCGAGGCGATCGAGAGCGGCAAAGGGGAGCTGGTGGGCGTGGCTTGCGAGAAGCCCCTGGGAAGGAATGCCGCCGAAGCTCGGCGTATGCTGGAACTGGCCGAGCGCGCGAACCTGCTCGACGGCTATCTCGAGAACCAGCTGTTCGCCCCCAGCGTGGTGCGAGGGAAGGACATCGTGTGGGCCCGTGGGGCCGCGCTCACCGGACCGCCGTACCTGGCCCGGTCGGCCGAGGAGCACAGCGGCCCGCACATGCCTTGGTTCTGGGAAGGTGAGCTTCAGGGCGGCGGCGTCCTGAACGACATGATGTGCCACTCGGTGGAGGTGGCCCGCTTCCTCCTCACTCCGCCCGGCGCCCCCCGCGAGGAGCTGACGCCGGTCAAGGTCACGGCTCACACGGACTGCCTGAAATGGCAGATCCCGAAGTACGCGGCGCAGCTGACCGAAATGAGCTGCGGCGGATTGGATTACGCCAACCGGCCGGCCGAAGACTTCGCCCGGGCGCTCGTCGAGTACCGGGCGCGGGATGGCGGGCGCCGGATCGTGGAGGTGACGACCTCTTGGTGTTACGTGGGCGCCGGGCTTCGCCTCAGCATGGAGCTGCTGGGCCCCGAGTACTCGATGGAGATCAATTCGCTCGACGCGGGCCCCAAGGTGTTCTTCAGCCGCGAGGTCGTGGGCGAGACCGGCGAGGACATAGTCGAGAAACAGAACGCCGAGACCGGTGTGATGCCCATCGTGGCGGACGAGCAGGCGGAGTACGGCTACACGGGCGAGAACCGGCACATGGTGCAGGCGTTCCGCGCGGGACACCGCCCGGACGAGAACTTCTCGGACGGGCTCGCGGTCACGGAGCTCCTGATGACGGCCTACATGAGCGCCGAGCGGGGACAGACGATTCCCTTCCCACCGCCCAACCTGGAGACGTTCATACCGGCCGTCGCGCGCGGCGAGTGGAACCCCGGGAGAGAGGCATGAGGACACGGGAGATCCTGATCGCGGCGGTCCTTCTTGGCCTCGCCCTCATCGGCCTGATGACGTGGCGACAGAGCCAGACGGAAAGCCCGACCACAGTGCCCGCACAGGAGGAAACGGTGGCGCCAGAGGCGGACGGACCCGTGGCCCGAATCACCGAAGAGGAGCTCTCTGACGGGTTCGTTCCGCTCATCGGTGAATGGGAGGACGGCGGCTTCCAGAAGCACGGCTGGAACCATTACGGCCCTGGCCACTTTACCCTTGACCCCGAGACGGGCGTCCTGACCTCGCACGGCGGCATGGGACTCTTGTGGTACGCTGCCGAGATGTTCGGGGACGTCACGCTGCGACTCGACTTCATGACGTCGGTGCCGGAATCGAACTCGGGGGTCTTCCTGCGTGTGCCCGGCGTCCCGGTCAGCGACGACTACATCTACCACAGCTTCGAGATTCAGATCGACGCTGCGGCAGCCGAGGGCATCCACCGCACCGGGGCCGTATACGACGCGGAGGCCCCGCGCGAAGACCGCGCGAAGGCTCCCGGCGAGTGGAACGAGATGGAGATCTCCTTCGTGGGCGACCGGATCACGGTCGAGCTGAACGGCGCGCGGGTCGTCGACTGGGTGGCCGAGCCGCGCGGCAAGATCGAGGACTTCACGGCCCACGGGTACGTCGGTCTCCAGAACCACGACTGGACCAGCAGCGTCTACTTCCGAAACATCCGGGTGAAGAAGCTGGACTGACTTGAGCGGGTGTGTTTAGTCTTTCCGATTCGGGCAGTGCCAGCGACAGTGCCAGCGCCCGGCGGGCCGTCAGGAGATCTTGTCACTGCTCTTGGCACTGCTGGCCGAGAGGTCAGGCCTCTCGCGGCCGACCTCCTGCCTGCCAAGCCGAAGCGCTACCGGTGGGTTGTCACTGTTTCTGACGCTCCGCGGTAGCACTCCTGCCTCGTTCGCCGCACTAACGATCGATTGTCCACCGTCGCTGACACTACAACCGAAAAGAGGGGGCTGGCCGCAGGGCTCTACGAGTAGAAGGCCTCCGTTCGGATCGGGAGCTTGCGGATCCGAGTTCCGGTGAGAGCAAAAAGAGCGTTGGTGACGGCCGGGGCGATCGGAGGCACGGCCGGCTCTCCTACGCCTCCCGGCTCTTCCGTGCTGTCCACCAGGTGGATCGCGACCTCGGGCATCTCATCGAACCGGAGTAGCCGGTAGTCGTCGAAGTTGCCCTGCCTGACCCTGCCCGCCGCGATCGTGATTTCCCCGTAGAGCGCTGCAGTCAGCCCACATACGATCGAGCCCGTCATCTGCGCTTCCGCGATTCCCGGATGGATGATCTGACCGCAGTCTGCCCCACACGTGACCCGGTGTACCCGCACCTTGGAGTCCTCCAGGGAGACCTCGGCGACCTGTGCGACGAGGCCACCTTTGTTCTCCACCAGGGCGACTCCTCGGGCGCGCCCGGCGGTCACCGGCGTTCCCCAGCCCGATTCCTCAGCAGCCAGCTCGAGGACGTGCCGCAGGCGCGGGCGGTGGCCGAGCATCTCGAGACGGAACTCGACCGGATCGCGGCCTGCCAGGTGCGCCAGCTCGTCGATGAAGCTCTCGACGATGAACGTGTTCTGAGAGGCTCCTACCGAACGCCAGTAGCCCGTCGGCACCGCTATGTCGGGCCGGCAGTAATCGACGAACAGGTTCGGGATGTCGTACGCCATGTCGGCCGCACCGTTGACGGAGTTGCGATCGACTCCGCTGCCTCCCCCGCCTCGGACCGAGATCGGTGTACACGCGATGCGGAGCCTGAGAGCGGATGCACGCCCTCGAGTGTCGACGGCGCCTTCCAACCGGTGGCAGGCAGTCGGCCGGTAGAAGTCGTGCTGCATGTCCTCTTCCCGGGTCCAGACCACCTGGACGGGCTTGCCGACCTTCATGGAGGTCTCGACCGCGTCCTCCACGAAGTCCGTGCTGCTGCGCCGGCCCCATCCACAACCGAGGTACGTGACATGGACGGTGACGCTCTCTACCGGCAGTCCGGTGATTCGGGCAGTAGCGGCCTGCGTCCCCTGCGGGTTCTGGGTGGGCGCCCAGACCTCGCACCGGTCCGCGCGGACATCGGCCGTACAGTTCATCGGCTCCATGGTGGCGTGGGCGAGGTAAGGGGCCTCGTAGGTAGCCTCGATCCTCCGGGTGGCCTGCGCTAGGGCCGTCTGCGCGTCACCGTCGTCGCGAGCGATGGCCCCTTCGCTCTCCGTGAGTCGCTCGAGATCTGCCGCTATCTCGGCGCTGTTCATCGAAAAGCCGCCGCGGCTCCATGTGATGTCCAGTGCTTCCGCTCCCTGGAACGCCGCCCACGTGCTCTCCGCCACGACCGCGACGCCTCCCGAGATCTCGACTACGTCCAGCACGCCCGAGACGCCGCGCGCCGCGGCCGCGTCGAAGCGCTCCACGGAGCCGCCGAAAGCCGGACAATGCACTACCGTGGCGTGCAACATGTCGGGCACGCGGACATCGATGCCGAACGTCGATCTGCCCGAGACGTGGAGGGGCGTGTCGACCAGGGAAGGGCGGGTGCCGATGAGCCGAAACTCGGATGGGTCTTTGAGCTGCGGATCCTCGGGGACCGGCTGCTCGGCGGCCTCGTCGGCAAGCTCGGCGTACGAGAACTCTCGTCCCGATCCATCGTGGACTACCCGTCCGCTCTCGGTCCGGCAGTCCGAAACGCCGACGTCCCAGCGTGCCGCGGCGGCCGCAAGCAGCATCTCGCGAGCAGAGGCACCGGCCGTGCGCAGCGGAAGCCAAGCGCCTCCCCTCACGCTGGTGCTCCCGTATGTCCCCTGCCGGCCGTATTTCGTCGGGTGGGCGTCAGCCTGCACGACCCGCACGCTCGCCCAGTCGGCGTCCAGTTCCTCGGCCACGATCATGGGCAAGGCGGTGCGCACGCCCTGTCCCATCTCCACCCTTCCGACCCAGATCGTTACGGCTCCGTCGGAGTCAATCCGGATGAAGGCGTTCGGCTGGAAGGGTCCGGCCGCACGTGTTGTGGGCCGAGCCTCGGGCAGGTAGACCCCCAGTATCAGGCCACCCCCGGCGGCGGCGCCGAGCTTCAGGAACTCTCGTCTGTCGACTTTGGTGATCGCGCTCATCGCGCCGCCTCCAGTGCCGCCCTGTGCACGGCCTGGCGGATTCGCTGGTAGGTGCCACAGCGACAAAGGACGGCCGACATCGCCCGGTCGATCTCGTCGTCGCCGGGTGCCGGATTCTGGCCGAGGAGCGCGGCTGCCGTCATGATCTGGCCGGACTGGCAATAGCCGCACTGCGGCACGTCCTCCGCGATCCAGGCCTGCTGTACGGGATGGCTGAGGTCTTCGGAGAGTCCCTCGATCGTCGTGATCTCACGCCCGGCGGCGCGAGCGACGCTCAGCTGACAGGAGAACTCCGCCTCGCCGTCCAAGTGAACGGTACAGGCGCCACACTCGGCGATTCCACAGCCGTACTTCGTTCCCGTCAATCCGAGATGGTCCCGAAGGACCCAGAGGAGAGGGGTGTCGGGTTCGACGTCGACTCGGCGCGTCGTACCGTTGACCCGAAGCGTGAAGGGGCGCATGGCTTCCGCTCCTGATCCAGCCGTGCTCAGTCTTGCTCTAGGGCCGATCTATACAGGGTACGCCGGTGCGCAGCTCCAGGGCAACGCGGCCGGCTGTCTGCCGCTACTTCACGCCCAGAGCCCAGCCGAGCTGGAAGGTCATCGTGAGATCGTTCTTCTCGTCAGCGGACGAAGGTGGATTGTTGTACTCGTGGGGTAGCGTCCACTTGAACGTTATCGGCGTGTCTGGAATTGGGTTGGAGTGTTGGATCCGTCACCGAGTCCTGCTTCTTCAACTTCAGCGGTCGGCTGGAAGCAGCCCGCCTGTGCGCCCCGTAGCGGCCTTTTCTGCCGGTCCACACCGAAGATACCCCGAAACTAGGTCGCGGCGTCTGAGAGGCGCTGAGAGCGTCATTTCATACGCGGCTCTCCATACAGTTGCGCATGTAGGGGGTTAGCTCCGTAAGCTGAAAGCTTCTGTGCTTGCAGTCCCCCAGCTCGGAGGCAGCAGTGAAGACCCTACGCCTCGCCGTACCGCTCGCCCTCGCCGCGTTCACGCTCACCTGCCAGAACCAGCCGACCGCACCTGCGCCCGCCCCCCCCGTTCGCTCGCCCCCTGCCGGCCCGCTAGGTTCATGCCACGA
>PVMS01044442.1_pt1 | contig 11747 bp, 6 predicted proteins | sample 1853461 | NCBI WGS metagenome assembly PVMS01 (sample SAMN08582032, study PRJNA380276) | Marine sediment metagenome, whole genome shotgun sequencing project. | isolation source: ocean sediment barecode stripped | collected 2017
CCGACAGCTACGATCGCGCTGCCAAGGCCCAGGGTGCCAACCCCGTTGCCGACGCCTCCGGAACACGAGACGAGGATCAGGGCTGATGCGTATCGCACTCATGATACTGGTCCTGTTACCGCGTCGCTCGCCGGCTGCGCGGCCGACCCGGACAGGCATACACTCGCCGAGCTCCGGCGGATACAGCCTGACTCGGCAGATATTTTGGTCGACGATGGACTTGATCAGGCCATCCGGGGCTACAACGATTTTCTTGCGGAGACGCCAGAGTCGGCTTTGACCCCGGACGCCATGCGTCGGCTGGCCGACCTGAAGGTCGAAAAGGTCTACGGCATCCTCGGAGACGGCGAGCTCAAAGATTTGCCGACTCCTGAGGTTAGCCCGACCGCAAAGCCTGAAGTCGCCACGACACGGGCTGTCGTTGAGGTGCCGACGCAGACCGAGAGCGATCAGGAATTCGAAGCGCGCGCGACTGAGACCCACGCGTTCGCATCGGGGCGCGCGGATGAGGAGATCATTCTCCCGGACCAGAAAGAACCCGAAGCGTTTGACGAGCTCGGTCCGCTGGAAGCCATCGAGCTGTACGACCGGATTCTGGTCAACTATCCCCATTATCCGAACAACGACCAGGTTCTGTATCAGAAGGCCCATGCGTTGGAAGAGCTGGGACGGCCTGAAGAGGCGATGACGGTCATGGACACCCTCGTCGCTCAGTATCCGCACTCCCGCTACCTGGACGAGGTTCAGTTTCGACGGGCCGAATACTTCTTTACACGTAAGAAGTACCTCGACGCCGAGTATGCGTACGCCGCCATCACCGCGATGGGCGAAGGCTCGGAGTACTACGAACTCGCGTTATACAAGCTCGGTTGGACCCTCTACAAGCAGGACATGCACGAGGAGGCGATCGACCAGTATGTCGCCCTGCTCGACTACAAGGTGTCCATCGGTTACGACTTTGAACAGACGGAAAACGAGGCGGAAGGGCGGCGTGTTGATGACACCTATCGTGTAATGAGTCTCAGTTTTTCGATCCTCGGTGGTCCGCAGGTAGTCACCGACTATTTTGCCGCCAAGGGTCTCCGGAGCTACAACGACAAAGTTTACAGTCGCCTCGGCGAATTCTATTTCGAAAAGCTTCGTTACCAGGACGCCGCGTCGGCCTACGAGGCATTTGTCGAGTTGAATCCGGTCCATCGTTCCTCTCCGCGGTTCAACATGCGGGTGGTCGAGATTTATGAGGCGGGCGGATTCCCTCAGCTCGTCCTGGCCGCGAAGAAAGACTTCGCCGGGAACTATGGTCTCAGCTCCGATTTCTGGCAGCACTTTGCCATCGAAGATTTGCCCGACGTGCGTGACTACCTGAAGAGCAATATCGGGGATCTGGCCAATCACTATCACGCCCTGTACCAGGAAGAAACTCTCGCTGAGGAACAGCCCGAGAATTATCAAGAGGCGCTGCACTGGTACGACGAATACCTGAGTTCCTTTCCCGAGGACCAGGAAACGCCGGGCATGCACTATCAGGTGGCCGATCTTCTGCTGGAGCATGAGGACTTCGGGTCGGCTGCCAAAGCCTATGAGGCCACGGCCTACGATTACGAACCCCACGAGAAGGCGGCGGCCGCCGGCTATGCGGCGATATATGCCCATCGCGAGTACCAGGGCGTTGCGGTTGGCGCACAGAAGTCGGTCGTCCGTGGCGACGCCGTCAGCAGCACACTTCGCTTTATCGACACCTTCCCGATGCACGAACACGCGGACATCGTCCTTGGTGCCGCAGTCGATGACCTTTACGACATGCAGAAATACGAAGTCGCCATCGAGAACGGTCGCAAGCTCGTCGAAAATTACCCGACAGCGGCCCCGGACATCCGGCGTTCGGCCTGGGTTGTCGTCGCCCATGCGTCCTTCGACACAGCACAGTACCTGCAGGCCGAGGACGCCTACATGCGCGTATTGGGAATGACTGCCGAGGACGACGAAACGCGCCAGGCAGTCGTCGACAACCTCGCTGCGTCAATCTACAAGCAGGGTGAACAGGCCAACGCGCTCGAGGACTATCACGCCGCGGCCGACCATTTCCTGCGCGTCAGGGAAGTTGCCCCGACCTCGGAAATTCGGCCGGCGGCTGAGTATGACGCGGGTGCGGCGCTTATGCGGCTGCAGGATTGGGTCGCGGCAGCCGAAGTGCTGGATTCGTTCCGGCAGACGTTCCCGGACCATGAGCTGAACCGTGATGCAACCCGCCAGATCGCCTTCGTGTACCGCGAGGACGGACAGGTATCGCGAGCCGCAGAGGAGTATGAGCGCGTGGCATCGGAGTCGGATGATCCCACGCTGGCGCGGGAGTCACTGCTGCTCGCTGGCGATCTGTATGAGGAATCCGCGGTCGGCGAGCGGGCGCTGGATGTCTATCTGCGCTATGTCGAGCAGTTCCCCGAGCCCGTCGAGATAGCCGTCGAGACCCGCTACAAGATCGCTTCGATGTACGAGGACACCTACGCAACAGACGCCTATCACGCGCAGCTTGCGCGCATTGTCGACATTGATGGTTCGGCCGGAGAGGCTCGCACACAGCGGACGCGCTATCTCGCAGCTCAGTCGGCGCTGGTGCTGGCCGAAGTTGTTTATGGTCAGTTTGAGGGTGTCGAACTCAGGCAGCCGTTCGAGCAGAGCCTCCAGCTCAAGCAGCAGGGGATGGAGGAAACGATCGCCGCCCTGGAGCGCCTCGTCGATTACGAGGTTGCGGAAGTCACCGCAGCTGCCACCTTCTACATGGCGGAGACCTACATCAATTTTAGCCAGTCGCTACTCGACTCGGAACGGCCGGCCGATCTCACCGGCAGCGAGCTGCAGGATTACGAGATGGTCCTTGAGGAGGAGGCATGGCCTTTCGAGGAGCGCGCAATCGAAATTCACGAGAAAAATCTTGAGCTGATGATCGCCGGTCATTTCAACGACTGGATCGAAAAGTCGCTCGGCGAGCTCGCAGGGTTGATGCCCGGGCGCTACGCCAAGTTCGAGGAGAGCAGCGGCTTCCTCGTTTCGATCGATACATACAACTATCGGTCGCCGTCCGCGACTGTCATCGAACCTGAAGAGACGCCAGCTGTTGCGGCGCCGGCCGAGGGTGGTGAAACGCCGTCAAAGCCGGGCGAATCCGAACCGGAAACGCTTGAAGACATGTTACCGGCGGAAGAGGTGGCCAAGGGCTAAGCCATGGACAACATCACAAAAACTTGCATCTACGCATTGCACCGCCACGTCCATCTGGCGTTGGTGGCAACGCTGTTGCTCGGCGCGTGTGTGTCTACGGGTCCGGGCGCGCCCCGGTCGACCGAGTCGGTCGATAGCGGTGGGTTCACCATCATCGAGAACGTACGCATCCGCAGTGACCTGCGCGCAGACTTCGATACTGCTGTCCGGCTGATGCAGGAACAGCGGTACGAAGAGGGCATCGCACTACTCGAGCGGATAACGATCGAGGTACCCGAGGCCACGGCTGCGCACATCGACTTGGGCATCGCCTATCGCCGGACAGACGATCTGGAAAAGGCCGAAGCGAGCCTCCTGCGTGCGCTCGCATTAAATTCGCGTCATCCGGTCGTGCACAACGAACTCGGCATGCTCTATCGAAAATCGGGGCGCTTCGGGGAGGCCCGCTCGAGTTACGAACAGGCTCTCGAGTTGCAGCCGGCGTTTCACTACGCGCGGCGCAATCTGGCCATTCTTTGCGATGTCTATCTCGCGGATCTGAGCTGTGCGCTCGAAAACTACGAGGTCTACGTCGACGCCGTCCCGGACGACGACAAAGCGGCGATGTGGATCGCCGACATTCGCAACCGGGTCGATCAGTAGGAGACCGCTATGTTAGCCAGGCTGATTATGTGTTTACCGCTGCTTTTCGGGGCAGGAACTTCCTGCGCCGAAGAACCGGCCGAGAATACCGACCAGGTGATCTCGGGTATGTCTATCGTGGGTAACGACGAGGCCCCGAAATCGCTTGTCATCGTGCCCTGGAAGAGCTCAGAGCTAGGCAAGGGACCGCAGGTGTCGAGGGTCCTCGACGACGGGCGTGGCCCGGTCGACAAGGATGTCTTCATGCGGCAACTGGATTACTACGAGATCAGGTCGGAGGGACGACCCTGAGCTCGGCAGGCAAGCCCCGGTAGGGCCACGATGATCGGCGTCTCAACAGGCGTTCGATCTGAGGCAGGACCGGGAATTTTTGTTCAGGAGGATATGGTCATGGACTTTTTTTATTCGATAACAGGATTTTTTATTACAGGGGGCGCCTTCATGTATCCGATTCTGATCGCGTTTGCGGTCGGGGCTGCGATTGCGATAGAGCGCTTCATAACACTTACCGCAGTCACGCACGAGAATCACAGCATGTGGAAAAAGCTGCAGCCCGCTCTGAATGAAGGCGACTTCGACAGGGCTCGCGAGATGACGAGCAACGACAAGTCGACCGTTTCGCAGCTGCTTGGCATGGGTCTGGCGGTACAGGGTGCGGTGCGCCGACGCGATGACATCGAAATCGCGATGGAAGAGACCATGATGGAGATTATTCCGCAGCTCGAAAAGCGCACACCCTACGTCGCGCTTTCCTCCAACATCGCGACGCTGTTGGGACTGCTGGGTACGATCATGGGTCTGATCCAGGCGTTCACGGCGGTCGCTAACGCCAACCCGGCGGAGAAGGCCGACCTTTTGTCCGCCAGCATTTCGGTGGCGATGAATACGACGGCCTTCGGTCTGATGGTCGCGATCCCGTTGCTGGTCGTTCACACGATCCTGACGGCCAAGACCGGCGAGATTGTTGACAGCCTCGAGATGGCCTCGGTCAAGGCGCTCAACGTGATCTCCAAGAAAGCGAAGCGTCAGCTCGCAGCCTAGGCGTAAACATCATGGCCAGAAGACAACATCACTACAGGCGGCGGACGAAAGAGCCGATGGACCCCGACATGACCACCTTTCTCAATCTGATGGTGGTGTTGGTTCCTTTTCTGCTGATCACCGCTGTGTTCTCGCGCATCACGATCGTTGAGCTGAGCCTGCCCAGCTCCAACTCGGGACCTGCGGTTCAGGAGCCGAGCTTCCGTGTGGAAGTGGTCGTCAGGGATGAGGGCTTTGAGCTGACGAACGGCACCAACATCATTGCAACCATTCCGAAGGACGACTCGGAATACGACTTGGTGACCCTGTCCGAGTACCTGTTATCCCTCAAGCGGGACTACCCGGATAAAAATAGCGCCTCGGTGCTGCTGGAGCCTGATATTCCCTACGACTATCTCATTCGTGTGATGGATGTGGTTCGTAGCGCGGAACTCCCGGTAGACCCCCCAGCGGACGAGCCGGACGGGCCACAGTTTCGGCGCGTGGCTTTGTTCACGGACATAGCGATCGGAGAAGCACCATGAAAAACTCCCGGCGCATCAAGCGGATGTCGCGAAACCGGCCCAGGATCATGAAGATGAACCTGACGTCCCTGATGGATGTGTTCACGATCCTCGTGTTCTTCCTCCTCGTAAACTCCGCGACGAATGAGGTGCTCGAGGCGCCCAAGCAGATACGGCTGCCCGATTCGGCGATCGAGACCAAGCCGCGAGAAACCGTGGTGATCTTCATCAGCCCAAGCGAGGTGCTCGTTCAGGGCGAGCCCGTGGCACTGGTCGAGGACATCCGGACAATGGACGGCCAGCATATAGCGGGCGTTGGCGATCGGTTGAACGAGCTGACCCGGCGCATCATCGGCATCAACACGAAGCTCGTCGCGGAAAGCCAGGAGGTGACGATCCTCGCGGACAAGTCGGTACCCTTCAATGTCGTCAGGAAAGTGATGTCGACCTGTACCGAAAGAGGCTACAAGCAGATATCGCTGGCGGTAATGCAGAAAGCGCCCGAAGCACTGGAAATCTAGGGTGACTGATGTGAACGATCTGGACATGCCAAATCAGGAAGCACTCGACACGCGCTTTGCGCAGGCGAGCGAGCGGCTGCAGGGCCTTATCGGCGAGCTGCGCGCCGTCGACAGTGAGATCGAGAGTCTCTCGGATGAGCGGCAGCGCTTCGATTTGCTAAGCGACGCCTGCGACGCGCTTGACCAGCTGAGCGAGCTCGGTGCCTCCGACTTGTTCTGGGGCAAGGACGCCACTTCGGACCAGGGTGACGAAAAAGTGCGCGACGCGCGCCAGCGCATGGAAGGTTTCCAGCGCCAGTTCGCCGAGATTACGGCGCGCCACGAGGCCGTTCTCGGCCAAATTCAGCATCAGATGGATACTGTCGATATCCTGGAGGACGAGTTGTTCGACGCTCAGGAGGAAGAAGAGCGCCGCAAGCTTGAATGGATTGTCGAGCGCGAGATCAGCGCTCTGCCGGCACGCCAACAACTCATGCCCTGGTCGCGAGGCGGCGAGGACGACCGGCGGTTCAGGAAGCTGCTCGGTCTCGCGCTGCTCGTCAGCCTGCTGTTGAGCATCCTCCTGCCGATGATCGACCTCCCGATTCCGGATCGCTGGGAGACCATCGAGGTGCCCGAGCGCCTGGCACGATTGGTGGAGAAGAGGCGCGCCATCCCGCCGCCGTCTGTCATCGAAGAAACGGTGGTCGAGAAAAAGGAACCCGAGCCGGTCGACGAACCACTAACACCGACCGACCAGCCGGTACTCGCGCAGGAGCCCATAGCAGAACCGACGCCGCAAAAATCTGAGCCAAAGAAGCCCCGGAGCAAGGGCATCCTCGCTTTCCGGGAAAAATTTTCCGACCTGGCATCCAATAAGCCCATGTCGCGACTGGGCGCCCAGGCCCGCGTCAGCAGCTCAGGCGAATCGGCGGTCGGGCGATCGCAACGCGCCATGGTCACGACCCAGGCCCCGGGGTCCAGCGGTGGCATCAATCTCGCCGCGCTAAGTCGCGACATGGGCGGCGGCGGTGCCGGTGGACAGATCCAGGGGGTGCAGCTCACGCAGGTGGCCAGTACTATCGGCGGAGGAGGTGGTCAGGACCGGCCCCTTAGCGCAGGCGCCGTCGCTGGACGAACAGACGAGGAGATCCAGATCGTCTTCGACCGTCACAAGGCGGGGTTGTACCGACTCTACAACCGCGAGCTGCGTAAGAACCCCATGCTGAAAGGTCAGATGGTCCTACGGATAAGAATCGAGCCGGACGGCAGCGTGTCTCTGTGCGAGCTCCAGGGTACCGACATGGACGCACCCGATCTGTCGGCGCAGATTCTCGCTCGGGTCAGAACGTTCGACTTCGGCGCCAAGAGGGTTCCGGCCGTGACGATTCTCTACCCGATCGACTTCCTGCCGGCAACCTGAGCGTAGCGCGATGGAACTGAGCAGACTGACACTGACACGATCAACCAGGGAGTAAGCGAAACCGGTTTTAACTGACAAAAAGAGCCATCGGCTCAACGAGATTTAGACAAAGGCAAAACCACCGAAAGGTGGCGACGCAAAGTCACCGGTCTAACGGGCCCACCGGCCCCATGACAGCGGGACCGCCGGAATCAGGATTGCAGCAGTGCTGCCTCGGTCCCTTCGGCGATTACGTCGCACGGCAAGTGGAACGAGAGCGCACATGAAACTAAAAAGACCAATCAGTCAGCGAACGGGCAGCGGGGGAATCATCCTCCGGTTGTTCGCTGTTCTATCGCTCGTGTTCGCCGCACAGACCGTGAACGCGGATAACTGCTCGTCGTTCCCGAATGGCACCATCGACGGCGCCACCGGCACGCCCCCGCCAAGTCAGATTCAGATCGACCGGAACTGCACGATCCGGAACTACCCGGCATCCAACCCACTGACTACCAATTTCAGCTTCCTGACACAGCCGGGGCAGACAACGGAACGCTGGATCGTCATCTTCGACAACGTCGTGCACACCGGCCAGATGGCCTGTAACTCGGTAGCCGAACACAAGATCTGGTTTACCAACGGATCGTCGAGCTCGATCCAGCAGGGGTGTCATAACCTGTTGATTCCGGTGGAGAAGATCGACAAGCAGAACCCGGCAGGCACAACGACGGCCACGGTCGGTGTGCCATTCACCTACACGCTGACCAGTCCTGTCTTGTTCGACCCGGGCACGGGCACGGTGATCAACAACAGCGGGTCGCTCAACGATCTGCATGGCGTCACCCTGACCGACGACCTCGTCGCCACTGGTGTGGACCTAAGCTATCTGAGTCACGACGTCTACTGGCGCAGCAACGGCGCGCCGGTCCCTTACACATTCTCCAACGTCGGTGGCCTGCTGACTTTCGACGACTTCCCGATCATCCCGGCCGGTGAGCAGGTCATCATAGAGCTGACGGTTGTACTCGAAGACACCCCGGCCAACTCGCCGGGAACGCAGTTCGTCAACACCGCCAAGTGGGAATTTGGCCGCCTGATCGATGGCGTCTTCTTCGAACCGCTGCCGGGTGAGTGGGGCATCACGCCACCGCTGACCATCGCCGCCCCCGAACTCGTCATGACCAAGACGGGGCCCGCGACGCTCAACCTGCTCGAGGATGGCGTCTTCAACCTCGATGTCCGCAATGACGGGACCAGTGACGCCTGGCAGGTAACGATCCTCGACCGTTTGCCGGACGGTGGCAATGGTGGCATGTGCGATGTGGCGCCGACCATCCTGAGCGCCCGCGTCTACGCCGGTGACGGCACCACCACCGTCGCGGGCAAGGGTCCGCTTATCGATGGCGCCGACTACACCGCGAGTTGGAGCAGCGCACCCGGCTGCGAGCTCAGATTGAGCATGAGCAGCGCCGCGGCCACCATTGGTCCCGGCGAGCGTCTTATCGTCACGTACGAGACCCGGCTGGACGACGATACCCGCAACGGCACCGTCCTGACCAACGTTGCAGGCGCAGTCGAGTGGTTCGGCGGCGACGCCGGCAACCTGGATCGCCAGACCTTCACGCGTAACCTCACCAACGGCACGGTCGGCACCATCGACCACGAGGACGCCCATACCGTCACCACGGCGCTGACCGGCTTCTTTTTCGAGAAGACCGTTGCCAACCTGACCACCGGCGTGAGCCCGGCCGCGATTGCCGCGCCTGGCGACCAGCTGCGCTATACGCTGCGACTGCGGTCAACAGACAGCGCTTTCAACAACGTGCGAATCCAGGATGATCTGGGTGAACTCAACGCCACGGCGGTGTTCGAGCCCGGCTCGCTGACGCTGATCAACGTCCCGGCCGGTGCGAACGGCAACGCTACGAATCCCAACGGTGGCACCAACGGGGCCGGCATGCTGGTCGTGCGCGGAATCGACGTGCCAGCCGACAGCGAGGTCGAGCTACAATTCGACATCACCCTGGCATCGCCACTGATCGACGGCCTGGTTGTCCTGAACCAGGCGGATCTGGTCGATCGCGGGGCCAAGATCGCCGATAGCGACGACCCCAACATCAACGGCCCGGCCGATCCCGCGATCGACGGCGACGAAGACCCGACGCGAGTCGTGATCGAGGCGGAGCCACCCGAGGCGCTGGCGAAGACAAACACCCAGGCGACCGCTGCCATCGGGGAGCAGTTCAGCTATCGGATTACGGTGCCGTCGACGCCACACTCGGCGCCCCTGTATGACGTCCGCATACTGGACGACCTGAGCGCCTCGGCGGCAGATCTGGAGTTCGTCAGCGTGACGAAGATCGCCGGCTCGGGTAACTGGACACCTTTCAACAGTGGCACGGCGACCAGCCTCGTGATCGAGGATTCGGCCGGCCGTATCGACATCCCGGCCGGTGAGCAGGTCGTGCTCGAGATCACTGTGCGGCTGCAAGACACCGCGACCAACGTGCCGGGCCTGCTTTTCACGAACACAGCTGCCTGGACATACAACCAGCTCGACGAACAGGACGACAGCGAGCAACCGGGCCAACCGGGTACGACGCCCCCGATGACCATCGTCGGACCCGACCTGACCCTGGAAAAGAGCGGTCCGGCACAGATGAGGATCGGCGTGCCGGGGACCTTCACGCTGAACATCCACAATGCCGGCGGGGCCACGGCCTACAACACCGTAATCGACGACCTGCTGCCGGATACGAATCAGGGTGGCATGTGCGACACCGCGCCTGACCAGGTCACCGCACGGCTCTTCGAGGCTGACGGTACGACTACTGCGGGTCCGGCACTGATACAGGGCAGCGATTTCGATGTCGCGTTTGCCGGCGTACCGGATTGCCGGCTCAGTCTGTCCATGCTGACGGCGGCGACCGCCATCGGCCCGGACCAGCGGCTGATCATCACCTACGATTCCCACCTCGACGCCGACAGTCAGCAGGAAATTGCGCTGGTCAACGTCGCGGGCGCCACCGCATGGTGGAGCGGTGACGCCTCCCTACCCGACACCATCACCCGGCAGTACATTCGTACCCTGACCAACGGCACCGTCGGTGTCCTCGACCACGAGGACGCCCACACCACCAATGTGTTCTCCGGTCGGCTGACATTCGAAAAGACGGTTGTCAACGTGACGACCGGCGCCGATCCCGCGCAGTTCGCCACCCCCGGGGACGTTCTGCGCTACCGGCTCTATCTCGAGAACGTCGGTGACGTCCCGGTCAATGATTTCAGCGTGGTGGATGAGCTCGATCGTCTAAACGCCAATCCGGCTTTTCTGCCCGGTACGCTGGCACTGGTCACCACGCCCGCCGGTGCGGATGTCACCGGAACCAGCCCGACGGGCGGCGCCAGCGGCACAGGACTCCTTGATGTGGGCGGTATCAGTCTCGATCTCGGCGAAAGCGTGGTCATAGAGTTCGAGGTCCGGCTCGGTCCGGTACTGGCCAACGGTAGCGACGTGTTGAACCAGTCCCAGGTGGTGAAGGACGGCGTCCCGCTGGCCAACAGCGACGATCCCACTATTAACGGGCCCGCGGATCCGCAGGTCTCCGGTGACGAGGATCCGACCCGCGTGCGAATCCAGTCTGCACCGCAGTTCGACGTCGACAAGACGTCGACCTATCTCGACGGCGATACCGCTGTCCTGCTCGCCGGCGAACGTCTGCGTTACACGATCACGGTCCGCAATGTTGGCAACGACACCGCGTCAGACGCTCGCCTCATCGACGCACTGCCCACCAATACGACCTATGTAGCCGGCAGTACGACGCTCAATGGCGACCCGGTTGCCGACGGGGCCGGTGGTACGCTGCCGCTGGCGAATGGCATCGACCTGTATGCGCCCGAGAACGCGACACCCGGCGTACTCCGTGCCGATCCATCGCTGTCGCCGGACAGCATGGCAACTATCGAATTCGTCGTCACCGTTGACCCTGATGTGATTGACGGCACCGTGATATCCAACCAGGCCTTCGTCAGCGCGGTCGGCGGCGGCGTCATCGACCAGCCGTCAGACGATCCGCGAACCGATGTCGCCGATGACCCGACCCGGGACGTGGTCGGCAACCTCCCGCTGCTATTCGCCGAGAAATCGGCAGCGCTGCAAGTCGACGCGGCTTCGCCGGGCATCGTCGACCCCGGCGATACGCTGCGCTACACGATCCTTGTGCACAACAACGGTACGGTGCCCGCGACCATCGCCACACTCACGGACACGACACCGAACGATACGACCTATGTGGCCAACACGGTGACGCTGAACGGCGAACCTGTTGGGATGCCCGACGGCGGTGTGTTCCCGCTGGCTGCCGGAATCGCGATCGGCACATCCGATCTCACGCCGCCGTTGCCGGCGATGGACGCGGGCGTCCTGACACCCGGTGA
>PVMS01084776.1_pt1 | contig 11746 bp, 8 predicted proteins | sample 1853461 | NCBI WGS metagenome assembly PVMS01 (sample SAMN08582032, study PRJNA380276) | Marine sediment metagenome, whole genome shotgun sequencing project. | isolation source: ocean sediment barecode stripped | collected 2017
GCTTCCTTTTGTCATCGGTTTTTCCCTTCTTTTCCATGATATACCTCCTTAAAGGAAACTACTTAGTGCTCAAGTCTATTTATGAATGGGCACTATTTAGTAAATAATGCCACGGTAATAAAATCAGGTCAAGATAAGTGCGTACAGGAGAGCAACCCGATCAGAGTTAATCGCTGGCTTTTTGTCTTACAAAAAGAAAGTCGCCGCCCTCGTGGCCGGCATAGAACATATTCGAATATTCCGGTGTTTGCGGAGCGTTTAAAATTACGGGACGGCGCAGTTCGTTGAACAGCCGAGTGCCTTCAAGGATGCCGTTGTTTTTTTCAAGCACATCGAGAAAGGCTTTTGTAAAAACCGAATGCCCTTGCATGCCGTCGTCCAGCACAGGCTCGAGTCCGCCGGATGTCAAGACAACCCTTGTGCGTATGTTTACTATGCGGCGGAAGTATTCCGAGGTTGAAACATTTAATTTGACGGATCGTGTCAGCGTACCGGAATAACAGCTGTCGGCAACGACCATCACATGTTTGGCCGCCATAGCCTTCAATGTGTCTGAAATATCGCCGGTTGAAATCCAGTTGGCGGGACTGTTGCGTTCCGAATCAATTGGCAGCCAGTAACCGCGTCCGGCCTCTTTGTCCAGCCAGCCGTGCCCGGCATAGTAAATTATCAGGTTGTCTTTAATCGTCAGTCCACGGCGCATGCGGCTCAGGGCATCAATGATCTGCTTGCGGCCGGCATTGATGAGGTATGTAACTTCAAATCCATAGGCCTGTTCCAGTAGTGATCCAACCGCTTTTGCGTCGTTCACCGCCGTTCCCAGTTTACTTAAGTTCCGGTAATCGTTGTTTCCGATGACAAGTGCATGGTAACGCCCAAAGTCGATTGCAGCTATAGATTGTGCCAGCCGGGCCGCTTGGCGCCGTTTTCGTGCTGCCTGGCCGAAGCGCCCCTCGGGGTATTTTGCCAGATAGGCGTCAAAGTCTGCTGGATTTTTGCTCTCCTTTACAGACTCCCAAAAATCCATTTCTTTATGTTCGGTTTCAAGTGCGGCCAGGTGTCGTGATAAGCGCCGGACATGATCGGCATATTGTCCTTGCGGATAAAGGCGCAGATATTCTTCAAAATCCTTTTGATCCCGGCTTGCTTTAATACCGTCCCAGAGGGCCAGCTCTTTGGTTTGTGCTTCAAGACTGATCAGGTTTTCTATCCTTGATTTTGCGATACCGGCAAAAATGCCGTTTGGAAAGGCTTGCAGAAAATTTTGAAAGTCACCGGTGTTGCGGCTGTGTTTAACCTTATTCCACATTTCCATCTCAAGATCATGTGTTTGGTCGGCAGTGGTCAATTTTTCTATGCGCTTTCTGGCCGTGCCGGCAAATTGGCCGTCCGGGTAACGCTTAAGATAGGTCTTTATTGCATTAGCGTCCGTGCTGCCCTTGACCTGGTCCCACAATGCCAGTTCGACATCCAGGTCCGCAGCCTCGGCCGCAACAGCCATGAGACGCTGTGTCCGGGCTGAGGCAAGGTCAACAAAGAGCCCTTCAGGATACATGGCAATATAAGATTCAAAATCATTGGGATCAGAGCTGTCCTTGATTTTACTCCACAGGGCCAACTCTCTGTTTTGAGATTCGCGTTGCTCAATTGCATGCAGTTCGGCCGCGGCCGTACCGGCAAAGCGACCTTCAGGGTAACGTGCAAGGTATTGTCTATAACCGATTGCTGATTTTTTTTTAGCAACGGATTCCCATAAGGTCCGCTCGGTCTGATCGGCGGCCTTTGTGTTTTTTATTGCTTCCTCACGCAGCGGCACAGGGGTAGCCATTATCTGAAGCGGCAGTTGGCCGACAGGTACAATCTCAGCGATATCGGCCCCGTTGCCGGCTGCTTGCGCTGTCAGTGTATCTTTATGTGCAAGCCGCATGATAAAGGTCCCTGTTCCCCCTCCGGCGGTGAGTAAGCCGCCGCCCGAGACCGCATAATTACCGGCGATTATACTATTGTCAAAATCGATAAAGCCTACTGAATATTGGATATTCCAGATATGGGGAAAAGCGGTCCATGTGCAAGTGAATTTGCTTTCAATTTCGATATGATCCGTAGAAAAAACAGAGAGCTCTGTATAACCATCCTGGCAGAATACAGGAGTTCCAATCCATCTAATCGTAGCGTCAATTTTAAATTTTATCTGGGAGGTCTGCTTGTCGAGTCCGACCTGAATGAAGTATGGTTTTTTAATTGAGGCCACACCCGGTATGGGCCCGCCTTGAACGTACCATTTAAGTGCTTCGTTCTTGCATACTTTCAAGCTGGAATCCGATTCGCACAAGACTGCCTCGGAATTCTCATTGGCTTTCAACATCACCAGAAGTCCGCCAATCAGTTCATCTTTGGTGAAACGGCTTGAGGCCGGGCCGCACTCGCCGTTCAGGCAGGCTTCTATTCTTTCGGCTTTTTGCAGCATACTGTCGGTTGTGGCGGCGCATCCGGCTATGATGAGAACCGCAAGCATAAAGACCGACACACGTAGTAGGAGCTTGCCGGCAGCACGACAATTGCATGCTGGTTTAGGTATTCGGCAGGGTTTTTTTGAACAATGAATTTGCACAAGCTTTAACCCGTTAATATATTAATGCTTCACAAGCGTTAATATGAAGATAACAAAAATATGTGCCGAATGTCAAATTGTGATACCGAAGGTAACATCTTATTTTGGAATACCCGTGAGTTCTTTCTTCATTTCTTCTGCTTCAAATCGTTAACATGTATCAGAGTCATGACTCAATTAACCTTGTTGCGAAATTAAGAACCTTTTTCTGATAATATTGCTTGTCGGTATTTTTAAACAAATTCTTGAATTATATCTCAGAATGGCCCTTTTATAAATTTCCTGCTAATTTCAGATGACTTTTATTAATGGTAAGATGAAATTCGGGGTGGATGTACTCATGGTGTTTTACCTGGAAGGGGACATATACGAGCAGAAAACGCTTTGGTGTGATGGTGATCTCCTCTATTTGGGGTAAAAAATTCCTCTGGGGTTTTACAAAGCCGGCCAGGTTAATTTTCAGGCTTTCAAGGGCTTCTTCGATGGGCAGTGTCACCGGATAAAGCCCGGCATCAGGAAATTTGCCGACCAGCTTTTGCTGAGGTTGGGAAAGAGTTATGTTGCGTGTAAGGCGTATAAAAACCCCGGGCCGGATTTTGAATGCCAGGGCCCAAAAGTAAAATTCCATTTCGCTGTGGTTTGATTGAACAGCTTTCGGCAGGTTGGCGATCTTGATCAAATCCGCATACGACTGGAGTGCTACCCCTGCTGTTTCCGCCTTAATGCGCCAGAACGGCAGATAGATAATATCATCACCATCTGCCGGGATGTGCGCAAAGTTGAGCGGTTTGAACTTATTTTTGGCGGGCCTCCAGGCCGAGTCGCAGTTACTGCAGTTGAGTACCAGTGCTTCGCGGTCGCCGTCTAAATCCCACCCGCATGCCGGGCACATGGCCGGGATGAACCGGGTCTGCCAGTGCGAAGTACTGCCCGGCAGGCTCTCAGCATCGAAATCATCCGGCAGCGCCGTCGAAATGGCCTGGTTGAGCACGGCGTCATAAATCTTGTCTTTTACATAAAAAGGGGAATAAATCATGCTGAGGGTCTCACCGATGTGAGCCTGATGAAATACCTGTCCGGCCAGGGATGTGCTGAAACGGCGCGAAAAAATCTGCATCACTTCTTCAAAGGGCTGAGTCGGTTTTAAAAATCGCCCAGGGGTCTCCGGGGCTACAAACTTGAGCTTCAGAGCCTGGCTGCGCAAGCCCACGGAAACGGGAAAGTACCTCGAATCCACGGCCTGGTGGCTGGCATCCAAAAATCTGTGCTTGATTCCATTTTCAACACAGGAAAAAAGCATCCCTTTAAAGCGCCAGTAGGGGAAGTAAAGCAGCTTTTTATTTTTAGGAGCAGCCTCGGGCAGCATATAGCGAAAGAAATTGTGCTGCAGCAGATAGGATTTCACCCGGCAGAACTCGCAGGAAAACAACCGGTCGGTCTCTATGAGGGTTGCCGGTGCTCCGCATTGCGGGCACTGATGTTGAATCAGTAAATCGATGCTATTCTCCTATAAGTTTCCATCCAGAATCCGTAATCAATCTTTTAAACCCGCACCTCGCACCTCGCAACTCGCAACGACCCAATTGAGTTTACCTCAATTGGGGTATTAAATCTTTTCCCCGCACAGATTACAAAACATGGAGTCGGGTTCGTTCTCGTTGCCGCATTGTGCGCAGAACTTGGGCGTCTGTTTTTCCTCAGCCGGCTGGCCGCAGCGTGAACAAAATTTGGCACTGGGGGTCAGATTTTTCCCGCATTGGGAGCACTGGCTGAAAACGAGCTGCTGGTGTCCACACAGGGGACAGAACTTTGCGTTTTGGGGAATGGCGCTTTGGCAATCCGGACAGGCAATGGTTTCCGCGGTCGCGGGTTGCTGAGGGGCGCTTTGCTGGCCGGAAAAATATTGGGAGAACATGGCCGGCATCATCAAACCCATCCCCATGCCCATCCCCGGGCCGGCTCCGGCCTCGGATTCAGAAGCTTTTTCCATAGCCATGGCCGCTTTCATCTGCATCAGTTTGTTCATGTCCTGAAAAACACCCATGCGGCTGCGGTCGTCAATGGCCTGCTGCACTTCCGCCGGCGGGGTGATGGCATTGATAAAAAGTTGGGGCAGGCCCAGTCCGAAGCGGGTGAAATCTTTCTGGAGGCGTTTGACCAGTCCTTCGGAAAGCTCGTCGTATTTGGCTGGAAGGTTCAGGATCGAGTCGATGGTTTCCCCCATGTAATCGTTGAACCTGGAGACGATGACCCGGTTAAGATATTCTTCAATCTCTTCTGTGGTGTACATACCCTGGGTGCCTACCAGACTGTTGATGAACAATACGGGCTGCATTACTTGCAGGTTGAACACCCCAAAGGCCCTGAGCCGGACCAGGCCCAGCTCCGAGTCTTTAAAGGCTACCGGATCCCGGGTTCCCCATTTCAGGTTCGTAAATACCTTTAAATTGACAAAATAGACTTCAGCACGCAAGGGGCTGCTGAGTCCCCATGGCAAGCTTAGTATTTTTGTCAGAATAGGTATGTTGGCGGTTTTGAGAGTGTGGCGGCCCGGCCCGAAAGCGTCTAAAGCCTTGCCCTGATAAAAAAAGACTCCGGCCTGGCTGTCTCTTAACGTAAGCTGGGCGCCGTATTTGATTTCTCCGGAACCTTTTTGCGGGAGACGGTGCACAAGCTCTTTGCCCGTATCGTCGAACCATTCTAAATTTTCCAAAAAAACTATATTGTTAGTGCCCATTTTAGGTGCCTCCTTTTAATCCACAGATTACAATTAATAGTTAAATAGAATTATATTGAAACAATTCCGGGAAATCAACGCATGAGTGAAATATATATAGAGTCTTGAGGGTGATAAGTCCAACTAATCCGGTTAAATGGCGGCATACCGGATTGAACATATTTTCCGGGTCGCGCATTTTGCCCCGGCATGAAAAATCCATGGAGAAAAAGATCCGCTGTGGCGGACAAGTCCTCAAGTACCTGGGCCTGTGGGATGTGAGAGGATTAGGAATCCGGACTTGTGCGCCTCTGGCGCATTACCCTGCAGAGGCCTATTTTTACGAAGTTCACACAAGCTTCGGCGCGTATTTTCTTGAGAAGTGGGAGTTTACTCAAGACTTTGTCGGAATTGCCAAACTGCATGAGCGGAGATGTTCTTTTTACACCATTTAAATTATCAGAATTGAACCTTTTTCGACAGATTCGCACCAAATTTCTACCCGCACTAAAGACAGAAAACCCGGTTCCCAGTTATTGGAAGTCGGGTTTTCTGTTGGCATGAAACATAAACACTTGATATAACTGGTACGCCTGGCAGGATTCGAACCTGCGGCCTACGGATTAGAAGTCCGTTGCTCTATCCAGCTGAGCTACAGGCGCATAGGTTGTGAACGTTTTAGGTGTCAGGTTTAAGTGAGCGATATATTTTATATCCTACTCGCTTTTGCCAAATTTGTCGAGGCAATATGTCTTAAATCAAACAGCTTTAGTTTGTCAATACCCGGCTTGCCTTTCAGGCCGGCTTTTTGCAGAATTACCTATAGCTGTCCCGAGCGGAAGTATTTCTATACATTACCCTTTTGCTTACCCTCAAATAAAATCGTGTTACGATTTTATGAAACTCCCGTCCCGCTTTCAGCGGGACGGGATCTGTTTGGTGAAATGCTAAAATTCCTATCCCCATTTGAATTCATCCCGCGCTGTAAGATTTCGGCGAGCTCAGTCGAGTCGCAGCGGGGAATTCAAATTTAAAGTTCCAATTAAGTTTTTGGGCCTGTCTGCCGATATGATGAATGAAAATTTACACCACAAAATAACATTACCCGGTATTCCAATACTCCACGCGGTTTTACAAACAAACAACCCCAAAAATAACATAAATTCAATAGATTAAAGAGTATGCCGGATATAAAATAGAATTATTTGACGCTTGTTGATAAATAAGATATGTTCTATAAAATCGTAGCACAATTTTATTTCTTCAAGATGAACTATAAAAGATTCAGGTAGTAACTTTTATTCAATATCAAGATGAGCAAAAACAAAAAAAAGCCAAAACAGAAATCTAAAAAGCTGAAAACGAAAAGCGCTGCTAAAAATGCAGAGAATATTTCAGCACCGCCGCGCTCTTCTTCGTCAGATAGTGCCCTTGTTAAGTTTGATCCGCTTCAGCGGTACCTTGTGGAAATAAGCCAGTACAAACTTCTTACCAGGGAGCAAGAAATAGAACTTGGCAAAAAAGTTCGTGAGGAAGCCGACTCCGAAGCAGCCTATGTAATGGTTACCGCCAATCTCAGACTTGTAGTAAAGATTGCACTGGAATTCCAGCGAGTTTGGATGCAGAATCTTTTAGATCTGATTCAGGAAGGCAATATTGGGCTCATGCAGGCCGTTAACAAATTTGATCCATATAAAAACGTTAAATTTTCGTACTACGCCTCCTTCTGGATAAAGGCCTACATCCTTAAATTCATTATGGACAACTGGCGTCTTGTGAAAATCGGAACGACCCAGGGGCAGCGAAAACTCTTTTTTAAACTGAAAAAGGAAAAGCAAAAGCTGATTGACGAGGGTTTTGATCCCAAACCCAAGCTGCTCTCCCAACGATTAGGTGTTTCCGAGCGTGAAATCGTTGATATGGACCAGCGGCTTGACGGGTGGGATGTTTCCTTGGATGCGCCTTTGAAAGACGATTCAGATACTGAAAGGATCGAGTTTTTAGGAGCTGATGTAGAATCCACGGAAGATCGGGTAGCCAAAAAGGAGATGGAGGCGCTTTTACACAACAAAATTTCCGAATTCAAAAAAATGATGACATCCAGAGAACTTGATATATTCGAGCAGCGTATTTTTTCGGATAGCCCGGCAACATTGCAGGAAATTGGTGACCGTTACAGTATTTCACGGGAGCGTGTCCGTCAGGTGGAAAAGAATATCATCAAAAAGATGAGAGAATTTTTCAAGCGCGAAATACCGGATTTTGATATGTATGAAGGCGTAGGTATGCCTGATTAACGTTGCATTAATATGTTATAGGGAATACTCGACCTGGAGAAAAAATTAGAGTCACGATATGGGATAATAAAACAATGAAAAATATTTTATTAAAACTGACCACTGGTTTGATGGTCATTTTCTTTTTTTACGGGTGTGGTGCTCATCGCCGCCCTGTGCCGACGGCGACAGAAAAGCAGGATGGTGTCACAGAAGATATTAATGAATTTGAAAACCAGTATTACTACTTTACTGAGGCGCAGTTTTACCGAAAAAAGGGCAATCTGGATAAAGCCATTCAATATATGCAGAAAGCCGTTGATAAAGCTCCTGAGTCTTCATATTTGCAAAAAGAGCTTGCGTTACTTTATTTGCAGCAGAAAAACAAACAAAAAGCTTTGAATATTATTGAGCAGATATTGGAAACAGATCCGGGCTATATCCCCGCACTGATCATATACGGCAGAATAAATCAGAGCTTGAAACACATTGATGATGCCAAAAAAGCATATGAAAAAGTTATCGCTATTGACCCCCGGCAGCAAAATGTTTATCTGGTTCTGGGCAGAATTTATATGGAAGAAAGCGATCTGAATAGGGCTTTAAAGATATTTGAACAGCTGGTTAAAACCTTTCCCGGATCATATGCCGGCCATTTTTTTATCGGGAAGATTTATGCTAAACAGGGTAAGGTGCTTGAGGCGGAAAAAATGTTGCTCAAGACTTTGGAAATTAAGCCGGATTTAGACGAACCTCGTTTTGAGCTGTTAAAACTTTATAAAACTCAGGGTAAAGACGAAAAGGTTCTGCAACTATACAAAGAAATTTTGGAAATGAACCCTCGCAACATAGCAACTGCCATGGAGCTGGGTTATTATTATCATCAAAAGGGTATGAAAAAGGATGCAGCAAAAATCTTTAAAGACCTTGGGGAAAGGAGCCTGACAGATAATAAAGTTGTCAGAACGGTTGTTCAGATTTATTTGGAACCAAAAAAATACGATGCCGCCATCACTGTCCTTAAAGGGATGTTAAAAGGTGCCCCCGATAGTTCAGGTCTGCACTATGTTACCGGAATTGCCTTGGACGGCAAAAAAAATATAAAGATGGCCATTATCCATTTTAAAAAGGTGATGCCGAATTCCCGTTTTTACAAAGAGTCGGCGGTTCATGTCGCCTTTCTGTATCAACAACAGGGAAAAACCCGGGAGGCGATAAATTTTTTAAATAATGTTATTAAAGAGATATCCAACGATGCCGAATTAATGCTTTACATGGGCTCGTTTTATGAAGAGACCGAGGAGTTCGAAAAGGCTGAAGCTATTCTGATAAAAGGACTTGAGGTAGATTCTGAAAACACCAAACTTCATTTCAGACTGGGTGTTGTTTATGACAAATGGGGCCGGAAAGACGATTCTATAGCAAAAATGAAAACAGTTATAAGTCTTGATCCTAAAAATGCAAATGCATTGAATTATCTCGGCTATACCTATGCAGACATGGGGCAGAACCTTGATGAGGCCGAGCGTCTGATTAAAGAGGCCCTAAAGCATAAGCCGGATGACGGCTATATAACAGACAGCCTGGGTTGGGTGTATTATAAAAAAGGCCTTTTCAGTAAAGCGGTGACACTCCTGGAAAAGGCGGTCAGCTTGGAACCCGAAGATCCGATTATACTTGAGCACCTTGGAGATGCCTACCTCAAGGTTAATCAAAATAAAGAAGCGCTTAAGTTTTACAAACGATCCCTGAAGAACAAAAAGGATGATAATGATAAGGCCGCCCTTGAAAAGAAAATTAAGGCCTTGAAAGGCAAATAGTAATACCCCAACCCGGATGAACCGGCCTCCGGCTCCGCTTCCAGCCCGTAGGGCTTACAGGCCGGAGGGTAGAGCCTACGCCTCGGAGAGAACCAAATTGAATATTGACTTGACTATTGATGATTGATGATTGACGGAGCGGAGCGGAGATCCCGATTTTTTCGGGGATGATTGATGATTTGTGGAATCGCTCGCGCAGCGCAGGCGCTTGCGCCGCGTGTCGCTCTGTCATTTTTATTTGTCTATCGCATAAATGATACGCAAACATGATGTGATTTGAATAAATAGGTACCAAATGAGCGAAAATGCTCAATTGAGGTTCTATTAAACCGGTGGCAGAAAGTTAATGCAGGTAAGACGCAACAGGCAAATTTTTATAATGCTTTTGATCGCCGCTTTATTTCTGCCGGCTTGTAGCAGCCTTGTTGACAGAATTTCGCAAAAACCAAAAGATTTTGAAATTTCAGCCGAAGCCCGGGAGCTTCTGAAGCTGCTGGAGAATCAAAACCGCACGCTCAAAACTTTCAAAGGCACCGGCAGGGTAACATTTCGGGGAAGTAAGAAAAAAAACCTGACCTCCAGTATCGTCTGGATCGCGGCTGTACCCGGAAAACTTCGTATTGCTATGCGCAGCTTTTCCGGTCAGCCTGTGGTAAGTTTTGCCAGCGACGGCCAGTGGTTCTATCTATTTTCCCATGCCGACAGCAAATTTTATAAACAACGCGCCCAAAACGCCACCCTCAAAAGATTTTTTTCAATTCCGATTAATTCCGGCGATATTGTCAGTATTTTAGGCGGTAGTATTCCCTTGATCCAACACAACAAAGCTGTTGTAGAACAAAAAGGATCTGAAGATAAATATGTTCTGATATTAAAAAAAAGATGGGGAAACGTACTCCAGAAAATTTATTTCAATAAAAATAAGAGCCAGGTATTCAAGGTGGAGATGTTTGGCACAAGCGGGGCTCTTGCGTATCGCGTTGAATTTTGCGGGATGCAGACAATAAAAGGATATCAGGTTCCTGCTTGTCTGGTCTTTTCGAATGCAGAGGGCAGAGAGTTTCAACTCGACATTGAAAGATACTGGGCCGATGTTGAGGTTTCTCCGTCAGCCTTTGTCCTGACACCACCGCAGTAACCGGGTACTAGATACTGGATACTAGATGCTGGATACTTGATACTGGATACTTGATGCTTGTTGGAGCGTAGCGGAAATCCCGATTTATCGGGGATGCTGGATACTGGATACTGGATGCTGGATACTGGATAGTGGATGTTGGATACCGGCTGCTCGATGCGGGATAGATAAGGGGATGTTTTGAGTTTTAACTAGTATCAAGTATCAAGCATCCAGCATCTTTGCGATTCAGCGTAAGACCAAGCAAAAATCTTTGTTCACAACAGGTCTATACAGATGGTCAGCACAGATGACATATGTTTTGAAACCGAAGCGACGCTGGGCAAGCTGTCAAAGTGGCTGCGCATCTTGGGCTTTGATACGGTTTGTCAGGCCGGTGTTTCCGGCAATGGGTTTCTGGATCCCGCCGGTAAAAATCGGATTTTGCTTACCCGTACAAAAAGGGTTCGGGATCGAGGCACGGACAATAAACTTGTCTTTATAAATTCAAATGATCCCTTTGAGCAGGTGCGGGAAGTGCTTCAGGCCCTTGGTATCGGAATTGCCGATACCAGGCCGTTTTCGCGATGCACGCGCTGCAACATCCTGACCCGACAGGTGGCCAAAGATACTGTACGCAGCCGTGTTCCCGATTATGTCTGGGAAACCAACCCAACCTTTCAGATATGCAGCCGATGCCTGCGTATATACTGGCCGGGAAGCCATATAAAACGTAGCAATGAGATAATAGAACGTTTTTTCGACACGTAAAATTGATGAATTTATACAAAAAACGTAATAGTTCACCGGGGGCAAAATATTTGACAGGATAACAGGATAAACAAGATTATTTTTTTCCTGTTAATCAACAAACTCAAATCCTGTAAAAACATATAATTACATGCCAGTCCGATCAGACTATAGTAAAACACATTTTTTAAATTCAGATTAAAGCATATTTTTGTGTGGCTTTGAAATGAAAGGGTAGTTACAGGATACTGATTTATGATATACAGGAACCATACTTTCTTGTTTTTTATAATATCAAGTCTATCCTGTTATCCTGTCAAAAATAGCTGAACTGTTACCAAAAAACGCATTCAGCACACCAAACACTAAACACTAAATACCAAACACTAAACACCAAACACCAAACACTAAACACTAAACTACTAAGAAACTAAGAATTAATTATGAGCACCAATA
>PVMS01093197.1_pt1 | contig 11746 bp, 8 predicted proteins | sample 1853461 | NCBI WGS metagenome assembly PVMS01 (sample SAMN08582032, study PRJNA380276) | Marine sediment metagenome, whole genome shotgun sequencing project. | isolation source: ocean sediment barecode stripped | collected 2017
CTGAAGTGCGGGGAGGCACAGCTTATTATCATCTGACTGTTTCGGACGAAGAAATTTTTTCTCCCGTTATCGAAGAAGCGGACGCGCTCATTATGATGAACTTTCCGTCTTACCTGAAGTTTAAAGACCTTCTCAAGCCGGACAGCATGCTCTTTGTAAACTCATCCATGATTGATAAAATAGACAATGAAAAGAATATAGACATTTTCAGAATTCCCGCCACAAAAATAGCAAATGATATTGGAAACGTCGTGGCATCAAATATGGTTATGTTGGGGGCGTACAACCAGGTAAAAAATCTCGTCTCCATTCCAATATTCCTCTCCTGTCTCAAGAACGTCTTAAAAGGCAGAAAAGAGCCTTTCTTTGAAGTAAACAAACTCGCCATAGAACGTGGAGCTGAATTTATAAAAAATTCCCAATTTACCAACTCTCACTGAACCCGCTAACCTTCTTACCCCTTAATAGTCTCACTGGGAAGCTATAGAAGATGCAAATAAATTCTCGGTTGGACAATTTATTTTTTTCTTTTATAATTTCAGTTACTTTCAGTAGTGCCCGTCCATCATAGATTCCCGCTAAAGTAATGCAGGAATGACAGCTTTTGGGCAATAAAATAAAAAACACGCAAAAACCTGACCGGACGCTACTGAGTAATTATGTGATTTGATAGCAAAAAAAATATTTTGTTTATTACATTTCTGAAAGGAATATATTATGTCAAAAAATGTCCTGGTACCAATATCAGATGGTTGTGAAGAAATTGAGGCGGCATGTATTATTGATGTCCTGAGACGCGCGGACGCTGATGTAACGGTAGCATCAGTTGGCAATTTGCAGATAACTGCATCAAGAGGTATGAAACTGGTCGCAGACCGATTAATTTCTGAATGCATCAGTGAATCGTATGATCTGATTGCTTTGCCAGGCGGCATGCCCGGTGCAGAACGGTTGCGCGATTCTAAAGAGTTGACGGAATTGTTGACACGCCAGCAGCAGGGCGGAAAATTGATTGCTGCAATATGTGCTTCTCCTGCGATAGTATTGCATCACCACGGACTGCTGGCAGAGCGAAAGGCGACCGCGTATCCGGGCTTTGCCGAACAGCTTGCAAATACTGAATCTATTGAATCACGGGTAGTAGTAGATAATAATTGTATAACCAGCCGTGGACCCGGAACTGCTATGGAGTTTGCCCTGAAACTGGTCGAGGTACTCTACGGAGAACAGATGGCAAAAAAAATTGCGGAGGCTATGTTGTTTGACTTGTAATGACAAATATGGACATAAGGATTAGTAATTAGATCATTGGTGGGCAATGCGATACCGCTGGTTCAAGCTACAAGATTGGACCGGCAATGATACATAAGAGGAAGTCAGTTGTCTTTTTTAATTTTATTTTCCTTATCCACCGTTTTTGTAGTGTCAGAGAGAGCTCCTGTAAGGGGGATTACCTTTCCATGAAGAACACAGCCCTTGCATGCTGGATCGCATTTTATTCTCAGCCGATTACAATAATAATCACGTGCCAGATGAGGGCAATCCCAACTCATTTTCTGTCCCAGAAAAATTTCTTAATTTACGTCATTTACTCATCCGAACAACCCCTATCACCCATCAGCTAAAAACTCTTTCTCACCGGTAATCAAATCTTCATACGTCTCTCTTCTCCTGATAGTCGAGAAGCTGTCACCGTCTACTAAGATTTCACATGTACGCGGTCTTGTGTTGTAACTGGAACTCATGGTAAAGCCGTATGCACCGGCGCTGAAGAACGCAATCAGGCCACCCTCCTTTACATCAGGAAACCACCGCTCTTTTGCAAGAACGTCACTGCTTTCACACACAGGACCTACGATATCCACCAACTCTAATCTATCATCACCCTTCTCTTCTCCGGGAAGCTCTACTTCCGGCATCGGCACATCGGTATTCACAGGCCATGCCCTGTGGACTGCATCGTACAGGGACGGACGGGCAAGGTCGTTCATCGCCGCGTCACAGATAACAAATTTTTTCCCCCAGGTAGCAACTTTTATATAGGTAGTTTTAGTTACCAATATACCCGCATTTCCGATAATAAATCTCCCGGGTTCCATTACCACCTTACATCCGAGCTTTTTTATTACCGGTATAATATCTACCGCATAATCACGCGGCCTTTTCACCTCTTCACCCGTATACGATATACAGTATCCGCCTCCAATATTGACGTATTCAATACCCTGTTTACCTTTCTCGTCGAGTGTTTCCTGAACAAAATTATATACTTTTTCAAGACCCTGTACATAAGGTCCGGTTGAATAGATCGGTGAGCCGAGGTGCACATGTATGCCTTTCAGATCTATATTTTTATAATTATCAATGTTCTTTATTAACTGGCTGGCACTTTCGAAGTCTATCCCGAATTTATTCTCCTTCTTACCGGTAGTGGTTTTGTCATGTGTTTTCGCGTCAATGTCAGGATTGATTCGTAGAGCGATCCTTCCCCTCTTGCCGAGGGACGCTGCTATTCTGTCAATATTGGCAAGTTCCGCCGGAGACTCGACATTGAACATGAAAATATCATTTTCTAACGCATACTTAATCTCCTCCGATGTTTTACCAACTCCCGCAAAAACAATCTTGTCGGGACTTACACCAATCTTCAGTACCCGGTAAAGCTCACCACCGGAAACGACGTCAAACCCGGAACCTGCATCAGCCAACACCTTAATAACTGACAAATTTGAATTGGCCTTAACAGAGAAACATATTAGAGGGCTTACGCCTGCAAAAGCATTCCTGATTTCAATAAAATGTTCCAGGATAGAATTTTTGCTGTAAATATATACCGGTGATCCTACCTTTTCTACTATGTCTTTTACCTTTACGTCTTCGCAGTATAATTCATTATTCAGGTAGTTAAAAAAATCAAAACTAGTCGTCATTCTTTTCTCCAAGTTTTAAAAATTCACCGCAGAGTTTACTCCCCGGACAAAAAGCGCCGAGGACAAGAAATAACGCGGAGAAAATTATTAATATAATCAAGCCCTCTGCTTTTTTAACTTCTTCTCCCATGAACTTATCTGTCTCTTTACAGACTGACGAGAAGTTGAACCGTGGCTTTTAAATTGTTTAATATAATTCTTCACACCCAGAACCTTATAAACATCTTTGTCAATCAAAGACGAATATTTCTTAAAATCCTCCAGGCTTACATCACTTAACTCCTTGCCGCTTTTGCTACACACCCCAACCAGTTAACCGACAATCTCATGGGCATCACGGAAGGGAACCCCTTTCCCAACAAGGTATTCCGCTAATACCGTAGCATCCAGGAACCCCTTTCTGCAGCTATTCTCCATATTGTCAAGTTTCAGAGTAGTCTTGTTTATCAACTCTTTAAGGATAGACAGACAGTTCTTTACTGTGTCAGAGGAATCGAATATAGGCTCTTTATCTTCCTGCATATCCCTGTTATAGGAGAGCGGCAGACCTTTCATTATCGTAAGCAGAGAAAACAGATTACCATACACACGGCCGCATTTACCTCTGATGAGTTCAAGTATATCCGGGTTCTTCTTCTGCGGCATAATACTCGAACCTGTACAATAGGAATCGTCAATGTCAAGAAAATCAAATTCCTGGCTTGACCAGATAATCCACTCCTCACAAAATCTTGAGAGATGCATTGAAATAATGGACAGTGTGGAAGCATATTCCAGGCAAAAGTCTCTATCGCTCACAACATCAAGACTGTTATTAAAAACCGAATCAAAACCCAGGAGCTTACTCGTAATCTCAGGTTTTGTATCAAGTGTTGTACCTCCCAAAGCACATGCACCAATTGGAGATTGATTCATACGTTTCAAGCAGTCAGCCAGTCTCGTACGGTCACGTTCCAGCATTTCTACGTAAGCCAGGAAGTAATGTCCAACCAATATCGGCTGAGCATGTTGGAGGTGTGTAAACCCCGGCAATATACCATCCCACACCGGTTTGGCTTTCGCAACTATTTCCGACTGCAGAGCAGTGATTATATTCATTATTTCCTGAATCTGATCGCGGGCCCAAAGACGCAAATCCAATGCAATCTGATCATTTCTGCTTCTGGCGGTATGAAGTTTCTTTGCGACATCACCTATCCGATCCACCAGAGCAGATTCAATATTCATGTGTATGTCTTCGTGCTCAGCCTTGAACTTGAACTTGCCGGCTTCAATATCTTTCAAGATACCTTTTAAGCCTTTTATAATTGCATCTTTTTCATTCATCGTTAACAGCTTGCATTTCGCAAGCATCGTAGTGTGCGCTATGCTCCCTTCAATATCGTATTTATACAAACGGCTATCAAACGATATGGATTCCGTAAAAGATTCGACTGAAGAAGCCGTCTTCTTTTTGAATCTTCCTCCCCATGCTTTTTTAATCGCCATAGTTCTTTAATTCCAATCTAATTTATTTTTAAATAATTCTGCGGTAATATATCTAAAGGCGTTATGTGTGTCAAGTTCTATCTATACATCAACATACACCTAAATCTTATTAATTATTTGACTTAGAGCAGAAGGTGATCAATTCAGACATGTATTTTTCTAAAAACGAGACATTCGTCTTGCATAAAAAAAAGTTATATCTATACTCATTCGATATGAAGGTAGTGGGCATTGAAACATCAGGTTTAATCGGAAACATAGCAGTTTGTGATGGCAGTACTGTCGTCGGCAAAAAAACGTATGGCAAGAACTTTAGCCACGGCAAAGAGATTGTTTCTTCCCTTAAATCAATTTTTAACGAAATCAAATGGGAACCGAATGATATAGACCTGATCGCCGTCAGCATAGGGCCCGGCTCTTATACCGGGCTCAGGATAGGCGTTACTTGCGCAAAAACCCTTGCGTACGGATTGGGAAAACCCGTTATTGATGTCCCTACACTGGATGTATTAGTAGAGAACGTGAGAGATAATAACGCAAAAACCATTTGTCCTGTTATTGATGCGAAGAGAAAGAGTGTCTATGCGTGCATCTATGACAGAAACAATAACGAAAACAGAAGGATTACGGATTTTTTAATTATTTCACCGGACGGCCTCATTGACATGCTTCCGGAATCCACCTTAATCTTCGGAGATGGCATAGCGCCCTACAAAGATATCTTCTCACAAAAAGATCTCACAATAGTAGAAGATGAAAAGCTGGGCATTGCAGATGCGGCTAACGTTGCCGGATTAGGCATGGAAAGATATGAACAGGGTATACGCTGTGAAATTAATGCACTGGCACCGTTGTACCTGAGAAAATCAGAAGCAGAAGAACGGCAGGAGGAGAGTCGCTAGCTGGTTTTTGTCCATCAGTAATCAACGCATATGTGTAGGCACTAAATAATAAAACAGAATGGATTATTGTTTTAAGATGTGTACAAGTTCGATCCGCATGACACTAGTCGAGTCAAAGCGCTTGTCAAAGCTAACTATTTTGAAGTTATGTATTTTACAAATTCACTATTGGAGTGCATCGTCAAAATCCAGGTTTAATCTTCGCGCCATCTTAAAAGTATCCAGTACATCTAAGGTATTTGTTTCAAATCGTTTCAGTCCCTTTGTGCTGTGAATGTCCTGCAGGAAATCGGTGAGAGATTCTCTATAAACCATATAATTAACAATTGCAAATAACCAACAATACTTATAAGACATGCCCCCCATAAGCACTTAAGCATAGGCGGCTTTTAATCGTATACTATCTGGATGTATTTAAGGAAATGGAGTGAATTTTGATATTAATTAACGAAAATGCGCTCATTTTAGTATGCGTATGAGAAATTGAGAATGACAGATACTTTAAACAGAAAAAGGCGATACGAAGGCGTTAGGTTTATTCATAACCTGGAACCTGATTACCAAAAGGTTCCTTTAGAGATACCACATGACTTTCGCGAAAAAATCATAACCAAGCTTTCCCGTTTATACAGCAAACAGACAGCAAAGGCGTATATGCCGGAACTTGAACGTATCTGTAAAGTCTACTATGCCTATAAAACTGAAGAGATGGTTAAGTTTACAAAAGCATTAGACCCAAAAAATCGTTTTACAGAAGAGGACGTTATCTTAATTACTTATGGGGACCTTGTTCGCGAAGATGGTGTTTCTCCTCTTACGACACTCTCAAAATTCTGTGGTACCTACCTCAAGCATACAATTAATACACTTCACATACTCCCCTTTTTTCCCTATTCATCCGACAGAGGTTTTGCGATTGAAGATTTTGAAACTGTAGACCCTGAACTTGGAACATGGGCGGATATTGAAGATTTAGAGACACGTTATAAACTGATGTTTGACGGGGTCATAAACCATGTTTCATCAAAGAGCCGTTGGTTTCAGAGATTCCTGGACGGGACCCCACACTACAAGGACTTTTTTATCAGTTATGACTCTTATGATAACCTCACACCAGAGGAGCGAAGTGCCATTTTTCGTCCACGTACCACTGATATCCTTACAAAGTTCTATACTGTCAATGGAGAAAAATACGTCTGGTCAACTTTCTCCAAAGACCAGATCGATTTAAATTTTAAAAACCCCGAAGTATTGATAAGGGTTATTGAGATATTACTGTTATATGCGCGAAAAGGGGCTGATATCATCAGGCTTGATGCTGTCACTTTTCTTTGGGCAAGCCCGGGAACTTCATGTGCCAACCTGGAAGAGACACACCTGATTGTCAAGATCTTTCGAGATATCTTAGACCTTGTTGCGCCGCACGTGTCAATAATTACCGAAACAAACATCCCGCATGAAGAAAATATTTCATACTTTGGGAATGGAAATGACGAGGCGCATATGGTCTACAATTTTGCCTTGCCACCTCTCGTGCTTCACACATTTTACACAAAAGACACGGCCAGGCTCACCGAATGGGCAGAAAGCCTTAAGCCTCTTTCTGAGACTACAGCTTATTTTAACTTTCTTGACTCACATGACGGTATAGGACTTATGGCAGTTAAGAATATCTTATCGCACGAAGAAATTAAGTTTATTACTCAGAGAGCAAGGGAACATGGAGGCTATATTTCTTACAAAACGGATAAGGATGGCTTTGAGGTACCATACGAGATTAATATTACATGGTTTAATGCTCTTTGCAGAGAAGATGGCACTGTACATATAAAACGTCAAATCAAAAAATTTATTGCTTCAAGAGCCATCGCCTTAACCATTCAAGGAGTTCCGGGAATTTATCTGCACAGCTTTTTTGGTACCAGGAGTGATGTAGATGCAGTAAGCTGTCCTATATCAAAACGTGAGATAAATCGCAAAGCACTTGATTACAATACACTCACAAAAGCTATAGCAGATCCTGATACACTAACATCAAAGATTATCCATAAGCTGAATGCCCTTATTACTATCAGGACAAAACAGAGCGCCTTTCATCCAAGTGGATCTCAGGACATTTTAAAAATCAAACCTGAGATATTTGCGGTTTTAAGGACATCTCCAGATAAAGACCAGCATATCCTTTCTTTGATCAATATTTCAGATGATGAGATTCAGGTAACAATTCCTATGAAAACAGTCAATATATTCAAACAGAAATGGTATGATCTTATCAGTCAGAAAATGTATTCTTTTAAAGACAATAATATCAGCCTTACATTAAAACCTTATGACGTTGTCTGGTTAAAACTCCAATAACTTATATCGTTAAACAATCAAAAAGGATTTATTGATAAAGCTTTTTTGAGTATACAATGAAAAAACCGGATTTCACCATTCCTGTTCTGGGCAAACCAACATTACAATTATCCTCAATATCCAAAAAAAAGGATATCTGGCGTACAAGCTATGTAGGCGACGACCAATATATACTTTATGATATCTCCATTTCCGGGGATTCGTCTACCCGCGACAATAGCCAGCATAACCTGATAGAAAAGGCCGGCCCGAGGGAGAATATTTATTTTGACCCATCCAAAGTGCATGCAGGGATAGTTACCTGTGGCGGACTTTGTCCCGGACTCAACGATGTGATACGGGCAATCGTAATGACCCTGTGGTATCGATACGGTACAAAACGAATATCCGGTTTCATGTATGGATACCGTGGTCTTCTTTCGAAATTTAACCTGCCGGTTATGGAATTGAATCCTGAGGTCGTATCTAATATTCATCGCCTTGGAGGTACTATCCTCGGTGCTTCGCGAGGCTATGGTGATTGTGTTGAAGAGATCGTTGATTCCCTTGAGCGGATGAACATTAACATGCTTTTTACCATAGGTGGCGACGGTACGCAAAAAGGTGCCCTTGATATTTCTGAAGAGGTAAAGAAACGTGGCCTGAAAATTTCTATAGTAGGGATACCCAAGACCATTGACAATGATTTAAGCTTTGTACAGAGATCTTTCGGATTTCAGACAGCAGTTTCCCGCGCGGTAGATGCTGTTGCCTGCGCGCATGTGGAGGCACATGATGGAATAAACGGAATCGGGATTGTTAAAGTAATGGGGCGAGAATCAGGGTTTATCGCCGCTAACACAGCTATGGCTATAAATGATGTGAATTATGTACTCATCCCGGAAGTACGTTTTGATCTTGAAGGCGAAAATGGTTTATTCGCCAGTCTGGACAGGAGACTTAAGCTACGGAATCATGCGGTAATTCTGGTAGCAGAAGGTGCGGGGCAGGAGTATATGAAAGATTCCAGGGCCACAGACGCGTCAGGTAATGTGAAGCTCAACGATATAGGCATTTTCCTCAAAGAACGAATTGGTGAATATTTTAAAGTGAAGGGAATAGACATTAACCTGAAATATATCGATCCAAGTTACATGATCAGAAGTGCTCCCGCGAATTCTAATGATTCAGTTTACTGCGCCAAACTTGGCGCTTATGTAGTACACGCTGCCATGGCAGGCAAGACCGGTATGATTGTAAGTCTTATTCATTCCCACTTTGTTCATGTTCCCATTCGCCTGGCGGTTTCAGGCAGAAAACACATCGACCCACACCAGGAACTCTGGCGTGATGTAATTGAGGCAACGGGCCAACCGCTACTTATACATGAACCCAGGACAAAGCCCCGCACAAAAAATTAAGACGTTAAAAACGGACAAACAGTTATGAAAATTACTCAAAATGATAAAGACCAAAATAATCGCCACACTCGGACCTTCCTGCAATAAACCGGAAACTATTGAGTCCATGATAGCGGTGTAGATATCTTCCGATTGAACTTTTCTCACGGTAACTTCGACGGGCATGCACAATTATTAAAAACATTAAATTCCGTACGCGCACAGCACCGTCACGCAACTGCCGTGATGGGTGATCTATGCGGGCCGAAGATACGTATCGGACGTATCCAACCGGATGGTGAGATATTGAAAGGGGGAGATGAAGTCCGCATTATACACAGTGAAGAACAGGGTAACATAGATTGCTTTGGTACAAATTATGAATATTTCTATCGAGATGTTAAAGTTGACCAACGCGTCTTTATCGATGATGGTCAAATCGCTTTGCGTGTAATCCGTAAAGAAAATGACCAGACAGTATGCAAGGTTGTGACTGGAGGACCATTACACAGCAATAAGGGAATCAATCTGCCGGACACAACAATAAGTAAACCATCAATCACAGAACGTGACTGGGAATGCGTTGATTGGGCCATCCGGCACGAAATAGATTTTCTTGCCTTAAGTTTCGTAAAATCAGCAGAAGAAATAAATCAATTAAAAAGTTATCTCAGTAAAGCCGGAGCGGATATAAAAGTGGTCGCCAAGATCGAAACACCACAGGCATTGACTCATCTGGAAAGCATCATTCAGGCCAGTGATGCAATATTAGTTGCACGAGGTGATCTCGGCGTTGAAATGGACCTTGCCGAGGTACCAATTATACAGAAGAAAATAACTCTAATCTGTCGACGTTTCGGTAAACCCGTAATAGTCGCTACTCAGATGTTGCAAAGTATGATTGATAGCCCCGTTGCAACCAGAGCTGAAGTCTCAGACGTAGCTAACGCTATAATGGATTTAACCGATGCCGTTATGCTTTCCGGCGAAACCGCTGTGGGTAAATATCCACTCAAGGCAGCAGATACTATAAGTCGTATTGCTCGTGTAACGGAAAATTTCGTTGATAAGGATAAAGATGTACAACGTAGAAAAATTGTAACGGACGAATCTGCCCTGACTGCGGCAATGGCCCACAGCGTGGGCACAATTGTTAATGACATTTCTGCAAAACTTGTAGCCGTGTGGTCGCAAACCGGAACAACTGCCAGGTTGCTCAGCAAGGAACGTATCAGCGTCCCCATCCTCGCATTAAGCGCTGACCAGCGTACGTGTAACCAGATGAGCCTGCATTATGGTGTGATACCGCGTTGCCAACCAATTCCTGAAAACATCGATATGTTTGCACAAATTGTGGATCACTATATTATCAGTCGCAAATGGGCCCAGGCCGGAGAGAATGTTGTCCTTGTCGTCGGCCAACGCATCGGCATCGCCGGCGCCACCAATGCCGTTATAGTCCACACAATCAGTGATGGCCAATAATTACCACAATTATGATAAACAGAGGCGCATAGTACATGAATAGAAAAAGTGGTTTAAAAGTTCTGGTGATTAACTGCGGCAGCTCTTCGGTTAAATTTCAGCTTATTAATATGTCTAATGAAAAAGCCTTTGCCAGTGGAATAGTTGAAAGACTCGGACTGTCTCAATCGCTTATTAAATTTAAATTTGATGATAAAGATTTTACAAAAGAGTGCAACTCTCTTGATCACAGCTCTGCAATTTCAGAAATTATAGACGCAGTCACTCACAGTCAGTTCGGTGTGATCAGTGATAAACGCGAAATATCTGCAGTAGGACACAGGGTCGTTCACGGAGCTGAGCATTTCACGGAATCGGTACTTATAACCGATGATACTATCAAACAGATCGAAGCCTGCATTGAACTCGCTCCACTTCACAATCCTCATAATTTGCAGGGGATACTTGTATGTAAAAAACTTCTGCCCGGTATTCCACAGATAGCCGTATTTGACACGGCCTTTCATCAAACAATGGAAGATTATGTATATACATATGCTCTTGCCTATAGATTTTATGAAAAATATGGATTCAGGCGTTATGGGTTTCATGGAACAAGCCATTTCTATGTTGCACACAAGGCAGCAGAAATTGTTGGAAAGAACATACAGGGATTAAAAATAATTACGTGTCATCTGGGAAACGGGGCAAGTGTCGCGGCGGTTAAGTACGGCAAATCTATAGACACATCTATGGGATTTACACCTCTTGAAGGCCTGATCATGGGAACCAGATGCGGAGATGTTGATCCCGCAATGGTTCTATTCATAATGGAGAAGGAAGGGCTTAGTCCGCATGAGTGCGACATGCTGATGAACCATGAATGCGGACTGATAGGAATTTCAGGAATCAGTTCAGATATGCGGGACCTTATTAAAGCATATGAAGCAGGAAACAACAGAGCAAGGCTCGCTTTACAGATGTACACATACCGGATCAGGAAATATATTGGTATGTATTCAGCGTCAATGAATGGAGTCGACCTGATAGTATTTACCGGTGGAATTGGGGAAAATGCGGCACTTATCAGGAATATGTGTTGTGCTGACATGGAATATCTTGTTTTTATCTTCATCAAAGTCAATGCCAAGATATTCCATGTCAGCACAACACATATTCCTGATAAGTGCCGCATTTTCCCCAATTCCACCGGTAAATACTATCA
>PVMS01085738.1_pt1 | contig 11743 bp, 11 predicted proteins | sample 1853461 | NCBI WGS metagenome assembly PVMS01 (sample SAMN08582032, study PRJNA380276) | Marine sediment metagenome, whole genome shotgun sequencing project. | isolation source: ocean sediment barecode stripped | collected 2017
CCTTTACGCCGATGGAGACTTTGAACTATGACGCGCCACTTTCGATTCTCGTTGCCCTGGCCCCAGGCGTCTTCCTCATTTGTATGACTTTGTTTATTACGCTGCTGGTTCTTGGCACGCTGATCGCCAGTCTCGTTCCAAAATTTTTGAATCTTTTCCTCATCGAAGGGAAAACTTATGTGCTTTTCGGTTTCCATTACTATGTCCTGAGCATCATTTCGATGGTCAGTAATTCGCCCCTTTACAATCTTCTGTTCGGCGATAGCTCCTATATTGTTCATTATCTGAAATGGGTTGGGTACAAGCTGAACCGGGTTGAGCAGACGGGCGCGAATTTTGGCCTCGATCAGGTCCACGACAACCCCCTGATGTGCGATATCGGCAGCGGAACCATGGTTTCCGATGGGCTGGCGATGATCAATGCGCAAGCCTCAAGCACCTCTTTCAGGCTCGGCCATGTGAAGATCGGCGACCACAACTATCTGGGAAACAACATCCTCTACCCTACAGGGGGCAAAACAGGCGCGAACGTCCTGTTGGCCACAAAGGTCATGATCCCCATTGATGGCCCTGTCCGCGAAAATGTTGGCTTGTTAGGCTCGCCGCCGTTTGAGATCCCGCGCGTGGTCGACAGGGACAAGGGGGTGAGCGAATTTATCGACCCGAAAACCAAACTGAATCTGATTGCTCAAAAGAACCGGCGCAATGTGGCGACCATGATGATGTATTTGGCCGTCAATCTGCTGCTGTTTTTTATCACCGTGCTGACTGGCTATGCCGCGATTCTGTACTTTCCCATTTATGGCATGCCTTTGCTGTTTGCCTATGGCCTGTTTATCTCCTTGTTTTCGATCCTGTTCTTTACGTTCATGGAAAAAGCGAGTCTGCACTTTGGGTCTCTCGAGCCAAAGGAGGTTTCCATGTATGACGCCTATTTCTGGTTCCATGAGCGACACTGGAAGTTTTGCGGGCACCCGCTGACATTTTTATTTGCGGGTACGCCCTTCAAAAATATCATCACCCGAATGCTGGGCGTGAAGCTGGGTCGTAAGGTCTTCGATGATGGCGGCAATCTCTACGACAAGACACTGATCGAGATAGGCGACTATGCGAACCTCAATCTGGCCAGCGTTGTGCAATGCCATTCGCTGGAGGAAGGTGTCTTCAAGTCGGATTACGTCAGGATCAGCAAGGGCTGTACTCTGGCTTGCGGCTCCTTCGTGCATTATGGCGTGACCATGGGTGACAATGTTGTGCTGGGTCCGAATTCCTTCTTGATGAAGGGTGAATCTCTTCAGCCCAATTCTATCTGGCAGGGAAATCCGGCCAATGCTGTTCATCGTGCCGCGACGCAGCAGGCAGCGGAATAGAGGTGGCCGCCGACGATGAAAAACAGACATGGATATAGTCCAACAATCTGGACCGCGACACCGGATCAAGCCCTCGCATTGCCCCATGCTACGCGGAGCTTGTGTGACGAAGAGATTGCGCAGGCACATCGGCTAAAACAGGCGTGCGACCGGACCCGGTATCTTGCCGCGCGCGCCTTGTTGCGCCATGCATTGTCCGATGCGGTGGATGGTGAAATCAAAACCAGGCAGTGGCGATACTGCAATGGACCAAACGGCAAACCGATGATGGCGCCCAATCTGCCGCAACTGGAATTCAATATTTCCCATACCGGGAATTGCGTTGCTGTTGGCGTCAGTAACACCGGACCGATTGGCGTCGACATCGAAATGGCCGTACCCGATGAACGAGCGGAGATCGTCAATGACGTGTTGAGCGAGCGCGAGCGTGATATTCTGCTCCAGCTGCCCGATGATCAAAAAGGGGCAACATTTATTCAATTCTGGACCCTCAAGGAAGCCTGTGCCAAGGCGCTGGGCCTTGGCGTTACGCTCGATTTTAGCGATGTGGAAATTGCGCTCGACCCGCCCCGCGTTCTCAACTCACGAGATCTGCTTGGCCCTGTCAAAGAGTTTGCCATTGAAAACAGGCCGATATTGGCCGATCAGTTCCCTTACTGCCTTAGTGTCGTGAAAATCAACGAAACGGCGGATACGAATTCGTTTTGTTACAAACCGTTGACTTGCTCCCGCGCTGCGCAATCATCTGACGCGAGAAGCAGCAGAATGCCTGACATATCTGAAAACCAAGTGATGGGATGGGAATGACCAGTAACAGATCGGCAAACTAGCAGCTTATTCTGCAGGCGATGATCTCGATCGCATTCGCAGACGGCGAAATTGATGCTGACGAGATAGCAACCCTTCGCCGTCTCTATGAAAAGGAAACAGGCGAGGAGATCAGCGTTGGTGATGTTGCGAAAGCATCGCGTTTTTTGCAGTCAAGCAGTGATACGCCCGCCGACGCACTGTCAGCCGCATGCGCGGTGATGGATAAGGCAACCAAGAAAACGCTCCTGCGCGTCTCCTATATGGTGCTTCTGGCTGACGGACGTGTATCCGCGCGCAAACGCAAAAAACTGCATGATTTCTCTATGAGAGCTATCACAATCAGATCTAGTTTTTCATTTTTGCTTGATTATCGAATTAAATGGCATCAAAAAAAGCCCCACCTGAAATGTGGGACTTAGTAGATAGTTGGGGGAGGTGTTTAGCACTAGCCGGTCATTTCGGGTGTAACCACAAACTCTCCCTTAATACCCGCTTCAGCGTGCGAATGAATCGAGCAACCCCATTTGAATTTACCCGCCATCTGCGGAACAAATTCCCACACCGCCGTTCCGCCGGGGCGGATTTCTGTCTCGGCAGTCAGATACTCTTCTTGCGGGTGGCCAGTTTCCCTGTTCCTAATTTTGCCTCTATCAACGGTGATCCGCGTTGTCCTGGCGGATAACTCAGCGAACTCGGGCGCCCAGAAGTAATGAGTAGAAGCGCTCGCATTGACAATCATCAGTTGGTACTTCCGCCCTTCGACAAGGTCGAGTTTCGCCGGAGCAACGATTGCAACTCGATCAAGCTCTACACCGTCTTCATCAATATTGATGACCTGCGTCACGGCATTGAAAGCCTGACCAACTTCTTCACCATCCTCATCTATACTGACCAAAGGCGTGACTGTGGCACCAAGGGTAATTGAGAGCTTCGTTACGGGTGTCCCAAATTCATCGGTCCAAGTGTCGGCGGCCCACGCGTTTGTTGACAAAACGCTTGAAATACCAATCACGAAGGCGAAGAGGGGTAAGGCTGAAATAGGCCATTTCTTAATCATAGCAAACTCCTGTCAATTGATAGTTGGTCATGGAACGCCGGAAGGCCCAACTTTATCAGGAGCCAGATCATCATCTTTCAGGGGAACGTTTTCACGGATGTGAATTTCTTGCGACAGAGAGAATCCATATTTCTTCCAGTCCCATCTTTGCAGATGCTGACCGTCATTTATGGTCAAGTACGTAAATGTCGCACTCATGGGCTACCCTACCTTCCGCCGTTGAAGCAGAGAGTGCGAAACGCCCCAATTGTCGCTGGTATATCGTAGGGACGATTCGTCTTCGTCCACCTGAGGTGGTCACTAGCACGAACAGAAGCTTGAATTTGTGAGCTAGATTATATTCGAGTTAAAAGGGTGGAATGGAGTTGATGGTCCCGGCATCACAAATGCCACTCTGTTCGGAGTGTCTGACATCAGCGGCTATGGGACAAATTAGGATGGTTGCTTAAGAGAGTGTTTTTGGCACATCGTTACCCGCATGGAGTAAACGATGAGACAAAAGACCGAACGTGGCCAGGATGCTGCTGACCGGAGCATCAAGGACATCCGCCGCAAGACGCGGAAGCGGTATTCTTCTGAAGAAAAAATCCGGATTGTCCTTGCCGGGACTTCGCGGTGAAGAGAGCATTGCCGCGCTATGCCGCCAGGAAGGCATTGCCCAGGGCATGTATTACAGCTGGCGGCATTGAAGCCCTTGAGGACAAATCTCCCAAACCAGGGCGCGTCTGGAATCGTATTCCAGACAACATACGGAAACAGATTGTCGATCTGGCGCTTGAGGAACCAGAACTGTCTCCGCGCGAACTGGCCGTGCGCTTCACCGATACGCAGAGCTACTTTGTGTCAGAGGCTTCAGTGTACCGGTTACTCAAGGCTCATGATCTCATCACCAGCCCGGCCTTTGTCGTCATCAAGGCCGCCAGCGAGTTCCGCGATAAAACAACAGCCATAAACCAGATGTGGCAGATACTCGCTTAGATCATGCCGCAACTTGTTCCAAAAACTCTGATGACGGACACTTCAGATAAAGATCCAGCTCGCCAGCATTATCAAACGTCATGTAAAATTTGTCGTTGTCAACTTAAAGACTTACAGGAAAAAAGCATCGGCGATATCGTTAAACGTACGTGTAATATGTCAATTAAACAAATTTGTAATAATACAGTATTTAATAGGATTATTATAATTATTGAGCGTATTCATTATCAACAATACAGTTGGATATATAAGCATAATTGATTTTTTCCCAGATATTCTTTGAGTATTTGAAATTTATGGACAAGAATAGGACAAAAAATCTGGATTAAATATGTATTTACTTATGCAGCGGATAATAGTGGCGAAATCGGGTTTCGAGTGTGGGTAAGGGGCTGAGTATGGGTAAATCGACATATAGGCGTATTGAAAAACGGCAGAAGGTATGCGTTCAGGCGTTCGCATCCGACCTTGGCGATGAAATCGATATGAAATGCGTCATTCGGGATGTGAGCAAGACCGGATGCAAGATTGTCTCAAGTCAGATACAAGAGCTGCCCGAACTGATCCAGTTAGTTGCGGAGGGTATCGATCAGCCTATCAGAGGCAAAATTGTCTGGAGACGTGGGAAATTGGCAGGTGTGTGCTTTGAGCACGCCTGCAGCGATGAGGTTCGTACCAACATTGAAACCCTCTATAACTCTCTTCGAGAGGATGAGGATGACGACGTCATGACCTTGGGATGTGAAGATGAGTTGCTCAGTTATTCCGCCCGGCTGAAGAAATATAATCCGCTCCGGATGTAAGTGTCCGGCCCGAAACTCCGGCCCGCCCTTACGGGTTTGCCGGAATTCGCCCGCTATCGGCGGGCTTGTCCTTGGTAAGGATACCATCCTGTCCTGCGGACACCCCTTGATTTTGACCAAATTCTGAAAAATCAAACCCATGCCGGAGTTCATGACCTAGCTTGGGGGTGTCCATAGCGGCAATCAACGCCCGCTACCATTTGCTCTAGCCCTTCACGCTGAGGATGCGAGAATGGCGCGGTTGCCATTTTGCAGGCAAGACGTCAGAGTTGGTGTGTCGGGGGTGGTTCTGGACTGGGAGGTATCATGTATTTCGCGCGATTGATCGGTGTACTCTGGCTGTCTGTTCTGGTGCTGGCCATCGCATCTTGGCCAGGAAGCCTGCAAGCGGCCGAGCAAACCAAGGTGATGCTCGTTCTCGACGCTTCGGGCAGCATGTGGGGCCAGATCAAGGGTAAGCCCAAGATCGTTATCGCGCGCCAGGCCGTAAAGGACCTGCTCTCCACGTGGGACAAGGACATCCATCTTGGCCTGAGCGCCTATGGCCACCGGAAAAAGGGTGACTGCAACGACATCCAGACGATCTATCCGGTTGGACCCACCCGGCCTGACGTCATTCTGAAAGCTGTGAATTCCCTCAAGCCGAAGGGCAAAACACCCCTCTCCGAAGCTGTGCGGCGCGCGGCCCATGAGCTAAAATTTACCGAGAACAAGGCAACGGTAATTCTCATCAGCGATGGCATGGAAACCTGTCAGGCTGACCCGTGTGCGCTTGGTACGGAGCTTGAGGAGCAGGGCGTCGACTTCACCGCGCACGTGGTCGGTTTCGATGTGACCAAAAAAGAACAGGAAGGCCTGCGCTGCCTGGCGGAGAATACCGGCGGCCTGTTTCTTTCCGCCCAGAATGCGAGCGAGTTGAACACGGCGCTGACGAAGGTGGTCACCGCCGTCAAGGAAGCGCCGAAGAAGGTCGTTGCCAAGAAACCGGCTCCTCCGCCCGAACCCGTTGTGGAAAGCGGGTTGCGTATTGACGTGGTTATCAGTGAAGGCGGAGCCGCCTGGAAGGGAGATATCGGATTAAAAATCTATAGCGAAAAGGCCGATCTGGGTGGCAAACGCAAGGAAATTGCTAAAAAATGGCGCACGAAATCTGGCTATATTTTCAAGAATCTTCCCAGCAATACCTATCTGCTTGCGGTGGTACTGGCAGATCATCCACACCTCAAACGTAAGCTCACCGTCGAAATTCAGCCGGACAAGGCACAAGTCGTGACGGTGAATATGGATATCGGCCAGGTGCGCTTTGATGCTTCTCTGAGTGATGAAGGTGCGCCTTTTAAAGGGGATCTTGGCTGGAAAATTTACTCCTTGAAAAAAGATCTCGGTGGCAAGCGCAAAAAAATCGCCAATTTCTGGCGGGCCAAATCTGGAAAAGTGTTTTGGCTGCCGGCCGGTAACTGGCGCATCAATGGGGTTATCGCCGATGCGACATATCTAAAAGTCACGAGAGAATTGAGCGTCAAGGCCGCAGGAGAAGAGTCTCATGCCTTTTCATTCAACGCCGGTACCGTGCGGTTCGATGCCAGTCTGGCGGCTGAAACGGCCAAATATAAAGGAGATCTAGGCTGGAGGGTTCTCTCAACGAAAAAGGACCTCAGTGGCAAACGCAAAAAAGTCACTAATTTCTGGCGGGCAAAGTCCGGCGGCATATTCCTGCTGCCGGCGGGAAGCTGGCTTGTGAAAGGTGTATTGGCCGACCATAAGCAAGTGAAGACCAACATGAAGATTGATGTCGCTGCGGGCAGCGAGGTCGCGCATGAGTTCAATTTCGAGGCCGGCACGGTGCGTTTCGATGTCACCGTCGATGGTAAAGCCACAACTGCCGGACTCGGGCTGACGGTTCAGGGGCTGGAAAAAGACCTGGCCGGCAAGCGCAAGAAGATCGCCAAATTCTGGCGTGTTAAGTCCGGCTACATAACGCTCCTGCCGGCAGGAAAATACCTGGTCCGTGGCCGTCTTGCCGATCAGAAGGAGGTCAAGGGGGAGGTCACTCTTGAGATCGGCGCCGGTGAGGAGAAGGCTTTGGAGTTTAATTTGACTCATCAGTAACGGCGGATTGGTACGCGATCCCGTATGGTCAAAATTTGCCCTAGGGCGCAATCCTCAGGAAATAGGGTCTCTCGTTGAGCGCCCGTGGCGTTACCGTAAAAATGCGATGGTCGCAGCAAGTGCGGCTCCAGGCGCAAACGCGGTCTTGTTAATCTTGGACATTTCTCATTAATCCGGCGGTATGAGCGCTCAATATGAGAGGGCGCTATGTCGTGTTTTCCGGCGGCCTGTCGTTTGCGCCGGCGCCTGGTTTCTGTTTCTTATTTTTCGACAGCATCTCCAGACGTTTTTGCGCCGTATTTTCTCTCCAAAAAGCAAAATCCGCATTTTTTAATGCTGCTTCAATGAACTCGCCGTGCGTTTCGACGGCTTTTTTTGCGGCTTCTGGGTCGTGGTTGATAATGGCCTGTAAAATATCGCCATGCTGGCTGAGAATGTCATTGAGCATGACCTTGTCCGGCAGGCCGGGAAGTCTTTGGTAAAAAAGTGGAACCATCTGCTCAAATATGCTGCGCATGGTATGCAGAAGAACGATGTTATGTGCGGCCGCCACCACGGCGATATGAAACTCGGTGTCATACTTGATCACCTTGTCCGCATCGCCACGCTCGATTGCCGATATGAGCTCCTCATGAATGAGTGTGAGAATTTCCTCGTCAGCCTTGGTTGCACGCTCCGCTGCGCGCCTGGCGGCGATGAGATCGATCTCCTTGCGAAACTCGATATAGTCTGAAATTGCCCGGTCATTGGAGCGGAACAAAGAAACGAATTCCTCCGCAAAAATCGAGCCAATGACATCACCTATATAAGTCCCGCCGCCCCGGCGGGTCGCCAGCAGGCCACGTTTTTCCAGCTCCTTTATCGCGTCACGCAGGCTCGGCCGGGAGACATCAAGCTGCTGCGCCAGATCACGTTCAGCGGGCAGTTGATCGCCGGGCCGCAGAACGCCCTGAACGATCAGGTCCTCGATCTGATTAATGACCGCCTCGGCGAGTTTCGGATTTTTGATCTTTTGAAATATCATAACTATCAAGGGTCCATCTTGTGTTAATAGCCGTTATCACAAGGCACATTTTTCACGTGCAGCTTGCCACAGATCAGCAAGGTTAAGCAATAATCTGAAGAAAAATAAAAACCCATTTGATTGTTTTGGTAAAAATTGTTATCCAATTAGGGCATCGAGCCAAAACAACAAGAAATAGCGTTGGTAATGCCGGTGCTGCATAATGGACCATCGTTACGAGACTGTGGTTTGGGGATGATGCACCTGATCAAGCGGGGCGGAGTTCCAGGAGTTTATTAGGGAGGATACACATGAAAACCGTATTGAAAATCTCATCACTCGCCGTTGCAATGTCGCTGGGTTCTATGTCTGCGCCGGCGATCGCAGCGGAAAAATTACTGCTGAAGACACCGGTTGCTTTTGGCACCCATTTGCCGGGCCTTGGCACACCGATTGTCCGGGTGGCCAAACAATTGGACCGGGTTTCGGGCGGCAAGATCAAGATGAAGGTCTATGAGCCGAAGAAGCTGGTTGCGCCTTTTGAGATCCTGGACGCGGTCTCCACCGGAAAAATCAATTCCGGTTATTCGACGGCAGGCTACTGGCGGGGCAAGATTCCTGCAGCGGCGCTGTTTTCCGCCGTCCCGTTCGGACCCGAAGCTGGCGAATACATGGCCTGGATTTACTATGGCAACGGCCTGAAGCTCTATCAAGAGATGTATGATGACGCCGGTTATAATGTGCATGTCATTCCGTGTGCGATCATAGCGCCTGAAACATCGGGCTGGTTCTCAAAAGAAATGACAGCGGCCGATTTCAAGGGTCTGCGCATACGCTTCTTTGGCCTTGGCGGCCTGGTCGTACAGAAGCTCGGCGCTTCGGTAGCCCTGCTTCCGGGCGGTGAAATCTTCGACAATCTTGAGAAGAAGGCGATCGACGCCACCGAGTTCTCGATGCCCGCCATCGACAAGCTGCTGGGTTTTCACAAAATCCTGAAATACAACTATTTCCCGGGCTGGCATCAGCAGGCGACCATGTTCGAGCTGCTTATCAACTCCAAGGTCTGGAAAGACATGTCAGACCAGCAGCAGGCGATCGTTGAAAATGTCTGCAAGGCCTCCATGGCTGATAGTCTGGCCGAGGGCGAAGCTCTTCAGCACGACGTGATGATCGAGAATGTCGAAAAGAACGGCGTCAAGATCATGCGCTGGTCGGATGCCGATCTCGCTATCTTCAAAAAGACCTGGGAAGAAGTTATCGTCGAGCAATCCAAGGATGCTACTTTCAGTAAAGTCTGGGGCGACATGAAAAAGTTCCGCGACGGCTACCAGCTTTGGAAGTCCAACGCGTTCCTTCCAAGATAAGGCTCGCAATAACAATGTGAGCTTTGCGCTTTCTTGCAATAATGCGCGGCAGCTGAGCCGTTACAGGTTCAGCTGCCGTTGCAAAGGATGCTATTATGGCGTCCTGAGGTTAGGGAGGATGACATGGGGGGAACGTCCGGCGGGGGAGTGTCCGGCGAAGACCGGGACAACGATCTTGTCCACAAGGTTGAGGAACTGACCGAACATCATTCTTTTACCGAGTCCGAAACCAAAAATGTCATCGACCGTTTTATCCTTGGCGTTGGCTCGGTACTGAGCTGGGGTGCGGTGATCCTCATTGCCGTCATCATCCTCCAGGTTGTGCTGCGTTACGGGTTCCGCCATGGCCTGGTGGTACTTGAAGAGGCGCAATGGCATCTTTACGCCGTCGGCGTGATGTTTGGCTTGTCCTTCGCGCAGGTCAAGGACAGCCATATCCGTGTCGATATTCTTCATATGAGATTTTCAGAGCGCACCCAGAGGATTTTTGAAATTCTCGGCATTGTATTTCTGCTGCTGCCGTTTTGCTGGGTGGTGTTCGATAGCAGTATCGATTTTCTCGCCGATTCCTGGCGCGTCAACGAGCGCTCCGATGCGCCCCTGGGCTTGTGTTGCCGGTGGGGCATCAAGGCGGTTATTCCAATATCCATCGGCTTGCTTGCGCTCTCCGCCATATCCAGGTTGGCGCATGATTTCATGGCGCTGATGGGCAATGCGCAAAAGCCGGTGGGGAAATAACGCCGTGGAAATTAACGATTATCTCGTCATCGCGATGTTTCTGACATTCATCACCTTGCTGTTCACCGGCTTCCCGGTGGCATGGGTTCTGGCCGGTGTCGGGGTCCTGTTTTGCGGGGTTGGTTATCTGTCGGATATTTATCTGGGCACGATCACGGGGCTGGACCTCCTCACCCTCGGGCTCATCGTGAACCGGCTTTACAAGATTATGGACAACTGGATTCTTGTCGCCCTGCCGATGTTCATATTCATGGGGCTGATGCTCGACCAGTCAGGGATCGCGCTGCGCATGATGCGCTCCATGCAGTCGCTGTTTGGCGGTTTGCGCGGCGGTCTGGCGATTACCGTGACGTCAATCGGGATTATTCTCGCCGCATCGACAGGGATTATCGGCGCGTCGGTTGTCCTGCTTGGACTGCTGTCACTCAAGCCGATGCTTGAACAGGGCTACGACCGCTCGCTGGCATTGGGCACCATAGCGGGGTCCGGCACGCTGGGTATCTTGATCCCGCCCTCGATCATGCTTGTCATCATGGCTGACCAGGTTGGCGTTTCCGTCGGCGATCTGTTCATGGGCGCGGTGTTTCCGGGCCTGATACTGGGCGGTTTGTATATTGGCTACATCATACTCGTCGGGCTGATACGGCCCGAGGCTGCCCCCTTGCCGCCCGATGCGGAGCCGCTTTCAGTCAAGGTCGTTATTGAAGTCATCAAGGCGGTTTTTCCAACAGTTTTACTGATTTTTGCCGTGCTTGGCTCCATCTTCGCCGGTATCGCCACCGCCACCGAAGCCAGCGGTGTGGGCGCGCTGGGGGCGATAATACTCGCCATTTTCAATCGCCGGTTCTCAATTCCGGTTCTAAGACAGGTCTCGCTATCGACGTTTAATACGACCGCCTACATCTTTGCTATTTTCATCGGTGCTACATGTTTCTCGCTGGTTCTGCGCGAGTTGGGCGGCGATGATTTGATCGAGAGGACGCTGACCGCCATACCCTTCGGTGCTTACGGGATTGTGTTTGCAATCCTGTTCATCGTCTTTCTGCTGGGTTTCATTCTCGACTGGATTGAGATCACCCTTATCATTCTGCCGCTGATGGCGCCGGTCATAACCGGGCTTGATCTGGGGATTGAAGGTTTTGGCGAGATCGACAATCCTGATCTGATCTGGTTCCTGATCCTCGTTGCGGTCACCCTACAGACTTCGTTTTTGACGCCACCGGTGGGATTCGCGCTGTTCTATCTAAAAGGGGTGTGTCCGCCCGATATTAAGCTGGTGGAAATCTACAAGGGTGTTGTGCCCTTCATCATCTTGCAGCTGATCGGGCTCACATTGGTCATTACCTACCCGACCCTGGCGACCTGGTTGCCCGCTGTTGCTTATAATTAGCTGGCCAATTTTATGATGTCTTGGAGGGCAGCTTCTGACTGATCTTGGAACATATGATTACATCATCGTTGGCGCGGGCTCGGCAGGGTGCGTGCTGGCCAACCGGCTGAGCGAAGACCCA
>PVMS01018518.1_pt1 | contig 11739 bp, 8 predicted proteins | sample 1853461 | NCBI WGS metagenome assembly PVMS01 (sample SAMN08582032, study PRJNA380276) | Marine sediment metagenome, whole genome shotgun sequencing project. | isolation source: ocean sediment barecode stripped | collected 2017
AAGACCAACCTTCATTTTCAATGCCTTGTATCCCTGCTGGATGAAATCGAGCGCCTCTTCGACCAATTGTTCGGTAGAGTAATTCAGCCAGCCACCGTGCGTATTGTAGATCGGGATATCGGTTGATCTTCCGCCACCCAGTACCTGCCACAAGGGCTTGCCTGACGCTTTCGCGACAATGTCCCAAAGCGCGATATCGACAGCGGACTGTGCCATCGTCGTTGCACCGGCGCGTCCTATCCAGTGCGCTTTTCCGTAGTAAAGCTGTTGCCAGATCTCCCGAACGTTAAACGGATCTTTACCGGCCAGATCATCGATAAAAAGCGTATCGATGGCGTTTTGAATGACGCTGCCACCGTAACCAACGGTAACCGTGTAGCCGGTGCCTTTTATTCCTTCATCGGTGTCGATTGTCAGCCCGACGAACTCGAGATGCGTGACGGACTGCATGCTATCGGCGATATTTTTGCCGATCGGTACGTTGAGCAAAAAGCTTTCGGCACCGGTAATTTTCATGTCACGGGACTAGCGGTCTATTGTTGGCGGCGTCATCGCGTACCCAAGACCTTCGTAGTCGAAGTCGCCGAGTTCGTGTGTACGGACCGGGTCACTGTGCGCAGGGCTCGCGTAGTAAGCGCGAATCTCCTGGATAAGGCCGGCAGGCGAAAATATGTACCATTCATCGCCGCGCAAATGGCAGCCCTTGTTCGGCTTGAAGTGAGTCCATTCGATGACGGCTTCGAGCTTTGCTGCATCAACGATGATTCGGTCGATCGTCCATATCGATCCAAGCGTATTAACAGCGGCTATCCAGCCGTCGGCAATCGCTTCTGCTCCCGCGAATGTTCCCTGCGGTGCTTCGGCAGGAAAGTAATGCACTCCATCGGGCTCAAAACAATTAATCATTTTCTCCCGATCTGCCTCGTTGCATCCGTAGAAATACTCCCTGATGGTGGCCTCAAGACCCTGAGCCGTGACATCGCGCATGATTCCAGTCTCCTTAAGTTAATTGCCGATATTTTTTGAGGATGGAGCACCTTCGATATCCAGCGTCACATCGCCGAGACCGGCGATTCGGCCCCGCGTCTGGCTGTGTCCGGCAATCCGGAAAGAACGGAGACATGTCCCGGGCAGCACCACGTGGCCAGCCTCGAGAACGATACCAAAGTCGGCCAGCTTGTTCCCCAGCCAGACGATGCCATTGGCAGGGTGTCCGAGGATTGCGCTCGTGTTGCCGGACTCCACGACAGTTCCATCGACCTCGAGTACCGTCTCGAGGTTGTCGAGCGCCAGCGCATCGGGGCTGGTCTTGTGCGCTCCGAGCGCAAACCGCGACGAGGATCCGTTATCTGCAACGGTATCCGGCAGTTTGATGCGCCAATCCGTAATTCGCGAATCGATCACTTCGAAGCAAGTGACAACATAATCGGTGGCGGCAATCACATCGTCCAACGTAAGGCCAGGCCCAGCCAGATCTTTACCGAGGATAAATGCCGGTTCGACTTCGACCTGGGGGTCGATGAGTTCTCCTAAATCCAGCGGCTCTTGCTCATCGTGATACATGTTGGCCATCAAGTGTCCGTAGTCCGGTTCATTGACACCGAACTTCTCCTGCATGGGCTTTCCTGTCAGACCGATCTTGTGGCCAAGGATTTTTTCGCCGGCCGCAATCCGGCGTTCAATATTCAGTTGCTGGCTCTTGTAAGCATCTTCGAGAGTCAGGTTTGGATGGGCGTCAGTTAATGGATCAATGGAGCGCCGCTCGAATTCGGCATCAAACAGATCACACGCCAGTCGTGAAAGATCGTCTGCTCGAGCGGCGTCAATATTCAATCGACTTCCTTCACTCGTATTAGTGCGCCACGTACTTGATCCTGCACGCTTCCCCTGGCGGCTGTGACGACCGACCGTGCACCGCTTGCCATCATCCGGCCGTCAAAACTGACACATTGCAGGGTAAAGCCCCGGCTTTGCCAGGCGCCGGCTGTGGCCGGATCGTCAAAATAGATTCCAACACCCAGTTCTGCCGGCACGGCTTTGGCTACGCGCTCCGCGGCGACCACTACTTCTTCGCTTCCAGGTGGCACGTCGAGTGACAGGGCCAGGTCGTATGGCCCAACGAAGATCGCATCGATACCTGGCACCGCAGCAATTTCACTGACGCGATCTATTGCATCCCGTCCTTCAATTTGCACCACGACATAGGTGGAATCATCCAGAGCTTTGAGCGGTTTCTCAATCGAGTCGAACTTTGTCAACGGGGAAAATCCCCGTTTGCCCAGTGGGGCGAAACGCGCTTGCTCAACCACTTCCCGGGCGCGTTCGGGTGTGCCTACATGGGGGACCATGATGCCATGTGCGCCCATGTCCAGAATCTTGCCGATCAATCCGACGTCCCTGCCCCAGGGTCGGACCAGCATCGGAATGCCGGCGGCTCGCCCTGCGTTGAGCAATGCCTCGAGCCTGCCGAAATCGACGGGAGAATGTTCCATATCGAGCACCGCAAAATCGAAGCCGGCCACAGCGACCGCAGTCAGTGTCGATGGATCAGGAATATCAATAATGAATGTACCCAGTGCCAGACCGCTTCGCACTTTCTCGCGTAACGCCCCACCGAGCAGCAACGATGCCGATACAGTATCGGCACCTGCGCCTTCAACAAATGACGGGTTTCGCCACGTCTTCGCGGAGTCGGACTTCTCGCTCATCGATCAGTCTGCCTGTGTGTCGTTGGGTTTATTCATTCTTTGGTAACACCCCAGGCAGCGAGGCTAACATGCTAGTTCGAGGCGGGTCAAAGTTTCAGATGATCAATTTCTGGCACGCTTGCCCCGCCTCAAGGCATCAGGACCCGGGCTATAGAGGAACATGGACAGGCACTGACATGTTAGATACCATGCTGGCAACCAGGTCAATGTCTCCAATGACCGTGGAGTGAGAAGCAAATGAGCCCTTTCCGCAAGGTCCTTGCAGGGCTGGCATGCATCGCGTTTGCCAGTCACGTTGTTGCTGATCCCCGCGTCATCTCTACGCAAGCGCTCGGCCCGCTCACCGGCCATGGAGCGGAACTGCATCCTGACAATAAGACACCTGACCTGATCTCCTATTACGGTACCGATCTGGGCTTCACCTATGTGCATAAGGGACAACTGCATTTCCTGTTTGGGGATACCTGGGCGACAGAGGCCTACGCGCCGATCGAGGCTTCTACAGGGTCGAGATTCGATGACAATTTCGCCACGTTGACAATGAGCGAGTGGCCGGACCCGACTGCGATTACCAACGACAACATGCCGGTCATCAAGCTCGGTCAAAACCCGGGAACATCAGAGGCTTCGGCGATGAACCCGGGGCATGCGATGGACCTTGGCAAGACTCCGATGGCAGCATTCAGCAATGGCACCCGAGAATTCGCTATTTTCAATATCACCAAACCACAGGGATGCTGGTCTGACGATGACTGCAGCAACGGCCTGAGCTGTGACACCGGTCTGGGTTATGTCGGTGTTTCGTTCTCGGAGGAAGGGGGCCTGACGCTGCCTTGCATCGAAGGCAACTTCTGTCAGGCAGAGACGATGGTGGACTCGGATGGTGCTGCCATTGCCGGCAGCGGTTTTTGCTCTGATCAGACAAGCACTGTATGGGCCGACAAGCCTGCCGGCCGGATTAACGCCGCGGGCATCAGGCAACGGGTAGGTCTGCGAAGCGACACGAGCCCCAGGGACTACTCCCTCATCCGCGAGTGGCTGACGAACAGGTTTCTCAACATCACTGCGACAGTGGATGATCAACGGGTCTTGCTATGGGGTCGTCCGGGTTTCGTCGGCGTCAGGGCGACCGGGCGCAGCCTGGGTCTCTATTTCGCTTATGTTGATTTGCCCGAAGGACCGGACTACGAGTGGGATATCAACTACTACACGGGCCTGCTGGACGGCGAGCCGCAATTCGGCCCGAATGAAAAAGATGCTGTACCACTCGATCTCGATTCGAATAGTGAAGCCATCCAGTCGGTCGAAAAGCACGACGTCGTTCACCAGATGAGCGTGGAATGGATTCCCCATCTGAACAAGTGGCTCATGTTCTATGGCGGCAGTGTCACGACGCTGCCGTCCGCTGTCTTGCCTGAATGTGGCGTGCTGCAGTTGTTTGCCGGCACTGAATGCAAGGACGTCGTGCTCGGTAACGGTGCCATCCGGATGCGGACTGCCGATCATCCCTGGGGACCCTGGTCTCCACCACAGGATGTCATTGCGGGCGGCGATCCAAACGTTGCCGGATCAGGCCAGTACGGCGTCGGCGGCATGCTGAACCATCCATCTTGTGACATGAAAGGCTGCGCTCCCCACACGCAGACGGAGTATTATCACGAAAACGAATACGGCTTTTTCTACAGCGCCAACATCATCGTCCCGTGGATCACCCCCGCAGGTGACGGCGTGGATATCATCTGGAATGCATCCACCTGGGACCCGTATCGCGTTGTGCTCCTGCGAACCCGAATCGATCCATGACAAAAATTTTCTTTGCGTTTCTTTTCCTTGCCGGGTTTGCGGGTTCTTGCCTGGCCGAACCAACCATTGCTGCGACCGAGGTACTAGGGCCCTTCACAGGCCCCCAGGCCTCACTCCATCCCGACAATGTAGAACCAATCCCCATCCGGTACTACGGAACGGATCTCGGCTTTACCTATGAGCACGACGGGCAGATCCATATTCTGTTCGGCGACACAATGGCAACAGAAAATGGCGACAGGATAGAAGCCTCCAGCGGCGATAGGCTGGACGACAGTTTCGGTACGATCGATCTGGATCGATGGTCTGATCCGCATTCGTTCACGCCCGACAATATGCCCCTCATCAAACTGGGCCAGAATCAGGGCACCGCTGAAATGTCCGCGATCGATCCCGGCCATGCGATGGAAGGATTCAAAACGCCGGTCGCAGGCTTCAGCAATGGCGAACAGCAATTAGGGCTGTTCTACCTGAGCAAGCCCGAAGGTTGCAGGGCCGACAACGACTGCAGCAATGGCCTGAGCTGCGACCCGGGAATAGGTTACGTTGGCGAAAAATACACGAGCGAAAACGGACTCACCTTAGGCTGCGTTGAAGGCTCGGGCCCGACTTGCCTGGCAGACACGATGGAAAGTGACGAGTCCGGTGTTTCGGGCCTCTGCATTGACCCGACCAGCACCATCTGGGCTGATACCGGCATAGGCCACGTCGGCGCTGTCGGTGTGAAGATCAGGATCGGCATCCGGGACAGCGACGATCCACGACGCTACTCGCCCGTACACGATTGGTTAACGAATAAGTTTCTCAATCTCGCTGTACGTACCGTGACTGATTTTGCTCCGGAAAGTAATGCGGCCGACAATCAGCGCGTATTGATCTGGGGCAGGCCGTCCTTTATCGCTGTCAACGCAACGGGTCGGACAGCAGGGATTTATTTTGCGTACACAGACATGCCTGTCGCCCCGGATTTCGAATGGAAACTCCGATACTTCGCAGGCGCTGACGAACGCGGCGTACCCCAGTTCAGCTCGGATGAGAAAGACGCTGCCGCACTCGATCTGGACTCATCACATGATGGTGTGCAGACAAACGAACCCTACGATATCGTCAATCAACTGAGCGTTGCCTGGATAGGACATCTTAATAAATGGGTCATGTTCTACGGCGGTGGACTGACGAATCTGCCCTACCCTCCGACACTGATTGACTGCGGTATCCTCGAGATATTCGTAGGCACGGAGTGTAAGGATGTCGTCATGGGAAACGGCGCCATTCGCATGCGAACAGCCGATGATCCCTGGGGACCATGGTCACCACCACAGGATGTCATTGTCGGCGGAGACCCGGCCGTTCCCGGTTCCGGCCAATATGGTGAAGGTGGCATGCTGCGCCATCCTTCGTGTACCTCCGAGCGCTGTGCTCCACACACCAAGGCGCGTGATATTAGCCCGAAGGAGTATGGTTTCTTTTACAGCGCCAATATTATCGAGCAGTGGACGACTCCGGTCGGTGACAGTGTCGATGTCATCTGGAACGTCTCGACCTGGGATCCCTATCGTGTCATTTTATTGAGAACCCGGATCGATCCGAAATGAAGGCATTCGAACGCATCTGTTATTCCCTGGCTCTGCTCGTCGTCGCAAACGCATGCATCGATGAAAAAGTCGAAGAAGTAATCCTTGTTGATCAGCCGGCCTGGCAGCTGCGCCTGATCGACGACAGTGGTATTGACGATCCAAACAATGTCGGTGTCGGGCGAGTCATCGCGCATGGCGAGTTCCTGTATCTCGGTACCTGGAACAACGAGTCCGGCAGCAAGATGTACCGCTCGCGCGATGGCGACTCCTGGGAACTGATGGGCCGCGGGCCATTAACGGGCAACAAGAACGATTTCGTCGTCGTGTCGATCGCAGGGTTCAAGGATGATCTGTATGTCGGCACCTGGAACCAGGAAGACGGTGCCGCCATGTTTCGAACCACCCTTGATGATACGAGCTCGGCAGAGATTAGCTGGGAGGAAGTTACCGTCGACGGTTTCGGCAATCCGCGAAATACTGGTTTCACGCATATGCGAGAGTTCAAAGGGCACCTTTACGCCGGCTGTTTCAACTACGAGGAAGGCTCGGAGGTGTGGCGCAGCGAGACCGGCGAGCCGGGATCATGGGAAATGGTCATCCCGAAAGGCTGGAACACGGAAGGCAACACCGATTCCACGGTGATGCTGGTTCACGACGGGTACCTGTATATCGGCACCGAATCAGCGCGCTCCAAAAAAGAAGTCGGACCCCAGTTGTGGCGAACCGATGGCGAGCTCGCGCCACCTTATGATCAGTGGCAGCAGGTAAACACAAATGGTTTCGGCAATCCCAGTAATCACAACATATGCGGTCTCGGCGAACTGAACGGCCAGATTTATGCGGGTACCTGGAACGAGACAGAGGGCATAGAAGTTTGGCGGGCGACGCCGAGCCAGACGCTACCCTTCTCGGACTGGCAGAAGGTCAACAGGAATGGTTTTGGCAATCCCAACTACTCTCATACCTCGGCGATGGCCTCGCTCGATGGCGAATTGTTCATCAGCGGCTTCAAATGGGAAGGCTGGTTGACAGATGCCGAGGTCGCAGAGACTGTTGTGCCGGGGACGGCTGCGGACAATGTCTTCGCCAAGACGAGCGACGGACTGACCTGGGACATCATCACGAGAATCGATTTCATGGAACAGCCAATGGCCGGCGTCATGTGGATCGAAGCATTCGACGGAAAGATTTACGTTGGCGGCCACGCACGTAACGGACCGATGCAACTATGGGTTTATGAGCCGGTGAATCAATGAGCACTTTTGATCTGACAGAAAGAGTGGCCCTGATCACCGGCGGCGCCGGCGGTATCGGGCGCGCCGTTGCGCGAAGCTTCGGCGAGGCTGGCGCAAGCATTGTTCTCGGAGATATCGATGCCAATGCGAGCGAGAAAGCCGCGGCAGAATTCAAGGAACTGGGCTATCCGTCAGTCGGTCTTGGCGGGGACGTGAGCAAATCGGGAGACGCTGAAGCACTGGTTGCGGGCACTGTAGAAGCGTTTGGGCGCATCGATATCCTCGTTAATATCGCAGGCTATATGGGGCGCACGGCGCCACTGTGGGAATTGACGGACGATGACTGGCAAGACGTCATGGACATCGATCTGACGAGCGTCTTCTATGTCTGTCGCGCAACGATAAAGCACATGCGATCCCAAGGGAGCGGCGCGATCATCAGCATATCCTCCATTGCGGGGAAAGAAGGCACTCCTCGCCTGATACCTTATTCCGTTGCGAAAGCCGGCATCATCGCTTTCACCAAGGCGTTGGGGAAAGAGGTCATCAAGGAAGGCATCCGCGTCAACTGCGTTGCACCGGCGGTCGTAGACACGCCTCTGCTCGATCAACTGCCAAAGGAAGCGATCGAACTGATGTTGAGCAAAGCGCCGATGGGAAGATTCGGGACGGCGGATGAGGTAGCCGCTGTGGTGCATTTTCTTGCTTCCGACGCCGCAAGCTTTATCACGGCTCAATGCTTCGATGCAAGCGGAGGTCGTGCGACCTACTAGGCGAAGGAAACAACAATGAAAAAGAGTGTGGATCGAATACTCACAACCCATGTCGGTAGTTTGCCCCGTCCGGACGATCTTATTGAGCTGATGTTCGCCAAGAGTGAAGGAAAGGACGTCGACGAACATTTGCTCGAAGAAACAACGCAAGCGGCTGTAGCTGAGGTCGTTCAGCACCAGAAGGACGCCGGCATCGATGTCATGAGCGACGGCGAGATGAGTAAGGCAAGTTACGCGACTTACATCACCGAGCGATTAACCGGATTCGCAGGGACTTCAGATCTGCCAAAGCTTAGCGATATTCTGGAGTACCCAAATGTATCGAGCGCTTACTTCAATGACCCGGGGGTACAGAGTCTGAACAGGCATCGGCCTGCCTGTAGCGGCCCGGTTTCTTCAACCGGTACACAGGATGCCGCAGTCGACATCGCACATTTCAAGGAGGCGCTCGCCGCGGCCAGTCCGGAGGAGGCGTTCATGAATGCGGCGTCTCCCGGACTCGCGTCGATGTTTCTTGGCAATACTTATTACGAGACGGAGGAAGAATTCCTTTGGGCCGTAGCCGAAGCGATGAAACCGGAGTACCAGGCGATCGTCGATGCGGGTCTTCTTCTGCAACTTGACTGTCCGGACCTGGCGATGACCAGGCATCGTGAATTCGCAAATTCCCCAGTCGAAGACTTCCGCGACTACGCAGCACTACATATTGAAGTGCTGAACGGGGCGTTGAGCGATATACCTCAGGACAGAATCAGAGTACATATCTGCTGGGGCAACTATCCCGGCCCGCACCATCACGACGTACCGCTTCAGCAGATCGTCGATTTGTTGATGACCATTCGCGCGGGAGGTCTGTTGATAGAAGCCGCAAATTCACGTCACGAACACGAGTGGAAGGTATTTGAAGATGTCAAATTGCCGGACGATAAAATCCTGATCCCTGGCGTGATCGAATCAATGTCGAATCGCATCGAGCACCCGGAACTTGTTGCCCAGCGTATCGTGCGATTCGCGAAGCTAGTGGGTCGGGAGAACGTGATTGCCGGAAGCGATTGCGGCTTCGGCACTTTTGTCGGACTCGACCTGGTCGATCCCGGCATTGCCTGGGCGAAGCTTGCTACTCTGGCCGAGGGTGCGCGTATCGCCTCAGAGGAACTGTGGTAATCCGAATACCACCGAATCATGGTCGCGACGAACTTTGAGGACATCGGCCGACTCCCGACATCGGGAGACAACGCCGCGATTGCTGTGAAACGGCTGGACGGCGGCACTCAATTCGTTTATCAGAACTCAATCGTCAGGCTTTCCCACACGGTACTCGAGGGGCATCGGTTTGCGGTTGAATCAATTCCACGAGATACCTACCTGAGTTCCTGGGGATTACCGTTTGGCAAAGCGCTCAGGACGATCGAACCCGGCGAGTACCTCTGCAACGCGGGAATCCTGCAAGCGATGAAACTTCGCAATCCCGACTTCGATCTTCCGGAACAGGCCAACTTTCAGGATTACCGCGACACTTATTCGCTGAATGAAGACGCTTTTCGGGCTGGGACGCAGGTTCCTCCGTACGAGGAACAAGGCAGCTTCGATGGATACGCGCGATCCGGGGGGCGTGGCGTCGGAACCCGCAATGGCATCGTTATCCTCGGTACCGCGTCGACCACAGCGAGTTTCGCCAAGGCGCTCGAGACTCGATTCGCAACGGTAGCGAAGCATTACATCAACATTGACAATATAGTCGCAGTCACACACACGGAGGGCGGCGGAAGTCGTCGCCCGAACAATCTTGAATTCGTGCTGCGCGTTTTGGCGGGATTCATCGTTCATCCAAACGTAGCTGCCGTCCTGGCCATAGACTTCGGCACCGAGGTGCTGACAAATGCCATGCTGGAGCAGTATCTTCGTGACAACGACTACGCGCTCGATGACGTAATGCACCGGTTCTACTCAGTAACGAGCAGTTTCGAAACTTCACTCGATGAAACCGAACAGATCCTTCGCGACTGGCTCAAGCCGGTCAATGATATGCAGCGTTCGTCGCAACCACTAACAGAATTGCGAATCGCAATGCAGTGCGGCGGATCAGATTCATTTTCGGGCGTATCGGGGAATCCACTGGCAGCCTGGACTGCAAAAGAATTTATCAGGCATGGAGGATCGGCCACACTGGCAGAAACCGACGAGCTGATTGGCGCAGAACCGTACATTCTCGCGAACACGCGTGACTTGAATACGGCCAGGCGCTTCCTCGAAAAGATCGACGTTTTCAAAGAGCGCATCGGCTGGCACGGCCATAGCGCCGAGGGAAACACCACTGGAGGAAACAAATTACGCGGTCTGTACAACAATGCCCTCAAGTCTATCGGTGCGGCCCGAAAGAAGCATCCGGATGTTCGCCTGGATCATGTCATCGATTACGGCGAACGAATGACAGACGCCGGTTTTTATTTCATGGATAGCCCGGGAAACGATCTCGAAAGTATTGCCGGCCAGGTTGCCGCTGGCTGCAACATGATTTATTTCATCACGGGCAACGGCTCCATAACGAATTTTCCTTTCGTACCGACAGTCAAGTTCGTTACGACAACCGGACGTTGGGAACTCTTGTCGAACGACATGGATGTGAACGCCGGCAGATACCAGGACGGCACGCCGCTGGAGGAACTCGGAAAAGAGACATTTGATTACACCATCGACGTTGCCTCGGGAAAATTGAGTGTCGGCGAGCGGGCGGGTCATTCGCAGGTTTCGATATGGCGGGATTGGCGGCAATCTGATAGTACCAATGTGAAAGCGTTATTGAATCGGCCGAAGCGCGACGGTAAGCCGATCGAAATCAAGAAGACTGAAACCAGTGACATCAGAATTCACGCGCGACCAAGCGACGGAGGCTTCGCCGCCGATCAGATAGGACTAATTGCTCCGACAAGTCTTTGCGCAGGGCAAATTGCCTCGATAGTCGCCAGAGGATTGAGCAGCAGGACAAGTGCGAGTCTTGGAGAGGTATCGAGATTTGTTGCGCTGCCGCACACGGAGGGTTGTGGAAATTCGAGCGGCGAGAACGAAGACCTATACACCCGAACACTGATAGGACATCTGATGCACCCGTTCGTCAAGGAGGCGATACTTCTGGAGCATGGCTGCGAACATACTCATAACGGGCTGATGCGTGATGTCCTCGCGAAACACGGAATCGACCCGGCCCGCTTCGGCTACGCCAGCATTCAGTTGGACGGTGGCATAGAGAAGGTCGTGACCAAGATCGAACGCTGGTTCGCCGAGAGACTCGATTTCGAAGCGCCAGCCGAGCGCTGCGCAGTCGGACTCGAAATATTGTCGCTGGGAATCGTGTCGTCGCGACCCGTGCCCGCGACCATTGCCAATGCGCTGGCGGAAATCGTCGCGACAATCGTCAGCAGTGGTGGCACCGTAGTGATTCCCGACAACACAACGTTGCTCGATTCCACGGATTTTCCCGAGTCGCTTGCTCTCGACCCGTCCGTGGAGCCGAGTCTCGACTATGGACAGGTTGCCGGGCAAGCGGGGCTGCATGTCATGGCTGCGCCGACGGGACACGTTGTCGAAACGTTGACCGGCCTGGGAGGCACAGGCGTACAAGTCATCCTCGCATACGTAGGGGACA
>PVMS01083304.1_pt1 | contig 11739 bp, 11 predicted proteins | sample 1853461 | NCBI WGS metagenome assembly PVMS01 (sample SAMN08582032, study PRJNA380276) | Marine sediment metagenome, whole genome shotgun sequencing project. | isolation source: ocean sediment barecode stripped | collected 2017
ATCCATCAAACTTGTGAATTGGTGCTTCAGGCACGCTATACGTAACAAATGCTGATATTTCTATTAATATTAATTTGTTATATGACGTTTAATAATTCATATTTTACTGGATGGCAAGCTGTACACACTTGGATTTTCTATTTTAGTTTGATATTTTTTTAAGTTTACGCGAGATCAAAACAAAGAGGATGGACATGAAACGATTTAAACTAAAAAGTAATAGCTCACCCCCTTTTTTGCGGTTTCTCAGTAAGTTAAAGTGATCGCTCAAATATCTCACCCTAAAAGGCAAATGGTCTTTTTAAAATTTCCAGTTTTCGATTGGAAGTTTATTCATACCATGTTTTCTAGCGTGTGATTTTACAACTTTAATAAGCTCTTTGCGTTTTTTCGAATCTATGGCAAGCGGTTCAGCGCGTGAAAGGATTTTAAATACTCGATCATGAGCTCGCTCGAATACATTTTTTGAACCCGATGCTTCGTAATGGCTTCTCGAGCCGACATCAATGATTTCGGATGGAAAATGGAGTTCACTTTTAAACCAATTTAGGGTGTGAGGAGATGCCATAAATCCTTCCGTTGTTTGGCTTAATTCTCTAATCAGATCTACGGCCAGGGTCTCATCATTTACCTCAAATCCTCGATGAAATCGCTCCATCTGTCCAAAAATTTCGTTATCTATCAATAATTTTTCTAAACTCTGCGTGCTGGCGTATTCTAAAAATCCTGCTCCTCCGACAAGATTCGTTCCGGCTAAAGTCGGCAGGGTAATGGCAAGGGACGTCTCAGTGCCGCTTTGCGAATCCACTCGTTTAGAATCGGCGCGACCCCCATGAGCTTCAGTGGGCAGCCCAAAGTGCCGGCCGATTTGGGTGTTGGCGCAACTCATTATCACAGACTCAATTGATGTCATGGGCGTCGTACCGTAGCGCATTTCCAGGATCGCCGGTGCCCCACCCCATATTATAGGAGTTCCGGGGTTGGTCAACTGAGAGATTAAAACGGCGCTTAAGTTTTCAGCCGTAATTTGAACTAATGTACCCACCAGAGTGACCGGTGCGGTACCGCCGGCAATCGGAATTGAGACAAATATAGATGGTATTCCATCTTTAGCTGAATTGATGAAGTTATCAGCTGCCATTTCACTCCAGGATAATGGAGAGGAAATGTTCGCCGCAAAGGCATGGGCCGGTTTTTGCACAACATCATTTTCGTTGCCGGCCATAATAGCCAGTAACTCTTTCATGTAATGGTAACCTTCTGGGGAAAAATTTGTGGCCAGCGTTGGTTTGATCGTAAACAACATACAAAGCAAAAGTCGATATGTGTCTGCTATTTCTTTGGGAACATCAACACATACAAAAGGACCCCCTTGAACAGACAGGTATTCACAGTTTTCAAATATGATATTGTGTTCTACAAAATCTTTTGTAATTGGTTTGCGTCTCATCTTTTCGTTATCGTAATCCTGAACGAAAATTACCGTTCCCATGGTGCCGAAATATTGTTGCTCACCTTTGATCTCATATTTTGTTTTTCGGTTTTGGTCGTACAGGATAAATGAGGGGGGAGCAGAGGAAAGAGCGTTATCGATGAGATCCGATCCTACCCGAACCTGTTTTTTTATAAAATCGACTTTGGCACCACTATTTGCAAGAATTTCGAGGCCAGGGTTGGAGTGCAGAAAAAACCCTGGATCCTGCAGCAGATCATAGGCTTTTTCGATGATTCTTGCCTTCAATGCAGAGCTTAAAATCTGGAAGTGCGGGATTTTACTTATCATCATGTTTTAGCGGCTTAAATTAACGTTCTGGCCTTTTCAAGCGCATCAATGGCGTCAAAACCAACACAGTCTGCCCCTATGGAATCTGCCCAATTTTGGGTTACGGGAGCACCGCCGATCATAACTTTTACATTATCCCTTAGATTCTGGTCTTTTAATGCCTTAATAACTTCATTTTGTTGTTCCAGGGTTGTTGTTAATAGTGCTGAAAGCCCTAATATTTGGGGGTTTAATTCTTTAACCTTATCAATAAATGTTTCTGTAGGAATATCTTTTCCTAAATTGATAATTTCAAAACCGGCAATCGATAGGGTCAACGATACCAGCTTGAGGCCCAAATCGTGCAGATCTCCTTTCACAGTTCCGACTATGACCAACCCTTTAGACTCTCGTGCTTTTTTGCCTTTCAATTCCGGCTCTACTATAGCCATTGTTTTTTCGAAGATTTGACCCGATTTGATCAGTTCAGGTATAAAACAATTCCCCTCGGAAAATCTTTCGCCGATAGTATTGAGAGCAGCTGACAAAGAATCAATGAGCGAAAATGGGTCAAGCTTATCAGCTAATGCCTGCTCTACCAGATTTATGACCTTTTCTTCATTCAACTCAATCATTAATTCCTGCAATGATTCTAAAATATTAGTTTCACTCATGAAATTAATACCTCCGTTATTTTTTCAAATATTAGAACTTTAGAAATTCTTCAATGGGTAACTGATCCAGGCCGTGTCTTTTAGCGTGTGTTTTCATGACCTTAAACAATTCCTTTCTCCTCGGATCGGTTTCCTCCAGTCCACCTTTATGATCATTTAATATTTGCAGTGCATAATCATGCGCTCTTTCTCTGGCATTTTTACTGCCTTTTTTGACATAGGCACTTCGGGTAAGACGGTCAATCAGTTCAGAGGGAAAGTAGAGTTCCTTCTGGTACCACTCAAATGTGTGCGGTGAATTTAAAAAGCCATCGCTCGAGTGCGCCAATTCTTTGATGGTGTCGATAGCCAGTGTGTCTTTGGTGATATTCATACCTTTTGTGGCTTGCAAACAAATGCCGCATATCTCATTGTCCAAAACCAATTTTTCCAAAGACTGAGTTGTGGCATATTCCAACATTCCAGGTCCCCGAATGCAGTTCGTGCCTGCCAGGGATGCCATCATCATTGCCATCCCGGACTCTAATCCGCCCTGCATGTCGACTCGTTTTGAGTCGGTCCGGCCGATGTTCGTAGAAGTCGGAAGACCCAAATATTTCCCGATTAAGGTGTTGGCAGTGCCCATCATCAGCGCTTCGACAGATGCCATAGGGGAAGTCCCGCTTCGCATATCCATTACGGTTGGCCCTCCTCCGTAGACAAATCGACCTCCGGGGTTTGCAGCCTGTTGAATCAGCAGGCCGCAAATGTTTTCAGCAGTAATTTGAACAAGATTGCCTAGATGCGTTACCGGGGCGGTTCCCCCTCCCAAGGGGATTGGAATTACTTTGATGGGTAAATTATCCCGGGACGCATCGATTAAATTCTGGCAAACCAAACCGCTCCAGTGAACCGGTGAAGAAATGTTGACGCAAAACAGGTGCGTCGGTTTTTCATGCAAAGTGCTCTCATCTTCAGCTATCACGACCATCATCTCTTTCATTACATCATACCCTTCCTTACTGAAAGATGTGGCCATAACTGGTTTTTTTAGAATAAAGCAGGGACAGGAAAAACCGATAAGTATCAGCGATTTCTTTAGGAACGTCCGAAAGCGTAAAGGTGGCGCTCGAGAAGGTTATGTTTTTGGAAGCATCCATAACGGTGCAGTGTTCGATCATATCCTTTGTAACCGGCTGCCTTGGCTCCTCAGTGTCATAGTCCTGGACAAAAATGGCTGTTCCACCGGTGACAAAATGGACATGGTCTCCCTGTAACTGGGCTGCCTCCGCCTCTCTGGTCTGATCCCAAATCGTAAAACCGGAAGGTGCAGATGAAAGCGCTCTGTCGATGATGACCGGGTTTACCCTGACCGTATTTTTTTTAAAATCGACAATGGCTCCGGCATCTGCCATTAACTCCAGCCCTTCTTTATTGTCCACAATGAAGCCAGGGTTTTTTAAGATATCGTAAGCCCCCTCGACAATCAATTCTACTGCGTGTCTATCCAGTACTTCAAGCTTCGGCCTTATATAATTGTCCATTGCTTCCTTCCTTCGCTTTTCTTATCGGTTTTTCCTTCCCATATCCGAAGATTTATTTTAACAATTCATGATTTATGAGTTGCTGACCTCACCCTTGGCAGGGCCGAAATACAGCTCTATTACCTCTTTGGATTGGGGTTTGGTCAGATAACTGACAACGACCATAAGGATCAAAGCGAACAAAACGCCATATACATACGACATAACATGGAAAGGATTCTTCGCGACATTATCCAGAACCACAAAGACGGCAAACCCGCCAAAAATGGCGCAAATTGCGCCCGCAGTTGTTGCTCTTTTCCAATAAAGTGCTGACAGTACGGGGACTAAAAAGGCTGCCGTAACACCGCCACCAAAGTAAATGATCCACTTGGCGATGAGATCGGGCGGATAATACACAAATATCAGGACTAAGAGCCCAATACCTACGGTTGAACCATAAGTTAGCCCATGGAGGGTTTTTTCCGAAGCATTTTTGTTAATATAATTCTGATAAACATCGCGAACAAGGGCAGAAGCCATGACCAGCAACAAAGAATCGACGGTGGACATGACCGCTGCAAAAGGGGCCGCAAGGGCCAAACCGGCAATGAGTCCCGGCAGGGCATTTATGTAAGTATTCGGAATGGCCTGGTCCGGGTGGATACCAGGATAGATCGTTTTGATCCCCGCCCCCATATAAAACATGGGAATGTAGAATATGGCCGCCACGATGCTTCCGACAATTAGGGCCCTGTGTAAACTGGCTGAATCCTTAAAGACTAAAAACCGTTTAACGGTAGCCGGATTGGCGACTGAGATCCAAACCCACAGACCCCAAAAGGATAGCAACATACCGGGGTGGAGCCATTCCTTTGGACCCGGGGCAAACACCAGGGCAGGGTCTATGGCCAGCAATCCAGTGGTGATTTTTGTAAAACCACCGCCCATGATAACAAATGCCGGAAAGACCAGGATGAGACCCATTGCCATGACTATTCCTTGAACCGTATCTGTCCAGGCCACGGCCCTAAATCCGCCCACCGTGGTATAGATTATAACCGTGAAAGCGAAAATGAACACCCCCACGTTATAGGGTACGCCTGCAACGGCTTCGAGAATTCTTGCAGCACCGGCAAACTGACCGATCATAAAGCCTGTAAAAAACACCATAATAGCCATGACCACCCCAATCACAACTAACGGGTGGTTAAATCGGTTTCGTAATATATCCGTAAAAGTGATTGCGCCGGTTCGGCGACCGATCAATCCGATTCGCTTTCCGATCAGACCCATGGTTAAAAAGACCATGGTAATCTGATTGATCCCTGTCATGACCACAGTAAGGCCATTTTTGTAGGCGAAACCCGGATACCCGATGAAGGTCCCGGCACTGGCAAATGTAGCCAGAAAGCTAAATGCAAGTACAATACCGCCCAAGCTTCGGCCGGCAACGAAGTATTCTTCCAGAAAGGATTTGCCACTTGCGATTTGCTGCTGCATGACCTTGCGGCTCTTAAAGGCGAACAAAAGCACGACGGCGAGATATACAAAAAAGGGAAGTACAATTGCTAAGCGCATTTCTGTGCCTCCTTTTGAATATTAAAATAATTGATTGGAGTTTCAATTCTGCTGCTATGATGCTGCTTCAAGTCCGCAACCTTACTCAAGTGACACTTCCGTGAAATATTTTTTCACCACGAAAATCATGATAAACAAAAATATAATTCCTGTGATTATGCCGCCAAAAAGGTACCAGCTGGGCAACCCCAGAGGAAACCCCAGAGGATCATCGGTTCGATAATATCCGAGGGCAAAGAAAAAGCCTAGCATAATTACCGATTGAATAATCCAGACGGCAAGGGTGATTTTGGCTTCCTTTTTAGCAATTTTGAAAGCCTTACCTTCTTTGATGGCTTCAAATTCTCCCATTGTTTAAGCCTCCTTTCATGCTTGCGTAAATGGATGGGGAACAGCCACATGCCATATTACATGAAAGACCGTATCAGACATCTTCTCCATCCAGATTCATTCCCGTTGAGCTCAGACCGATTTCTGCGCCCAACTAGTCATTTCGGAAGGTTCAATTTGTAGATACTGTTTAGATTGATATTTCAACAGCCTAATTTTTTGAGCTGTGGATTATTAACGACTTGGCTTGACAAGTAGCTAAGCAAATAAGATTTTATGAGGGCGTAATGATTTAGATAAAATTAAAGCTGTGTGGTTGCCGGTTTATCAATTTAATAGTTTCTCAACAAGGCTCACCGCTCTGGCCGCATCCTCTGCATATCCATCCGCTCCTATTTCATCTGCCCAGGCCTGGGTGCAAACACCACCACCTACGATTATTTTATGTTGATCTCTAATGCCCTTCATTTCAAATCTCTCGATCACAGATTTTTGTTCCCCCAGAGTGGTTGTCATCAGAGCCGAAATGCCGACGATATCGGCATTAAAATCTTCAGCAACTGATACAATCCTCGAAGCTTCTACATTTATGCCCAAATCATACACCTGGAAACCTTTGGCCCGCCACATTGTTATTACGAGGTCCTTGCCGATATTGTGTAGATCTCCCTGCACAGTTGCCATAACGAGCTTTCCTCTTGTTTCCGGTACTAGGCCTTTTTCCATCATTTTTTTCTGGATCATAGACATGACCTTTTCAGTACCGTAACCTGCTAGCATCAATTACGGCAGGAAAATCAACTCCTTTTCAAAATCGCTGCCAACTTTTTCTATGGCTTTTAAGGCAGTATCGATAAGTCGGGAAGGGTCAACATCTTTTTCAATTGCTTCTTTGGTGACCTCGATGCTTTCTTCGTCATCACAATTGGCAATTGCATTGTACAATTTATCCAGCAACATACGTTCTTCTGCCATTGGCCATCGCCTCCTGTTTTGATTAATGACTTTTGATTATTTTATTTTTTAGGATTGAATTAAATGGTCTTGTTATTCGTCAAATGATTAACTCTATTGAACTTCAAAACCCATCTCTTTCATTTCTTTTTTTACACTGTTCAGCTCTTGCAGGATCTCCTGATTGGGAATTACTTTCTTCAGGTCGTAACATTCCTGGAAAGTCTTACCGGTTTTATGGAGCGTTTTATCTTTTATTTTATCTTCGTATTTTGATAGAAACTTTAATACCAAATCGTTTGCTTGGGCTTTATCCATGCCAACAGCCGAGTGGGCGACTTCCCCTGCAAACCTCGCGCTGATACCGGCGGCGCAATCGCGTGCCGCGCTCTGCCAGCCGGTTCCGGCAGATACGACACAGTTGATGACGGTCGAAGCCAGAGCAGTAGCTGCGACTTCCCAGAAATGTTCCTTACCGAGACCGGCGGTTATAATACCTCCCGGTTGGTTCCTGACGTAAGCACAGCGGGTATTTTTTATAAAGGAGGCAGCCGCATGCTCGCCGGCCCAAATGGAGGCTCGAGCTGATGGGCATGTATATTCCACCAAGGTAGGCGCAAATTGCTGGAGTGCAGGCTGGAAAAGCATTTGTTCGGCAATTGCTCCGGCAACCAATGATACGGCTGCGGTTGCCGGAGGTCCATCCAAACCACCGATAAAAGCATTTGACGTTGTCCAAAACGTGATCCCGTTTAGATGGTAAAAATAGACGCGCGTGAGTTGATCATAATCAACTTTCATCGGTGGCATAAGGTAAGAATGGCCACCATCGCTGCCCCTTTTTCCCCACCCTGGATTGAATCCAACCATCATCGCTCGTACACTAACCGGAGCAGATGCGCCATCATAAGCACCCGTCCTTCCCACCCGCTTAAGGGCATTTTTGGCATAACCGGTCCTAATTACCTCCTGAATCATTTCAAAAGGGGAATTTGGCCGAACCGGCACATCGAAAACCCTTTCAATCACGCCCTGAAAATGAAAATGGTCGATAATGGGTTCCTTAGCAAAGCTTTCGAAAACTTTCTCTATAATTTCAGGTGATTGCGGCCCCAGCACTCTTCCAAGGACAGGAGGGGGCACTTCGGATTTTAAACCTCTATACTTGACTTCGAGGCGTTCAGGGCCTTCTCCTAGGATGACCTTGTCAGGGATAAGGCGAAGGGTTTCATCTACTTCATGGGGTTCGAAATGGATGATGCGCCCGGTACTTGTGCAATATACCCCGGTTGTTATTGCCAATTCTTTTCCTGCATGAAAAATCCTATCAAGCAAATCGCTCTCATCGGCAGGGACGACCCGCTCCGGATCATATTCGATTCCATATTTATCCGTAATTGCCTTTAAATTTTTCCAGAATATCTTTAATTCAAAGAATTTTTCATCTAAAATCTCACCTTCCTCCGCCCGGGCCCAAAAATCGACCATCCTTGCTCTAGCCATTTAGCCTCCTTAAATGGTTTTTCGGCCTTTAGATTTAGCGTTAGTTTTGTTTACAAAAATTTTTTGGTATTGAAGCTATGGAATTCTAATTGATAAAAATAGGCATATACAATATCCGCATATGATTTGGATTGAGATATCGATAAATTTATGAGATGAAACAGTTGATAAGAAAAAACGGACGACAGGTGAATTACTTTGGCTGACTTCCTGGATAGCACAGGCCTATCGTTTTCTAACGTCAATAAAACCAGTTTAGTCTTTTGTGAGCCTACGTATGCGTAAGGAAGATTATTGGGGTGTTCTGAAATGGTTAATAATTCACCCAATTTAGGTTGTCAACTAATAATTTGTGCCGTTAATTTTATAAATGCCATTTGGCCATTTATTAAATCAAATTCACTTGTATTTTAACATCCTAATTTTTATATAAAATATTTCAGTATCATCGCATGGGGGTGTTCTCCGGGGAAGAGAATTTTTATATTTTTTTTTGCATTTAGCGATTATAGATGGAATCTTAACCCGTAAGTGCTGAGAACCTTTTTTCGAACAGGGGGCAATATGAGACCTCAAGTAAAAATATTAAGTGACACCGATGTTGATAAGATAATTGACAGGTCTTTAACAGTATTAGAAAAAGTCGGTATTCACATCGGGAGTTCCAGGGTTCTGAAAATGGTAGGTGCTGCAAAGGGAGCCAAGCTTATCGAAGATCGCGTAATGTTTAACCGCAATAGGGTCGAAGAATGTTTGAAGCAAGCACCTTCGGAAATCAAAATCTATCGACAGGATAGAACAGAGCCACTCATTTTAGGTGGCGACCGGGTCCATTACGTAGCAGGATCAGTGGCTCCTTATATATATGATATAAAAGCCAGGGCACTACGAGAGCCGATCACAAATGATTTAATAGAGCATATCAAGGTATTAAACCACTGTGATTATATAGATTTCCAAAGCGGTTCTTATGTTGTGAATGATGTGCCCAAAGCGATCACAAGCTCATACCGATATTATCTTTCCTTGCTGTATTCACCCAAGCCTATGTTTGGCGGGGCATTTGGGAAGGATGATTTAAAAGTAATCAAAGACATGCTGATTGTGGTATCCGGTGGAGTAAAAGAGTTGCAGGATCGACCCACCGTGGTCGTTGCCACAAATCCGTCTTCACCGCTAGGGCTCACAGAAATTGTTGCAGAAAATATCGTTTTTTGCGCCAGGCAAAAGCTTCCCGTGATGCACATTCCAATTCCTTTAGCAGGCGGATCTTCACCGATCACTTTAGCTGGTACACTGGTACAGCATACGGCTGAGGTGTTGGGCGCTGTAGTTGTGAGCCAAAGCGCGGCGCCCAGGGCTCCGGTCATTTTCGGTGGCGGACCGTCCATCATGGATATGCAAAAGGGTACCGCCTGTCAGTCTTCGACAGAAGCGGTGATAATGGGGGTTTCCACCGGACAAATTGCAAAAAGATTGGGATTGCCCTGCGCTACAAATACAGGCCGTGCGGATTCAAAACTTGTCGATTATCAGGCAGGGGAGGAGTCAGGCATCGCACTGACCCTAATGGCTTTAGCAGGAATAAACATGATTCGGGGTGCCGGCACCCTGGAATTTGCAAATGTCGTAAGCAAAGAAAAGCTTCTTATCGACAATGAGATCTGTGGAATGGCCAAGCGATTAGTCCGTCCCATGGATATTTCCGAGAATGCGCTGGCCTTGAATCTTATTTTTGAGCAAGCTACCAGTTCGGATGGCTATCTTTCCTCACCCCATACCTTAGAAATGTTTCGGCGCGAATTCTTTTTCCCATCTTCGCTTATTGATCGAGGCTCCAGGAGAGAATTTGAAAAACAAGACAGTAAAGATGTTTATGAGCGAGCCCTCGATAAAGCTAAAAAAATTGTTGCCGAGTCCGGCGCTCAAGAAATAGATATAGATAAGAAAAATGAGCTTGATAAGATCATAACTGCGCACGCCAAACAACATGGAATGAGTCAACTGCCGGTAACAGAAATTATTTAGATTTCATATTTAAGACAGATTATTTTCTGCCAAGAAGTTGTTTGCAGTATTTTCCTAACGGCTATCGTATCCTTGCGATGGTTCTTCCGCAAGAATTCGATGCATTTTGCCTGAGAAACGTTTTTGAAAAAATTCTCCAATGATCAGCTGATGGCAGCGATTTTATCAATGTCTAGGCCGGTTTCAATTCCCACCTGTTGAAGCCCAAATTCCAAGTCTTCCGTGGCAGTGTTGCCGGACGTGTCTTTAATAAATCGACCCCTCGCCATTCCGCCGAGGGGGTGTCAAAATGGGCGACTCCGACCTTCAGCGCGTCCAGAGCATTCGCAAGCTTTTTGCTTTCCGTGGGGTGTAAATGCAAATAGAATATTTTATCACCGGCTACAGCGCTGCTGTCTGCAATAATTAAATGAAAAGGCTCGTTAAAGGGACCGAAAGAAGGGGTCTTAGCTAAAACTGTGCAAACTTAAGGAGGTGTTTATGTCTAACGACACATTTCACTGGATCAAGCACCGTGTCTTTTTGGCTCACGAGATGTTGATCGGATCAGGTGAAACAGTCGGCGAAGACCAATTTGCGCAAGTGTTTAGCGCAGAAGCACCGCCTATCGGATGGCATCTCTGGCATATAGCCCGTTTTGCCGATAGGCTACAATCCAAACTCTCAACGGAAACGCCTGGTTCCTCCGAAAATGAACTGTGGTATCAACAAGAATTATCCAAAGTTTGGGAAGTTGATTCGGCTACACTCGGCGTTTACGAGACAGGCATGGGACAGCGAAACAGTGATGCCCAATCATTGATTCGACAAGCGGGTCAAACAGCAATTATCGAGTATGCCGGAATTGTATTTGCTGCCTGTAACTCAAAGGTCCAAAAAGTCTCTAAAGACAATTTGGATACGGCATATCTCGGCATTCTTGATTATGGGTACGATACCGCAACTGGATCAGTGTGGGCTGATCGATCGAAAAAATCAACAATTGCTCAAGACCTTATGTTTCAGGCCAATCACAGCAGTAGGCACTTAGGCATGATGGAAGCGCTTTGCGGTTTGCTGGGTAGGACTGGAACAATAACTGTCTAGCAGTATTGCATCAGTCGCAACGCATCCAACACGTGCAGCAGATCGAGGTCTGAACTCAGTTGGTTTATAACGTTGACCGACCGCCGACGGCAGACGTTGGCCTTAACCAGGATATCCATAGTCCAGACGAAAAAAAGGCCAAAACATTTAAATGGAGTTTTGGCCTTATGAACAAATCAGATGCTGATATCTCAGCGTAAGGGACTGCGGAATTGATTACTCAATCACTTTAATTTTATGCCATTCAAAATTTAGGTCGGCGCAAACTTGCCCTGCTTGACCAGCGCGATGAAATGGGCCACATCGATATTCTTGGGGC
>PVMS01143291.1_pt1 | contig 11736 bp, 13 predicted proteins | sample 1853461 | NCBI WGS metagenome assembly PVMS01 (sample SAMN08582032, study PRJNA380276) | Marine sediment metagenome, whole genome shotgun sequencing project. | isolation source: ocean sediment barecode stripped | collected 2017
CAAGTTCCTGGCGACCAAGCCTTGTTCCGCTATATAATTCCTCAATGTATTCGATAAAACCGGGGGCAAGATTTGAAATATTGTCCCGACTTGAAGAACGCGCAACAACCGTTCGGCGCTTTGCGATAAGCCGCTTCAAAAGAGCTGAGGGCCGTGGCGTCGTTGTCACCAACTGGCGCGGATTGTTGCCAAGCCGCAAACAGAATTCAAGCATATCCCAGGTTAGATTCAAGTTACTCCATTTGCATAATTCATCGCACCAGACGGCACCAAATTGCGACCCTCGCAATCCGTCCGGATCACGGGAAGAAAACACCTGACCGATTACGCCATTTGGCCATTCCAGTTTTCGCTGGGTTGAATGCCAATTCGGCATCTCGTTTTTGCGGTGCACACTGAGAAGTCCCGAATGGCCCTCTATCATCACATCGCGCACATCGTTATATGTCTCGCCGATGAGCGCTATCCGTCCGCCGCTATTTCCATGCGCGTCGCTGGCAAGGGTTGCAATATAGCGTATCCACTCGGCACCTGCCCGGGTTTTACCGGCGCCGCGCCCACCCAGCAATATCCACGTTTTCCAGTTATTTGGCTGGGGAAACTGATTTTTTCGACCCCAGACCGGCCAGTCACGCAGGATAAATTCTGCCTCAACCTCTTTTAACTGCTTGATAAATTTCCCTTGAACAATTTCATTGCTTTTCGACAAGCGTTTTAATTCGCTGCGCAAGTTCCTCGCGGAATTCCATAGCAGATTCGATTGATCCATCATCATCCTTTGAATTGGATTTGAGTTCGCGAACGAACTCGTTGAAGGTTTGAACAGCTTTTGACATGGCGGTTAGCGATTTGGTGCGGCGCTCAAAATCCTGCAACGGGCCGACTTCCTTCAAATTCTTGATTTCCTGATCCAGGTTTCTTGATAAAGTTTCAGCCGCCGCATAGATGGGGTTTTCCTCAGCCACAATTGCTTAGATTCCTTTGATAAAAAATAGGATGTGCCATTTAAGATATGCCAATAAAAAAGCCGCAGAAGCGGCCAATTTCTGCCTACTTCTCCGACTGTATAAAAAAGATACCAAAACACCGTCGCGCAGTCAAGGATTATTTTCCTATTATGTGCTTTTATTCCTAATTAGTTCGATTTCAACCCTATAATTTCAGGCCAATAATCTCTCTAGGCCAATCGACAATATGATTTTCCAGGTCTTCGGCATCCATGTTTTCTTCAGCAATAATTTTACCACGCACGCTAATACCCGCTTCAAACACGCTATTTGGATCTCCAGAATTGAGCGGGTGCCAGTCGGGCAAATCCTTTCCTTCATCAATCAGCCGGTAGGCGCAGGTGGGTGGCAACCAGGAGATTTTCGCAATTTTTTCTTTGGTAAGCTGAATGCAATCGGGCATCAGGGATTGGCGATTTTCATAGTCCTTGCACCGGCAAGTCGAATGGTCGAGCAGTTGGCAGGCAACATTTGTCCAATAGATTTCACCGCTATCCCAGTCCTCAAGCTTGTTTAGGCAACAACGCGCACAACCATCGCACAAGGATTCCCACTCAAGCTCAGTCATCTGAGACAGGGTTTTGGTCTGCCAAAATTTGTTTTTCGTTATCACGTTCATGGCTGTCTTTGATCACATATTAATCGAGGGGACCACCAATTTGTGATCCTGCCTAATCTAATTAGTCAACAATTGGCATTTAAGGCATCGAACATTGGTGGTATATGTCAGATCAATCTGGAGTGGAAAACTATCCAATATGCGCGACCCATTTGACAATCACAGCAAAGGAAAAGGCTGGAGCAGATTACTGGATTTTGACGCATTGATTGATTCCTCAATGTACCGGATGTTCTCAGGTGCCGGTGACACCTGGGAGACATTATCGATATTTTTCCGCCGGTTTCGGGTAACCGGAATAAAGAAAATATTCGTCGAAATTCTTGACGAGTTTCTCACATTGGGTCTGGTCGGTTCAGTCCTGATGCTAGCACTGGCTTTGCCGGCATTTAACGAGACTGAAAAGAACTGGCGTGACCAGGCTGATTTCGCCGTGGTTTTTCTCGATCGATATGGCAAACGAATTGGACAACGGGGAATACGGCAAGACGATTCTATGGATTTGGATACCTTGCCGGATCATTTCATAAAGGCAGTGCTGGCGACAGAAGACCGTCGGTTTTTTCAACATTTTGGCATTGATTTATTCGGTCTGTCGCGGGCAATGGCAGAAAATGTCCGGGCTAACTCTGTTGTTCAGGGCGGCAGCACTATCACGCAGCAATTGGCAAAAAATCTGTTCCTCAGCAACGAGCGCACCATTGAGCGAAAAATTAAAGAGGCATTTTTGTCTGTTTGGCTGGAATGGAATTTGAGCAAAAGGGAAATATTAAAGCTTTATCTTGACCGGGCCTATATGGGTGGCGGTAATTTTGGCATTGGTGCAGCGGCACCCTATTATTTTGGCAAGGACATTAAAGACATTTCGCTGGCTCAGTCGGCGATGCTGGCGGGGTTGTTCAAGGCACCGACAAAATATGCCCCCCATATCAACCTGCCTGCGGCGCGCGCAAGGGCCAATGAAGTTCTAACCAATATCGTTCAGGCCGGTTTCATGACTGAGGGCCAGGTTATTGGTGCCAGACGCAAACCGGCCGAAATTGTTGAGCGCAACGATACAGAAGGTCCGAACTATTATCTTGACTGGGCATTTGAAGAAATTAAACGCATCGCCTATCGCTTCCCCACCCGCACGCTGGTTGCCAAAACCACCGCCGATTTGGATCTGCAGAAAGCGGCCGAAGAATCAGTGGAGCTCCATTTGCAATTGCATGGCAAGCGCTATGGGGTATCTCAGGCGGCGATGGTTGCAATTGAACATGATGGGTCGTTGCGGGCGATGGTTGGGGGACGCGATTACGGCCTCAGTCAGTTTAACCGCGCCACCTCGGCACGACGCCAACCGGGCTCTTCTTTCAAGCCCTATGTTTACGCGGCGGCAATTGAGAATTTTGGTTATGATGAAAACACAATAGTAACAGATGGCCCAGTCTGCCTGAAACGCTTTGGCAAGATGTGGTGTCCGCGCAATTATTCCGGCGGCCATCGGGGGCGGATTAATTTCACAATCGGTCTGGTTAAATCCATAAACACTATCCCGGTACGCTTGTATGTTGGTAAGGGAAATGGACTAAAAGCCTTAGGCGGCCCGCGCATTACCGAGGTTGCAAGAAGGATGGGCGTCACTTCGCCAATGGTTGAAAATCCACCCATGGTTTTGGGAGCCAATGGTTTGACGGTGATCGAGATGGCGACCGGGTATGGGACATTCATGTCTGGTGGCGAAAAATTGAATGTTTACACAATTTCACAGATCCACGATACCAACGGCAATCTGCTCTATGATTTCAAAACTGACGGGCCGCAAAAAACAAGGGCGCTGAAAAAGGAAACCGTTGCTGCAATGAACAAGATGCTGGTGCAAGTGCCAGAATGGGGTACGGCCCGGCGTGCAAGGCTTGATGGCATTCGGGCCGCGGGAAAAACCGGCACCACGCAAGCCTATCGCGATGCCTGGTTTGTCGGATTTACCGGCAATTATGTTGCCGCGGTCTGGTTTGGCAACGACAATTATTCGCCAACAAAAAGATTGACCGGCGGACGTCTGCCGGCAATGACCTGGCAAAAATTCATGACCTTTGCCCATCAAAATATTGATATCCGGCCAATTCCGTTCGTTGAGCCGTTGCCAGAAAACAAAAACAAAAACGTCGTTGCATCCAAAAAGAAACGTGGAAAAAAACAAAAAGAGGAAATTATAAGACCAAAAGTATTGTCGGTAAAATCAGAAACCGCATTGCGGGATTTGGAAAAAGTATTCAAGTCCGCGCCGGTAGTTAAGCTCGATAAAGTAATTGCCGGCACCCAACAAGATGCCAGAATACAGACAAATTAGGAAAATTGGGTGCGGATAATAATTCAAATAATTATTGTACTTGCCATAGGTTTTGGCCTGGGCGCAACCAGTGCCTGGTACTCTATCCAGCGATCTCACAGCATTGGTGCCATTAATATCGGCCAATGGACAGCCTGGCCTTTTTCCGGGGCCAATAAGGCTGACCCCTACACCCTGGCACGCGTTGTTTCAGACAGCACAGTTCCGTTGGGGGCAGCAGAGGGGCTGGCATTTGAAGCTTCAAGGGACAATGATGGCAAACTTCTGAGGCTTGAATGCATCTATAGGCTTGAGGGCAACACTGCCACCGCCAAATTATGGACGCTCACTCCCTATAGGCAGGACGGGGGCGCAATTAAAGCAGCCGACAGCACCAATTTGGTTCCCCATTTTACCAATTCCACCCGGTTGCGCAGGTTTGCAGACGGTACCTTTCAAATCACCATCGGCTCCCAACCAGCACCGGGAAACTGGCTTGCAACTGAGGGAAAGGGCTTATTTCGCCTGGTTTTGCGTCTCTATAACACACCGATCACCAGCAATGCCGGGATGGTGGAGCGGACAATGCCGACAATAAACAATATTGGCTGCAAAAAATGAACACCCGTTACATCCTAGTTTTGGTTTGCGGAATGATACTGGCAGGTATCGTTCACATATCGATAATTCTGCTAATCCCAAACTATAGTTCGCGCGATGCATGGAATATCGTATCAACCGCTGGCGACAAATGGGCGTTTCGCAAATTAACCAACGATGACAGTGCAGCGGGCGGACTGGAAGATACCGACCCTTATTTCCAAATGGGCGCATGTACCTTCAATCTGAAAGAAGCCGGATTGCGATTAACAGGTGGAAAATCGTCGTATTTCTGGTCGCTGTCGGTGTTTGATCAGGGCGGAGCTGTGATTTACAGTTTAAACAATCAATCCGCCATTGATGACCGGCTGGACCTGGTAGTGATGAGCCCTTTTCAAATGATTGCCCTGCGAGATAATCCGCCTGAAATTATTGACCGATCTGTGGTGATAGAGGCAGATATTGAAAATGGATTTGTCGTTTTGCGCCAATTTCAGGGTAACAGTCCCGGCAAATCAACCGTTGATGACTTTCTGGCTAGCGCACGATGCGAGAAGTTTGAAAACTGAATTTTGACTACTGGCAAATCAACATGAATAATTTAATCCCAATGAAAACGTTAGAAGAGCATTGTGGTTAACAGATTGTAAATAAATTCAGGTGAATAGTGGAAACACCTCTTTTAGAGCACAATTTAAAATGTGGAATCCGGCTTTCAGATAAATTGTGCGGCCAAACAAAGAGATAAGGCAGTTGAGCATTTCACATAAAAATGAAACTGCGCTAAATGACCGCCAGTGGTATTGGAGTGGCAATTTTGCTGGCTAAAATGCTGATTAATATGGAATATTACTGATGCCCTCAATTACCGAAGCAGAAATTCACCCGGCAACAGCCGGCCATGAATTTCGTGCGGATTTATTGCTGGATGCCACCGTGCAATTTTGCATTTCGCAGCCCAAACAGCGAAACAATGGCAGTGATCAATTTAAGAAATTGTTCTATTCGTTAATTGGGTACACCAATAATTTGGTCAAAAAGCTAATATCCTGCCGTCTGGCATGCAACCAAAACACACCTCGGTCAATTGCATATTATCTGGCGATGGAAAAGATCGATATCGCGGCTCCGATGTTGTTAATTTCGCCGGTTTTTTGGGAAACTGATCTGATCCGGCTGGTTAAGAAACTGGACCTGCCCTACCTTTCAATAATAGCCCGGCGCTCGGATGTAACAATGAGGGTGGCCCAGGTATTGATTGAGCATGGCGATGACAACACGCGCCGCATATTGTTGGCAAATCCTGCTGCAAAACTCAATGCCATCAGAAATACTGGTGCAAATATTGGTGTAAACCTTGATGGCAAACAACAGAGCACCAGCTATCAGCCACCAACAGATAACGAAACGTTTGCCACTGAAATCAAGGTTGAAATCAAGGTTGAAAACAAGGCTGAGGACAGGCAAACTCTAGTACAACAATTGCTGAAACTGGCTAATGTCAATGAAAAGGGAATTAGACCTGTTCAGGAAAATAAGACCATCAACAACCAAGACACAAGGCCGGAAAAATCGATTGGAACGCGATTGCTTTCCCATGCGAAGGCCAAAGATTACCGCCAGGTTATCAAAGTTATAAGTCAGCAGATTGGCATGGATATTGAAAAAGTAGAGAAAATTGTGCTGCATGAAAACCCGTCTTCCCTTGCAATATTTTTGAAAGGATTGGGTGTTTCTGCGCCCGAGGCTTCAGTGTTGCTGGTAGAATTAAACAAATCAGTGGCTCGCAATATCGCCGAACTCGCAAGTTGCATGGAGCAATTTAACCGCTTTAGTATACCCCAATGCTGCGACATTATGAGAAACCTCGGTGCAAAATTGCCGAAAATCGAGGGCGATGATACCTCACGTGACTACAACAACACCGTATTGAGCAATGCGGTGTCGGCGCGCCGGCGGCAAATCTTTGCCACTCCTGCTCCGGTCTTGTTTGGCAGCAAAAGTAAAACCGGCTGATGCTGATTTAATCCGGCAAACGAATGAGTTGATTGAGATATTTGCGCGCTTCGAACCTCACAGGATTTTTGTCCGGCTGACATTTTCGGCTATAACAATCGATGGAGGGCCGCTGCGACACTCGGTTTCTACAATCCAGATATCAGGGTCAAAATTCTTTTGTCGGGCCAAATAAGTCTCCACATCTTCAATTGGAACATTGCTAAGCACGGTTTCAAACTTCCTGTCATCGGTTTCATCACCAATTAAACTTTGCGGGGCTGGTCCATAAACGCAATGGGTCTCGTCAAGCAGGTTTTCCACGATGTAAATTGCCCCGGCTTCAATCGCACCTCTTTTAACCAGGGCCGCAAAAGCACCCCGGTTGGCTTCCCTCCGGACGAATACATGCACCCATATATCTGATGTTACCCGCAACTTTGCCTCCGCGAATTGGACTGCAAGTCATCCCCTGGTCAGGGCGCCGATGCTTTCAAGCTTGTTGATCAACGCCTCACTGGGAATACCGTTTATCTCGATATTGAACCGCTCCTGGAACTGTTCAATTGCAATTTTGGTCTGATTTCCCATTACGCCATCGATTCTCACTTCGCGGCTGCCATAATTTATCAATCCTACTTGTATACGCTTTATCATAGCAGGACCAACACTGCCTGAGGGCAGACTACTCGACTGGATGACGCTAGCCAGGGTTTTTTGGTCGGGTGCGTTCCCGTTCAACCTGTTTTGACCCGCTCCACCCTCAGAACTGGCATTCTGGATATTTGCAGCGGCTCTTTCCACAGCACTTTCCAGCAACAAAACCAATGAAGGTGAAATATCGCCGCTTTCGGGCAGGTATTTGCTTTTTTCAAAGCTTCTGATTGCCAGCTCTGTTTGCGGTCCATTCAATCCGTCGACGGGTTCTTTGTAAAATCCAAGATCCAACATCAGACGCTGTACATATGCGGTATCAACCGGCATGGCTCGTGGATCAAAATATTCTGAGGAACTTGATGTTTCCCCAGATTTGGGGCGCATAACCGGCACTGGAATTTTGACGGCAGGAAATGACGTGGTTTTTACCCTGTTCACCGGCACGCTCTGGCCCGATGAATAAGACCCGGCAATTGGTTTTTTTGTATCCCATAGCGGCTGGGGATGGACGCCCGATTGATAAAACATCGCGTTGGCGGCAATAACGCCAAAGGCAGTTATTGTCAGCAACGACAAGGTTACGCCACCTTGATTGGAGACTATAAACCGAAAGGATTTTTGGTGCAGAGTGAAGTTCATATCGCTACCCGACCAATCTGGATATCACAGATATATTGTGTCCAGGCTCCATGGTGTTGGGTTTTATTTTGATAATGGCATCAGCATCCTGACCGGGAACCGGCCGACTTATAGCGGGTGAGTGAGGTAGCCCTATTGTAACAACGGAACCTACATTAATCTCACTTTCTATATTAAAACTCCCATCGTGCAGCTGAACCAGCCCTTTGACAATCGATAATCCAAGTCCTGTTCCCTCATGTCGACGGGATTTATCACTGTCGACCTGATGGAACGGTTTGCCAAGGTGTTCCAGGGCATCCGCAGAAATACCCTGGCCCTGGTCACATATTTTCAGCTCAATTTTGCGACCGACGCGGAGCGCAGATATTTGGACAATTGTATCTGGCCTGGTGAATCTGATCGCATTGGAAATCAAGTTAATGAGTATTTGGCGAATTGCTTTTGAATCAGCCTCCAGTCGAAGTGCCTCATGAGGATTTTCAACACTCAGTTCGACACCTGCCTTTTTTGCCAACGGCATCAACATAGAACAACACGACACAATAATTTGGGTGATATCTATATCTTCGGGAAATATTTCATATTTTCCCGCTTCAATTTTGGACATATCCAAAATGTCATTTAGAACGGCCAGCAAGTGTTGGGCAGAATCATTGATTAATCCCTGATATTCCTGCTGCTTTTCAACCTGAGTTGCAGGGACCATGCCACTTTTCAATATCTCAGAAAATCCGATTATTGCGTTAAGTGGTGTTCTCAATTCGTGGCTGATATTTGTCAAAAATCTTGTTTTGGCGATATTGGCGGCATCAGCTGCTTCGTGCTCCTGCAGCGTTTTGATCTCTTGCAATTTGCGCTCGGAAATATCACGAAGCACAGTCAGTATTGTCGTTTGATTTGCTATCGGTGAGCACTTGATTTCAGCCCATTGCGGTGCCTGTGGCATGTTTGGCAGGTTCAACAATCGAAACGCGGCGATGGTAATGCGATCCTCTGAGCGACAATCGCTAACCGCCTTCAATATTGCAACACGGTCCTGCACATGAACCGCGTGGCTCACCCAGGTTGTAAAATCTTCAACATCCAGCGAACTAAAATATTCATTTTTACCGGAGCCCATTGGCTGCCAAACCCCATGGCTATTGAGTGAAGAAATATGCATCGGTAAATTTTTTAGTACCAGTTCCGGTGACAAATCCTCATCCTGTATCAATTCTGGCTGGATTAAATTTGGCTGGATCAACTCTTCCTGGATCAGCTCTTCCTGCATCAATATTGATGGCATGTTATCGGCATCTGCACCCGAAACTTCGACTGTCCCGACCCCGTCGGGAATCCGATGGTGATCGGCCTGTTGATGAGCGGGAACCTCGGGCCAACCCTGTTGCTTGCCGCTAATATCAAATGAGGGCAGTTGGGCGGAGCTGTAAAAAGCGGGTTCGTTTTCTTTATTACTCAAAACATTCCTCGAGGGGCAGGATACACATTAACCTGGCCACACTATTCGGTCGGACAATTTAACGTTGTCCTAAGCAGGCGACCATTTGCTTGTGAATGGCCGGAAACAGACATAAATTGCGCTCTTTTCACGGGACTTGGTTAACAAGCTATTATTCAATATTGCGGTTGAGAGTTGTTGCAGCAAGGTCAGGACTTTTCGGTCTGGCTCCAAGGAATTTGATTCAAATTTTATGGATTAGGCAAATTGATCCTTCATAAGAAGGCCATATACATGATCCCAGGTACTAAATTCGGGAATATTTTTAGAGGGACTAATCATGCTACTGCGGGCAATATTTTGGTTTTCACTGGTTGTAATGCTAATACCCGTGGCAGATGATCGAATTGATCCCGCTTCTGAAAATGTCTCCAGCACCCAGACCCTGGTGCTGGTTCAGTCGGTTGCCAGCGATTTATCCGGTTTTTGCGCCAGAAATCCGCAATCGTGCGACACAGCGCAAGGGTTGGCCCGCCGTTTCGGTGCACGGGTACAAGCCCATGCGGAAACCCTGGGCGAATATCTGGCGTCTGAAAGCAATAGCAACGATCCGATGATTACCGGTGCGGTGAAATCCGGTATTTGAATATCAATCCATCTTGGCAATTGCGGGTAAAGCTCATATATACACTATAGACTAAATCTGACACAGGTTTTGGCGCAAGATGCCGGTCCTGTGACGATTGTCTATGACTTATTTGATTGTTACCCCAAACTCAGGATGCACCATTGGACGTTGATAATATAGTTGAAAATTTTCAATTTCTCGATGACTGGGAAGACCGGTACAAATATCTTATCGAATTGGGCAATGGTCTTGAAGAATTTCCAGAGGACCAACGCAATAGCGATAACAAGGTAAATGGATGCGTATCCCAAGTCTGGATTGCCACACATCTGAATGGCGATGCAGACCCGGTCATTACATTTCGTGGTGATTCAGATGCTCATATCGTCCGGGGTTTGATCGCCGTGACTTTGGCAATATTTTCGGACAAAAGAGCGAGCAATATAACGACAATTGATGAGGTCGAGTATTTCAATAAAATTGGATTGCGCGAACATATTACCCACCAACGCTCAAACGGTTTGAAATCTATGGTGAAACGCATCAAACAGATTGCATCAGAACAAAATTACAATTCTGGCCGGTAATCCACCGTCCCCCATTGGCCTATATGGCCCTGACCTTCACTTGTTTTGAATTTTGATGGCATCGTAAATCCGTAGTGGCGGACCAGTTCAGACAATGCGGTTTTTAGCATCAATTTTGCTGACCGGTTCGGCCAGCCCCGTTCCCGTTCTACAATTTCGAGCCCTTTGAGAAAGCAGCAAATATCCAGGGTTACCCCGGCAAGCTCCGGACCCATCGCATTTATTGCTTTTTCAAGGCGATTGCGGGCATCAATCGCGAAATCTGACATATCCAGTGAACCGTTTCTCGAACGCAACTTTGTTCCCGATGAGGCACCCTGTTCCCATTTTACTGATAACGAAGGCTGCATTCTTGATTTCTCGAAATCGCGACGCAATCGTTCACCGGCTTTAAATTCCTGGTTGGTGATAAAGCTGGTTCCGTTTTTCTGTTTACGGCTGTAAAGCCGGGCGAGCGGTGATTCCGCGCAATTCTTGGTAACTCTCAGTACCTGCGCATCGGCGATGATACTAGCTGCCACAAGTTGCCGGTGTTGGCCTGCATATGGGTCATGGTCACACAGGTGGCGTCTCAATTTTGATTTACCAGCACCGGTAATCGCCATACACTGATGCCCGAGTGCTATCAGTCCATCGGACTTTGCAATATCGATAATTGAGAAACTAAATATTCCAATACCCTTCGTGACATCCAGCACAATATTGCCATTTTTCCTGGTCCAGCCAACACCCGATTTGCCATAGCGGGCAAGCGTATTCAGCAATTTCAATTTTGTTTTGTCATCGGCTGAAAAACTCATAGACCCAGTTCCTCGCAAGCAGGGGTATCAATAAATTTCTGCGTAAATTCAATTTTCTTGTTGCCGGGAATTCCGGCAGCCTCTTCTACAAGTTTTTCAATCAAACTAACTTTTGCGTCAAAATACTGATCGTCACGTTGATCCTCGATCGTTTTGCAGGCATGGGCGATTGTTGTCCTGTCACGTTGGAAATAGCTCGCTGCCTCGCGATAGGGAACTGAAAATGTTGTGTGAGCAACATAAATTGCAATCTGCCGGGCTCTTGCAATTTTTGCCTTTGCACGTGTTTTGCTCATCAATTGGGAGATAGGCACTTTAAAATGTATTCGCCAATTTCAATTTTGTTTTGTCATTGGCTGGAAAACTCATAGACCCAGTTCCTCGCAGGCAGTTGTATCAATAAATTTCTGTGAAAAATCTAATTTCCTGTTGCCGGGAGTTCCCGCAGC